>Ga0074195_1001181_pt1 | contig 39038 bp, 31 predicted proteins | sample EPASupsiteHSE623_FD_64525 | JGI IMG/M metagenome (GOLD analysis project Ga0074195, IMG submission 64525) | Bioremediated contaminated groundwater from EPA Superfund site, New Mexico - Sample HSE6-23 | ecosystem: Environmental > Aquatic > Deep subsurface > Groundwater > Contaminated ...
AATTTAGTGGTTAGGTAATTCATTGTTACAAAAACTATCTGCGTAAATCTGCGAAATCTGTGGCAATAATAAATGTTTATTTGTTTAGCTGTTTAATTGTTGAAGCTTTTAGTGTTATTCCGTGTTACTGCCGGCTGGGAAGGTATCGAAATCCGAACAAATTGTGAGTAATATGAAATCATAAATCTGCAATCATAAATTAAAAAATAATCCGAACAAGGTTTAACCATCTTGGACTCTTATATTGAAATGCAGCCGGAACCTTTTATATATAATAATTGTATTTTTACTGTTCATTCATTCAATAATGAAACAGATAAATGACATTCTTCTTATAATTTTCAGGTCCTTTGCATTTGCGTTGTTGATGCTTGTTTGTTTGCCTGTAAATGCACAGAGAAAACATGAAACAAAATATGATATCAGCTATGGCGCGGGGCTTATTCAGAAAGACGAAAAAGAGTTTTTTGTTTCCAGATATGATTATTCAGCAACCCTGATATTTGGTCTGGGCGACAACACCGCTGCCCGCTCTGATCTGGGTTCCATTAAAGCTGCAGAAATTGGTTTCGGCAAGTATTCCATTGGATTAATGAATGTGTGGCACGGCGAATTCCTTTCATTCAGTTCACCTTCTGAACACAGCGAATTGTATTCATTATACGGAGGTTTAAATAAGAAAAATAAATATACCGCATTGATGCTGAACGCAGGGATAGGATATATAGAAACTGTTAAAAAGGGTGATTTCCTATACAGCAGTGGCTTGCTGGGCTCATCATATAATTCGGATATACGTTCATCTCCGGCAGCCGATATAATGGCAAAAGTACTTCTGCATATAAGAGGCATCGGGGCGGGTGTTGCAGTTCATGCTAACTTCAACGCGATAGAATCTTATGCAGCAGCGTATTTTTTCGTACAGGCGGGATGGTGGTTCAATTATCCTAAGAAGGAAAAAACAGACTAACCGCTCTGGATTCTTACCCCTCAATCAGACCATGCTTTACTGCATACTTAATAAGTCCCACAAGAGTTTTACAGTTTGTTTTGGTTAGTATGTTTATACGGTGTGTGTCAACGGTGCGTTTGCTTATAAAAAGCTTTTCGGCTATCTGTTCGCTTGAATATTCTTCGACTATTAGTTTAAGAATTTCTATCTCTCTTTCGCTTAATGGTCTGGTTTCGTCCACCGGTTTTTTTTCAGCTTTAACGCTCTGCAGCATCAGGGTGAGCACTTCGTTACTATAAAAAGTCCCATTACCAGCTACTTTTGTCAGGGCCTCTATAAGCTCTTTTTTTCCGGTGTTCTTCAGAATATATCCCTCGGCTTCGGCCTGCAGGATCTCTGACACCATGCCAGGGTCGTTATGCATGGTTACAACAATTACTTTAACATGAGGATGCTTTTCCTTAACAGCTTTTGTAAGTTCAATCCCCGACATTCCAGGCATGCTTATATCTGTAATTAATATGTCTATCTCCTGCTTCTCGAGAATTTCAAGAGCCTTAAATCCGTCGAGAGCTTCGGCCACTACCTGAAAGATGTCCTGCTTACGTAGAATGGACCTAAGGCCATCAATAAACATCTGGTGGTCGTCGGCTATCAGTAAACGTACAGTGTTTTCCATACCTTATTCTTTCGGATAACAGAAAAAATATTTAACTACATTTTTTGAAAGAACACTCAGGTTAAGCATGTCGGACGCTTCTGCTATATCCTGCAGTTTACCGTTTTTATATAAGATGTTTATTCTTTCGTCATCGCGGTTGTATGCGTTGTTGGTGGCGGTTTCGGTAAAAACAAAGTATGCTGCTTCTTCGTTGCTCATTTTCATTTTTGCAGCTACTTCTTTTCTTTTTTTCTGAACAGCTTTCGCTCCGAAGGGTCCGCGCTGCATTTCAATCTTCAGCAGCCTTCTTTCCATCAGCATTGTGCAAAGCTGCGAAAGCACTCTGTCGTCTGACGACTGCCATACCTTAACGCAGGTAAGTATGTCGTTATCGTCTATCTCGTTAAAAAGGTCAATAGCTGTTTTCTTTCCCGACACTACTTTGGCTGAAACAAATTCGCCCGGTGTTAGCCTGTGTGTCATGAAATATCCAAGTGCAGGGGTTACAAATACCTTTCTGCCGGAAAGAATCAGCTGTCTTGCCCTGCGGATTATCTGTATCAGCATCTGTTCGGCCACAAGTACTGTCTTATGCAGATACACCTGCCAGTACATTAGGCGACGTGCTATAAGGAATTTCTCGATGGAATAAATTCCCTTTGCCTCTATCACAAGTTTGTCGTTGCGAACGTCAAGCATTTTAATAATACGTTCTGTTCCGATCACTCCCTCGCTAACTCCCGAAAAGAATGAGTCGCGTTTAAGGTAATCCAGCCTGTCCACATCCAGCTGGCTGCTTATAAGCTGGTGCAGGAATTTGCGGCGGTATTTATTCTGGAATATCCTTATGGCGAGATCCAGTTTTCCGTCGAATTTTTTATTAAGCGTATGCATTATTGCCTGCGAGATCACTTCGTGAGAAATTCCTTCGAGAAGCGAGAATTCCAGCGCATGACTGAATGGACCGTGCCCTATATCGTGTAAAAGAATTGCTGATCCAAGAGCTTCTTCCTCTTCGCGGGAGATATCCCATCCCTTCGACCTTATCTCGGCTACAGCCTGTTTTATCAGGTGATAGGCTCCTATAGTATGCTGAAATCTAGTGTGAATTGCACCAGGATAAACCATAAAAGTAAGCCCAAGCTGACGTATGTGACGTAACCTCTGAAACCAGGGATGTTCAACGATTTCCATATTGAGACCTACAGGCATGTCGATAAAGCCGTAGACAGGGTCGTTGAGTATCTTTTGTTTGATAGTTTTTTCAGCCATAATTATTACAAATGTATATATTTCCTGGTTTATTTTTAATGCTCATTGAAAATTGAAAATTTGGTATTGAATATTTGAGAGAAAATGAGCAATGAATAACTCACAATGAGCAATGTTCAAGTAATAAATTTATGTACTATTTCCATTTCAAAAAGCGAAGGTCATATTGAGGCTCTCGAAATAGTGGGGGGCAGAGTGCATGTCTTTCGAGTACTTCAAGATGACGCTAGGTGAATTGGGCAGGTATACTTTTCATTGGATAATATCATTGCTCATTGAGAATTGAACATTTGAAATTGTTTATTTATGAGAGAAATGATCAATGTCAAACACACAATGAACAACTGAACAAATAAACAATTGAACATCCCTGCGCGCATTGTGGCGCAATAGCCCCGTCAATTCCGGCGTGTCTTTTCGGATTTCGAAATTTTTCCGGATAGAATTAGTTATAACCAGCCTGATTTATCAGATCCACTTAACCAGCGGAAAATCCTGCCGGTACTTCAGCATATTGCTGCGCGGAAATACTCGGAAGGAATAGTCGTACACACCTGAACGGACGAATGGAAGGTCGCAGGTATATTCAACACATCCGTTACGTTTGCCTTTGGCCTTTAGTTCTTCGATAAAGTGAATCTTCTTAACTACATCGAATTCTTTCTGGCCAAACACAAGTTCAACACCTATTTCATCCTCGTTCAGGTCATGCAGGTCAAGAACTACGCTTGCCCTGAATCTTTCAGTCAGCAATAGCGGTTTTACTGTTGAATCGGGTATTTCAACGTTTACAACTTCGATATTTCCCCACGACCGCATTACTTTCTGTTTCCACATTGCCAGCTGCTTCATCATTTCGAAGTTATTTTCCTTCATAGCTTTTCTTCGCTCGAACATGGGGATATAGAACTGGTTGTAATAATCATCAAGCTGGCGGCGCATGGTAAAACGCGGAGATATCTCAGCGATGGTGTTCTTCATATGCATCACCCATTTTTCGGGGACACCTGCCTTGTTTCTTTCGTAGAAAGCTGGTGCTATTTCGTTTTCGAACAGATGGTAAAGTGTTTCAGCATCAAGTTCATCCTGAAGGTCCTGGTTCTGATAGGTGCGCTCTTCCTTAAGCGCCCAGCCTCCGTCCTGTACATAACCTTCGGCCCACCATCCGTCGAGGACGCTGCAATTTACAACACCATTCATAATAGCTTTTTCTCCGCTTGTCCCCGATGCTTCGAGCGGACGTGTGGGATTGTTGAGCCAGACATCAACACCCTGTATGAGCATCTTTGCAAGGTCCATATCGTAGTCCTCGATGAACACAACTTTGCCTATAAACTCGGGCATCCTCGATACCTCTACAATTCTCTTAATAAGCCCCTGCCCTGCCCCGTCATGCGGATGTGCTTTTCCGGCAAAAATAAATTGTATTGGACGGTCTTCGTCATTAACCAACGCCGAGAGTTTATTAAGGTCCTTGAACAGCAGATGTGCCCTTTTATAAGTAGCAAATCGGCGCGCAAAGCCAATTGTAAGAGTACTTTCATTAAGTTTGTCTATTCTCTCAAGCGTTAGCTTGGGACTCTCCTGCCTGTTCTGAATATTTGCCATCATCTTCCGGCGAAGGTAAATGAACAGGTTCTTTCTGAGCTGCTGACGCAGATTCCATAACTCTAGGTCAGGAACATCGTGTATTTTCTTCCACAGGTTCCTTTCGTGCTGTTTTGTAAGTATGTCGGGGTCGAGGAATTCCTGATAAAGTTCAAGTGCTGTTCGTGACACCCATGTGGGAAAATGAACCCCGTTTGTAACATAACTTATGTGAAGCTCTTCGGCAAAATATCCGTTCCAAATATTGTTGAACATCTCGCGCGAAACTCTGCCGTGAATCCGGCTAACACCATTAATGTCCTGTGAAAGTTTTGCGGCAAGAACGCTCATCGAGAATTTTTCATTAAAGTCATCCTCATTCACCCTGCCTAGCCCGACAAGAGTTTTCCATTCAATATTCATCTTTTCGGCATAGTGCGAAAGGTACGTACGCAGCATATCTTCCGAAAAAGCATCATGTCCGGCCGGAACAGGCGTATGAGTTGTAAACAGCGTCGAAGATCTTACCAGTTCTATTGCTTCGTTGAATGCAAAGAGATGCTTTTCAACCAGCTTTTTAATTCTTTCAAGTACAAGCAGAGCTGCATGTCCTTCGTTGCAGTGATATAGCGTTGGATTAAGTCCCAGTTGTTTGATCAGTTTCACTCCACCTATTCCCAGAACTATTTCCTGCTTTAAACGATTCTCCCAGTCGCCACCATAAAGCTGGTGGGTAATTGACCTGTCCTGTTCGTTATTCTCCTCGATATCGGTGTCGAGCAGGTAAAGAGGTACACGGCCTACCATAAGTTTCCAAACCTTGGCATGAACAACCCTGCCGGGAAATCCGAAATGCACCATAACCCAGTCGTTCTTTTCATCACGGACAGGTATAAGTGGCAGGTTCGAGAACTTTTGTGGTATATAATTCGACACCTGCTCTCCATGAACAGAAAGGCTCTGTGTAAAATATCCATAACGGTAAAGCAGTCCTATACCTATAAGCGACTTGTTTGAGTCACTTGCTTCTTTAAGGTAATCACCGGCAAGAACACCCAGTCCTCCCGAATATATTTTAATGCTGTCGTGAAGTCCGAATTCCATACTGAAATACGCAACCAGATTTTCCTGATCATCGGGTTTGGTATTCATGTAAGTATTATAGCGGGAATATACTGCATCTAGTTTTTCGAGGAAGGATTTGTTCTTTTCAAGTTCGTTGAATTTGGCTGAGGTAAGCGATTCCAGCATCAGTATCGGGTTCCTGTTAACCTCTGCCCATAGAGGAGGGTCAATCTGTTCAAAAAGCTCCTGGGCATCGTAATTCCACGACCACCATATATTCCTAGCAATAAGCTGCAATGGATATATTCTTTCGGGAATATATGATTTAACAAACACCTTTTTCCAGACAGGATTCTGGTTCATTCCTGTGTCGGTTACAATATACTGTTCGGTTATCTGTTTGTTCTTATAAAGGTCATATCTACCTGCGGACTCTTTTAATGCTTCACTGTATGATTCATTGAATCCTGAAATAAAATTGTCCCAGCAATAATTTCCTGCAAACTCTCTGGCAGATCTTCTTATGTTTTCCTGGTCACCTGCACTAAGATTCAGATAATTAAGAATGTGATTGCATGTTTGTTCAACAACTTCGTCGTAAGGTGCATTCATCCTGTCGCATATCATAATACAGCCCGGAAGATTTGGACTTACGGCGGCAGCATGAATTGCAAATCCTGTAAGGTTGCTGGTGACTGTCGGAACCGACAGGCCAATACTTTCCATTGGGGTATGGCTCCATGGATCGTAATATGACGGCAGAACCGTAAGATCGAATCCCGGCAGCAGATCGTGATATTCAATGTTGAAAACACCATCTTCGCCATTAAGGTATGTGGGAACAAAAATTACTTTAACTTTAGCAGAAGCATCATTGTTTATCCCCTCATTGCGCAGTGCAAGAACAACAGGGTCGTGGTTTTCGTCCTTAAGGTTGTGGGTAAGGAATTCGTTTGTAACAGGAACAAGATAGTCGCAGTTGTGTATTCGTTCTATAACCTGCATCCGGGGTCCGGTATGGTTACCGGGCAGACAGATAAGAGCTACCACCGTACGACCGGTTTTTTCGTTTACCTTTTTAAGCGATTTTATAAAGACATCCGTTCCCTTGTTGTTGAAATCGTAAAGCCCGCTGTGAAGGATAAGAAAACTGTCTTTTGCTATCTCTACGTTCAGAACAGCTTCGGCAATATTGAATACCTTGCTCCTTGCCCTTTCCCTTATCTGTTTATAATTCTTTTCATCAGGGACTCTGTTGAAATCAAGACCATTAGAGAGTACCTTACCAGCTTTTTTACCAAGCACTTTTTCGCATTCGGCATTTAAAAGAGGACTTACTGTAGTGAAATAATCTGCATTCTGAGCTGAAAGAAACTCAAGAGAATATGGAGCTCTTATACCATAACGGTTTAACTCTTCCGATATGTTTGCATTCTGGAGTTCGTTGTAACGCCCCTGAGAGGCCAGGGCACGTCCAACAACGGTTGAATATGCAGTAAATACAGTTGAAGCCTGTGGAACATTGGTTTTTAAATATAAAATACCCGTACCTGTGTGCCATTCATGAAAATGAACCACAAGTCCGTGACGGGCTGTCATGTTGTAATTGTAAAAACTTTCTATCACCTGCCCTGCAGCATATCCGAACAATGCGGGTTCAATATAGTTCCACCCGCCGGTTAAACTATCCAGTTTATATGCTTCCCACAATTCTGCAAATATTTTATCTTTCTGCTGAAAGAACGGAGTAAAATCAACAAGAAAAACCACCGGTTTTCCTGGTATATTCCACCTGCCAGTTTTTACTTTTATTCCTTCTGTTTCAGCTGTCCGTTTCCATGAACGGAACATGTAAGGATCCTCGGTAAATTCAGGATTGCTCTTGGTTTCCTTCCATACATCAGGACCGATAAGAATATAATTATCGTTGAACTCTCCCGCCGGAATGTGCGCTCTGGAACTTAGTGCGGTGTGAATACCGCCGATCTTGTTACATACTTCCCAACTAACTTCAAACAAAAAGTCCGGACGATTTTCTGGCTGACTCATATCTTTATCTTTTTTTGTTAACTATTTCGAGCGACGCTCTACCCTGCCCCGATTCGCTGCAGGTGCATATTACCTCTATCTTATCCCCCTGTTTCATTTCTTCGAGCGTTTGCGTAAAGGTATTATTTTTTAATGACGTTTGCGAAGTAAATTTTATTTCCCCTACTTTCTGACCGTTCAGAAATATCTCGGCACGCGAAATGAAATGCGTTGCAACGTCTTTGGTTCTGTGATTTATCTTAACTGTTAGTATTTTGTTCTTAATATCTGCAGAAAGCTCGATTTTTCCCGGTTTATGGGCAAAAGCAAAGGTGGCTATGAGATTAAAAACAATTATGAGATATGCGACCTTCACTTTTTTTATTGCAAAAATAAAAAAATGAGTGGATTTTTATCTTCAATTTCCTTTTCTGGATATTTAACCTGTGGGAAGACTGGCGTCAGAAGCCGGAAGACCTGAGGCCGAAGCTTAAGGTTCCTATTTCTAGCAGTTTAAATCTAGCCCCAATCGCTTTACTTCTCGTTATAAAGCAGCACAATTTCATTATCAAGATACGACAGTAAGGGATAATTTACAAGAAACGACAGCAGGGTTTTCTTTTCTATTTTTTTGTTAGCAAGTTCAAAATCGTTCATTGCATTCTCTACGTCCTCAGCCTTTATATGTGCATAACAGCGAAGCATAAAAAGCATTGGGTCGTCGGGATTAATTGCAATAGCTTTTGAAAACCAGACCAAAGCATCTTCGTATTTTTGCTTTTGCATAAACATTTCGCCGCGCTTTGAATAAATTGTATAGTTAAGCGAATCAAGCGACCTTGCCTTTTCGAAAAAATAGTCGGACGAATCCTGCATGTCTTTATAATAGTACGAATTGCTGATGTTGTTGTACACAATGAATGACAATGTGTCCAGAGCTAAAGCTTTACGGCAGAGACTAATGCTTTTATCAATATTGGTATCGGCAATGTCGTATGCTATCTCGGCAAGATGCACCGCTGTCATTCTGCTGTCAACAAGCGGACAAAGATATAGGCATGATTTTTCGGTTTGCTTGTTTATTTTAAATGAACCTCTGTAGTACTCATCATTCGGTGATGTTGTATTGGTTGTCTCATAATTCAGATAATTCCCGTCAGAAAAAGTCCACCTTATAAACATATGACCGGGCACAAGTATTGGAAAAACAGGTTGCCCTTTCTTTTTGTTGAAATAAGTATAAAATATCAGGCTGTAATAATTACAGTCGAGCACCCTGTTTGCGAGTGCTATGGAAAAAGTCTGAACAAGGTCGTAACTGAACCCGAACTTCTCCTCAAGTATTCTGCTGAATTCACCAAGCGCCAGAGACACAAACACGCTGTCGTCTTTAGAAGGCATCAGCACTAAAGAATCTGCCATGTTAAAAATACTGTCAAGTAACAGATAACTGTTTGGATTAACCTTTATTCCGGCTGATTCTTCCGTTTTTAAAACATCGTAGGCATCTTTCTCGATGTTTTGTGATAAGGATGCAAAAGATAAAACCAGAAGTATTGAGATAAAGATTATCCTCACAAGTAATGATTTTACACAAAGTTACTTTTTATAACGAACATATGTCGGCCGATATTGTTTTTGGTCTGGATGGAACAATTTATGAAGGTAATTTATTGAATAGTGTACGGGAGACTTTCTTTTTTCTTAACATAATATATGAACAAATTTCACCGTTAAACATAAGGGGAAAAGGAAATGTCAATTACTGATAAAAACATAAGGCCGGGTCTGTACATAACAGTAGTTATCATATTTTCATTATTATTGCTCTTAACAGACAACACTAATGCACAGGTAATAAATCTTAAACTCTCAAAAAGGACTATTGAAGCGGGGGATTCGTCGCTCCTTAAATGGGAAGTAAAAAGGGCAAGCAAAAAGGATACAATTATTATTTCTGGTATTGGGGTTGTTAAAAAAAGCAGAGGCTCTGTCTTTGTCAAACCTGAGAAATCAACTAAATACCTGTTAACTGTTAATAACAAGAAGGTAAGGAGAAAAAGAGCTGTTAAACTGACTGTTAAAACGCCGTCAATTATTTCATTCAGCGGACCAGAAATTGTCAATATAAAGTCGAGATGTGTGCTTAAGTGGAAAACCGAGAATGTAAATAAAGTTGAGATTTTAGAAGAGGGGGGCTATCTTCATTTCTGGGATTCACTTGTGGTAACTCCTACCAAACCCACGACATACATTATGAAAGCATGTAACAGATATAATTTCTGTGTAACTGATTCAGTGCATGTTGATATTGAAGGGGATTATGCAGGTGGTCCAAAAACATTAAGGGCAGGAGAATCGGGTTATCTGGAGTGGCGTTTCGAAAATGCAGATTCTGTTTCTATTGAAAACATTTCAAAAGATCTTCCTTCATCAGGCACATTAAAGATTTCGCCTGTAAAAACATCCACATACAGGTTTATTGTAAACAAAAAAGGAAAAGACGGAACAGACACTGTTATTAACGAAGTTATAAAAGTGGCTGTGGTTAAATCGAATTATATAAAAGGAACAAAAAGCTATATTAGTCTGCCTTCGGGCAAAAGATTAATTTTTGACATTTTTGCAACAGATTGGACAAACTTCCCTGATTCAATAATACTACGAGTAATGGTAACAGACACTTCCGGGAATTACATAACAGGCCTTGCTCCACCATATTGCTCAGAAAATGAAGCTCGAAAATTCTTTAAAACTATTATTGAAAACATTGAAGAACAAAGAGTGCCTATCAACAATTTCAAGGTAAAGGAAATAAGGACTATGCAAAGTCCTCCCAACGATATCTCTATGGTTCTGGACTACAGTGGTTCTATGAGCAGATATTTTAACAAGCTCGATAAAACGACAAATCTGTTTATTAAATATAAGCACGAAGAAGACAGGATAGGAGTAGTAAGGTTCGATGATAAAATTGAAATTGAGTCGCCGCTCAAGAAGCTGAGTTCTGAGTTGCTCGATACAATTCCTTTCAATAACGGTCGTGGTCTTGGAGGAAGCACTGCTCTGTATGCCGCATCTGATGCCGGATTGAGGTTGCTAAACGACAGTTCCAGAAAAAAACATTTAATTGTTATGACAGATGGATTCGAAAACTCGTCAATGGCTTACTGGGGAACTTATTCAACTTTTTCGACTGAAGTTATTAAGTCTGCAATTAAAGATCGTGTTACAATAACAACCATTGATTTTGCTGGGCAGGCCAATACTCCACTAATGGAAGCAATGGCTGGCATGACGGGTGGGAATTACTATCAGTTAGCTAAGGCAGATGATATTGAGAAGGTCTTTATTGAAATCAAACATCTGTTTCATAATTATTATGAGATAGTATACAAACCTGCCGACATTCCGGGTGAAAGAACCATTGAACTAGTTTATAACGATAATGCCGGAAACTTCGAAACCGCAAGCACAATTGCATACGTATCGCCAGATTCAAACAATATTGCTAAGATCGCCGATATTGAAAGAGAAGGAATATTGAGTGACAGTCTTATCGCTTTTGTAAATAATAAACCTGTACTTACAACTCAGACAATTGCACTTTTTGATTTTAATAAATTTGAACTTACACTTGAATCAAAGAAAAAGCTTGATGTGATGGTATCGTACCTGAAACAAAATCCCGGTCAGAAAATAATGGTAGTAGGCCACAGTGACCTTAAGGGAGCCGATAATTACTGTTTTGAGTTAAGTTATAAAAGGGCTTCGGAAGTTTATAATTATCTTCTGAAAAAGGGAATAAGCGCTAAACAAATGAGCCTTTTGGGTTCCGGCAAAACAAGCCCTGTATGGAAAACTGAAGATGTTGAATGGAAGGCAAAAGAGAACCGACGGGTTGAGATATTGTTTTTGCAGTAACACGACCTTCCATCGTTTCCGGAATCTACCTGCTTTCAGATTTGTGATGATGGATTGTAGGGTAAACCGGCAAACCTCTCCCCTATCTCATCAAGTATTCTAAAATTCTCTTCGGCATCATTCGAGCGCAGTAACCGCGTACGCGTTTCGCGAAAGTCCTTAAGTCCTTTAAAGAAGTGTACAAAATGCCTGCGCATTGCTATTATTCCGCGCCAGTCGCCCTTGTCTTCAATAAATAAACGGAGCTGTTCTTTAGCGGTCTCTACTTTTTCTGCAAGCGAAGGTTGGGGAAGCAGTTCGCCAGTATCGAGGTAGTGGCGGATATGTTTAAATACCCAAGGCTGTCCCACACATGCACGACCTATCATAATTGCGTCAACGCCGTATTTTCCGAAATATTCCTTTGCCATTTCCGGACTGTCAACATCTCCGTTACCGATTACAGGTATTGTGATAGCAGGATTTGCTTTAACTTCGCCTATCATTGTCCAGTCGGCCTTCCCCGTGTACATCTGTGCCCGGGTGCGACCGTGTATGGTAAGAGCTTTAATTCCGCAATCCTGAAGCTTTGGTGCGAGTTCTGTTATTATTTTAGAGTTTTCGTCCCACCCCAGCCGTGTTTTCACCGTAACAGGTGTTTTAACGGCTTTTACGACACTTTCTGTCATCTCAAGCATAAGAGGAGTGTTTCGGAGCATGCCTGAGCCAGCGCCTCTGTTAGCTATCTTTTTGACAGGGCATCCAAAATTGAGGTCGATCAGATCGGCACCCGCATCTTCTGCCATCTTTGCAGCAGTTATCACAGGTTCAATAACATGACCATATATCTGTATCGCTATTGGTCTGGTATCGCTACCTATAAGCAATTTCTGAAGACTTTTTTTCCCATTCCTTATAAGACCATCAGCCGAAATAAATTCGGTAAACATAAGGTCGGTTCCCCCGAATTGGCTTATCGTTTTGCGGTAAACAGCATCGGTAATATCCTCCATCGGAGCAAGAAAGAGTGGTTTTTCCCTGAATTCGATGTTGGCAATTTTCATATTTCTCGCAAATCTTATTTATCACTTATACGCTAATTTCGCTAAGAGATAAGGCCACTAAGGTAAAGAAAAATAATTCTTTTTTTTATTACAGGTTTTACTGTGAATCTTAAAAAATACATTTACTAATATTTTGGGGAGGTCGTTTTCGGTCATAATCTCTTCAGTTCTTAGCGTCATTGCGTAACAAATTAATTCAGTCGGTTAGTTACCTAAAAAAAGTGCGGCAACGCTTTCACGCAAACCGCACTTCATGGAGGAGGTAATACAAAACAATCCCCTATTTTACGAATAATTTTTTTATTACACAAACTTCTCCGAAATAAAAATGAACAAGGTATAAACCGCTCTCAAGCCTGCTTATATCTATAGTTCCTGGTACATCTGCTGTGTTAACAGAGAGAACCTGCGATTCCTTGCCTGACACATCACATATCCGTATCTGGTCAGGTGCAGAAAGTTCACCAAAATCAACATTTACAAACATGGTTGCAGGGTTAGGGAACAGTTTTATCTGGTTGTCATACAGTGATGATTCAACAAAAATGCCCGGATTAACTGTCACAAGAACTGTATCGGTATCATAACATCCGTTATCGTTCTGAGCAAAGACCCATACTGTATACATGCCTACACCATATACAGCCCCATCAAAAAACATTGAATAGTCAGTTGACCCATCACTCCACAAGTACAAATCATAGTTATTATCTACAATGAATGTTATCGACTGATCTTCAGTTATTACCCTGTTAATCCCAAGTTCAACGATCGGGCCGGGAAGTACTTCTGCAAAAACAGAATCGTTACCGGTACATCCGTAGCTGTTTGTAATAGTAACTGAATAAGTATCAGTTACCGAAATGTTTAAGTTCTGACTAAAGTTCCCTGTAGACCAAAGATATTCGTCCATACCTGCAGGTGCAGATATTAAACCGGTATTACAAAAACTAAGTGAATCGTTCAGATCGATCATAGGAACAGGATTAACTGTAATATCCACTGTATCTGCATTAAAACATACACCGTCGAACACGGTTCCTATAACAAGAATTGAAGCGGGTGGCTGAACCGTAATATTGTCGGTAGAATCCCCGGTACTCCAGAAAAGCTGATTTGCCGAATCATAAACAGCAGTAATATTTACAGAATCACCCTGACATATTATAAAGTCCTGACCTACCGCTATTGAAGGATTGTCAAATACTGAAATATTGAGGCTGTCTATGGACAGGCATTCATTTGGATTCTGATATACATACATTATAGTGTGGTTGCCTGTTCCTGCATCATGCGATGAAAAAATGTTTCCCGTAACACCTGGTCCAATAAATGATCCGCCAGCCGGAATTCCCGAAAGAGTGTCGTTAGGTTCAAACTGGCAATACACTGGCTGTAATCCGGTCAAAAAGGCCTGCTCGACAAAAAGAACTTCTGTAAGAATTACCGCTGTATCTGAACATCCTAAGGTGGTATCAGTAACATAATAGAAAACAGAAGTTATCCCTGGCTGCAATGTAGATGGCGAAAAAAGAGAGTCGTTAACCCCAAGGCCCTGATAATCTCCTCCGGATGGAACGCCGTTAAGTACAAAAGGTGCTGCATTATTACAGACATTTATTGGAAGGTTTGTAATTGTTGCGTGAGGTCCCTGTATTACTTCAAATTCAATTGTGTCTGTTCCAGAGCAACCCCAAGGATCGTTAAACTGATAAACAACTTCATGAAGACCTATTCCAGCAGCTACCGGATCGAACTGATTGCCATTAATTAAGGCATTTCCCGAAAAGGTTCCGTTTGGAGGAAAAACCACAATAGTATATGGCATTTCGTTAGCACAAAGAACAGTATCAAGGCCAATATAGGTAAAGGCTACCTGCTGCATAACAACTATTGGAACCGTATCTCCGTTAATGCAGTTATTTGTATCAAGATAGTAATACGAAATATCAAAAGTTCCTTCTCCGGCATTAAAAGGACTGAATATTGAATCGTTCATCCCTGTTCCGGCAAAATAACCTCCGGCTGGACTACCTTGTAAAGTATCGTTCGGAGCTGCAAGACAGTAAAACACATCATAACCTGAAATTGTTGCCGATGTGGGGTTAAATACATGTATAGTGTACTCATCGGTTGCAGAACATCCGTTTAAGTCAGTATAAGTATAACTAAAAATGTGATCCCCAACAAGACCATAGGGTGTAAATATATCACCGTTCAGGTTCGGTCCGGAAAGTGTACCTCCTGTTGGTGTAACAATAATGGTATCACTTGAACCTGTAAAACAGTATTCCGGAAGTAATCCGCTGATATTTACAGGAGGAAGGGCATTTACTGTAAGTGAAAAATCAGCAGACTGGTCGGTACCGCAGGCATTTTCAACAATTATAAAATACACTCCGGCATCAGCAGGTACAACACCTCCAAACACCAACTCGGGAACAGTAACACCAGAAATGTGATTACTATTCTGATACCAGTTATATACTACAGGAAGCCCGGAACTGGCATTAGTAAGCCAGATAAGACTGTCCCCCTCGCAAAGGGTAACATCCGAAGGTTCAAGTATTAAAGCTGGCAGGGCATTAACTGTAACGATGACAGATGTCGTAACCGATGTGCCAAAAATATTGGTCATTTCACAAGTATATATCCCTGCATCGCTAAGTGTTACCGGATCAATAATAAGAGTATCGTTGTCGGGTACTGAAATTACACTCCCATCCTTTTTCCAGACATGAGTAACGGTCTCGCTACTCCAGGTATCCAGACCAATTTCTAAAACCTCGCCTTCACATACTGTTATATTCTGAGGCTGGTACAAAATAACAGGAGAAGCACCGTAACGACCGAAAAAATTTGAAGGTTTACTACCTGCCTGAGAAAATGCGCCACCGCAATACAAGTCAAACCCTAACAACGACATTGTTCTTACAGAAGCATTTGTGCCGTCACCAAGAGGAGACCACTGAGAATTGCTGTATTTTGCAACACGATTCACTGGTACTGTTCCTGAATTCTGAAACAGACCACCTGCATATATCAGGCTATCAGAAATAGCAAGAGAAAAAACAGAATTATCAAGACCATCGCCAAGTGGCTTCCATAATCCGGCATCATACATTGCAACCCTGTTAAGAGCTGTGGTTCCTGACTGGGTAAAAGCTCCTCCTGCGTAAAGTCCGTTTACAGTAAATTTAACGGTATAAACAGTATCATTAAGTCCGTCGGCCAAAGTCCCCCATGTTGTTCCATTCCATGTAGCAACATTACTGACAGAAGTAGATCCTGCCATTGAAAATTTTCCACCTGTAAATACAAAGTTTCTAATATCAATGGAATATACCGGGCCATTAACTCCACCAGACATGTTTTCCCATAATAACCCGTTTGTCCTGCATATATTGCTCACAGCAACACCATTTGCAAGGGTAAATTCCCCACCTATATACACATAGGGATCATAGAATTTGATAGTTCTAACAACCCCGTTAATGCCGGTTCCCGCGGCAGTCCATGCGGTACCTGTCCAAATAGCGATGTTTAATGCAGGGGCGCCGTCAGCTTGTGTGAAAAGTCCGCCTGCAACAAGAAAATTTCCCCACGTTTCAATTGCATATACTGGTCCGTTAAAGCCGGTACCCAGTGAGGTCCAGGCACTTCCGTCCCATTTAGCAACATAGTTTGCAGTATTTCCTCCGGCTGTGGTGAATGTACCAGAAACATATACGTTGTTAAGAACATCCGATTTAACACAATATACTGTATTATTGACAGAGTTAGCAGGAACAAACTGATCGTCCCAGCGTTGATTCTGGGCAAACGAAAAACAGAATATTGTAACAAATAGCAATGATAGCGTAATTTTTCTCATACAACTGGGTTATTATAACCCTGCAAGTTACAGATTTTTTCAAAAAATGCAATATTGAAAATTTCAACAACGTACAAATAAATATCGTTAACTTTATTTTTTTTAATTATTCAGAAAAAAAGCCCCGGTTTCGTTAACCGGGGCCTTTTTATATTGCGTTAAATTACTAATTCAGAAACTGCTGAGCATAATACTTAGCAGTTAATTTTTCGCCAGTGGCCTTTTCTATCATATCGTTCCAGTAATATCTGCTGGAGGGTTTAAACACTTTTTCTTTCAGATAATCACCTACCTTGGTGTTCTTATAATAGCTCTGATATTTGTAATCCTTTGTTTCGCAAAGGTTGTTTACAATGTAGTAATGCAACTGACTTGCAAAAAGTTCACCTAGTTGATAGTTGTGATAATAGCAAGGATATGAAGCGATATGAATCTTGGTAGCCCAGTCTGGCATATCACGTCCTTCTGGCTTTTTCATCATCTGATATTTTTCTACCAGAGTCCACCATAAAGCATTAAGATCCTGATCAGGATTAGCATACATAGCTTTTTCGAACCTGTACATTACCTGCGCCCAACGGCTGAATACCAACTGCTCCAGCCTTAGAATTCTGGCGGTTTCTTCAGAAATCTTTTTTGCTTCTTCTTCAGGAACACCTGTCATATCACTTAGCCATTTTGCATTGGAGGCCATGCGTCCAAATATCATTGCAATAGCTTCTGTTGTAAAAGTATGTGCCGGTTCGCGTAAAACTACCGGAAGATTATAATCAATATTCTGGTCGTATATCGCATGTCCGTATTCGTGAAGCATAGTGTTCATCCAATATGAATTGGGTTTAACATTACACAGTACCCTAACATCTCCTTTCATATCTATATGTGTGCAGAAAGCATGCTGGTTTTTTCCTTCCCTCTCAAACAGATCGCTGTTTTTTACAAGACCAGAAATGTCAATACCTATGCTTTTAAAATAATCGGTTGTAAGTGTTACAATATCTTTGTCCTTATAATATTTGTCAAGATCAACGCTGTAAATAGCCGGTGCTTCCTGGAAAAACCGATTCTGATAATGCCAGGGCATAAGTTTTTCGACAGATAATTTATATTTTTTCGACAGAAAAGCATCTATCTCACCTTTGAGTTGAATATATGATGGGGTTATCAGACTATCTAGCTCATTAAATATCTTCTCAACTTCCTTGGGATCCTGGTCGCTAAGTAACAAACTCATTGTATGATAATTCTCGTAACCTAGATTTTTAGCTATCTGATTTCTCATTTTTACAAGCTTTTTAACATCTTCAGCTACTATAGGTCCAATTTTTTTACATTCCGTCCACACATTTTCAAGTTCTTTATTATCTGAAGAGTTTCTTAAAATATCCTCCACTTCATTATCTGTTATCTCTTTACCATTTACATTTACACGGAAAACTGAGAATTTTTCCTCGACAGATATTGCAAGTTTTATAACTTCAGCCATCAGGTTTGTATCAATCTGATATTCTGCCATCATGTTAAACATGGTGTTTATAACTCTTATTTTGATTGAGTCTTTTATTTCTTTTGAATCCTTGAACTTTTTTACCATGTTGAATTTAGCTGTATCAGAAAGGAATTTTTTAAGAGCTAATTCTGTTTCAGATGTTTTCTGGTAAAGTTCAGGTTTTCCGGTAGTGGCTGCCTCCCAGTAGGCAATATTATAAGCCGTACTTAGTGGTAAATACTCTTTTTCGAAGTCAGAGTAAAACTTATCAAACTTTTGTTCCATACTTTCTTCAGTTTTAGTTTCGGAACAGGAAAAAAACAGGCAGATTGCAACTGCCGGAAGCAGAATTCTTTTCATGTTGATTATTTTTTAGTCAATGAATTTGTAGCCAATACCTTTAATTGTGTTTATATGCTGGTCACCCAATTTTTCACGTAATTTTCGTATATGAACATCAATGGTCCTGTCTCCTACTACAATATCATTACCCCATACAGCGTCAAAAATTTCCTCCCTTGTATATACTCGTCCGGGCTTAGATGCAAGAAGATTAAGTAGTTCAAATTCCTTTCGGGGTAAAGATATTTCCCTGCCATCTTTTATTACAAGGTATTTTTCCCTGTCAATGATAAGAGAACCATAATCAGTAATAGCACCTGCAGATTCGCCAGTAGAATGACTTCTCTTTAAAAGAGCCTTTATTCTACTCATCAGCACTTTAGGCTTTATTGGTTTTGCAATATAATCATCTGCACCTGCTTCAAATCCCGCTATTTGTGAATAATCTTCGTTCCTTGCTGTTAAAAACGCTATTATTACACCTTGCAACTCGGGCAGGGATCTAAGTTTTCCACATGTTTCAATACCGTCAATACCAGGCATCATAACATCTAAAAGTATTAGATGAGGTCTTGCTTTAAGTGCCACTTCAATAGCTTCGAACCCATCGGAACTTACAAATACCTCGTAATTCTCTTTTTTGAGGTTATAACTTAAAAATTCCAGAATATCGGGCTCGTCGTCAACAATAAGGATTCTGTGGTTTATCATATTCTATTTTTTTGCTTTCTGTAACGTAAATCCGAATGTACTACCCTCACCCTGTTTGCTTTTAACACTAACTTTCTGATTATGGGCTTCTACAACATGTTTTACTATAGAAAGTCCAAGTCCTGTTCCTCCTTCGTTTCTCGAACGGCTTTTATCTACTCTGTAAAATCTTTCGAAGATGCGGGGTAAGCTCTCTTCTGGTATTCCTATTCCGTTATCAGTAACTTCAATCAATACCCTTTCGTCCTGATCTGTAATATCTATAACTGTCCTACCCTCATCTTTTCCGTAATTGATTGAATTTACAACGAGGTTGATCAGAACTTCCAGTATTTTTTTTCTGTCGGCATATACCATAATACACTTTTCTCCTCCAGACACAGCCAACCTTATCTTTTTCTGTCGAGCCTTAAACTCCTGCAATTCATAAACTTCACGAACAACTTCATAAATATTGAAATTCTCATACTGTAGTCCTATCTGACTTGATTCGAGATAAGAAATTGTTTCAAGATCTTTTATTATTGATATAAGCCTGTTAATACTTTTATCACATTTTTCAAGATATTTTCTGTTTATGTTGTCATCTTCAAGACCACCGTCAAGTAGTGTTGAAACATAACCCTGAATGTTAAAAAGAGGTGTTTTAAGCTCGTGTGAAACGTTACCCAGAAATTCCTTTCTGAATTTTTCCATCTTTTTAAGATCGTCAATTTCCTGAACATAAAAGGAATCAGATTTCGCTTTTTTTTCAGAATAACTAATGTTACCTGCCTTTTTTATTTTGATCCCGAAATACCATTTAAATAAGAAATATAAAAGTAAAAATGAGCTTATAAATACAACAAGAAATTCTATAATAAAGGAAGTGTATAAAACAGTAGTAAAAGATAACAAAGATAAATATGAAGCAACCAGGCTAACTATAGCTATACCAAAACTTAACAACAAAGCTATAAATGTTGTATTGTTTGATTTCATTTTTGTTTCATATTTTCACAAACTTAATAAAAAAAGTTATCAAGTAAATCAGAAGTATATGGCTGCTTTAAAAAAATAAAAGGGTGAGAAGTTTGGAAACCTTATTCTCACCCTTATAACAATGCAAACAAAACTTTTATGAAATATTATATATACTTACCCGATTCAAAAGTAATTCAAGAAATCATAAAGTTTTGCTGTAACTTATATATAGTCGTTGTTAGTTTACTGGTGGTGAAATTTTAAACATTTCTGGTATTTATGTGAATTTGTCATGAAATTAAGCCTGTTTTTCGTGATATTTCAAGCATTTTTATTATTGGTTGCTTCGCAAGTTTAATAATATCAAGAGGTAAGCTTACTTCATACTTTTCTTCTTTAAGTGATCTGTATATTTTTTCAAGAGTAATTAATTTCATAAACTCACAATCATTACAACCGCAAGTTGAGTCAACAGGTGGTGCTGGTACAAAAGTCTTCTGTGGACTTGCTATTTTCATCTGGTGAAGAATTCCTGATTCCGTTGCCACAATATATTTAGCTGCGCTGTCATTTTGTGTATATTTTAGTAATGAGGCAGTAGATCCGATAAAATCTGAAATTATTAGAATAGGCTTTTGGCACTCAGGATGTGCAATAATAACAGCATCAGGATTTTCTTTTTTAAGCTTAAGAATACCCTGAACAGAAAACTTTTCATGAACATGACATGCTCCATTCCATAATAGCATATTTCTACCTGTTAGCCTGTTTATATAATCACCCATATTTTTATCAGGAGTAAATATTATTGGCTGATCCTCAGGAAAACTACTTACAATATGAACAGCATTTGAACTTGTACAAACCACATCAGTCATCGCTTTTATATCTGCAGTTGTGTTAATATATGATATAACAACATGATCAGGGTTTTCTTCTTTTAATTTCTTAAGATCAGCAGCCTTTATTGAATCAGCTAAAGAACATAGTGCCTCATTATCGGGTAATAATACTTTTTTTTCTGGTGAAAGTATCTTAGCAGTTTCAGCCATAAAATGAACTCCTGCAAATACAATTATTTCAGCATCTGTTTCTGCAGCCTTTTGAGATAATTGAAGACTGTCGCCAAGAAAATCAGCTATATCCTGAACATCACCTGTCTGGTAATAATGAGCAAGTATTATAGCTTTCTTCTGCTTTTTTAATTCTGCAATTTTTTCTATCAGATTATTCATAATTTTAAATTATAAGTCAAATATCATTATTATAATGTTAATTTAAAAATTTAAAGAAAAATATGGTATAATTATATTCGGTTAATTGCTGTAAAAATAATAGATACTTCTATTGGTAATATTTGATTTTAATATAAAGTAACAGGGAACTAACAAATAGCTCTTATACTATTTTATTAAGGATCAGGAGTAGTATAAAATTAAATAAACAGTTGTTAATATCAGCCTTGGTTGATTAATTATGTGTAATTGTGATTTAATTTTCTTGTTAAAACTGTCAATAAATACAATTTAAAAATTAATAAGAATAAAGGTAAAATTTAAAAATTAGTATACCGGGGTCTTTTTAATAGGAATCAAATTTATATTTAAATACAAATGAGTCGTTATTAAATAAAAATATGATTAATTGTTAATAGCTAAATATCAAAAAATCAATTATAGTTTAAAAATCTTATTTATAACATATATTATATTAATAAATTAACTATGTTAATTAAAACTGTGAACAAAGAGAATATGGGTTTTATTAAATGGTAAATTTGCATAAATAAACGTAAAATGATTATTACAATAGCGTCTGATCATGCAGGATATGAGTTAAAAGAATGTATAGTGGAATGGTTACTGAAGCAAGGACATACTGTTGAAAACGAGGGACCGTTCAATTCTGAAAGTGTCGATTATCCTGATTTTGCACATATATCAGCTAATAAGGTTAATACAGGTAAAAGTGAAAAAGGTATAATTATATGTGGAACAGGAAATGGTGTAAGTATAACTGCAAATAAATATATTAATGTAAGAGCTGCCCTATGCTGGATCCCCGAAATAGCAAAGCTTGCAAGAGAACATAATGATGCAAATATAATTACTCTTCCTGCTAGATTTATTACAAAAGAATCAGCAATTGATATGGTTAAGATCTTTCTTTCTACAGCATTCGAGGGAGGCAGGCACAAGAAAAGGATCGATAAAATTAAAGAGATCAGAAAATAAAACGAAACCACCTGTAACTGTTAAAAAACCTGACAGCTATTATCGATAAAGCTATTCCGATAAAATCTGCCAGAAGGTCTATTATATCGCTATCTCTGTTAATAGGAAGAATATTCTGCAATACCTCAGTAGCAACAGCAAGCAGAACAGTAAATATAAACCCGGCAATAACAGCTTTATGAGTTTTGAATTTATTTATATCTATTAGATACCTTATTAGTAATATTCCGAGTCCAAAAAAGAGGGCAAAGTGTACAAATTTATCAAAATAAGGGATTATAAAAAGTCTGATTTTTGGCAAAGACGATGCTGGCGTAAGACATCCGTATACAATAAGCGAAATCCACGCAAATAGTTTTAGTCGTAATTGTAAATAATGTAACTTCACGCTGTAAAAGTATTAAAAATGTCAGCAGGATTATATATACACGTCCCTTTTTGTGAATCACGCTGCATTTATTGTGAATTTTATTCTGTAACGGAGATTAATTTAAATAATTATATAAGTTCTTTGTTAATAGAGGCCGAGTATTATAGTATTAAATGGAAGGATTTTACTTTTGATACTATTTATTTTGGAGGTGGAACTCCTTCTTTATTGTTACCCGACATGCTTTTGGAGATCATAAGAAAAATTAAAAAAATGTTTCATTTTCTGCCTGATACTGAAATAACTATAGAATGTAATCCTGACGATATCAACGACAACTATTCAAATGAAATATCCGATATAGTTAACCGCGTAAGTATAGGTGTTCAGTCTTTCAACGATAAAACTCTTAAGTTTCTTTCAAGAAGGCATGATTCGTTTTCTGCTGTTAATTCTGTTAAATCATTTAAAGAATCCGGGATAAATAATATTAGTATTGACCTTATTTTCGGTTTACCTGGAATGTCAGATACAGAATGGGAAAAACAACTTGCAATAGCTTCCGGGTTACACGTGAAACATATTTCTGCCTATATGCTTACTATGCATGAAAATACTGCTTTACATACATTGTATGGTGATAATAAAGTAGTATTACCGGATGAGGATGATTGTTTCCGTCAATACTGCAGTACTATAAAAGTATTAGCTGAATCAGGTATTAAACAATACGAAATATCTAATTTTTCGGTGCCCGGATTTGAGTCGAGACATAATAAAAAGTACTGGGAGGGAAAACCCTGGCTTGGACTTGGCCCATCAGCGCATTCATATTTACCTTATAAAAGATTTTCAAATAGTTCAGATATTAATTTGTTTTTAAATAATACTAATAAATTCTTCAGTTCTGTTTCAGAAGAGATACTAAAACCAGAACAAATATTCAATGAGTACATTATGAACAGGATCAGAACAGTAGATGGGATCTCTGTTCCTGAGCTCCAAACTTCTTTCTGTCAATATATCGTAAAATTTAATAAAACATTAGAAAAATTGAATAAGGAATGGTATGTAATCGAAAACGGATATTTTAAACTGACACATTCCGGTATGTTTGTTTCTGATTTTATAACAAAGGAGTTTTTTGTATGAATATAACCGTTAAGAAGCACAAAGGAATTAGGTCTCATGTCTATAATGATGCTGTTTTGTTAAGAAGACAGGTGTTTGTTATTGAACAGAAAATTGATGCTCGTTTGGAAGTTGATGAAAATGAAGATCTGGCTTTCTATGTCGTTGTATATGCTGATTGTGAGCCTGCAGCAACAGGACGATACAGAGAAACCGAAATTGGGATTAAACTAGAAAGGTTCGCTACCCTGTCCTCTTTTCGTGGTAAGGGCCTTGGCAAAATTGTACTTAGTGAGGTATTGAAGAACGTAGTAAACCTTGGAAAGACGATATATCTGCATTCACAGGAAAGTGCTGTAGATTTCTATTTAAAGAATGGGTTTATTATTTCTGGTGATCCATTTTTTGAAGCAGGAATCAGACATTACAAAATGGTTTATTCATTTAAATAACAGGTGATGTCTGTAATTTTCATTACCTATTACTGAGTAATTTTGCTTAAACCACGTAAAAATCTGTAAATTTGCACTTTCAAAAAAAATCAAGAACGATGAAAAATCTGAGATTAGTACTTGTGATTGTTATTGCTCTTTTAAGTGGATGCAATACCTATCATTTTACAACTAATGTACTCGTACCTGCCGATATTACATTGCCACAGCATATCGAAAAAATCGGTATTATGAACAGGTCACTTCCCGAGAAAGGCAACCTCTTCAACAATATCCTTGAGGGGTTTATTTCAGGAGAATCTATAGTTGCTGACAGAGAAGCTACTCTGTATGGTATAAGAAATTGTGTTAGTACACTTAATAATAACCCTAGGTTTAAAGCTACAAGTCTTGAAGGTGAGGATTACAGAGGAACGGGAACAAAAAAATTCCCCGTTCCGCTTGATTGGAATGAGGTAGATAAATTATGCAAAAAATATAGTGTTGATGCTATTGTTAGTCTTGAGACTTTTGACAGCGATATCATGCTACTGCCCGGAACCGTACAAAGGACCAGAAAAAACAAGGAAGGTAAGGACGAAAAGTATACCGTATATACAGCTGAGTTGAGAATACGCACTAATGCCGGCTGGAGAGTTTATGATAATGTAAAAAAGCAAATGATAGACGAGCAGGTTTTTTGGGATGAAAAAGCTTGGGATTCAGAAGGTGTTTCTCCTGACGATGCCTTACGAAAACTCCCTAATAAAAGGGCTGCTATAAACGATGCTGCTGCTTATTCAGGTCAGATGTTAGCATTTAGAATTTCACCAAAATGGCTAAATGCTTCAAGATATGTATATACAAAACCAAAAAAGGAAGAAGCTTTTGTTAAAGGTAAAGAACTTGCAAGATCGAACCAATGGAAGGCAGCTGCTGAAAAGTGGAGTGCTGTTACAAATTATCAGGATGAAAAGCTTGCTGGACGAGCTTGTCATAACATGGCGGTAGCAGCTGAAATGGAAGGTGATCTTGAAGCAGCTATTCAATGGGCCGAGAAGGGGTATAAAGATAAAGGCTTTAAAAAACTTTCAGGATACCTTAATGAATTGAAACATAGAAAGATGGATCAGGTAAAACTTAATGAACAAATGAAAAAGGGAGATTAACTGTGTTCCCGGTATATGATGTTATTGTAGTTGGGGGTGGACATGCAGGATGTGAGGCAGCTTGTATTGCGGCTAAAGCCGGAAGCAAGGTATTACTAATAACTCACGACATAACCCGGCTAGCTTATATGTCCTGCAATCCAGCTATGGGAGGTATTGCAAAGGGACAAATAGTAAGAGAAATTGACGCATTAGGTGGCCAGTCGGGAATTATAACCGATAGAACCACTATACAGTTCAGGATGCTTAATAAATCAAAAGGTCCTGCTATTTGGAGTCCCAGGGCACAATGCGACCGTGTAAGATTTACTGAAGAATGGAGAAAGGTTATTGATTCCTTTCCAAATCTCCACTTATGGCAGGATGATGTGATTTCTCTTAATATTAAAAGCAAAAAGGTTAAAGGAGTTAACACATATCTGGGTGCTGAAATAAAAGCAAAGACTGTTATTCTAACTAATGGTACTTTTTTGAACGGAAATATTCTAATTGGAAAAATTAGGTTCGAAGGAGGAAGACTTGCAGAAGCTTCTAGTAAAGGCATAACTGGTCAGTTAAAGGAATTAGGATTTGTTGCAGGCAGATTGAAAACCGGAACGCCGGTAAGAATTGATGGGAGAAGTATTGATTTTGCTAAAATGACAGAGCAGAAACCTGAAGATGACTGGCATAAATTTTCGTATTTACCAGATGTTAAAACATCTCTGAAACAAAGAAGTTGCTGGATAACTTATACTAGCGATATTACTCACAGCGAGTTAAAAACCGGCTTTTCTGATTCACCACTATTTGATGGTTCTATTATTGGTACCGGTCCTAGATATTGCCCCAGCATAGAGACAAAGCTGTCAGTATTTCCCGACAAAGATAAGCATCAATTGTTTGCAGAACCCGAAGGAGAAACAATCGAAGAATACTATTTAAACGGGTTCTCTAGCAGTTTACCTTGGAATGTTCAATTAGCATCATTAAGAACTATACCGGGATTTGAAAATGCAAGAATATTTAAACCTGGATATGCTATTGAATACGACTACTTCGACCCCACTCAATTGAATCCAACTCTTGAGACAAAAACAATAAAAAACCTTTTTTTAGCTGGTCAGATTAATGGCACAACCGGATATGAAGAAGCGGCCGGGCAGGGATTAATTGCTGGTATAAATGCAACATTAAAAGCGAATAGTTCGGACAAAGAATTTATAATCCCTAGAAATAAGGCATATATTGGTGTTCTTATCGACGATTTGGTCACTAAAGGAGTAGATGAACCATACAGGATGTTTACAAGCAGAGCTGAGCACCGAATTATTCTAAGGCAGGATAATGCTGACCTTAGGTTAACCGATTCAATAAAAGAATTGGGTTTTTGCGATAAGGATAGGGAAATAATTCATAATAAAAAGGAAAAAGCAATTAGTGAATCTATTTCTGAAATTCATAAAATTTCTGTTAAACCGGATGAAATTAATAGCTATCTTAGAAGTAAAGGAGAATCTGAAATCAAACAAACAATAAAACTTAGCAATATTTTAACAAGATCGAACGTTCAGTTGAGTGAGATCGTTGAGATTGTAACAGATCTTAAAAGGGTATTTGATTTAGATATAAATATTAAAAATGAGGTTATGGAAACAACTGAGATCGAAATCAAGTATAAGGGTTATATTGAAAGAGAAGTTATGGTTAATGATAAAATATCAAGGCTTGATGAAATGGAGTTACCAGTAAAAATAAATTATAGTAAAATTCAATCAATAAGTACAGAAGGAAGGCAAAAACTTACAAAAGTAAAACCAAGAACTGTTGGACAAGCTAGGAGAATTCCTGGCGTATCGCCTAGCGATATAAATGTTCTTTTAGTATATCTGGGAAGATAAATGTTTCACGTGGAACAAATAAATTATGAAAATAAAAGGAAATCTGGTTGACATAGAAAAAAAGGAAATATTTCCGGCCGAAGTTGAAATACAATCCGGAAAGATTACTGGAATCGTTAAGATTCAGGAAGAATGCGAAGGATATATTATGCCTGGCTTTATAGATGCCCATGTACATATTGAAAGCAGTATGCTGTCACCTGTTGAATTTTCGAAGTCTGCAATGAGACACGGAACAGTTGCTATTGTGACAGACCCACATGAAATAGCTAATGTATGTGGGACAGAAGGTGTAGAATATATGATAGAGAACAGTGAGAATACGCCTATGTATATTTACTTTGGTGCACCATCATGCGTCCCTGCAACTCCTTTCGAAACTTCAGGAAATGTATTAGGTGTTAATGAAGTAAGAAAACTATTGCAAAAAAAAGAGGTAAAGTATTTAAGTGAAGTTATGAATTTCCCTGCTGTAATAAACAGGGAAAGTACCATGATGGAGAAAATTGAAACAGCAATAGCTTTAAACAAACCAATTGATGGCCATGCGCCAGGAGTGAAAGGTAAGGATATTGAAAAATATGCTGGGGCAGGGATTACTACCGACCACGAATGTTTTGATATAGATGAAGCAAGAGAAAAAATTAAACATGGAATGAAAATCCTTATAAGAGAGGGCAGCGCAGCAAAGAATTTTGTACAGTTGATGCCGCTTATTGATGAAGCACCGGATATGGTTATGTTATGTTCAGACGATAAACATCCGGACGATTTGACCGTGTCGCATATAAACGAACTTGTAAGAAAGGCGGTAAAAGAAGGTTGTGACCTGTTCAATGTTATTAAGGCGTCATCTTATAATGCAGTAAAACATTATAATCTGGAGACAGGATTATTAAGAATAAATGATAATGCCGACTTTATTATTGTCGAAGATCTGGAAAGCTTCAAATTAAGAGAAATGTATATAGGAGGTAATCTTATATATAATAATGTATCAGGTTTGGATGCCGAGTATTTTAAAATTCACACGAGAATAATAAATAATTTCAATGCAGAGAGGATAAATGAGAATTCAATATCAATTATTCAGAATGGCAGATTTCTTAATTATATTGGTGTAATTGACGGAGAACTTATAACAAAAAAGATAAAGATTGAAATTTCCGGAACATTGAGTGAAACGGTAAAGGCTCATAATCTTAATAAAATTGTTGTCCTTAACAGGTATCAAAAGAATGCCATTCCAGTTTGTGGATATATCTCAGGTTTCAATCTGGTTAACTCCGCAATTGCATCCACAATTGCTCACGACAGTCACAACATTATTGCAATTGGTGATAACGACACTATGATTACAAGAGCTATTAATTCAATAATTGATACCCGTGGGGGTATTGCTTATGTAAATGAAAACCTCATTAAGAGACTGCCTCTTGAGATCGGGGGGATAATGACAAACAAACCTGTCGATGTCGTTGCTGCTGAATACAAGTCTATCGAAGCTATGACCAGATCAAACGGGTGTCCGCTACATGCACCGTTTATGACAATGTCATTTATGGCATTACTAGTTATACCTGAACTTAAGATTGGAGATAAAGGTCTTTTTGATATTACATCAAAGGATGGTTTTGTAAGTCTTTTTGAGAATTAAAAAACGTTCCACGTGGAACAAAAAATAATTCTTAAAAAGAAATTAGAACAGATACCCGAGAAACCCGGAGTATATCAGTTTTATGATTCATCCGGTAAAATAATCTATATTGGCAAAGCAAAGATACTAAGGAACAGGGTTCACTCTTATTTCGGGAAACATCATGAAAACAACAAAACGAAGGTCATGGTCAGCAAGATCGCCGATCTCCAGTATACTGTTGTTGATAACGAAAGTGATGCATTGTTACTTGAGAGTTCTCTTGTAAAACAGCATAGACCACGATACAATATTCTTTTAAAAGACGATAAGACTTTTCCGTGGATCTGTATAAAAAAAGAACCATTCCCGAGGATTTTTTATACAAGGCAGGTAGTAAAAGACGGATCTGAATATTTTGGTCCGTTCACTTCAGTATATATTGTAAAGTCAATTTTAGAACTAATTAGAAAAATCTTTCCTCTTAGAAATTGCTCAAGAAATTTATCGGCAGAAATTATTCAAGCAAAAAAGTATTCCCAACCGTGTCTCGAATTTCATATCGGAAATTGTAAAGCTCCATGTGTTGGATTACAAAATGAGAAAGATTATATCGAAAATATAATTCGTATAAGGAGCATAATTAAAGGCAACCTGTCGGGGATCAGGAAATATTTAAAGGATAAAATGATTGAATTTTCTGCTTCTATGGAATTCGAAAAAGCTCAGGAGGTAAAAAATAAAATAGATACCCTTGAAAAATACTGCGCAAAATCTGTAATTGTAAGCCCAGGGATCTATGAAGCTGAAGTATTTTCGTATGTTGGTGATGATAAAGAAATATATGTCAATTACTTGCGAATTGTAGAGGGCTCAGTTATTCAATCTCACAACGTGCAAATAAAAAAGCTTTTAGATGAGGACCAGGGCGATATTTTATCTTCGGTTATTCAGGACATCAGAGAAAGATTAAGAAGCGATGTAAAAGAGCTTATAGTGCCTTTTCTGCCAGAATTCAGACAGGAGGGACTGTCATACAATATTCCTTTAAAAGGCGATAAACTTAAATTACTTGAACTTTCTGAACGGAATGCACGCACATATCGCACAGAGAGACGAATTGCTGAATTATCTGCAGGGAAAGGTAAAGGTTCATGGAAGGTGGTCGAAAGGTTGAGAGAAGACCTAAGAATGACTAGTGTTCCCGCTCTTATTGAATGCTTCGATAACTCAAACCTGCAGGGTACAAATCCCGTTGCAGCTTGTGTTGTATTTAAAAACGGGAGACCATTAAAGTCTGAATACCGTATGTTTCATGTAAAAACCGTTGCAGGTCCTGATGACTTTGCAAGTATGGAGGAAATTATTGAAAGGCGCTACAGAAGACAGGTTGATGAGAACAAACCTTTACCCGATCTTGTTGTGGTTGATGGTGGAAAAGGCCAGCTGGCTGCCGCATACAGCGCATTGATACGACTAGGACTCGAAGAGAAAATATTCCTGATCTCTATAGCAAAACGTCTGGAAGAAATATATCGGGTTGGTGAGAATCTGCCACTTATGCTTGACAAGCGCTCACCTTCACTAAAACTTATCCAGCAGTTACGCGACGAAGCACATCGTTTCGGGATAACATTTCACAGAAAAATTAGAGCAAAAAAGACGGTCTCGCTCGAAATGGAGACTGTGAAAGGGATTGGTCCGGCAACTGTTAAAAAAATATATCAGAAATTCGGATCACTTAAAAATATCAGGCCTGAGAATTATAATGAGCTTGAATCACTTGTTGGAAAAGATAAAGCAGGAAAAGTGATCGGGTGGCTTGAAAGCAGGGACTAATAATGTTTATAAACTGTTTACTGGGGCGTAATTCTTATTGGTATTGTAAAACCAACTCTCACTTCTTTTCCGTCAATGCGGCCAGGACTCCACTTAGGCATAGATTTTAATAATGATGTAGCTGTTGAGTCTACAGAATAAACAAGGCTGCTGCGAAGTACCTTTATATCTGTTACAGAACCGTCAGTATCTACAACAAAGCTCATGTAAAGGGTTTGAGGAACTATATCATTTAGTATAATTTCATTTATTTTAAAATTATCACTAAGATACTTTATCATTGCTCCTTCTCCTCCGGGAAATACCGGGGGCTCTTCAACTACAATAAATACAGGATTTTCGGTTGAAGCTGTGTCTTGTGAAAAAGCAGATAAGTGATAAATAAAAGCAAAAAGTATCAGTACAAATAGTGATTTATACATTTACAATGGAATGATTTATAATAACAACCACAAAAATCGTTCCTTGAACAGAATAAAAAATATTTCAGCCCTGAATGCCTGAGATAAAATGTAATTTATGGATTTTTATCATGGAAAATTGCTGAATCATTGGTATTTTTGCGCCACAAATATGAACCCGATGGATAATAACGAATATTTTGCACATGAAACAGCAGTGATCGATAAAGACTGCAATATCGGCAAAGGGTCTAAAATATGGCATTTCAGCCATATAATGACGGGTTGCGTCCTTGGAGAAAACTGTAATGTGGGCCAGAACGTTGTAATATCACCGGGTGTAATCCTTGGTAAAAACGTAAAGATCCAGAACAATGTATCTCTTTATACAGGTGTAGTTTGCGAAGACGATGTTTTTCTCGGACCATCATGTGTTTTCACAAATATCGTCAACCCCCGCAGTGCCGTTATCCGTCGCGATCAGTATGTAAAAACCCTTGTAAAGAAAGGAGCTTCAATAGGAGCAAATGCAACAATTGTATGTGGTCATGATATTGGAGAATTTGCATTTATTGGTGCAGGCGCAGTTGTCACAAAGGAAGTTAAGGCATATGCCCTTGTTATTGGTAATCCTGCAAAACATGTCGGGTGGATGAGCGAATATGGTCACCGTCTTAGTTTTGATGAAAAGGGTATAGCAACTTGTCCCGAAAGCGGTGAGAGATATTTGCTCGAAAATAATTCAGTTAAAAAAATAAGCTGAACATGAAAAACTTTGCCCTTATCGGAGCTGCCGGGTACATTGCAAACCGCCATGTTAAGGCTATAAAGGATACCGGAAACAAACTCGTTGCATTTCTGGATCCTTTTGATAGCGTAGGATATATAGATTCGTATTTTCCTGAAGCAGACTATTTCAGAGAGTATGAACGATTCGACCGCCACGTATACAAGCTTAATAACGATGGAAATAAAATAGATTATATTAGCATCTGCTCCCCTAATTATCTGCACGACTCACACATACGCTTTGCTCTGCGTAATGGTTGTACTGCCATTTGCGAAAAGCCGCTTGTACTTAATCCTTGGAACGTTGATGCTCTGGTGCAGCTCGAAAAAGAAAGCGGGCATAAGATCTTTAACATTCTTCAATTGCGATATCACCCTGTTATAATGACACTTAAGAAAGAAGTTGCCAAACAGCCAGGAAAAATATTTGATATTGACCTTGCTTATATCACAAGCCGTGGCAACTGGTATCATTTCTCCTGGAAGGGTGATTCTCAGAAGAGTGGCGGAATAGCAACCAATATCGGGATACACTTTTTTGATATGCTAACCTGGATATTTGGAGGTGTAAAAGGCATGCGGATCCATATGTATGATAATCACAAAGCCGCAGGGTATCTTGAACTTGAAAATGCCCGTGTGCGTTGGTTTTTAAGTGTTGATTACAACGATGTTCCTGAGGAAATACGAAATAAAGGGCAGCGCACCTACCGCTGCATTACTGTTTCTGGTAAAGAACTGGAATTCAGCGAAGGTTTTACAGATCTGCACACAGTAACATACAAGAACATCCTTGAAGGAAAAGGGTATGGTCCTGAAGATTGCAGGCCATCTATTGATATTGCCTGGCGTATAAGGAACGAAAAGGTTTCCGGAAAAGCAGGCGATTATCACCCGTTATTGAACAAAATCAAAAGCTAAAATATGATTAACGAATTACTTAAAAAAGAGACTAAATTATCCGTTATCGGATTGGGTTATGTGGGATTACCTATTGCACTTGAATTTGCGAAGAAGATCTCTGTAGTCGGTTTTGACATAAAGGCTGACCGTGTTGAAATGATGAAGAATGGGATAGACCCCAGCAACGAATTACCTAAAGAAGCGTTTGATGGTTGCGACATTCTTTTTACAGCTAATCCTGTGGACCTTAAAATGGCTACATTCCATATTGTTGCTGTTCCGACACCTATTGATAAACGCAATCTGCCCGATCTTACTCCTCTTCTTGCAGCTACAAGGACAGTGGGTAAAGTACTGAAAAAAGGAGACTATGTGGTTTACGAATCCACTGTTTATCCAGGCGCAACCGAAGAAGATTGCCTGCCTATACTCGAAGAGCTTTCTGGTCTGAAATGTGGAGTGGATTTCAAGATAGGTTTCAGTCCGGAACGTATTAACCCGGGCGATAAAGACCATACTCTTACTTCTATCACCAAAGTAGTTTCAGGTTGTGATGCCGAATCGCTCGATATAATTGCCAAAGTATATGAAATGGTTGTAAAGGCAGGAGTACACAGGGCTTCGACTATTAAGGTAGCAGAAGCAGCAAAGATAATAGAAAACACCCAACGTGACGTGAATATAGCTCTAATAAATGAACTTTCAATTATCTTTAACCGCATGGGTATCAACACATACGAGGTTCTTGAAGCAGCCGGTACTAAGTGGAATTTTCTTAAGTTTTTCCCCGGTCTCGTTGGTGGTCATTGTATTGGAGTTGACCCCTATTATCTTACTTATAAGGCAAAAGAATACCGTTATCATGCACAAATAATTAACTCTGGCCGTTTTGTAAACGACAGCATGGGGTTTTATGTAGCTAAACAAACAGTTAAAAAACTTATTGCAGCCGGAAAGAATCTTTCAACATGCCGCGTGCTGGTAATGGGTATAACATTTAAAGAAGATGTTAGTGACCTGCGCAATTCCCGTGTTGCGGATGTGGTGACTGAACTTAAAAGTTATGGTATTAAAACAGAAGTGGTAGATCCTCATGCAGATAACGACGAACTTAAACATGAATATGGATTTGGAGTAGAGAAAGCGGTTTCAGGTAAATATGATGCAGTAATAGTTGCCGTAAATCATAAACAGTACGTGGGACTCGATGAAGAGTACTTTAGATCAATAATGAACGAAAAAGGAATTCTTGTAGATGTAAAAGGAATTTACCGTAAGAAGATCAAAGAATTAACTTATTGGAGTCTTTAAAATGAAGCAGAAAATCCTTGTCACCGGAGGAACTGGTTATATTGGCTCGCACACTGTTGTTGAGCTGATTACTGCCGGCTATGAACCAGTGATAATTGATAATCTGTCGAATTCAGAAAAGAAGGTTTTAAACGGGATTAAAAAGATTACTGGTATAAAACCAGATTTTCATTGCTTTGATCTCTGCGATAAAAAGAAAACAAGGAAGTTCTTTTCAGAAAACAAAGATATTGCCGGGATTATACACTTTGCTGCATTTAAAGCTGTAGGTGAGTCGGTTGAGAAGCCACTATTGTATTATCATAACAACTTGATTTCTTTATTGAATTTGCTTGACGAAGCAAACATACTTAATATTACTGCTCTTGTTTTTTCATCATCCTGTACGGTGTATGGTCAGCCCGACATCCTTCCTGTTACTGAGGAAGCACCGATAAAACCTGCACTATCTCCTTACGGGAACACGAAGCAGATATGTGAGGAAATTATTCGGGATAATGCCGTATTTAACAAAAATCTTAAATCAATTTTACTCAGATATTTTAACCCAGTGGGAGCTCATCCATCGGCAGAAATTGGAGAACTTCCGATAGGTGTACCAAATAATCTGGTACCATATATCACACAGACTGCAGCAGGAATTCGTGTGCAGCTTAAAGTATTTGGGAATGACTATAATACGATAGATGGAACAGCTGTTCGGGATTATATTGATGTGGTTGATCTTGCAAAAGCACATGTTACTGCCCTCGACAGACTTCTGAACAACAGAACAACAGTGAAGGTTGAGGTTTTTAACATTGGAACAGGAGTAGGACTTTCTGTTCTGGAAATTATCAGAACATTTGAAGCTGCAAACGGGGTGAAAATCAACTATATATTTGCACCGCGCCGTAAGGGAGATATAGAAAAAGTATGGGCAGAAACTTCAAAAGCTAACAATGTACTTGGTTGGAAAGCTGAGATAACACTCTCTGAAACACTAAGAAATGCATGGAGGTGGGAAAAGAAGTTAAGAGATGATATGTGTAAAAAAGCACAAAATAAATAATCAAAAAATAATGAGCAAAACCATTCTCATCACAGGAGGAGCCGGGTTTATCGGATCACATGTTGTAAGGCTATTTGTAAAGAAGTATTCTGATTACAAAATAGTTAATCTTGATAAACTCACTTATGCAGGAAACCTCGAAAATCTTATGGACATTCAGACAAATCCGAATTATATTTTTGAAAAAGGAGATATATGTGATTCTGAGTTCATACATGGCTTGTTTGCAAGGCATAACTTCGACGGGGTAATTCATCTGGCGGCTGAATCACATGTCGACCGTTCAATTTCTAACCCTATGGAATTTATTCATACCAATATTGTTGGTACAGTAACATTGCTGAATGCTGCCCGAAGAAGCTGGGAGGGCCGGTATGATGGAAAGATGTTTTATCACATTTCAACTGACGAGGTTTACGGCTCACTTGGATCAACAGGACTATTCACAGAAACAACATCATACGATCCCAAAAGTCCCTATTCTGCATCAAAAGCATCAAGCGACCATCTTGTAAGAGCATATAACCACACATTCGGATTGCCGGTTGTAATCACTAATTGTTCAAACAATTACGGTCCTAATCAGTTCCCGGAAAAGCTTCTTCCTCTTGCAATAAACAATATCAAACATAAAAAGCCTGTACCGGTTTATGGAAAAGGAGAGAATGTGCGCGACTGGCTTTATGTTGAAGACCACGCAAGGGCAATTGATCTTGTGTTCCATAAGGGAAAAAACGGAGAAACATATAATATTGGCGGAAACAACGAATGGAAAAACATTGACCTTATTAACCTTCTGTGCAATATTATGGACAAGAAAATGGGCAGACAGGAAGGCGAATGTGCATCGCTCATTACATTCGTAAAGGACAGGGCAGGGCACGACATGAGGTATGCTATTGATGCTACTAAGATCAGAACAGAACTTGGATGGAAGCATGAAGTAACATTTGCACAGGGACTTGAAAAAACTGTAGACTGGTATCTTGCAAACACACAATGGCTCGAAAACGTCCTAAGCGGTGATTATGCGAAGTACTACGAACAGCAATATAAGCTCAGATAATGTTCTGGAAAAGAAAGAAGGAAGAAAATGAACCTCTTGCTGACCTGTCGGCAATTGGAACCGATCTGCATTCCCACCTCCTTCCGGGTCTCGACGATGGTGCTCAGGAAATGTACGAAACAGTTCATATCCTTACCGGCCTTAAAGAGCTGGGATACCGAAAAGCAATTATTACACCACATAATCAGGCCGACTTTTTTGAGAACCCAAGCGATAAGATACGTACTAAACTTGATGAGGTAAGGAACCATCTGGTAAAGATCGGATTTGACTTTGAGATAGATGCGGCTTCTGAGTATTATTTCGACCATGAGTTTCTCCAGAAAATCAGGAACAAACAGTTACTGACATTTGGAGATAATTATGTTCTTTTCGAATTATCACCTACTCTTATTCCAATCAATTTCGATACAATTATCTTCGAAATGCAGATGGCAGGCTACAGACCGGTTTTAGCACATCCTGAAAGATATGGATATTTTTATACACCAGGAAAGTACAGAGAACTCTCGGAAAAAGGTATAATGCTGCAAATGAATATACACAGCTTATCGTCAAACATGTCACCTCAGGTACGTAAGGCTGCTGTTTCTATGATAAATGATGAAATAGTTGCTTTTGCAGGAAGCGATACCCACTCATACCAGAACATTGAAATAATAAGGAATCAACTTTCAAATCCAAACCTTATTAAACTTGTACGTTCAGGTTTTCTGAGAAATAGTGACCTTTAAAAAATAAACGCGAAATATTAACAAACCAGATTTGTTTATAAACAATGACTGAACAATTAGTCAACATAAATATAAACAAGACTTATAAACAGATACTGAAAACAATGTTTATAAATCAATTTTTAATTCGAAAATTATTATTTAACTTTGACCGCTCGTTCAGTCAACAATATTTATGTGCCCAAGAACTAAGGAAAAATTCAGAGAGATACGCGAAACCAGACGGGAGGACATTGAGCAGGCAGCTCTTAAGTGCTTTGCTTTATATGGATATCACGCAACAACAATAAGCGAGATAGCAAAAGAAGCAAATATTTCTAAAGGATTGCTTTATAATTATTTCAGCAGCAAAGAAGATTTGTTGTCAAAGCTTTTTTTGAAATTCAGTCTGGAAGTCATTGAAATGCTTGATCCTGATAAAAACAGAATAATTGACGACAGGGAAGCAGAAATGTTCACAGATAAATATTTAGAATTTATAGATAAAAAAAGGGAGTATTGCAAGCTTTTTATTCAGATTTCTGTGCAGCCGGGTATTCTTGAAATGATATCTAAAGGAGAAGTTGGAAAAAAGGCTATGGAAAATCAGGGCATTCTTTACGATTACTTCAAAAGACTCAGCAAGGGAAATGCAGAAGTAGACATGATCTTTTTTACTTCATTACTAAAAGGGTTCACATTGCAATATGTATTTGCTCCTGAGTATGTAACAAGAGAACAGATAAAAGGTATAAAGGATCTTCTTATGGTAATACTAAACAGGAAAAGAAAATGAAAAACATTTTAGGGGTTATATTCGCAATTATTACCACAACATCATTTTCGCAGGATGCTAAGGAAATAATAAGAAAAGCTGAGTTAAAGATGCAGGGGGAGAGCAGTGAATCTGTTATGAGCATGAAAATTGTCCGGCCTACATGGGAACGAACAATCTCATTTAAGGTATGGTCGCTCGGAACCGATTATTCTATGGTACTAATTACGTATCCGGCAAAAGAAAAGGGACAGGTTTTTTTAAAAAGAAAGAACGAAATGTGGAATTATGTACCATCAATATCAAAAATGATAAAACTACCTTCTTCAATGTTATCTCAGGGCTGGATGGGAAGCGATTTTTCAAACGACGACATGCTTAAGGAATCATCACTTACCAGTGATTACACCCATAAGATACTGGGTAGCGAGAATGTGTCGGGGTATGATTGCTACAAAATAGAACTTATCCCTAATCAAGATGCAGTTGTTGTATGGGGGAAAATTATAAAATGGATAGACAAGAAAGAGAATTTTCAGATTAAATCAGAATACTACGACGAGGAGATGTCGCTGGTTAAAACTGAAATTGCATCTGATATTAAGAAAGTAGACGACAGAACGATACCTACTCATTTCGAACTTATTCCTGCTGGAAAAAAGCAACAAAAAACGATTATGACGATTGAATCTGCAGACTTTAATAAAAAACTAGATGAGACCTTTTTCTCGCAGCAGAAAATGAAAACAATCAAGTAATGACCGAATACATTAGACTTGCGTGGCGAAACCTTTGGCGTAACAAAAGAAGAACATATATTACTGTAGCTTCTGTTCTTTTTGCTGTATTTTTTTCTCTTATAATGAGGGCATTTCAGCTGGGAAGTTACCGACATATGGTTGTAAATCTGGTTCATGCTTATACTGGATACATACAGATCCACGCAAAGGGATTTATGGATGAACCTGGACTGGTTCATCTTTTTGAACAAAACGACAGTCTTACTAAAGTGTGGACGCAAATACCCGAAGCAAAATATACTTTGAGGCTTGAATCATTTGTGCTTGCTTCCTACGAAACAAGAACCAGAGCTTCTGTCATTACCGGTATTATTCCTGAAAAAGAAGATTCATTGACATCACTGAGGTCGAAGTTAATCAAGGGAAATTACCTCACAGAAAACGATTCAGGAATTCTTGTAAGTTCTGAACTTGCAAGAATTTTAAAAATCGATATTAACGATACCCTCGTAGTAATTGGCCAGGGATATCAGGGTGTTTCAGCAGCTCAGGTATTTCCTGTAAGAGGGATTTTAAAATTTCCTTCTCCTGAACTTGACAAACAAATGTTGTTTACAAGCCTTTCTTCTGCACAGGATCTTTTTTCTGCTTATGGCATGTGTTCTGCAGCAATATTTGACCTTAAGGG
>Ga0074195_1001183_pt1 | contig 39018 bp, 33 predicted proteins | sample EPASupsiteHSE623_FD_64525 | JGI IMG/M metagenome (GOLD analysis project Ga0074195, IMG submission 64525) | Bioremediated contaminated groundwater from EPA Superfund site, New Mexico - Sample HSE6-23 | ecosystem: Environmental > Aquatic > Deep subsurface > Groundwater > Contaminated ...
GGTGGTTTTTCGACAGGTAAAAAATGGGAAATGGCCAATAAAGCCCAGTCCAAACAAAAATACATCATCTGCAATGCCGACGAGGGTGATCCGGGCGCCTACATGGACAGGAGCCTGCTGGAAGGAGATGCCAACCTGGTAATCGAAGGAATGATCATCGGCGGTTATGCCATCGGGGCATCAAAAGGTGTGGTTTACATCCGGGCCGAATATCCGATCGCCGTTGAACGACTTACGATGGCCATTAAGGCTGCCCGCGAACGAGGATTACTGGGAACAAACATACTGGAGTCAGGCTTCGATTTTGACATTGAGATCAGGATTGGAGCAGGAGCGTTTGTATGCGGTGAAGAAACCGCTTTGATGGCATCGGTCGAAGGCCGGCGCGGCGAACCAACACAGAAACCTCCATTCCCGGTTCAAAGCGGACTTTACGGAAAGCCAACCGTTATTAATAATGTCGAGACTTTTGGCAACATAGCTCCGATTATCAACAAGGGAGCCGACTGGTTTGCTTCGATCGGAACTGAAAAGAGCAAAGGAACCAAGGTTTTTGCCCTTGCCGGCGATATTAACATGAAAGGGCTCATTGAAGTGCCGATGGGGATCCCTCTTGGTGAGATCATTTATAAAATCGGAGGAGGTATACCCCGTGGCAAGGATTTCAAGGTCGCCCAGACTGGTGGTCCCTCAGGAGGCTGCCTTACCCCCTCCCACCTCAATACACCTATCGACTACGATTCGCTTGTCAAACATGGCGCGATCATGGGCTCCGGCGGATTGATCTGCGCCGACGAAGACACTTGTATGGTCGATATGGCGCGTTTCTTCATGGATTTCGTCCAGGAAGAATCGTGCGGAAAATGTACGCCATGCCGTTTAGGAACGAAGAGGATGCTGGAGATCCTCGAAAGGATCACGCGTGGCGAAGGCCGGGAAGGAGATGTGGAAATCCTGATCGAACTGGGATCTTCGATCAAGGAATCGGCAATCTGTGGGCTGGGTCAAACGGCACCGAACCCCGTACTCAGCACCATTAAATATTTCAGGCATGAATACGACGAGCATATCCGTCACAAATATTGTCGTGCCGGGGTCTGTAGCGAGTTGTTCATCTCTCCTTGTCAGAATGCATGCCCGGCCGGTGTCAATGTACCTGGTTACATTGCCCTTATCGCTGTTGGGCGCGTTCGCGATGCGTATAACCTGATCCGTCAGGAAAACCCTTTCCCATCCATTTGCGGTCGCGTCTGCACCCATCCTTGTGAAAGCAAATGCAGGAGGGCCCAGATCGATGAGCCGATCGCCATTGCAGACCTGAAGCGATATGCTGCCGATTACGTGATGAATTCGGATGAACCGTTCGTGAGCCTGATGTTCCAGCGTAACGGGAAATCGGTTGGCATTATTGGGGCGGGGCCATCGGGGCTCACCTGTGGTTATTACCTGGCCCGACTGGGTTACCTGGTCGATATTTATGAAGAAAACGGCGTTCCGGGAGGAATTTTGGCTTATGGTATCCCCGAATACCGTCAGCCAAAGGATGTTTTAAAGAAAGAGATCGACGCGATCACACAAGCCGGCATTAATATTCTTTATCATACAAAAGTAGGAGAACATATCACATTCAATGAACTGAAGGCAAAATATGACGCCATTTATATTGCCACGGGTACACAGCTTTCAAGGAAGATAGGCATCACCGGGGAAGAAAAAGAGGGTGTTTATCACGGCCTTGATTTTCTTCGTGACGTGAACCTGAATAAAAATGTACAGGTGAACGGCATTGTGGCCGTCATTGGCGGTGGCAATACGGCAATCGATGCGGCACGTTGCGCGGTCAGACTTGGAGCTGAAAAAGTGCATATCCTTTACCGGCGAACCAAAGAAGAAATGCCGGCTGACCCGCGGGAAATTCAGGATGCACTCGATGAGGGCGTGATCCTTCATGAGCTGGTTGCACCGGTACGTTTCATCGGCAACGGCGCGGTTACTCATATCGAATGCATGAAGATGCAGCCCGGCGAATTCGGCAGAGACGGACGCCGCGTACCGGTTAAAATACCCGGTACGGAATTTAAGCTGAAAATCGATCTTGCCATTCCGGCTGTCAGTCAGTATTCCGACCTGCCTTTCGTGACAAAAGCAGAACTGGAAATAACCGAATGGGGAACGTTCGTGGTAGACCCGGCAACCCAGATGACTACCCAGAGGGGAGTTTTTGCCGGAGGCGACATTGCCAGAGGCTCGGACGTGGTGATCACCGCGATTGCCGATGGGAAAAATGCAGCCAAATCGATCGATAAATTCCTTGGAGGAAAAGGTATCCTCAATACAGGTGAACCAATCGACATTCCACGTATTCATCCCGAAGAGGGTAATACCATAGAACATGAACGCTTCCCGATGCGCTACCTCGATCCTGAAAAACGGCTAAACAATTTTGATGAAGTGGCACAGGGATTCCATAAACTCAACGCGATAGCGGAAGCCATGCGCTGCCTGCAATGCTCCAGACACTAAACAGACACCAGCTATGATTAATCTTACCATCAACAACAAAGCGATACAGGTCGAAGAGGGAACCACCATTTTTGAGGCGGCCAAACGGAACAATATCCTGATCCCCCACTTTTGTTATCTTGAAAATGTCCATCAGATCGGCGCCTGCCGCATCTGCGTGGTCGAAGTGGAAGGGGCAAGAACATTAATGGCGTCGTGCGTCACTGCTGCCACCGAAGGAATGAAAGTCCATACCAATACCGAAAAGGTACGTAAGGTACGCAAAGTACTCTATGAACTCATCCTTTCCGACCATCCGAAAAACTGTCTGGGATGCCTGCGTAACCAAAACTGCGAACTGCAGCAACTGGGTGAACTGATACAGGTCGATGATTTTAGATATGAAGGCGCCAAATCGAAAGAATTTATCGATAGTTCCAGCCCTTCGATCGTGCGCGACAGTTCCAAATGTATCCTATGCCGCCGGTGTGTTACCGTATGCAATGAAATTCAGGGTGTCGGTCTGATGAACGCCCATCACCGGGGTTTTGCCACCTATATCGGTCCTTCCGAAGATGAATTGCTGGGTGAATCGATCTGCACCAATTGCGGACAATGCGTACTGGTATGTCCCGTTGGAGCACTGAAAGAAAAAGATTCAACAGCAATCGTCTGGGATGCGCTGCTCGACAAATCAAAAACAGTGGTCGTGCAAACAGCTCCCGCAGTGAGGGCTGCTTTAGGCGAACGGTTCGGATATGATCCCGGAACACTGGTAACCGGCAAAATGGCAGCCTCATTGCGGACATTGGGATTTGACTATGTATTCGACACCAACTTTGCAGCCGACCTGACGATTATAGAAGAAGGTTCCGAATTTCTGGAAAGGGTAAAAGAAAAATTCAGTTCACCAACCAACGGTGTCGCCCTGCCGATGATCACCAGTTGCAGTCCGGGCTGGATCAAATATGTGGAACACCATTATCCGGAACATCTCGGTCATCTTTCAAGCTGCAAATCGCCTCATATGATGCTCGGTGCATTAACCAAAACCTATTTTGCCAAAAAGATGGAAATTGATCCGAAAGATATCTTTGTTGTTTCGGTTATGCCCTGCACAGCGAAAAAATTTGAAATTACCCGCCCCGAGATGCAGCATGACGGACATCCCGATGTCGATGCCGTGATTACTACACGCGAGCTCGCCCGTATGATCAGGGACGCCGGTATTGATTTTCGGAACCTGCCTGATGATCATTTTGACTCGCCTCTTGGATTGTCTTCGGGTGCAGCCGATATTTTCGGCACCACGGGAGGGGTCATGGAAGCAGCCATTCGTACCGTTTATGAACTGGTTACAGGCCGTGAATTGCCCATGGAGGGATTGCATGTACAATCGCTGGCAGGACTGAAGCGCATTAAAACTGCTGAACTGAAAATTGAAAACCCCGTCGCGGAATTCGCTTATTTGGAAGGGGTAACGATTAAAGTGGCGGTCACCAGCGGACTAAAAGGCGCTGCCAGGCTGCTTGATGAGATCAAAGACGGTAAAAGTCCCTATCACTTCATTGAAGTCATGGGATGCCCGGGTGGCTGCATCAGCGGAGGAGGTCAACCCAGACCGGTCGACAATGCCATCCGGATGAAACGCCTCGAAGCGATCTATCGTGAAGACGAAGGAAAAAAACTTCGCAAATCACATGAGAATGCCGATATCCAGACTCTTTACAAGGAGTTCCTTGGCCAGCCGCTCGGGCATCTTTCCCACGAATTATTGCATACGCATTACATAAAAAGAAATAAGAATTAGCAATGATCCTGCCAAAAACCGGGGCCTGCCCGCAAAAGCAGGCAGGCCCCGGTTTTTTTAAACTTATGCTACCTCATCACAATTTACCTTGGGTCAATAAGTTTTTTTTGTATATTCACGCAATCAAAGGAGAGGACTCAGGTTTTAAGTATTGAATAGCTTGTCTCATTTTCAACGTAATCGCCATTAAACAAATCTTTCTCCCCTTTTGATAGAAGTTGTGTTAAAAGTTGTTAATTTTACCTGTACTTAAACTAATCAGCCATTAACTGATGACCTCAAACAGGATAGAAAGAAGAAGTTTTCTCAAATTGGTTGCAGCAGGCGCAGGCAGTACAATGCTGCCTTTATCCCTGTTCTCGCAAATCCCGGGAAATATTGACGCTCCTGCCTTACCCAAATTCAAGATCACAGAACCGGAGTGGATTTTGCATAGTGACGGGACTTTTGACCTGATTGCAGGAAGTATGCGTTTGCGTAATTGCCGCCCTACTATTGACGGGCAGAGTATTTTCGTCCGCAATACATTCATGGGTGATTCCCCTAAAGGAAAGCGCATCATTTATGAATTGGACAGGGGCTTTGTCATGCTCGATCTGAAAATAAACCGGGGATCAGTTTCAATTGGTGCCGAATTAAGCAGCATATCGCGCGCTCCGTTTTGGTTTTGTCCGCTGGGAGAAGCCAGAATTGAAGGTGTAAGCCGCTTTTATAAGCAGGGACTGGGGTTTGGTGGTCAGTCAGGTCTGTTTAATATTCAAAGACAAACCGCGCAGGAATGGGGTAATGAGACCGGAGAGCAAGCCTGGTCGTATGATTCTTATCTGACAACCGCCCTCATGTCCAAAAATCATGAAACGCTGGCTTTTAGCGCTTATGATCATGCCGATTTCCTTCAAAAAAGCACCATTTATAATCGCCCGCACAGGAAAGGTTTACTTGACCGTTATCCTGACCGGGAAGAGCTCTTTTTTGAGACGGGCTTTGTCATGGAAAATATTCCGCTAAAAGATGATTTCATTAAGTTGCCCGATATCTATGTTGTTCAGGGAAACCGCCCTTATGAAACACTTCAGCATATTGCATGGAACATTTCGGAAAACATGGTGGCCAGGAAAGATACCAAAACCAGTTATCACTGGTCGTCATGGTATGAATTCAAAAAAGATTTTTCCTTCGATATGCTCCAGAAGCAGTTGGATACGCTCGATAAAGCAAAACCCGCGATCCCGATTCAGACAATCCAGATCGATGACTGTTACACGGTTCATGGTGACTGGCTCGATACAAACGAAAAATGGCCACGGTCAATGGAAGACGCCGCCCGTGCGATCTTTCAGCGAGGTTACCGGGCCGGGATATGGATTGCCCCATTTATGGTGGACGAACATAGCAAGCTATTCCGCAATCATCCAAATTGGCTCATCAAAGACCTCGATGGTAATCCTATTCCTGAATGGGAAACTCCTGAAGGGAATCATTATGTTCTGGATGGCAGTCATCCCGATGTGCAGCGTTATATTGCAAAAGTATTCCGCAACTTCAGGAAAATGGGCTATACTTTCTTTAAAACTGACTTCCTCGACTGGGGCTTAAAAGACAGCATAAACATTAAACGTTATAATAAAGATAAAACTTCGGTTCAGATCCTGGTCGAGTTACTGAATCTGATCCGTGAAGAAATCGGAGCCGGAAGTTACTGGCTGGCCAGTATTTCACCTTTTGCGCCCCTCATTGGAATTGTTGATGGAATGAGGGTCTCTAATGATGTGGAAAGTGCCTGGACCATGGAAGGCGTTAGAAATATGTTCCAGGAAACTTATAACTGCCAGTATTTCAATAACGTTTTTTGGCAGAATGATCCGGATACCGTTTATCTTCGGGATGTCAACACAGAACTTACCAGGACGGAAAAGCTAACCATTGCCAGATGGAATGGAATACTGGGCGGTGTGGTCCATACATCCGATCGTTTTTCTTCCCTTACTGAAAAACAAATGGAATTCTGGCGTTTTCTGCAACCACAGGACCGGCCGCAAAGTGCGGAACTTCCGTTCTGGGGATTGAATAAAAAATGCAAGGTGGCTGTACGCCGGTTTAAGTCACCGCGCGCCTGGGCAGCCCTGTTTGTTAATGATACCGATGTTCCTGTTCAGGAAAATTTCAATATGCCGGAACTAAACGGTGAAGAAAACTGCTGGACATTTGAGTGGGATCCGGATCAAAATATATCGTATGGGAACCTGACTAATTTCACAATGATCCTCGATAAACATGAGTCAAAACTGCTTTATCTGGCCAATGGCAATAATCCCCCCCCTGCCAATCTGACCATCAGTGGAATGGAATTACCAAAAGAGTGATCTCCTCAATATAAAGTTTTTGCCGGTGATACCTGAAAAAGGAGCAGGTGTTTCGGTAAATTAAAAGTTAACGCTATTTTAGAGGTTTATTTATAAACGTTTTGAATAAGCGAGGGCAAAACCAGACTGGTTTATGTTTTGCCCGGCGGAAGGCAAACGCTGAAGAAAAAATTTTGAAATGGATTTTAGTGATTTAACAATTAACACGCCGGTCGAATTCATCAACGCGGCCATGCAGGATAGCCTGATCGGAAACCTCAGGATAAAGATCGAAAAGATAGCTCAAGGAGAAGTGATCGCCTCCATGCCGGTTTGTCCGCAAACCTCACGCCCGGGTGGAATGCTGCACGGGGGATCAAGTCTGGCCATGGCCGAAACAATTGCCGGGATTGGAACCATGCTGCTGATCGATCTGAAGGAATTCGATGTGCGGGGGATGCAGGTGAGCGCCAGTCATACCGGAATTGCAAAGGAAGGAAAAGTTTGGGCGACGGCAAAAATCATTCATCAGGGAAACAAGACGCACATCTGGAACGTTGATTTACGGAACGAGGAAGACCGGCTTATTTCAACAGCGCGGGTCACGAATATCATTGTTAAAAAGAAATGATCAGAAAGGACGATTATACCATAGTTCTCAACAAACTCTTATCTAAAAACAGGCCCTTTGCAGCCTGGTCCATGCCAGGTGAATCGGTGCCTGAATTGTTGATCTGCAATCAGGAGGATCTGCTCATCCTGCCTGATTTCAAAAAACTGAACGGCCAGGAAGGTTTTGTCTTCGCACCTTACCGGATCACTGAAAAGTCACCCCTGGTCTTACTTCGACCGGGAACCTGGCTGAAAGATTATCAGTCTGTTTTATCATTTGATATGGATTCTCTTCCAGCCTGCGAGCCAGTCATTCAGAAAGAACATGACTATTACACCATCCCGGAGGCAGACTATCTCCGCGACATCGAATCAACAATCGCTGAAATCAAAAGGACCAGCCTGTCTAAAGTCATTATTTCCAGGCTGCTGCCGGCAAAGCGTAAGGATGAATCGGTTGGCGAACTGTACATGCAGTTACGTGCCATGACACCAAATGCATTTGTCTACCTGGTTAATCTTCCTCAGGCAGGATTGTGGATGGGCGCCACCCCCGAAGCCTTGCTCCAAACGCATGGAAAAATGATGGAAACCGTTTCCCTCGCAGGAACCCAGCCACGCAAGGCCGGCTCCGATTACAGCTGGTATACCAAGGAAATTGAAGAACAAGCTTTTGTTTCCCGGTACATGCTCGATGTGTTCTATCGCTTCGGTATTCATCCTTATTCCACCCGGGGGCCCGAAACGATGGAAAGCGGTAAAGTGGCCCACCTGAAAACAAGCTTTCGATTCCCGGCTCAAAAAATAGACCACCAACTCGGTAACTTCATTGCTGAACTTCATCCAACTCCGGCAGTCTGTGGGTTGCCTAAGGACAAAGCTGACCGCTTTATCGAAAAAATCGAAAAACATGACCGCCGGTATTATACCGGATATCTGGGTCCCTGGCGATTAAATAATTGCGTCAGATTATTTGTAAATTTGCGATGCATGGAAATTACCGAAAGCCGGTATATTTTATATTCAGGCGGAGGTATTACGGCCAAATCAATCCCGGAGGATGAATGGATTGAAACAAACAACAAAGCGCAAACATTGTTATCAGCCATCGACGCTGTCCAAAAATAAATGATATCGACAAAAAAACATATCCAGCAACTGGCAGCCATTCTACTGGCCAGGGGAATCGACGACATCATCATCTCGCCGGGATCGCGAAATGGCCCCCTCATTCATACCTTTGCCGGCTGCGGTCGGTTTCAGTGCCGCAACATCGTGGACGAGCGCAGCGCGGCCTATTTTGCTCTCGGACTGGCACAGAGTAAACAGAAGCCGGTGGTTTTAGTATGCACATCCGGCACTGCTGCCCTTAACTATAGTCCCGGAGTAGCCGAAGCCTTTTACCTGAATGTCCCGTTAATTGTTCTTACTGCCGACCGCCCATCCTGGTGGATTGATCAGGCAGAAAGCCAATGCATCAGGCAGGATCGGATTTACAGTGAATTCACGAAAAAGGAAGTCACTCTGCCTTTGGCGGAATCTGAAAACGAACTTTGGTTTGCATGCCGGATGATCAATGAATGTCTGAATGCGGCCATTTCCGGAACCAAAGGGCCTGTACACATCAACATTCCCATTGACGAGCCGCTGCACGACCTGCTCGATCAGGAGTTGCCTGCTGTTCAGATCATCGAAGCAACCGCTTCTCAATCAATCCTGACCGAAATGGAGCTTGACCGGCTGGCTTCAGTTTTTAATCAGACCGGGCAGGTCATGATCCTCGCCGGACAACAATTCCCTGATGCTGAGCTGGAGAGCCTGCTGGCTGAATTATCAGCCAAAGCAGGAGCAGTGATCTTAAAAGAACATCTGGCTAATCTGAACCATCAGGCGTTTTGCGGAAGCATTGATCTGCTGATGCCTGCCCTTAAGCAAGACCGAATGGAAGATTTCTGCCCTCAATTGCTCATCACCTTTGGAGGACAACTGGTTTCAAAATCAATCGGGCAGTTCCTTCGAAGCAACAAGCCCTGTGAGCATTGGCACCTGACTATGTCGAATGAGCATTTCGATACGTATCAGTCACTTACCCGGGTGATTAGTCAAAATGCGACTCTCTTCTTTAAACAACTTTTGAGCAGAATCGTTGTAAAAAAGAAAACTTACCTCAACCGTTGGAAGGAAAAAGAGCAGCAGGTAAACCAGCGGAGAGATCAATTTATTGCACAAACTGAATTTTGTGATTTGAAGGTGTTCAGTTTAATCAGTAAGACCATTCCGGAGAATTCGGTAGTTCATCCCGGAAACAGCTCACCGGTGCGGTATGCTCTGATCCTTGACTCCGTTCAGGACGTTCTTTACCTTGGAAACCGCGGAACCGCCGGCATAGATGGACCATTATCGGCTGCGGTTGGTTTCGCATCTGTTTCTGAAAAACTGAACACCGTTATCCTGGGCGATCTGTCGTTCTTTTACGATTCCAATGGATTGTGGAATAATTATATTGGAAAGAACCTGCGTATAGTGGTGATTAACAACCGCGGAGGCAATATCTTCAGCATGATCAAAGGACCGGAAAAATCGCCGGCCTTCAGGGAGCATTTCTTTACGGAGAATAAGATCCGGGCTGAGGGAATTGCAAAAACATTTGGCCTCGATTATTATCGTGCCGGAAATGAAGAAGAACTGACAACCGCGCTCCGGAACTTATATTCTCCCCGGCAGGAACAAGCTGCGCTACTGGAGATTTTCACCGATGCCGCACTAAACAGCCGGATTTTCCGGGAGCTGTTTAAAGCTGTGAGCTGTGAGCGATGAGCGATGAGCTGTTAGTAAAAAAGGTAACGATTTAACCATTGATATCAGACACAAGATTGCATCTGGTCTTACGACTTACGACTAACTATTTACGACTGGTAAAACAATTTCAACCATGCATACAAGAATCTGGGAAACCATTAAAGAATACGAAGATATCATCTTCGGCTATTTTGAAGGGATCGCGAAGATCACCATCAACCGCGAACGTTACCGTAACGCTTTCCGCCCCACTACAGTGAACGAAATGAGTGATGCCCTTCGCATTTGCCGCGAAGACCAGCGCATACAAGTGGTCGTGCTGACCGGCGCGGGCGACAAAGCTTTTTGTGCAGGAGGCGATCAGACCGTAAAAGGGAAAGGCGGTTACATCGACAAAGATGGCATTCCCCGCCTCAACATACTGGAAGTGCAGCGGCAAATCCGAAGCCTTCCGAAGCCTGTTGTCGCAATGGTAAACGGATATGCCATTGGTGGAGGACATGTGCTCCACGTAGTCTGTGATCTGAGTATTGCCGGCGAAAATGCTGTGTTCGGACAAACCGGCCCTAAAGTGGGAAGTTTCGACGCCGGACTGGGTTCATCGTACCTGGCCAGCATTGTCGGTCAAAAGAAAGCCCGCGAGATCTGGTTCATGTGCCGGCAATATTCAGCTGCAGAAGCCCTCGAAATGGGATTGGTAAACAAGGTTGTTCCTTTTGAGCAACTGGAAGACGAGGTCGTTGCCTGGGCTAAAAAAATGATGGAACATAGTCCTCTGGCACTGCGTATGCTTAAATTGGGGTTAAATGCCGAACTTGACGGACAGGTAGGTATCCAGGAATTTGCAGGAAACGCAACCCTGTTGTATTACCTCACCGAAGAAGCCCAGGAAGGAAAAAATGCTTTCCTCGAAAAGCGCAAACCCGATTTCAGCAAATACCCTAAATTCCCTTAATAGTGGTAAGTACAATGTTACATTTTTGTCAGTTACATTCAATACAGCATGGCAACAGCAAAGAGTTGGATTAAGGCAGCACGGCCACGGACACTTCCACTGGCACTCTCCGGGATCATGCTGGGATGCGGTCTGGCCTGGTTCTACGGAGCAATTCAATCCCTCGTGAGTATATTGGCCATTATCACGGCTACCTGTATCCAGATCTTTTCGAACTTTGCCAACGATTACGGTGACAGCCGTAAAGGCACTGATAATGCACTCCGTGTCGGACCTGCCAGAACTGTCCAGGCCGGGGAGATTTCCCTGAAGGAAATGGAAAAAGGAATGATCCTGCTGGGCGGACTAAGCCTGTTTTCCGGAATCTGGCTTGTGTATGAAGCAACCTGGAACATTTCACCCCTTACATTCTTTAGCTTTATCGGGTTGGGCATCCTTTCATTGCTGGCTGCTTATTTCTATACTTCCGGAAAGCATTCATACGGATACATTGGACTGGGCGACCTGGCCGTATTCATTTTCTTTGGTCTACTGCCCGTGGCAGGCGCCTTCTTTTTAAATTCAGGTTACATGGATGCTCCTGTCTTGCTTCCGGCGATCAGCATGGGCTTATTCAGCACGGGAGTTCTCAACCTGAACAACATGCGCGATATCGAAAACGACCAAAGGTCAGGTAAAATTACGCTTGCAGTGAGAATGGGAAGGCTTAACAGTAGGATTTACCACTTGGCAATCATCACCTGGGGATGGACTACCGCTGTCATCTATACGCTGTACGAAAATGTATCCCACTGGCAATGGCTGTTTTTACTGATCCTGCCGGTTTTTATCAGCGACCTTATAAAAGTTTACCGCACCCGCGAGGCTGCTCTTCTCGATCCTTTTTTAAAGCGGCTTGCTCTTTCAACCCTTGCATTTACAATCCTTTTCTGTACAGGTTTAATACTGGCGATATGATAAAATCTTCTTTCAAAAAATATAACCTACATTTCAGGCAGCCCGCAGGTACTTCCAGGGGCGTCTATCAAAATCGCACCGTCTGGTACCTCCTTTTGAAAGAAAACGGTCTCACAGGCATAGGAGAATGCGCACCCTTGCCCGGATTAAGTCGTGAAACTCCCGAACAGGTAGAAAATCTTTTAAAGGAAATTACCGCGGCCCCGGAACTCTTTACCAGTCGGCCTGAATTGCTCGCCGAAGTCCCGTCAGTCCGTTTTGCTCTCGAAACAGCGTGGACCGACCTTCAGAGAGGGGGAAAGCAAATCCTGTTTCCTTCGGCGTTCACCTCAGGGCAACAGGGAATCCCGGTGAACGGACTGATCTGGATGGGTGACCGCGAATATCAGGAAGCCCGGATCCATGAAAAACTGGATGCGGGCTTCCGGTGTATCAAACTGAAAATAGGATCACTTCGTTTTGAAGAAGAACTGAAGCTATTGGAAATGATCAGAGCATTAGGCTGTTCTTATGCACTGACCTTGCGTGCTGATGCCAACGGAGCCTTTAAACCCGAGGAAGCCCTGTCGAAGCTGGAAAGCCTGGCCGGGTATGAACTTCATTCCATTGAACAGCCCATCGCTGCAGGAAATCTGCAACAGATGGCCCGGCTGTGTAATGAGAGCCCGATACCCATCGCCCTCGATGAAGAATTGATCGGGATCAACAGCCGCGAAGGAAAAGAAGAACTGCTTGAGACGATCCGCCCCCAATACCTGGTTCTGAAACCCAGCCTTCACGGTGGGTTTTCAGGTTGCGACGAATGGATTGAACTGGCCGGGCAACGATCAATCGGCTGGTGGATCACGTCTTACCTGGAATCAAATATTGGCTTGAATGCGATCGCTCAGTGGACCTTTTTAAAGCAGGTAAAAATGCATCAGGGACTGGGTACAGGGCAGTTATACACCAACAACATGGATTCTCCGCTTGAAATACGCGGAGAACAGCTCTGGTATAACCCGGAAAAGAGGTTTCACGGGAATAAGGTCACAGGGTAACAGGGTGGCAAGGTAATTATATAACCATGTAACATTTAACAATTTTCCCCGTCTTACGACTATTGAGCCTCTTCCCTTCCCATATTACCCTTTACGGACGAAGCATCCCGGTGAAAACACTCCTTAAAAGCCCACCCGCGACCACAGGATGGGAAAAGGAATGGCTGGATTTTCTGGATGAATGGTATGCTCCGGACGATTCGATCGTCGTGCATACTTCAGGAAGCACCGGTAAACCCAAACCAATCCGGTTGTCCAAAGAATTCGTTGCCGCAAGCGCCAGGCGAACCCTCCTCTATTTCGGGTTAAAAGAGAACGACCGGATACTGCACTGTCTTCCTTCACGGTACATCGCCGGCAAATTAATGGTGGTCCGCTCACTCATCGGGAAACTCGATCTCCATGTGGCAGATCCTTCCAATGACTTTCATTTACTGGATACAGAGTCTTTTTCTTTTGCCGCCATGGTCCCCAATCAGGTCACCGGCATCCTCGACAGCAAAAACGGAATAAACCGTCTTCAGCAAATTAAAAAACTTCTGATTGGCGGGAGCAGTGTACCTGCACCGCTTCAGGAAAGACTCCGGACCATATCCACTGAGGTCTGTTCCAGTTACGCGATGACCGAAACCGCCACTCATATTGCCATCCGGAGAATAAACGGGGAAGGGGTTGACAACTACTATCACTGTATGGAAGGGATCCGTGTGAGTCTGTCAGAGGCTGGCTGTCTGATGATATCCGTTCCCGGGCTGGATGAAGAATATCTTCAGACGACCGACCTGGCAGAACTGATCGACGAAAAAACCTTCCGTGTTCTGGGCCGGGCCGACCATGTAATTATCTCAGGCGGCATTAAATTCTCACCCGAGCGGCTGGAAGAAAAACTTGGAAATGTGATCGTCCAACCTTTTATGATCTCATCACTACCCGATGATAAACTGGGCGAACAAATCGTCTTGTTGATCGAAGGAAATGAAAATCCCGAAGCCATCCCAACCATAAAAGAGCTCTGCCTGCAGCATCTGGATAGATACGAGCAACCCCGCCAGATCCGCTTCATTCCCCGCTTACCCCGCACCCCTAACGGCAAACTGTTGCGAAGTGGCAGGTAAAAGCTTACTCAATCTTGTAATTAAAGAAACTATTATCCTCACTGCCTGTAAGAAGGTTGAAATAGGGATTTCCGGAAGTGAGATAACCAATACTGAAAGGCGTATTGCCCTGCAACGGAAAGCCTGAATAAAGCCCGCCCCGGGTATCGACCAGGTATATTCTGTTTTCATTCCGGCAAATCACCCCTATTTTGTTGTTAGCCGGGCCAAATGCGTATATGTCGGGAGTAGCGGAGATCGCCGACTCAAATTTGCGCTCAAATATCTTCTTACCCTGATCGGTGAAAGCAAAAAGCTCATTGCCATCGGCCACGATATAGTCAGTCTTTTTATCGCCGTTAAGATCTTCTGCCCTGAAATAATGTCCTTCTCCAAAACTTCCCGGATCAATGGTTTCGGCTTTACCATCAAAATACTGCAAATGGATTTTTCCGCCTGCATCGGTCGTTGCCAAAGCGCTTTTGTCAGTCAGATAAAGATCATTGCCCGAATGCTCAAAATTATCAGTCGTCTTAACTCTGGTATTTCCCTGGCGATCGAGAATGTAGGTCTTATACCTATCAGCGCAAACCAGAAAATCCTGCGTTCCCAGCTTATAATACCGGAGAGGATTAGTCACAATACCATCCGACCCTTCAAACTTCCAGCCGGTAACGATCTTGCCGTCCCGGTCAAAAGCATAGATCTTACGGTCGTCCGAAGCCACAAAATACCGGTAATCACGGTTGCCGGCATAGTCAATAACAGCTACACCGTTCGACGCCGGCGTCTTCAGTGTGATGGGGAAACGCGCTACATTACTGCCATTCCGGTCAATCAGGTGCAACTGGTCACGCGTATTAAAAAAGTACTGCAACTTCCCGTTCCTGTAATAATCAATCTGGTAAACCGGACTCATAATTTTCCCTGGAAGCTGAACTTTCCAGAGCGTTGCACCTTCCTTATTGATCAGATACAGATTGTTCTTATTGTCCTGAACAATCACCTCCAGATTCTGCCTGTCCTTGTGATTGACCATCAGCTGAGGCTTGATCGAAATAGTCGAGTCCAGTTTGGTTTGCCAGATGGCCTGAGGTTCTTCTTTTAATACCGGATCATATTTCAGGTAGAGATTATTCAGAAATTCACCGGAAGAAGCAGAAAACTGCCAGCCTAAACCATAAAATTTGCGCAAGGTTTCTTCATTGGTCTGAATCGCATTCGACACGGTTTCATTCAGGTAGTGATCCTTCAGGTAAAATACCCTTGAAAAATTCAGATAAAAGTAAAAAGTGGATCTCGATGCCATTTGCCGGCTGAATTCCTGAAACCGGACATCTTTTTCGAGCGTATCCGATAACATCAGGTCATGCAGAAAGTTTTTCAAAGCCGTGATATCATCTGAAAAGATCAGGTAATTATCATAAAAACACAAGTAATTGCTTTCAACGGCCTCAAAAGATTCTCCCATGAGTAATCCGGGCAAATCGCGAAACGGAAATTCATAAATGGTAACGCCCTTGTTGTTCTGGATCTGGTAAGTCGACTGCATCTTCTTCAAGTTCTTTTGATTGGCCTTCGCGTACTTTTCAATCATAGGCAGCAGCAAATCCTTTGCCAGTGACTGACCCTTTACCCCCGCGACGAAAAAACGGTTTGAAGCAGGTTCATTTTGAGTGACCTGTCCAAAAATAATCGCGAAATCCTTTCCGGCCACCTGCTGGAAGAGAGGAATGAATGGTTTCCCGCTATACTGATCCAAAACCTTCAGGCTGGCTTCCCTCCTGTAAAAATTACCCTGCCTGCCTTTTAAAAATTCGTTATAATCATTTTGATATTTTTCAAAATCAGACAGGTTTAAAGCAAGAAAACCGCTTATCCCTGAAGGCATCATCTGCCCCAGATTAAACCTTTCCGCTTCCTGGTTCCTGAAAATATTGAGGTAATTGTGCCTGGTTTGTTCCGAAAAGCTAAAACCTCCCAGCAAAACTTCCGATTGCTTCAAATTCACATCCAGTTCGGTTCGGTCGGCAAAATTCACAAAAAGCTGAAGCGCCTGCCTGAATGCAGGAGAAACGGCCTTTGCTAAAATGATATTGATTTTTGCGTGGTTAATAAAGATGTTAAAATCAGAATCGCTTCCTTTTGTATTGTAAAGATTTTTGAATTGTTCCTGATCCAGCAGATTTCCTGCTGCCATCTGGCGTATGGCCTCTTCAACAAAGATAGCGTGACGGCTGAGTATAAAAATACCTCCGCTTTCAGCGAAATTAAACTCAAGATCTCCCTTACGTAACCTGTAAACTTCCACATCATCATAGGAGCGCCTGGTCAGGCTCCCGCCTTGCTGTCCGGAATAATTTTCAATGAAGTCAATCATCTCCGACTTCTCCGCGCGATTCTGCAGGCTTAACGCAAACAAACAACCAATATTATCTTTTCCTTCGGGGTTAAAAGCCACCAGTGCAGGCCTGCCCGCAAGCAATGTTTTCAAGTCTTCACTTCCCGAGACCAGCGTTCTGAGCGCATTCACATCGGTCCTGAACGATTCCAGTTCAGGGATCTCCTTCATTGCGGTGATCAGAGGACTTTCCGTTTCAAGCTTCTGAAGAAGCAATTGAACATCAGTAATTTCCAGAACCAGGGGAGTTCGGACCGGAATAGCTTTAAATGCAGAATTCTCTGAATAACTCTTCGTCTGTCGTTGCATGAAGAACCAGCCTAACCCGAGTCCGGCAATAATAACAAGGATGATGATAAGTGGGAGAATGATCTTGCGCATATCACAGATTTTATGCAAAAGTAATAAAAAGCTGTTAGCCATTAGCTCTTATCTCGTGACTCGCGACTATTTACTAACTTATACAGCTTATCCGATCGCCTGATTTTCTGACCGATCTGAACAGAAAAATACTCTCCTTTTTTAGTTTCAGGAACAGGTTTCAGGTCGACCCGGATCTCCTTCACTTCTGCCTCCACAACTCCTGTCGTAGGACCTGTTACCAGTATTTTATCACCAACCCGGAGGCTTCCGGTCTCGATCTTAAATTCGGCCACGCCGATATTGGGAAAGTAATTCATTCCCCGCCCCAGGTAAACCTTACGCTCGGTAGCCTGCGACCCGTAATTTCCACTCCACTCGCCCAGCCTTTGCCCCAAATAATAACCGTCCCAAAAACCGCGATTGAAAACCGTGCTTAAGCGCTGATCCCAGGCAGCTATTCTTTCTTCGGTTATTTGACCATCAAAATAGGAATCGACAGCTTCACGGTAACACTGCACAACAGTCTTCACGTATTCCGGGCCCCTTGCTCTGCCTTCAATTTTTAAGACCGTTACCCCCGAATCCAGTATCTTGTTTAAAAAATGAATGGTTTTCAAATCTTTGGGAGACATGATATATTCATTGTCAATTTCCAGTTCTGCCCCGGTTTCATTATCGGTCACCATATAGGAACGGCGGCAGGTCTGCATGCAGTTTCCACGGTTTGCCGAAGCATTCATCTCGTGCAGGCTCAGGTAACACTTGCCCGATACCGCCATGCAGAGGGCTCCGTGAACAAACATTTCCAATCTGACCAATTTTCCACCGGGACCCCTGACATCCTGCTCGCGGATCTGACGACTGATCTCTCCTACCCTCCCCAGGTTCATTTCTCGGGCCAGCACCATGACATCTGCAAAACCTGAATAGAACCGGACAGCTTCAATATTGGTAATGTTCACCTGTGTCGACATATGAACTTCCACTCCAACCGAACGGGCATACATGATGGCCGATAAATCGCTTGCAATGATGGCCGAAATGCCTGCTTCTTTTGCAGCATCAATCACCCGGTGCAATTTATCCAGTTCGTTGTCGAAGATGATGGTATTCACGGTAAGATAAGTCCTAACGCCATGCCGATGAGCCCTGGCGGTAATTTCACGCAGATCGTCGAGCGTAAAGTTATTGGACGAGCGGGCCCGCATATTAAGTTGCTCAACACCAAAATAGACCGACCCGGCGCCGGCCTGTAAGGCGGCAGCCAATGATTCATACGACCCTACCGGAGCCATAATTTCAATTTCACTTCTCTCCATCCGGCTTAAGTTTGTACAAAATTACATTTTATCCGCGGCAATATCGCTTATAATCCTTTCAGCGCCATTTTAATCATCTTCTCGACCGACAGACCGGGATTGGACTTAATAATCTTATCCAGTTCAACCTCCACACTCTTCTTCTGGAATCCCAGCATAATCAATGCCGATAAAGCTTCTTCGCGGATGGTGTTATCGGTGGCAGTCATCAGGATCCGGTCACTGGCAGGCGACTTGCCGATCTTATCTTTTAAGTCGATGATAATACGCTGGGCAGTTTTCGCACCAATTCCCTTGATACTCTTCAGCAGGTTCACATTTTCCTCCAGAATCGCTTTGCGGATCTCATCAGGCAAAAGCGACGAAAGCATCATCATCGCTGTATTGGAACCAATGCCGCTTACCGAGATCAGGAAGCGGAAAAGCTCACGTTCCGTCTTGTCGGCAAAACCGTAAAGCAGATGGGCGTCTTCACGTACTACCTGATGCAGAAACAGCTTCACCTTTTCCTTCCCGCTGATCTTTGAATAGGTATTTAAGGAGATATGGATAAAATACCCTACCGATCCGGCTTCAATCACTGCATTCGCCGGTGAAAGCTCTGTTAAAGGTCCGTGAATGTATTCGAACATGTATTTTTTGCTTAAATGGCAGGTTCATCATCAACAAAGTCAACACTCTCATCAACCTGATTCGGATTGATCTCAAATTTCTTCAGCGGATTTTTGCTGATTTCCTTATACAATGCCCTGTTTTTATGAATATCGATCGCCATATATAAAGCTTCCCGGAATGAATCGGGAGAAGCCTTTCCTTCCCCGGCAATGTCAAAAGCAGTTCCATGTGCAGGTGAAGTCCTGATCACGGGAAGTCCCGCGGTATAGTTCACACCTCTTTCAAACGAGATCACTTTAAACGGGGTCAGACCTTGATCATGGTACATGGCCAGAATGGCATCAAATTTTGCATAATCGCCCGAGCCAAAGAACCCATCGGCCGGGTAAGGTCCGATAGCCAGTATACCCTGTTCCTTGGCTTGTTCTATTGCAGGAATGATCGTGTCTTTTTCCTCTGATCCAAGTAATCCGCCATCGCCGGCATGCGGATTAAGCCCCAGCACAGCTATTCTTGGTTTCTTTATGCTAAAATCCTGCTCCAGCGACGCGGCCATGATCCGTAGCTTTTTAATAATCGCCTCCTTTGTAATCAGTGAAGATACTTTGGAGATCGGCACATGGGTAGTCACCACCCCCAGCTTCATCATCTCACTCACCATGAGCATAATGAAATTGTCTGTTTTGAACTGCTCAGCCAGGAATTCAGTGTGACCGGGAAAATTGAACTTCTCGCTTTGGATGTTGTCTTTACTGATTGGCGCAGTCACCAGCGCATCAATTGTTCCGGCTTTCAGATCCTGAACGGCAGCATCCAGCGCCATATATGAAGCTTCACCGGCAACGTCCGAAATTTTTCCCAATTCGACCCGGATATTGTCATCAATACAATTAACAATGTTGACCTTACGTGAATCAGCTTCCGCTGCATTTCTCACCGAGTTAAAATTAAACGCCTCCATATTGAGGGCTTTACGATGATAAGCCGCGACTTTAGGCGATCCATATACTACAGGGGTACACATCTCCAGAATTCTCGGATCATTTAGTGTTTTCATGATCACTTCGTAGCCAATCCCATTGATGTCTCCCTGGGTAATGCCTATTGTTATCTTGTTTTTGCCCATTTTTCCAGTTTCTAATTGATGTCGTAATTTTAACTTCTTCAGTCCTGCCGAAAGTTACGGCAAATTTAATCTTAAAATCCGCTTTATCAAAAGCTATGAGCTTTTAGTAACTATTTACGCACGTGACCAGGTACCCGGTCACTTAGGTACTCCTTCAAATGATCACTAAAAGGATGACCAGCAGCAGCAACAGCATAAAAGTGATCAACTGACTTCTTACAAAGAGACCAAGCAAAATGAGGATCTCAACTTCTTCCGCGCTTGCAGAGTAAATCCCGATTTCTCCCCGGTCTTTCGATAACAATTCATTACTCTGAAAGGTGATGATTTCCTGACCGTTAAACTTCCAGCACCAACGTGACTGCCAAAAATTTTTGATTTCCAGTTCAAACCGCTTCCGGTTAATCACAAGATCACTGTTCGAGCTAAACATGCTGATCATGACCGATCCCAGTACGTCATGGCTATTGGCATCCTGAACCTCGAGCTTTGATAAAAAATAATCACGGTTTAGGATAAAACCACGTCCATTAAGGGTAGCAATTGCGTTGGAACTAAAAAGATTGTTCCAGCTGATCACACCAATCTGCTCATTGCCCCTGGTGATGACCAGCTTATTCTTAAAAATTCCTTTTGACCACAATAGTTTTTCCATATGGATATTCTTTCAAAAGAACTTGCAAGTTAGAAAATTGCCGCGTATTTTCTGTACCGGCAGGCAGTCCTGAAATGTTAAAAAAAGCTTTTAGCTATGAGCTTTTAGCTATGAGCTATGAGCTATGAGCTATGAGCAGGAAAGGCTTATTGATTGGTTTTTTACTAACAGCGAACGGCTAAGAGCTAACAGCTAACAGCTAACAGCTAACAGCTATCTTACCAGTTCCTTCGTAGACAGCATTCCGCAGGCTGCATAGATATCCTGTCCCCGTGAAGCGCGGATGGTAGTGGTGATGCCTTTGGCATTCAACGCCTCCTTAAATTCCTCCAGCGATTTTTCGTCGGTGCCCTGTAAAGGCGTATTGGGTATCGGATGAAAACGGATCAGGTTGATCCGGCATTTTATACCGTCGAGTACCCGGGCCATCTCCTTAACGTGCCGCGGCGTATCGTTCAAACCATGAAAAACAATGTATTCGAATGAAACCCTGCGCTGCCGCCCAAAGTCCCAACGCCGTATTACGGCGAGCACCTCTTCGACCGGGTAAGCGATCTCAACAGGCATCAAACTCTGACGTTCTTCATGAAACGGAGTATGAAGGCTGATGGCCAGATGGGCTTCACTTTCGTTCAGGAACCGCACCAGTCCCGGAACAATCCCAATCGAAGACACGGTAATACGCCGCGGACTCATGGCAAATCCCCATTCGCTGATCAGGATCTGCGTACTCTTCAGTACTTCATCCAGGTTGTCGAATGGCTCGCCCATACCCATGTAAACGATATTGCTGATCTGCTCCCACTCCGGGATATTCCGGACCTGATTCACAATTTCTCCGGCGGTAAGCTGCCCCTGAAACCCTTGTTTTCCTGTCATACAAAACAAACAGCCCATTTTACAGCCCACCTGTGACGAAACGCAAACGGTGGTCCGCGTTCTTTCGGGGATCATGGCTGTTTCAATGAATTTACCCTGAACAGTAGGGAAAAGATATTTTTTAGTGCCGTCTTTGCTTTCCTGCACCCGGGTATGACCGATCAATCCAAAAGTATATTTTTCATTCAGCGCTTCTCTGACTTTTTTGGAAAGATTCGTCATTTCATCAATCGATGAGACAGGTTTCTTGTATAACCAGTCTGTCAACTGTTTTGCGGTAAACCGGGGAAGATCCATAGCGGCACATACTCCCTGAAGTTCTTCCAACGTCTTTCCAAATAAAGGTTCCTTCGCCATGACGATTATTTTTGGCAAAGTTAAAAATAAATTTCCGCAACAATATTTTCATATGGAATACCCTTTTCGATGAGCAGGTCACGCACCTCCACCACCATCAGAGCCCTTCCGCATAAACAATAAAGCCTGTCTGCAGAAAGCTGGTACTGACTCTTGAGGTAATCCGTCACCCTTCCGTGATAAACATGGTCTGATACTTCACGCGAACAACAACGACGATAACTGCTCCCCAATGCCTGCGCCAGCTCCTCCTCAAAGTAAAACTGGTTAAGATAGCTCACCCCATGCACCAACACCTTATTTTCACTCAGCCCCGAACGGAACATACAGTAAAAGGGTGCAATCCCGGTCCCGGCGGCAATCCACCACGCCGGTTCAGGAGTTCCCCGGAACCCGCCGTAAGGTTGACTGACCAATACCTGATCTCCCTTACCCAGACCGGCCAGCCTGGGTGTCAGGTAGCCACTCTCCTTTATATTATAAAGAATGCGAAGTTCATTCTCCGTGTTCCCGCTGCAGATACTGTAAATTCGTGGCGACTCCACCCGGTCGGACGCAAGCTTAACGACCTGACCCGGAATAAAACTAAATCGCCGTTCAACCGACAGCAGAAAAACACCGGGTGAAATCTCCCTATTTTCAATAACCTTCTCCTCAAATAGTTCCCGGTCTGCTCTCTTATATTCTTCAGCTTTTGCCATGTTCTTCAATCTGCTTCCCCAATAAACACGACATCAAGCGAATAGTTCACTACTCACTACTCACTACTTTTTACTACTTTTTACTACTTTTGCAATTCCTAAAGATTGTATCCATGCAACGTATTACGAGGTTCATCATGAAAGTCTTAAGCTGGATCCTGCTGGTACCGGTATACTTTTACAAGTATGCCCTTTCGCCTCTGATCCCTGCTTCCTGTCGTCATGTGCCCACCTGTTCGCAATATGCCATCGAAGCGATATCCATTCATGGCCCTTTTACAGGATTCTGGCTGGCAACACGCCGTGTTTTGCGCTGCCATCCCTGGGGAACCCATGGATATGATCCCGTTCCTCCAAAGGGAACACGAAAAAAAAGCCATTGTCTCTCAACAAAGAAATGACTCAGGGGTTAAATGAGGGATAACGGACCACTATGAAACGAACGTTTTGATTAAGCGAGTGCAAAGTCAAGTTTGCCTGAACTTTGCCGGGCATGAAAACCGACTAATGTAAATGAACGTTTTTTTTATCTTTGATTCGCAAATCCGGTTCAATATAAAATAGAAATGAAGAAAGTAATTCTGTTTTTGGTCATGATCGCCTTTGGCTGCAACACAAAACCATCGGACGGTAAGATGATCATTTCTGTCACGATTCTTCCGCAAAAGTATTTTGTGGAAAAGATTGCCGGCGACCTTGTTCTGGTGCACGTTCTGGTTCCTCCCGGGGCAAGTCCTGAACTTTATTCACTCATGCCTTCTCAGATGAAGGATTTATCCGGATCAGCCGCATGGATGCGTATCGGCAGGATTGGTTTTGAGGAAGCCTGGATCGATAAGATCAGGCAAAGTACACCCGGATTAAAAATTTTCGATACCTCGGTACAGGCCGACTGGATCGCGGGAGAAGAAGACCACGGAGACCATGCTCATTTGCATGGGGTTGATCCTCATATCTGGTCATCTCCGTCCGAAGTAAAAAAGATCGTCACGGAAACCTATCGTGCGCTGAGTTCGCTGCTTCCGGGAAAGATGGAGATTCTGACCCGGAATTATGAGTCGTTCATGAAGGAGATCGACCAGCTCGATCAGGAACTGAAAAGCCGGTTCGATCAGCTTGAGAACAGAAAGTTCCTGATCTTCCATCCGGCACTCACCTATTTCGCGCGACAGTACAAACTGGAGCAGATAGCCCTCGAAGTTGATGGGAAAGAACCTTCACCCAGGTACATGCGTTCGCTCATTGAAAAGGCGAAATCAGACAATATCCGTGTGATTTTTATTCAAAAGGAATTTGATGCCGAAAACGCCCGTCAGCTTGCAAAAGAGATTGATGGGCAAGTGATCCGGATTGATCCTTTAAGTGAACATTGGGATGCGGAATTGCGGGAAATAGCCCGGAAAATTGTTGCCTCATCTAATAAGTAAAACCAAAATTTTCAGTCTTGATACTTGTGCCTTGATACTTGATACTACAGAATGAAGAAACTTGTCGAAATAAAAAATCTCAGTGTCGGTTATGATGATGAAATCGTATTGAAAGAAGTTGACCTTGAAATCCATGAAAACGATTTTCTTGGCATGATCGGACCCAACGGGGGTGGCAAAACCACTCTGATCAAAGCATTACTGGGTCTGGTAAAACCGTATGAAGGAAAGATCATTTTTCATATCCCTGCTGCAAAAATCGGTTATCTCCCTCAAATTAACCAGATTGACAAACGTTTCCCGATCCGGGTGCTGGATGTGGTCCGTTCAGGAAAAGCCGACGGCCAGCACTTCAGCCTGTTTAAAGACAAGCGGGCTGAGATTGAGCGTGCGGAAGCGCTGCTTCAGGAAATGGGTGTCATTCATTTGAGGAACAAAGCCATCGGGGAACTGTCGGGAGGACAAATGCAACGGGTTTTTCTATGTCGGTCGCTGATGAATAATCCGGAATTACTGATCCTGGACGAACCCGATTCGTTTGTCGATAACCATTTTGAGAATGAACTGTACGGAAAGCTGAAGGAGCTAAACAAACGTATGGCCATTGTACTGGTATCACACGATGTAGGCACCATTACATACTATGTAAAGACAATTGCCTGCGTGAACACGCACTTGCATTATCACCCCGATAATATGATCAGTTCAGAACAGCTGGCATCCTATAATTGCCCGCTGCAGATCATTACACACGGAGACATCCCTCATACAGTACTAAAATTGCACGATAAGGAGGACCAGCATGGGCACGTTCATTAATTTATTCTCGTACGATTTTTTTCTTCATGCCTTCTGGGCGTCACTTTTCAGCGCAATCAGCTGCGGACTGATCGGTACGTATATCGTTTCCCGCCGAATTGTCTTTATCAGTGGTGGCATTACTCATGCTTCATTTGGCGGGATTGGCATCGGCTATTTCCTTGGACTGAATCCGTTGCTGGGAGCAGCGGTCTTTTCAGTTTTATCAGCCCTGGGAATTCAGTTCTTCACACAAAAAGGGAAACTGCGTGAAGACTCTTCCATTGCAATCTGGTGGTCACTGGGTATGGCTGTTGGTATTATTTTCATCTATTTATCACCGGGTTACGCTCCCAACCTGATGAGCTACCTTTTTGGAAGCATTCTCACCGTATCGACCGGCGAAATATGGCTGATGGCCGCTCTTTCAATGGTGCTCATCGTTTTTTTTCTGATCATGTACCGCACCATCCTGTATGTAGCTTTTAACGAAGAATTCGCAAAAGCTACCGGCTTGCCCGTCAACCGGATCAATTACCTGCTCATCAGTCTGATTGCCATTACCATCGTCCTGAATATCAGAGTAGTAGGTATCATTCTAATCCTGTCACTACTGACAGTTCCACAGGCGACAGCCAATTTGTTCACCAACGATTTTAAACGGATGATGCTGTTATCGGTGGTTTTTGCCTTCCTGGGATCATTTAGCGGATTGTTAATTTCCTTTTTTGCAGATATTCCATCCGGGGCATCGATCATTTTTACGCTGGTGATCTTGTTCGGACTGATGAAGTGGATCAGTATAATCCTCATTAAAAGACAAAAAGCAACAATTCCTTAACAAAATACCTGACCTTCAAACAAAGCTTTTAACTAACTTGCGCCACAAAATGATTAACCATGCGTAACCTGTCTATCAGCTTTTTCTGTACGCTCCTGATAGTTTTTGCAACATCTGCCGGATCCGCCCAAAACCGGAGCGAAATCAATATCCCTGACATTCTGGGGTATAAAACATTAAAATGTGATTTTCATGTTCATACGGTCTTCTCCGACGGTGATGTATGGCCAACTATACGGGTACAGGAAGCATGGATGGATGGTCTCGATGTCATTTCCATTACCGATCATATTGAATACCGGCCACATTCACAGGACATCGATGCCGACCAAAACCGTGTTTATGAGATTGCCAAACCGCTGGCTGACCAGATTGGCATCATCCTGGTGAAGGGAGCTGAAATCACGCGAAAGATGCCTCCCGGGCACTTAAACGCCCTGTTCCTGAAGAACGCCAACTTAATTGAACGCGAAGACTGGTGGGAAGCCTGCGTGGAAGCCCGCGAGCAGGGAGCATTCATCATTTGGAACCACCCGGGGTGGAAGGCGCAACAACCTTCAACCCAATGGTGGTCAGAGCATACACGCCTCACTACTGCCGGAATAATGAGAGGGATTGAGGTGTTTAACTCCAATGAATATTATCCGGAAACCCTGAAATGGGCAGATGAAAAAAGCCTGACCATTTTTGCAAATTCTGACCTCCATACCCCCTCCGGTATGACATATGGTCCCGGAAAGGGTCATCGCCCGGTTACACTCGTTTTTGCAACTGAGAAAACAGAAGAGTCTGTAAAACAAGCCCTGTTCGAACGACGTACAGCTGCGTATTTTGGCGATACCCTTGTTGGCGAACGCCGTTTTCTGACACCTCTGTTCATGAATTCGATACAGGTAAGAAATGTCCAGACAAGGCTGCAGAACAATGAAATTAAGACCATCAGAATCTATAACGACAGCGACATCACTTTTCGATTGAAGAAACGCCAGCCCTCCGTGGGATTTTCAGGTCCCGCAAGTATTACACTCGAAGCTCGCCGTACAGTAGCCGTCGATCTGGAAGGGACCTCGGAAGAGGTAGCTCAAATGCCGATGCTGAGGATGTATTATGAAGTCAGCAACCTGATCACCGCGAAAGGTGAACGGTTGCCCGTCAATCTTGAAGTCCCGAACAAATAGCCAGGAAGCTGTGGGCGATGAGCCGTCAGATTAAACACGGATGATTCAATTTTAAGCCTGTGTTTTCGCAGCCGTGCCCTGAGACTTTACAATTTATTAATAACAAAAAATTTGCAATTGAATTAAAAAATTTATTCTTTTGTACTTTCAAAGTGAAAATTCTAAATACAATATGGCTTCCGTGGTGGGGTCTTCTGTTAAGAAGAATGGCCATATTGGTATTTTTAAAAATATGATCATGAGTACATTTATGACAAAAAATTGGTGGTGGCGCGAATACTTTTCACATAACCGTGGAGAGAAGTAGCAGTCATGCCTGTCATGGATGGAAAAGCGGCTTATCGTAACACGGTAAGCCGTTTTTTTTGTGCAAAAATTTTAAAATGTCATTTGATATGAACCCATTTCCCGTAAAAGTAAACATTAAACAAATCCTGGCCGATACACTCACTCCGGTGAGCGTATATCTCAAGTTCAGGGAACTCTTTCCCCACTCGATCCTGCTCGAAAGCTCCGATTATCACGGGCATGAAAATGCATGGTCGTTTATCTGCCTGAAACCTCTCGCTTGTTTTACAGCCGATCAGGGAACGATCACCATTGAGAAGAAAGGTAAATCCGTTCAAACCATACCAGTCACCAATCAGAATACAGTAGCCGACGGGTTAAACGCCTTTTTCAAATCGTTTCAGCTCTCCGGCGAAGGTGCTGCGGCCCCGGCAAACGGACTCTTCGGCTATCTGAGTTATGACTCCGTGAAGTACTTTGAAAAGATCAGTATTCAGAAGTCGAACAAGCCGGAAGAATATGCAATCCCGGAGGTTAAGTATTGTTTCTACAAATACATCCTCGCTATCGATCACCACAATGATATCATTACACTGATCGAGAATCTTCCTGAAGGCGAGATCCCGGAGATGAACCAGATCGAATCGCTCCTGCGCAATCTTTCCTTCCCGGTCACCAAATTCAAACCGGAAGGTGAAGAAAGCTCGAACATCACCGACGAAGATTACCGTCACATGGTGAGCAAGGGGAAAGAACATTGCCACCGCGGCGATGTATTCCAGATTGTGTTGTCCCGCCAGTTTTCGCAGAAATTTTCAGGCGATGACTTCAATGTATACCGCGCTTTGCGCTCGGTCAATCCGTCCCCTTATCTTTTTTTCTTTGATTACGGCGACTATAGAATATTTGGATCGAGCCCTGAAGCAGAACTTCGTATCCGAAAAAACAGGGCTATCATTAATCCCATAGCCGGGACTTTCCGCCGCAGCGGGAATGATGATCAGGACCGCGTGCTTGCCGAAAAACTATGTGCCGATCCAAAGGAAAACGCGGAGCATGTCATGCTGGTCGATCTGGCCAGAAACGATCTGAGCCGTAATGCCGAAGATGTCCGTGTGGACAGTTTTCGTGAAGTCCAGTATTTTTCACATGTCATTCACCTGGTCTCGGAAGTTTCCGGCAAGCTGCCTGCCGATGCAAACATGGTCTCCGTTCTGGGTAATTCATTCCCTGCGGGGACCCTTTCAGGAGCTCCAAAGCACATGGCGATGAAACTCATCGACCGATATGAGAATCAACGGCGAAGTTACTATGGAGGAACCATTGGCTTTCTGGGATTCGACAGCAGCCTGAATCATGCCATTATGATCCGTTCGTTCCTAAGCAAAGGAAACCGGCTTTATTACCAGGCCGGCGCAGGCATCGTAGCCGCATCGGACGAGGAAAATGAACTTCAGGAAGTCAACAATAAGCTGGCCGCCCTGAAAAAAGCAATGGAAATAGCGAAAGAAGTATAGTGTAGCGAGTAACGAGTAGTGAGTAGCGAGACCCCATGCCCTATGCAGTTTTACAATTAAACAATTTAGCCATTTAAGATATGAAGATAGCAGTAATAGACAATTACGATTCGTTCACCTACAACCTGGTGCACGCGGTCAAAAAGATATCGGGCCTGTCGGTTGACGTGTTTCGCAACGATGAGCTCGAACTGGAAGACCTTGAGCAATACGACAAGATCATCCTTTCACCCGGTCCCGGGGTTCCTGAAGAAGCAGGTTTACTCATGGACATCATCCACCGGTATGCACCCCGGAAAAGCATGCTGGGCGTTTGCCTCGGACATCAGGCTATTGGTCAGGCCTTCGGTGCAAAACTGGTGAACATGCCTCATGTGCTTCATGGCGTTGCCAATTCAGTTACCCAAACCAGTCCGGATCCGGTATTATACGACAGCGTTCCCCGCTTGTTCGAAGCAGGACGTTACCATTCATGGATCGTTGACCGGGAAGGCTTCCCCGAAAGCCTGGAAGTGACCAGCCTTGATGAAAACGGTCTGATCATGTCCCTGAAGCATCTGAAGTACGATGTGCGCGGTGTCCAATTTCACCCGGAATCGGTGCTGACACCTTACGGAGAAAAAATAATAAGTAACTGGCTGAAAAATAAGCTTACCCCATCCATCTGACAATTCTTCAATTTACCGGTTTAACAGTTTAACAATTTTGACAATTTATTAATGAAAGAAGTACTAACTTATCTGACGGCAAAAAATACCCTGGACACGGTGCAGGCACAGAAAGTTTTTACAGAAATAGCCCAGGGTAAATATTCGGATGCTGAAGTGGCGGCATTCATCACCGTCTACCTGATGCGCCCTGTTACAGGCGCCGAATTAAGCGGATTTCGTCAGGCGCTCCTGGATCTTTCCGTACACCTTGATTTTTCTGAATTTAATACGATCGATGTTTGCGGTACCGGAGGTGATGAAAAAAACACATTCAATGTGTCGACCTTATCAGCCTTTGTACTGGCGGGAGCAGGCGTAAAAGTAGCCAAGCATGGCAATTACTCAGCCTCATCAGCCTGCGGCTCATCAAATGTTCTGGAATACTTTGGATATCGATTTACCATCGACCAGGACCGCCTGAAAAAAGAACTCGATCATGCCAATATCTGCTACTTACATGCGCCTCTTTTTCACCCGGCACTGAAAAATGTGGCTCCTGTCCGTAAAGCTCTAAAAATAAAAACATTCATGAATATGTTGGGTCCCATGGTCAATCCAAGCCGTCCTGATAATCAAATGGTCGGCGTTTACAATCAGGAGGTCATGAGCCTGTTCCATGAAGTTTTTAAGAAGACACCGGTAAACTATATGATCCTGCACAGCGAGGACGGTTATGATGAGATCTCCCTGACAGGTCCCTTCAGTTTTATTTCCAATATGGGTTCCGGGAAACTGGATCCCGAAGACCTCAGTATGAAACGACTGAAAGCCGAAGACCTCTTTGGCGGAAAGACGGTTCAGGAAGCGGCCTCCATCTTTCATGATGTACTGAATGGGAAAGGAACCGAAGCGCAGAATAAGGTAGTCATTGCCAATTCTGCCCTTGCCCTGAAAACCTTGAATCCTTCAAAAGAACTGCCATCCTGTATTGAAAAAGCAGAAAATTCCCTTTACGGCAAACATGCCCTGGGCGCTTTCCAAAAACTCATAGATAATCAATGACAAACGAAACTTTTATAAACTTAATCCCTGATGCTTGTGTCTTGTGTCTTGTGTCTTGATACTAAATACTAAATATGATGACCATTCTTGACCAAATAAACGCCAATAAAAGACTGGAAATAGCTGATGCGAAAAAAAAGATCAGCCTTGAGGCGCTCAAAAGCGCTCCCCTGTTTACAAGGGCCGCCAACTCGTTGAAAGGAGCATTACGCGAGCCGGGAGCAAGCGGGATTATCGCTGAATTCAAAACGAAATCTCCCTCCAAAGGAATGATCAACAGCGATGCTGAGGTGACGTCTGTTACTTCCGGTTATGTGGCTGCCGGAGTTTCAGGCCTGTCAGTCCTTACCGATAACCGCTTTTTCGGCGGATCGCTGACCGATCTGGAGAATGCACGTAAAGCCAATCCGCTGACTCCGATATTACGCAAGGATTTCATCCTGGACCCCTATCAGATATATGAGGCCAAAGCCCACGGGGCCGACCTGATCCTGCTTATCGCGGCAAGCCTGAATAAAGATGAAATGCTCGAACTGGCCAGGACCGCGAAAGAATCCGGATTGGAAGTACTGGCCGAGTTTCACACGGAAGAAGAACTTGACAAACTAAATCCTTACGTGGATATCGTGGGAATAAACAACCGCGACTTAAAAACCTTTAAAGTCGATCTGGAAGTTTCGGTCAGACTGGGCCGGCTGCTTCCCGCCAAGACTCTCCGGATCTCAGAAAGCGGACTTTCGGCGACCAAAGATATTCATTACCTGCGGGAAGCCGGCTTCGAAGGCTTCTTAATGGGTGAGAATTTTATGAGGACCACCGACCCGGCCCAAGCCTGCAAACAGTTCATCAGCGAGATCGGAGAGGGGAAACCGGAACACGGAGAACGGAAGAAAAATTAAAAGCTTAAAATCGACTATGTCTCACAACTCACAACTCACAACTCCCGACTCCCGACTATTCATTAAAGTCTGCGGAATGCGTGATCCGGAAAATATCGATCTGATTTGCAAAGCTGGTCCTGACTATTTGGGATATATTTTCCAACGCGAATCATCCCGTTATATTGGCAAAGAGCCTGATCAATCCATCTTTGAGCGGGTTCCCCCGCCCATAAAAAAAGTCGGCGTTTTTGTCAATGAAGACCAGGAGTCGCTCATAAGGCTTTGCCGGCAATACGGCCTCTTTGCAGCACAACTGCACGGAAATGAGACGCCCTTGTACACCCGGGCGGTTAAAGACAGCGGGCTCACTGTCATTAAAGCTTTTTCGTTGTACGAAACATTTGATTTCAGTACTCTGGAAGCCTATATCCCATCGGTCCGCTATTTCCTTTTCGATACCAGAGGAAACCTTCGGGGAGGTACCGGCATTAAATTTGACTGGAAAATACTTGACCGCTATCAACTCCCTGTCCCGTTTTTCCTCAGCGGAGGAATAGGACCTGCTGATGCAGCAGACCTGAAAAAACTGGATCATCCGCAGTTGTTTGCAATCGATATTAACAGCGGTTTTGAAATACAACCGGCCCTCAAAGATGCCGGAATGGTTAAAACATTTATAGAAAAGATGGTAACATGGTGACAAGGTAGCAAGGTAAAAGGTAAAGAAACCTCCCGCCTTGCAACCTTATTACCCTGGAACCTTGCAACCCATTGTAAAAATAATAGTATGAACTATCAAGTGAACAAAAAAGGTTATTACGGGGAATTTGGAGGTGCCTTCATTCCCGAGATGATGTATCCCAACATCGAAGAGTTACAGGAAAAGTACATGCCGATCATCAACTCATACAACTTCAGGCAGGACTTTATCGAACTGCTGAAACATTATGTGGGACGTCCTTCTCCGCTGTATTACGCAAAACGGATGTCTGAGCACTATCAGAGCCACATCTATCTGAAACGTGAAGATCTGAACCACACCGGTTCCCATAAGATCAACAATACCATCGGACAGATCCTGCTGGCCCGGGCACTTGGAAAGCAACGCATCATTGCTGAGACCGGAGCAGGTCAGCATGGAGTGGCTACAGCCACGGTTTGCGCGCTGATGAATATGAAGTGCATCGTATACATGGGCGCGCTCGATATGCAGCGCCAGGCGCCCAACGTGAAAAAGATGCGCATGCTCGGAGCCACTGTCGTGCCCGTCGAATCTGGAAATAAAACGCTGAAAGATGCGACAAACGAGGCCATGCGCGATTGGATCAATAATCCTGTCGATACCCACTACATCCTCGGCTCTGTAGTTGGCCCCCATCCTTTCCCCGATATGGTCGCCCGGTTCCAGTCGGTAATCAGCGAAGAAATAAAATGGCAGCTCGACGAACAAACGGGCCGCGAACTGCCCACTCGGGTAATTGCCTGCGTAGGCGGAGGCAGTAATGCCGCGGGCGCCTTTTATCATTTCCTGGATCAGGAACAGGTGGAACTGATCGGGGTGGAAGCCGCCGGAAAAGGAATTCATACCGGCGAATCGGCAGCGACTCTCACTCTTGGGAAACCCGGTGTACTGCATAGCTCCCGCTCGTATGTCATGCAAACCGGCGACGGACAAATCACCGAACCTTACTCGATCTCTGCCGGACTCGACTATCCCGGCATCGGCCCCATGCACTCGAACCTGTTTACCACCAAAAGGGCCAAATACCTCTGGGCAACAGATGAGGAAGTATTGGAAGCCGCTCTTCAGCTCACTCAATTCGAGGGCATCATTCCGGCACTGGAATCGGCTCATGCGCTGGCCGCACTGAAAAAGATCAAAATGAAACCTGAAGAGATCACCGTGGTCAACATCTCCGGACGCGGTGACAAGGATATGGAAACTTATTTAAACTACTTTAATTACTAAAATTTCCCGGTCTCCGTGTTCCGGTCTCCCTAAAAATTCAACATCATGATACATAATCGAATCAATCAACTCTTTCAGGATAAAACGAACCGCATCCTTTCCATTTATTTTACTGCCGGGTACCCCGGCGCCAACGATACCGCAACGATCATCCGTGAACTTGAGAAAAATGGCGTCAACCTGATCGAGATTGGGATGCCTTTTTCAGATCCTGTAGCCGATGGTCCAATGATCCAGCACAGCAGTCAGGTGGCTCTCCTGAACGGGATGAGTATTAAAAAGCTTTTTGAACAACTGCAGGGCATACGTCAACAGGTGAAGATCCCGCTTATCCTGATGGGATACCTGAATCCGGTTCTCCAGTTTGGCGTGGAGAATTTCTGTGTCAAATGCGCCGAAACGGGCATCGACGGACTGATTCTTCCCGACCTTCCGCTGGACGTGTACCAGGAAGAATTCAAGACTGTCTTTGAAAAATACCACCTGCATCACATTTTACTCATTACGCCGCAGACCTCTGACAAACGGCTGAAGGAAATCGACGATGCCTCGGCGGGTTTTATTTACATGGTTTCCAGTTCGTCGACCACGGGAGCGAAAAACAAGGTGTCAGACTTCCATCAGGATTATTTTGAACGCATCCAAAAGATGCAGTTAAAAAACCCCCGGCTCATCGGCTTTGGCATATCGAACAGGGAAACGTTCGAAAACGCCTGCCGTTATGCTCAGGGGGCCATCATTGGAAGCGCTTTTGTAAAGGCTTTGGAAGGCGAGGCCATCCTCGAAGAAAAAATCGCCGCCTTCGTCAACTCTGTTAAATTCTGTTAAGTTATATTCTTCAGCATACTAATTCCGGCTTTCAGTTGTTATCTTAGTAGTGAAAACAATAAACGTTCAAAGCCATGTTAGAATACGCAAAAGTTATTTTACCCAAGATTTGTTTCAGTAAAGATCTGTTCCGTAAGGAACTTACAAAATGTGTAAACTGGGTGGAAGAACCCGGAGAACTGGACGAGCTCATCAAGTGGTGTACTGCAAAGTTCGGGAAACTTTATCCCGAAATACTGAATGAGGTGTTTTCAACACACGCTGCATAAAGGCAAATTTTTTAAACAAAAGGGGCCGGCAAATTGCCGGCCCCTTTTGTTTCCTCCCTGTCATCCGCACTTCGAAGATCCGCAATCGTTGCAGGTCAGGCAGCCTTCCTGGTAGATCACGTTTTTCGATCCGCATTCCCCGCAAATTGAACCATCAGCAATGGTCCCGTTTGGTATATACTTTTTAAGCGCCCGGGCCACACCGGCTTTCCAGCTGTTAATAGTATCATTATCGAGCTGCAGACTGGTTACCGTATCCACCACCTTATGAATAGGCATTCCATGCCTTAATACACCCGATATCAGCTTGGCATAATTCCAGAACACCGGATTGAATTTATAAGACAATCCCTCGATCGTTGTTTTATAACCATGTTTATTGGTATACTGGAAATCGTATCTTGAGTTTCCTTCATCATCACGGTTTTTGATAATTTTCCCCCGTGTCACTGACCGGGGCAGCAAAATTCCATCTTCATCGTCCTGCAACCCTGTGAAAATTTCATAAGGCTTTTCATCGATCAGTCCAATGAATGCAACCCATTTGTCCCTGTTATTCTGGAAACGGACCACATCGGCATCCAGCTCTTCAGGACGTTTTGTCGGAAATTTATTGGTCACATTCTGCCTTTCTTCAGCCTTACTGGTCACCAATACACCCGAACGCGATCCATCCCTGTAAACCGTGACACCTTTGCATCCGCTCTTCCACGCTTCAAAATAAAGCTTGCCAACGAGATCCTCGTCCACATCGGCAGGCAGGTTAATGGTGACACTGATGGAATGATCCACCCACTTCTGGATCCTCCCCTGCATCCGGACTTTGTTCAGCCAGTCCACATCGTTCGATGTCGCCTTGTAATAAGGTGATTTACTCACCATTTCATCCAGCTCTTCCTGACTATAATACTTTTTGACATCGTAACCGTGAGTTTTCATCCAGGTGACAAACTTATGATGGAATACGATATATTCTTCCCAACTGTCGCCAACCTCATCCACAAAGTCGATCCGCACATCCTTGTCGTTCGGGTTCACTTTGCGGCGACGCTTGTACACCGGCATAAATACCGGCTCAATACCCGAAGTAGTCTGTGTCATCAGGCTGGTTGTTCCCGTAGGAGCAATCGTCAGTAAGGCAATATTACGGCGCCCGTACTTCACCATTTCCTGGTACAACTCTTCATCTTCCTTACGGATCCTTTTGATCATCGGGTTGCTCTTTTCGCGCTCGGCATCGTAGATTGTAAAAGCACCACGTTCCTTTGCCATGTTCACCGACGAACGGTAAGCTTCAATTGCGAGTGTTTTGTGAATTTCTTCACTGAAGTCCGTAGCCTCTTCCGAGCCGTAACGTAATCCCAAAGCCGCCAGCATATCGCCTTCGGCAGTAATCCCCACTCCAGTCCGGCGTCCCTCACGGGCTTTCGTCTGGATCTTCAGCCACAGGCTGCGTTCAGTATACTTAATTTCTTCTCCTTCCGGATCGCCATCAATCTTTGCAATAATGGCATCGATCTTTTCGAGTTCCAGATCAATAATGTCATCCATCAGGCGCTGGGCATAACCCACATGCTCCTTAAACTTTTTAAAATTGAAACGGGCTTCCGGGGTAAATGGCTTTTCAACATATGAATACAGATTGATCGCCAGTAACCGGCAACTGTCGTACGGACAAAGAGGGATCTCTCCGCAGGGATTGGTCGACACCGTCCTGTAACCCAGGTCTGCATAACAGTCGGGAACCGATTCACGGATAATCGTGTCCCAGAACAGAATACCCGGTTCCGCAGACTTCCAGGCATTATGAACAATTTTTCCCCATAATCGCTGGGCATCGGTATCCCTGGTATAAATCGGATGATCTGAGTCGATAGGATACTGCTGATGGTAAGGAACCTCATTTTCAACAGCTCTCATAAAATCATCGTGGATCTTGACCGATACATTGGCGCCCGTCACCTTTCCCTGCTCCAGCTTGGCATCAATAAATTTTTCAGAATCAGGATGTTTTATAGAAACAGAAAGCATCAAAGCGCCCCGTCTCCCGTCCTGTGCCACTTCACGCGTGGAGTTGGAGTAGCGTTCCATAAATGGTACAATACCGGTCGAAGTCAAGGCTGAATTCTTGACCGGCGAACCCTTGGGACGAATATGCGAAAGATCGTGGCCTACACCGCCACGCCTTTTCATCAGTTGTACCTGCTCCTGGTCAATTTTCAGGATACCACCGTAAGAATCAGAATTACCTTCGTTTCCAACTACAAAGCAATTGGAAAGGGAGGCAATTTGAAACTCGTTCCCGATACCTGTCATTGGTCCGCCCTGAGGAACAATGTATTTAAAATCCTTCAACAACTGATAGATCCGTTGCTCATCCACCGGATTCTTGTACTTCTGCTCAATCCTGAAGATCTCTCCGGCCAGGCGCCTGTGCATGTCGTCAGGGGTCTGCTCAAAGATATTCCCGTACGAATCCTTCAACGCGTACTTGTTTACCCAGACTCGCGCGGCAAGATCATCGCCGTTAAAATACTTTAACGTCTCCTGGAACGCTTCGTCCTGAGAATAACTTTTACTCCCGGTTTGGGGATCTGTAGCAACATTTTTTAAAGTCATAATAAAAATATTAAATCAATCCATGATTCAACTGACTGTTTTCCCGAACTTAAGTCAGTCGCTTTCCCTTAGAATTTGTCTATGCAAGATAACACCCGCTTCATGAAAAGTAAATACTTTTTAATGTTTGTTTTAAAAAGTTATCAACTTTATCCTGTTATTTATCTGATATACAACAATATAAAATTATTTTTTTTCTGAAAAATTTCAAAAAAAGAAAACTTTATAAAAAATTAAACAAAAAAGCAAATGGAAAGTTTAATAAAATGAGGAGATCATTTATCATGATACGGATACACTGAAATTAGGTTTCGGATATTGTCAGTTGTTAAAAACTTTTCTGATCACGAGCTGGGTTGCTCCTACATTTTCGGACATAAAGATGCTGCATTTCTCAGCAATTTCTTTCAGCAACTTTCCATTTTTGATCAGTCGGTCCAGTTGTTCAGCCAGTTCCGATTCGCTCCTGACAGGAAATCCCAGTCTACGGTTAACCAGTTCCACTGCCTCCTGAAATTTGAGGTAATTTGGCCCGAACAGTACCGGAATATGATAGACGGCAGCTTCAAGCGTATTGTGAATCCCTACGCCAAACCCTCCTCCAATGTAAGCGATGGCCGCGTAACGGTACACACTCGAAAGCACCCCGATACAATCAATGACAAGGATGCGAAAACGATCCACATCTTCTCCGGCCCGGGAATAACATACCGCCTTTTCCGGAAGCAGCTCCAGTAACCGTTTGATGTTCGATTCTTTTACTTCATGAGGAGCAAAGATCATTTTCACCTGCTTATTCTTTTCCAGGTACCTTGCCAGTATTTCTTCATCCGGTGGCCAGGAGCTCCCGGCCACGATCAATACCGAGTCGCCTTTGAATTTTTCGATCAGAGGCAAATCTTTACGATTCGCAGCAATCTCGGCTACCCGGTCAAAACGGGTGTCGCCGGTAACCGTTGAATTTCCCAGCCCAATCCCCGCAAGCAAGTCGGCCGACTCTCGATTCTGAACAAAAAAATGATCCACCTGGCTAAGAATATTCCTGTACCAGCCGGCACGACGACCTTTCTGAAAAAATAACTGCCCGGGGCGGAAGATGGCCGATACGATAACCAGGGAAATGTGTTGTTTTTTTAATTCAGAGATGTAATTCTTCCAGTATTCATACTTGATGAAAAAGGCCTTTTCGGGACGGACCAGTTCAATGAACTTGCGTGCATGCTGCCGGGTATCCGAAGGGAGATAGCAGATGTAATCGGCCTGGGCATAGTTTTTCCTGATCTCATATCCTGAAGGGGAAAAGAAAGTCAGAAGGATCCTGTATTGCGGGTACTGCTTTTTTATAGCCTCAATCAGCGGACGGCCCTGTTCAAACTCACCAAGCGAAGCACAATGAACCCAGAGTAAAGGATGCTCATAGCTGATATTTTCGGACAAATAACGGAACACATTTTTCCGCCCACGGTACCATAAACGTGACTTTTCACTGAAAGGGGCAGAAAGAGCTGCAGCCATTGCATACAGTCGAACACCAAGTTGATAGATCAGGTCCATAGCGTCAGATAAAAGAGGGGTAAAAGTAAAAAGAATTTAGCTGTTAGCCATTAGCCGTTAGCTTTTAGTTGCAGAAATTGATTTATCCGGCTCCTTACGCCATGCTCCATGCCCCTTGCACTATGCCCCAGGGTATCCTTCATCCTTTGGAAGCCCCGGAACCATCGATGCCGCAACAGCCAGGCGGTCGCAACGTTCATTTTCAGCAATTTCGGCATGCCCCCTCACCCAGACAAAACGAACCTGGTGCTTTTCATAAACTTTCAAAAAGCGCATCCAGAGGTCGGCATTCTTTTTGTCCTTAAATCTTTTTTTTACCCATCCCCATATCCATCCTTTTTCGACGGCATCGACCACGTATTTGGAATCGGAATAAATGATAACCTGACAGTTCTCCGCTTTTAATGCTTCAAGTCCAACGATCACGGCCATTAACTCCATACGGTTATTGGTGGTGCATTGGAATCCGGCCGACAATTCCTTGCGGTGAGTCCCCGAAAGCAATACCACCCCATATCCTCCGGGCCCGGGATTTCCCCTTGCCGGTCCGTCAGTATACATGGTAACAACAGGAAAAGACATAAGAAGCTGTTTGCTCTTAGCTGTTAAT
>Ga0074195_1001184_pt1 | contig 39009 bp, 35 predicted proteins | sample EPASupsiteHSE623_FD_64525 | JGI IMG/M metagenome (GOLD analysis project Ga0074195, IMG submission 64525) | Bioremediated contaminated groundwater from EPA Superfund site, New Mexico - Sample HSE6-23 | ecosystem: Environmental > Aquatic > Deep subsurface > Groundwater > Contaminated ...
AAAAGGGGGGGGGAGAAAGGGGGAGAGGGGGGGGGATGGGGAAAAATGGGTTGGTTCTTCTTTTTTTGTTTCAAAACACGCCGGACCCAACGCCCCGATCAGAGGGGATTGCGACATGCCGTCACCATTACCTTTGATTGAACGTGATTGAAGCCGGACCCAACGCCCCGATCAGAGGGGATTGCGACTTGCGGCCCCCATTGAGGCCGCGCGGTTTGCCTTGCCGGACCCAACGCCCCGATCAGAGGGGATTGCGACCAACCGATCAAAATCGGCCAGGGTCATGTGGAAATCGCCGGACCCAACGCCCCGATCAGAGGGGATTGCGACGCTTAAACTCGCCCTTGTTGTACCGTCCGAATATGTGCCGGACCCAACGCCCCGATCAGAGGGGATTGCGACCTGATTGGGTTGGGGCGGTGTTTGTTGGTTGCTGTGAGGCCGGACCCAACGCCCCGATCAGAGGGGATTGCGACCGACAGCGTGACAGTGGCCCGGTATCTTCACGCTATGCCGGACCCAACGCCCCGATCAGAGGGGATTGCGACTAGGCATAACACGACTTTGTCCTAACACAACTGTTAGGCCGGACCCAACGCCCCGATCAGAGGGGATTGCGACCCATCTGTTTTTTTATCGAGCACTTCCCACATTGTAGCCGGACCCAACGCCCCGATCAGAGGGGATTGCGACTAGCCATCTGCCGATACTCTGGTAGCCATTTGATAGCCGGACCCAACGCCCCGATCAGAGGGGATTGCGACTTTTGCACATATTGGAGAATCGCTGAATTGGCATGCAGCCGGACCCAACGCCCCGATCAGAGGGGATTGCGACTTGAATACGTTCGATGGATGTAAATCCTTTTCCCTGAAGCCGGACCCAACGCCCCGATCAGAGGGGATTGCGACCGGATGCTCGCCTTTGTAGGTCGGAGCGCCGCCTGTAAGCCGGACCCAACGCCCCGATCAGAGGGGATTGCGACCTTAATTCAACATACTTAAGATCTCTTACACGCCTCAGCCGGACCCAACGCCCCGATCAGAGGGGATTGCGACATAAAGTTGATCTGTGGTCAGAGGCTCCTGTAGGTGCCGCCGGACCCAACGCCCCGATCAGAGGGGATTGCGACTTTGTACTCGTCTAGCAACTCTTTAATCATCGGATGAAGCCGGACCCAACGCCCCGATCAGAGGGGATTGCGACAAATGGTCTTTCAACTGCCTTGTGGACAGTTGGCCAATGCCGGACCCAACGCCCCGATCAGAGGGGATTGCGACTTGCCGCTACTCAGCGGCGCTGATTTGTGTATACCTAAGCCGGACCCAACGCCCCGATCAGAGGGGATTGCGACAGAGCAAGGGTAAACTACAGGCACATTGGAGTCTTTCAGCCGGACCCAACGCCCCGATCAGAGGGGATTGCGACTCTCGCGACATATACCTCGCAATATCCAGCAGGGCGCCGGACCCAACGCCCCGATCAGAGGGGATTGCGACTGATCGTATAGTCACGACGATGGACCATACGGCACGAGCCGGACCCAACGCCCCGATCAGAGGGGATTGCGACGTCAATGGCGGAAAGCCCGGCTTCTTTTCGCAACTGCCGGACCCAACGCCCCGATCAGAGGGGATTGCGACTATCCTTGTCGGCACGGACCATGGCACGGATTGCGTGCCGGACCCAACGCCCCGATCAGAGGGGATTGCGACTTTTCTGAGCTGGCGACAAGCGCTTTTTGCTGTCGGCCGGACCCAACGCCCCGATCAGAGGGGATTGCGACTCAGGCTGGAACAGGCTAAAGTGATCCTTCAACTGTCGTGCCGGACCCAACGCCCCGATCAGAGGGGATTGCGACTGCAAAGCAATTTCCTGCTTGGCTTTGATTTCTTTCGCCGGACCCAACGCCCCGATCAGAGGGGATTGCGACTTCAAGGCGGTCACCAAAACCGCCATGGCTATTGTTCAGCCGGACCCAACGCCCCGATCAGAGGGGATTGCGACATAACTCGTCCACTCTAACTTGGTGCCCAGCAAGGGGCCGGACCCAACGCCCCGATCAGAGGGGATTGCGACTTCACCTTGGTAATCACGATAAGATCCAATCCATTTTGCCGGACCCAACGCCCCGATCAGAGGGGATTGCGACAAATGCTCCATAATCTGGCGCGTGGACATTGCGCCTGCCGGACCCAACGCCCCGATCAGAGGGGATTGCGACTTTTCGGCAGAGATATTCTTGTCTGTCTTTAACGAAGCCGGACCCAACGCCCCGATCAGAGGGGATTGCGACTCAATCACCGTGGCGTATAGCGCTGCAAAATCCTCATGCCGGACCCAACGCCCCGATCAGAGGGGATTGCGACCCATCCGGGAGCAATTTAATTTTCCGGTAAAAATCCAGCCGGACCCAACGCCCCGATCAGAGGGGATTGCGACAGAAATCCGAAACCAGCATCGAGGCGGTTGCGGTTTGCCGGACCCAACGCCCCGATCAGAGGGGATTGCGACAGCACTTGACAACCATTCTGGCATGTCGATGTCTCCGCCGGACCCAACGCCCCGATCAGAGGGGATTGCGACTGAAATAATCTTTTGTTTTCTTGGTTTTATCAATTTCAGCCGGACCCAACGCCCCGATCAGAGGGGATTGCGACTATACGCTTTGATGCGGAATTTTTTATCTTCTTCCCAGCCGGACCCAACGCCCCGATCAGAGGGGATTGCGACGAGATCGGCATCCTGGAGATCGGCATCCTGGAGATTGGCCGGACCCAACGCCCCGATCAGAGGGGATTGCGACGTTATCATTTTTTCTTAGCCGGACCCAACGCCCCGATCAGAGGGGATTGCGACAGAACACTGTAAAGGTTGGTAAAGTGCAGGAAATCAGATTTCGCTGTTTTGATAAACACAAGTGGACCCCATGAATGACGATGAACACGAAAGTGGCAGCGCCCCCCTTATTGATGAAGATGAAGCCCTTGATTTTTTGCTCTATCAGGAAATGAGCAGGGAATCTCAATTACCCCCGAAAGCGGGATGCCTGGGTGTAGCGATTTTATGTGTGCTGACGCCGGCTGTCTGGTTGGCCTGTCGGTGGTTGTGATGCGGTTCTCAATGGCAGTTTCGTCACCCCGGCGCAGGCCGGGAACACCATAGCATCGCTTTTCCTACATTCCGGCCTGAGCCCAAATGACTCCACCGTCATGATGGGTTGTTCCGTGGGGTATCGATCCACCTCGGTGTCACATCGACCGGGAGAGATATCCTCTTTTCCCGCTGAATTTCGTTGGTTCTCATAAAAAAGCATCGTTTTTCCACGCTGATCCTCCACAAACCATTGCTGCACAGTGGCCAGGATTTTTTTCTTTCTCCCTCCAAAAAAATGCATTCTCGTCCGTATAGGTTTTCAGAACCGCCTGAACATAAACCACACCAGGAGGCGTTATGGAAAACACGGCTCGAAAACTCGTTACCCTCGAACAAGCCAAGGTTGTAGGCCACATTCAGCTGGAACCGCAGCGCCGCCCTGCTTGCAGTGCTCCGGTGCCGGAGGCATTATTGCCAACCGACAGTGCCTTTCTCTGCGACTATAGCGGCTTTGCTGTCACCAACAGCCAGCTCTGCCGTGAGCATAGCCGGGTGATTAATGAGATTATTGCACTCCAGGCCGAGAAACGCTGGCAGGATATCATTGAACTCTTTCATCCGGTGACGGACAAACTGCCCGAGTTGGTGGCGGCAGGGATGGAGATCGATGTTCGCAGTAAGGTGGCCTTTGCCCTGGTCCGACTGCATCGGGCTGAGGAGGCTATTGGCACATTGTTGCCGGCTGCAGAACGTCAGCCGGAAGATGCCATGATCCATTACACCATCGGTTATGCCGCCCTGGATGAGTTGTTCACCGCCAAGACCGAACGCCGCATCATCCCCGGCAAACGCAAGACAGAACTGATCGATCTGGCCCACACCCATTTTGTCGCCGCCCGTGCCCTGCGGCCGGATTCGGTCACCTTCTGCTACCGCGAGGCGATTTTGTGCAAGGAGATCGAGGGAAAGGCAAAACTGGCCATCCCGCTCTTTGAGCAGGCCATTGCCAACTGGGAGCAGCAGAGTCCCCTGGAGCAGGAACACCGTCATCAGCAGCGCCCCAAATACATCAAGAGTCTCTATCATCTGGCCTCCTGTCTGCTTGAGGTCGGTCGGGCATCACAAAGCCTTGTGTTGCTGGAGCGGATGGAACAGGAAGACCGGGATCGGAAGTTTCTTCATCCGCTGTTTCGCCATTTTGCCTTTGGCAAGGTGCTGCATGCCCTACAGCGGCACCGCGAGGCACTCGAACATCTGGAGACCGCCGGCCATGTGGCCCAGCCGAATCAGCCCACCGATTTCGTCTGGGAATTGGCCGGACGCTGCGCCCTGCACTTGCAGCAGGTAGAGCGGGCCAGTGGCTATATCGCCAGGGTGCCGGCCAACCGTCGCCGGCCCTATGTGCGTTGGACCGAGGCCGATATTCTGGCCGCCTCGGGAAAGGTGGGCGAAGCCTTGCAGGTGTTGCAACAGTGTAGCGAGCGCGACAAACGCTCCCGTCATGTCAGCCTGATTCGCATGAGTCGGCTCCTGCTGGGGCAGCACCGTTATGACCATGCCCTGGGCGCAGCGGTGCAGGCAGTGCGATTTTGCGAGGAGACCTATGGCAATCCCGCCAAGGAGGCCCAGTTCTGGCAGGCGGCCAGTCTGCATCTGTTGGGAAGGGACAAGGAATCCCAAGAGATACTCATCGCACTGGAGGATGGGCATTTTCAGTATCCGCATTTTCGCCGGTTGATCGATGCGGTACGGTTGGCCTTGTCGGCTTCTTCCGCCGATGGCACACAGAAAACGGTACATACCGAGAGAACATGTCATGACGACGCAGCCGTTAATCAGTGAACAGCAATCTTTCCCCAACAGGGACCACCGGTTACTGCTGGATCGGATCGGCAAGGCTGGGTTTGACGAGGCGGGCCGGTCCTTTGTGGTGCGGGCTTTTGCCGGTGGTGTCTTTTGGGCGGATTTCTCCGATGAGGAGATTGTGGATGTCGCCGTGGTGGCACAGCAGCATGGTTTATTTGACCAGGGAGAGGCTGTTTTCGCATGGCTTAATCGGGAACGACCGAACTTTATCGAGGGGTGGAAGGCGCATGCTGAACTGCTTGATACGTTGGGCAAACGACGTGAAGCTGCCCAGGTGGTGGCGCAGGCCCGACGATTTTTGTCCGCCGAGGCCCTGGGCGATTGGCAGCTATCGAATGCCACGGTGCCCGACGCAGCCGAGGATGAGGCAAGTCTGCTCGCCCCCTTTGTGCAGTTGCGGCGTGAAGAGAGCGACTTGCAAGGATACATGTCCCTGTTTCGGGGGCGGGAGGATGCCTTCGCCCGGCAGTGGGCCAATCGCGATGAGGGCAAACAGGGATATGTGCCGGTACAACGATCGATGCAACCCGAGGATGTGCGCGAACATCTCCAGGGGCGTAAGACCTACGGCATCTATCTGCTGACCGGGGAGAGCCGGGTGTGGACCGGTGTCATCGATGTAGATCTGGTGGCCGGACTGCGCGATATGCAGGCAGCGGTAAAGGAAAAGACCGCCATTCGGCGCGAGTCGCTCTATCTCTACAGCCGATTAATGGAACTGGCGGGCAATACCGGGTTGACTTGCATTGCCGAGGTCAGTGGCGGCAAGGGCTATCATTTCTGGTTCCCGTTGGATCAGCCGGTGGCAGCGGTGGACATGCGCCTTGGGTTGAAAACCTTGCTCGGCAGCCTGGGCAATGATCTGCGCTGTTTTTCGGTGGAGATTTTTCCCAAGCAGGATCAGCTCACGGGCAAGGGATACGGTAATCTGGTGAAATTGCCGCTCGGCATCCATCGCGTCACCGGCAGGAAATCCTCTCTGGTCGGTGCCAAAGGGCAAACGATGCCGGAGCAACTGGCCTGGTTGCGCAGCTTGCAGCCGGCGCCTGCGGTAAAAATGCTGGAGCTGGCGCAGCAACAGCGTACCGCCAATGTGCTGGTGCATCCAAGGTTGGCGGCCTGGGCGGCCCAATATCCGGAGCTGGCGCAATTGGAAGCCAAGTGTAGCATGTTGGGGCAGTTGATCGCCATGGCCAGGGCGGCCAAAGAACTTTCCGTGCGTGAGGAAAAGATCTTCCTGGGCACGCTTGGTCATCTGCCGCGGGGAAGATTGTTGCTGCATTACCTGTTTTCCAAAATGCCAGAGTACAACCGGCCGCTGCTCGATTTCAAGATCTCAAAAATCCGTGGAACGCCGCTGGGGTGCAAGCGCATTCATAGCCTGATGGAGCAAAGTGGCGGCGGCGACTTGCCCTGCCATTTTGATCGGGGAGGATATGCGCAGCCGTTGCTGCATCTTGAAGAATACGCACCCCAGCCGGCGATGCAGGAAAAGGTCATCAATCTCAAGGATGCACTGGTGTCGTTGAAGACGGCCATTGTCCAGGTCGAACGCTTTTTGTAAGGGGCATCATGCAGACACTGTATGTGCTGGAAACCGGCAGCTATCTCAAAAAAGAAGGTGAGACGCTGGTCATCGTCAAAGACAAGCAGCGGGTGGAGACCATTCCGGCGGCGGGGCTCAAACAACTGACCCTGGCCGGCCGGGCCTCGATCAGCGGTGCCGTGCTCGATTTTCTCATCAATCACGGCATCGACACCGTGTTCATGACCATGGATGGGCGATTCCGGGCACGATTGCTGCTTGATGACTCCAGCCATACCGCCCTGCGCCAGCAGCAGTATGTGCGGCTGAGCGATCCGGTCTACAAGCAGGGTTTGGCGGCGATTATCGTGCGGGAAAAGCTGGAAAATCAATCGCGGTTGCTATTGCGGCGAGCCTCCCAGTATGGGCGACCTGAACTGCGCACCGTGGGGGCACAGATCCGCGCCTTGCGGCAGAAGAGCATGGACTCAGCCAATCTTGACACCCTGCGAGGCCTTGAAGGATACGGGTCTCGGCTCTATTTCAGCGCCTTTGGCTTGCTGCTGCGCAACGAGGACTTTCATTTCCATGGCCGAAACCGCCGGCCGCCCCGTGATCCTGTCAATGCGCTGCTTTCCTTTGTCTATACCCTGTTCACCAACGAGGTACTCAACGGCATTAAAAGTGCCGGGCTTGATCCTTATTGCGGGGCATTGCACGAAATAGCCGCCGGGCGGCCATCGTTGGCCTGCGATCTGGTCGAGGAATGGCGACCGGTGGCCGAACGGCTGGTGCTGGGACTGGTGAATCGCAAGGCGATTCGGCCCGATGATTTTGTGTACCGTGACGAGCAGCAGCGGGGTGAAGGGCAGTTGCCGGTGTCGATGAAACCCAATGCGGCGCGGGCATTGATTGCCGCCTACCAGCGGCAACTGGAGGAGCAACTCATCTATCCACCAACCGGCCTAAAGACCGCAGTGCGCTGGATCATTCATAGCCAGTGCCGTCAGTTTGCCGAGAGGTTGACTAGCGGTCAGATGTACACGCCATTCCAGATGCCCCGATGACTAGCGGTGTGTTTACTGCGGAAGGACGTTAAGAGATGGTCTATCTGATCTGTTTTGATGTCAGCGACGACCGGGTCCGTTACCGGGTGGTCAAGGCACTCAAGGGCCACGGCCGGCGGGTGCAAAAATCGGTCTTTGAATGTCCCAACCTCAGTGAACATCGCCTGTTGCTTCTGCAAAAGAAGATGGAGAGCCTCATCGATCATGGCTCTGATTCTGTGCGATATTATCGCCTGTGCAAGGCCTGTGTGACCGAAGTGGAGTGGACCGGGGTTGGGGATGAGCCGAGGATGGATCGATTTTTGGTTGTATAATCAGTAAATAAAAGAAAAAACGTGGTCAAATTTGCCGTTCTCGTAAAATAAAAATCCGAAAACGCCGGCCCATCCGGTTGATGTAGGCGCATACCGTTTTTTCTGCACTTATTTTGCACTTATTCAATAAAAAAGGGTTAGCCCTAAAAAGCTAACCCTTTGATATTACTGGTCGGGGCGGAGTGATTCGAACACTCGACCTCCTGCTCCCAAGGCAGGCGCGCTAACCAGGCTGCGCTACGCCCCGACGTTTGTGCCATGAGGATTGGAAGGAAAAATTATCTACACCATTCGCCCAACGCATGCAAGGCTTTTCCCGGAAACATCACGAGAAATGAAGCATGTGCCCTCGCCGATTCGGCCATCCTTCCACGGTCGGTTCCTCGATTGCAGCTCCTTCGTTCGGGATTGAGCGGTTATAATCCACTGGCGCAAACCCAGGTTGCCCTTTAAGATAGGTGGGAATGATTCTTTTCCTGAATCCGTGACGACGGGACTTGTAAGGAAAATATACTTGTTGTCATTGCGCTCTCATTGCGGCGGTTTTTTTAAACAATGCCCTCTCCCGCCGCCCTTCGGGGCGCCCGTCCGCACGCCATCTTCCTTGCCCGTAACCGTCCGATAAAGTTTACTTTAATCGGACGGTCACGAACAATGAATCTGATGCACGTGTGAACGCTCACGGATTCAGGTCTTTCCCCAATGATCGCCCGATTTAACGAGGCGAGTTTGTCAGGAGCATCCATGCCGGCCCCACTTCCCGCGATTCAGCGCATCACCTTTCTCCTCATCTTCTTGGCGGCGCTGCTGATGCTTGGCCTAGTGCTCTGGCCCTTTTGGACACAGTTGTTTCTCGCCTTTCTGCTGGCCAGCGTCTTTTTCCCCGCCTACTCGCGACTATGTGCTCACATCAGCCCCTGGCTCGCCGCCTGCCTCACCTGCTTGCTGATCACCCTGTGCGTGTTCCTACCCTTGCTGTTTTGCATCGGCGCCCTTTCCGCCGAAATTCCCGGTGTGATTCAATTGGCCAAGAAAAACGATGTCCTTGTCCTATTGCAGCAGAGTCTGCAACAGAACAGCCTGGTGCATCGGGCAAGCGACTTGCTCGACGGTTTCGGCATCCACATGGAGCTTGATCGGCTGCCGGGGCTGATCACCGACCTGACCACCACGGTCGGGGTCTTCATCTACAACCAGGTATCGGGCTGGGCCGCCAACATCGTCCGATTTATCCTTCAGTTTATCGTCGTGATCACCGGGGTGTTTTTCCTGCTGATCGAATACGACCGCCTGACCGACTTCCTGCTCCGACTCTCGCCGCTCCCCGAATCGCAAAACCGCTTTCTCATCGCACGCTTCTCCACCATCTCCGGGGCGATCCTCGTCGGCAACAGCCTCAGCGGTCTGATCCAGGGTGTCTGCGGCGGCATCTTTTTTGCGGTCATGGGGCTGATTTCGCCGGTGCTTTGGGGGTCGGTCATGGCGGTGGTGGCGTTCATGCCGATCGTCGGCATCGGGCTGGTCCTCCTTCCCACCGCCCTGATTCTCGCCCTCAAGGGCAATGGCTGGCAGGCCCTGGCCACTGTCCTGTTTTATCTGCTGCTCACCTTTCTCGTCGATTACCTGTTCAAGCCAAAATTCGTGGGCAACCAGGCAAACCTGCCGCCTCTCCTGGTACTGCTGTCCATCATCGGCGGCATGAGCCTCTCCGGGGTCATGGGCATCATCTACGGACCGCTGGCGGTCACCGCCTTTTTCACCTTGGTCGACATGTATTTTCTGGAGTACCAGCCCTACCTCGATCACCGGGATGCGAGCGGCCATCAAGACACCTCGGAGGTCGGGAACGCGCCGCCCCGATGACTCCCCTCTCCGCCGTCTTCCCTTGACAGAAAAAACTCTTTCAGGTAACAGCAGGTGACCTTTTCGGGGCTCGAACCAGCCCGACGCGAAAACCGTGCGCCCGGGATCCCGACCCCGCCCGCAGCCGCACCGGAAAAGATGACAGAGCCCCGCACTTTTGCCCGGCTGCGCCCCCTCTTACCCCTAGTTGTGGAGTTCATACGTTCATGGATATCGTTGCGCTGATCCAAAGCGTTGTGCTCGGTGTGGTCGAAGGGCTCACCGAATTTCTGCCGATTTCCTCGACCGGGCACCTGATCATTGCCGGCGACCTGTTGGCCTACACCGGCGAGCAGGCCAAGACCTTCGAGATTTGCATCCAGCTCGGCGCGATTCTCGCCGTCTGCTGGTTGTACCGGGAACGTTTGCTGCGGGTGGTGACCGGACTGAGCCGCGATGCCGGCGCCCAGCGCTTTGTGGTCAACCTGATTGTCGGGGTCCTCCCCTCGGCCGTCTTCGGCCTCCTTCTGCACAAGCTGATCAAGGCGCACCTGTTCAACTCGGTGGTGGTGGCCATTGCCCTGATTGTCGGCGGTCTGATCATTTTCCTGGTCGAACGGCGGGAACGGCAGCCCCGGATCACCGAGGTCGATCAGATGCACTGGAGCGATGCCCTCAAACTGGGGCTGGCTCAGGTTTTTTCTCTTATTCCCGGCACCTCGCGCTCAGGCGCCACGATCATTGGCGGCATGCTCTTCGGGCTTTCCCGGCAGGCGGCCACCGAATTCTCCTTTTTCCTCGCCATTCCCACCATGTTCCTCGCCACCGGCTACGATGTCTACAAATCCTGGCATGCCCTCGCGCAGCAGGACCTGGCGTTCTTTGCCGTGGGTTTCGTCACCGCCTTTTTCAGCGCCCTCTTGGCCATTAAAGGCTTGATCCGCTACGTGGCCCACCACAATTTCAAGATCTTCGCCTGGTATCGGGTCGTCTTCGGGACCCTGGCCCTCATTTATTTCCTTCGCTAACGAATCGTCATGATCACCGAACTCATCAGCAAGATCGCGGTACAGATCCTGGAAACCACTGCCTACGCGGGCGCATTCATCCTCATGGCCCTGGAGAGCATGATCGCGCCGGTGCCGAGCGAGGCGGTCATGCCCTTTGTCGGCTTTCTGGTCACGGACGGGAAGTGGAATCTCTGGCTTGCCCTGCTCGCCACCAGCCTCGGATCGCTGGCCGGCTCATTGGCATCGTATTGGATGGGGTACTATGGTGGCAAGCCGCTGGTGCTCAAGGTTGGCAAGTATCTGCTTTTGAACCGTCACGACCTGGAGTTGACCGAACGCTACTTCAACCGCAAACAGGGTCTCTACACCGTGTTTCTCGCCCGGTTCATCCCGGTGATCCGCCACTTCATCTCCATCCCCGCCGGGATGGGCAAGATGCCGCTGGTGCCCTTCATGTTGGTCAGCGTTGTCGGTGCAACCCTGTGGAACGGATTTCTCCTCTACCTGGGCATGCGCCTGCGCGAACATTGGACCGTTGTCCAGAAGTATTCCCATCAAGTCGATATTGTTATCGTCGTGCTGGCGGTGATCGGTATCGGCTGGTTCCTCCGCTCCCGCTTGGCTGCGCGCAAGCGCCGGCTCGACAACTAATGCGGCGGCGAAGGCCCTGAGAGATAGTAATCGAGCCGTTCCCGACGGTAGCTGAAGATGCGCTCCAGGGTTTTCCGGATGTAGAGTCGGTGCAGCAGGCGGCCAAGGATGCCGAAGGGCGGCTGGTAAAAGACCCGGTCGATCAGCAGCACCCCGCCTTCTGCCGGCCGAATCTCGTGGTAATGGTACCAGAAGCGGTAGGGCCCAAGCCGCTGCTCGTCGACAAAACTGTGGCCCTCGCGGATGTGTTTGATCTCGGTCACCCAGGAATGGGTGCCCATCAGGGGAATGGTGATCCGGTATTCGACGATCAGCCCATCGTACATGATCTCCGGAATGTCGGTGACGATGCGAAAACGCAGATCCGGCGGAGTAATCCGGTCCAGGTTGGCCGGATTTTGTAAAAAATGCCAGGCCTGCTCCATCGATGCCGTCACCCGTTGCTGTCGTGCCAGGATATACACAGCTTCCTCCTTCCCGATATCGTTACACTTTGCTACCCCACACCATATAGAGCGGATCGCTCAGCCACAGTTCCTGGTGCGGATCGTCCAGTGGCCGGGGGAGGCCGCGGCGCGAGAGGGTGGTGACGCCGCTAAATCCGCCGGTTTGGTGAAACAGCTCCGCCACCAGGCCCAACCGCTCGAATTCGTGCAGCTCGGACCACAACCGGATGGCCTTGGGCGGAAACCATCGGTTGGAAAAGGCAAAGGCGAGCACGCCGCCGGGTCGGAGTACCCGCCGGATTTCGGCCATAACCGCCAGGGGGTTGGTCAGGTATTCCACCGCAGCGGTACAGACGACCGCGTCGAAATGCTCTTCGGCATAGGGCAGACGCGATTCGCTGTTCAGATCCTGCGCCAAGGTTTCCGTGGCCTGGCGGTTGTGCCGCAGTTCCTCCTCGTTCAATCCTAGGACGGTCAATCCAGCCAGCTCCAGGCTGTCCGGCAGTTGGGAGGTCCAACTCCCCATCAGATCGAGGACCCTGCTGCCAGGGCGGATCAAAGCGGCATACTGTCGGTTGATCTCGGCGCGGGCCGTGCTGTCGAGGTGATGCACCAAGCGCGCTTGGCGATAAAAGAGTGCGTCCGGCTGTGGATCGGCGCGCATGAAATGCGCTTCGGCAAACAGAGCGCTCTCTTGTCCCGTCCACCTGGCCTGCATCCCCGGGCCGCCACTGCTCACCCGCTCCAACCAGTCCTCGCACCGCCCGCCCCGCTCCTTGCCCTGTCGGGGATGGATCGTGACGATCTCGACTCCCAGTTTGAGATCGCGACCCGCCAGGGGATGGTTCAGATCGAACAGCATCCGGTCGTCCTCCCACCCGAGAAACCGGCACGGACTGGTTGATTCCTTGAACACGCCGCTCACGCTCCGGAGAAGCCCCTGCGGATAATAACGCCCCACCCATGGAGTCAGGGGCTGGCCATTGCCGTCCATCGCCTGAAACTGATCGGGACGAATCCGCACCCGCTTGCGTTCGTCATAGAGGGCGACGAAGCCGGCTGCCGGAATCGCCGTTTCCACCCGGTCGCCGGGACCTTTGCCCAACAGTGCCTGGGCCAGTTCCGGAGGCAGGATATCCCGCCAGCAATTGACCGGATCGGCCCATTGCCGTTCCACATGAACGGCCTCGTCACTGCGCCAGGTCAGGGTGAATTCCATTGTCGCCCGGCTGTATGGATCGAGAGTGTGCATGGGGTCTCCTTGGGTTAGGGCTGAACGGAAGCGGGAAGGAGCGAGGATTGCTCCGTCATCCAGGTGCGGATATAGCGATTGACATCGAATTTCCGCCGGCATCCGGCCGCGTTCATATAACGGATGGTGCCGAACACCGGCCGCTCGGACCAGCCCCGGTCGTGGACACCGCCGATCGACCAGGCTATGCCGGTGTAGCCGTTGGTTTCGCGGCCATCGAGGGCATAGCGATCGTTGAGGCGGATAGCTATTTCCAGGGCATGTTCCGGCTTTTCGGTCCATTCGAGAATTTTCTTGGCCCAGTACATCCGCATATAGCTGTGCAGGGTTCCGGAGCGCACCAGTTGTCGCTGCGCCGCGTTCCAGAGCATGTCATGGGTCTCGGCCCGGTCGAACTGTTCGTCGCTGTACACATAGGGGCGCGGATCGCGCCGATGCCGTTCCAGGCTGCGCCGCGCCCATTCGGGAAAACCCGCCACTTTGTCGTACTCCTGGGTATACTGGCAGAAATTATCGGAAAGTTCGCGCCGCACCACCAATTCCTCGATGAACCCGTCCACCGCTTCGCCGTCAAGGCCGTGTCGCCGGATGGCCAGAACGATGGCCTGGGCGGAGATCATACCGAAGTGGAGATACGGGGAAAGATTAGAGCATGCCTGTTTATTGGGATCGTTGCGAAAAGGGTAATCGGGCAAACGCATATCAAGAAAGGTGTCCAATGCGGCTTGGGCCGCAGTTTCTCCAGGCTCACGGTCCGTAACCGGTTGTACGCGGTTATCCACCTTGAGACCGGCGCGGAGCGAGAAGAAGGTCTCGCTGAACACCGGGGAACTCCACGCATGGGGATGGGGATCGAGCACCGGATACGGGACAAGAAACTCCTGAAGGTGTCGATGGATTTTCGGCCGGAAGGTTCTGGCCATGAATTCCCGGTGGGACGAGGCGATCCACGCGGGCACGATATTGCGGGAATCGACCTCGTGCACCGGACACGCAGAGTGTTCGATCAGGGTGTGCAACCACTTCCTTTTTATTCGCAGCGGATCGAAATCGGTGACCACCAGCGCAGGATGCAACTCGGAGCACAGGCCGAGAATCTCCTCCGCCGGGTCGCCGCTGCGCATGATCAAGGGTATGTTGGCGGCCCGCAGGCTCTCGGCCGTTTCCTCCAGTCCTCGCAGAAGAAAATCGTATTGCCGAAGCGTTGCCCCAAGAAACGACGGTGCGAGGCAAAACACCACGGCAATAGGCGCCCCGAGACGCAAAGCCTCCTGGCGAGCCCGAACGAGCCCCCAGTTGTCCTTGCCTCGAAACTCCCTGTGCATCCAGTACACAACAGGAGCGGAGCGTTGCGGCTCTCCCTTGTGTACCCGAACGCGTCGTGGGTTGACCAGATTGTCCATCCTGTTCTCCACACAAAAAAAATCCCCGATGCTTAGCATCGAGGAGGAAGAAACCGGAGTTACCAGCGCTCGGTGCCGACAATCACACTGACATCCATGCAACTGGCCCGCTCATGGTCGGTCAAGTCGCCCATGCTCCGCACTCCGCTCCGGGGACTGTCTAGGGAGCAACTGAATTCCGTGCCGTTGTCATCCCGTACCCAAACCATCGACTCGTATCCGACATTCCTGACCCCAAGGTCTCTTTCGATGAATTCCATGACCATCTCCTTATATAAACTAAAATTAATGTGTATATAAAAATAGTTACCAGCCCCTACGGCCAATGCTCGTCTCACATTTAATTGTTTACCGCCTGTTCGCTGTGTACAGACTGTGTGCGGTAAGAAAAACGCCAACTTGGCTTTTCAGGAAATGCTGCTCTGCCATCATTTCCTCTTGCCTTCCAATGTAATCAGTCAAGACGGGCCGGCAATAGGGGATAAAAAAGGATAAAATGATACAAATTGCTATCATTAATACAGATAACCAGAAGAAATCGCGAGCAAAGAGGAATCTTCCTCCCGCCTCCGCCCTCAAAAAAGGCGGCGAGAGGGTGGAGCCAACCGGCCTCGGCGATTCCGCTGCAACCGCTCTTGACGAACCCGCACACCGGCATCATTATCTCAACACCATTTGCCTGTTGTTATTTCGTTCCTGCAAACCGCCCTCCATCGGGATGGCGAACCCTTTCCATGATCAAATGGAGTTTTTCATCATGCACACACGAACCAACCCCGCAAAGCGAACCCTTCTCGCCTCCTGCCTGCTCTGCCTGACGCTTTCCGCTGGCGGATTGCAGCCTGTCTACGCTCAAAGCGATGAAGACATCGCCCTGCTCGACCGGTCGGCCAAGGCATTCTCCTCGGTCGTGAAAAAAGCCGGCCCGGCGGTCGTCCATGTCGGCGTGGAAAAAGAAACCTCGGCAAAGGGCACGGGGCAATTCCCTTCCGATCTGTTCAACGACCCGTTTTTCGAACGATTCTTTGGCCCGCAGTTCCGCCACCCCCGTGTCAACCCCAAGCAGGACAAGCGGACCTTCAAACAGCAGACCTCCGGTTCCGGCTTCATTATCGCCAGCGACGGCTATATCCTCACCAACAACCACGTGGTCGAAGACGCCAGCAAGATCACCGTGCGCCTAGCCGATCAACGCGAATTTCCGGCCAAGGTGGTCGGCACCGATCCCCAATCGGATGTAGCCATCATCAAGATCGAAGGCAAGGACTTGCCGATCCTCCCCCTCGGCAATTCGGACAAGCTGGAAGTCGGCGAGTGGGTCATCGCCATCGGCAGCCCCTTTGAGTTGAGCCAGTCCGTCACCGTCGGCGTGGTCAGCGCGAAGGGCCGCAACCGCATGGGCATCACCGATTACGAAAATTTCATTCAGACCGATGCGGCGATCAATCCCGGCAACTCCGGCGGGCCGCTGCTCAACATCCGTGGCGAGGCCGTGGGCATGAACACCGCCATCTTTTCACGAAGCGGCGGATACATGGGTATCGGATTCGCCATTCCGATCAACATGGCCAAGTCCATCGAGCAGCAGTTGCGCAAGAGCGGCAAGGTCACCCGGGGCTGGCTCGGCATCCTCATCCAGGATGTCAATGAAGAGCTGGCCAAGTCCTTCGGCGGCAAGGCCGGCGGCGGCGCCCTGATTTCCGAAGTAACCGAGGGGTCGCCGGCTCAGAAGAGCGGACTGCTCCAAGGGGATATTGTCACCGCTATCAATGGCGAACCGGTCAGCAACGTGGCCGATCTGCGCAACAGGATCGCCATGACCCCGCCGAACACCGAGCTGAAGCTGCACGTTCTCCGCGACGGTCAGGAAAAGGAAGTCATGGTCAGCGTCGGCGAGCAACCCGCAGACATGGCCTCGATGGCCAAGAAGATGGGGGGGGCCACCTTGAGCGAACTCGGCCTCTCCCTCCAGGATCTGACTAAGGAGGTCGCCGAGCAGTTCGGTTACAGCAAGGACCAGGGCGTGCTGATTGCTGACGTTGAGGCCGACAGCCCGGCCGCCGAGTTGGGCCTTCAGGCCGGCATGCTGATCGAGGAAGTTAACCGCACCAGGGTGCGCAACCTCAAGGAGCTGCAACAGGCCCTCAAAAAATCGAACAACCCCAAACAAGTGCTGCTCCGGGTCCGTTCGGGCGAACAGAGTCAGTACGTGGTGATGCAGCTCAAGTAATTGCGGTTCTTTCCCGCAACATTGCAGCCGGCACGGGACCTCCCTGCCGGCTGTTTTTTTTGACCTGTGCCTGGAAAAAATTTCCCCTGTTAGCCTTCGGCATGCTGTCCTCCGGATCGACTGCGCTGGTCAGGTTGGGAGCTTTCGCTTGAGCGAGGGGAAGGGCCACTGTCAACCCTGAAAATCGGATTGGAGGTCGCGGGTGATTTTGCTGCGGGCAGCAATGTCCTGGTTACGGACCAGCTCCGGCAGCTTGCCCCACATGCCGATTTTGCCGTTCTTGACCGCGAGGATGCCGTCGATGCCGGGGATGGCGCCGACCTCGTCGAGCACCGGTGTCAGGTCGTGCTCCGTTTGGATCCGGTTGCAGACCAGGGTTACGGCGGCGTCGGCGAGCGCCCCATCCTTGGCCACCACGGTGGCAAGATCGCACTGGCCGAAGCTCTGGGAATGACCCATTTTCGATGAGGAGGAGCAGAGGGCCAGGGGCAGATCGCGCGGGTCGAGACGAAAGGCCAGCTTGCCCGCGATGGCATTGTCGCCGGCATAGATACCGATGGTGACCTCGGTGTCGGAGTGGATGAAGATGTCGCCGCCGTTTTCGACGATCGCTTCACGGCAGCCGGCGGCCATGGCCGCCTCAACGCCCATCTGGGCCAGGGTGCCTGCCACTGCGGCCATGGGTCCCAGACCGGTGCGCTCGGCGGCGGCGGCCATGCGCAGCGCTGCCGCAGGAGCATCCTCCAGCAGGACAACCGGCACCAGCGCGGTCAGAAACTCGGGATGGCGGCCAATATAGCGTTCGAGCTTGCGGCGCTCCTCGACCACCGTGCTGGTCACCAGATCGAAGGCCGGAGAGGCAACCCGCAGGTTGGTTTCCTTCCAGGAAAACGAACGATAGACGCGCATGGAGAATGAAAAAGTGTTGGTGCTCGCTTTCGCCGGCTAAAACGCCGAGGAGCACGCGCCGAAGGGACAGGCCGCGACGCAGGCCAGACACTCGATGCAGTTATCCTCGTTGAAGGCCACGGTCCGGGTCGATTGGTCGACGATCGACAGCGCCCCGGTCGGACAGTGGACCACGCAGGCGCCGCACTGGGCGCAGCGGCCCGCATCCCAGATCATCCCCTTGTTGCCGGCATGGATGTCCACGTCGAAGGTGCTGAGGAAAGAAAAGGCCCGGTCGATATTTGCCTGGCTGCCGGTCACCTCCAGGCTGAGATACCCCTCTTCCTCGGGCGTCACCTTGGCGCGGAAGATGTTGACGATCAGATCGTAATCCTTGACTAGTTGATAGACGATCGGTTTCTCGGTTTCGCTCTTGGGAAAGTAAAGATAGATTTTTTTGGTGATCATCTGGCCGGCCCCGTAATGTTCAATGATTTCATGCCCTGATTGAGGGGCAGCCTCTGGCTCGGTTCGGAGAGGAGAAAACGGCCGTCCTCGATCTCGCTCTTGAGCAGATTGCAGATCTTGAGCGCCTTGTTGTAGGAGGAGAGCGAGGTCACCGGCACCTTCTTGCCCAAAAGCTCGACCTCGCCGGAACGCAGTTGTTCATAGGTGAAACGGGCCAGCACCTTGCCGGTCTTCTCGGGATAATCCGTGGAATAATCGATGACGCAGGCGGTGATGTCCCGGTCGCGGACCGTGGTCCGCCGCAGGATTTCCGGGTTGAGGATCGGGATGGGAATACCCACCCCCAGGGCCAGCGACACGCCGTACCCCTTGAAACTGGTGCCGCGGACAAATTCGGGTCGCATCTCCTTCATGTTGGCGGTCAGGGCGAGCGTTCCGGCCCCCTCGACCGGCACGCCATTGTCGCCGCGTTCCACCAGCGAGCAATGCTGCGTGCCCTGGGCGTAGACGATGCCGCGCGCCCCGGCCAGCCAGATCGCCGTGCCGACACCGATGGTCTCGTAAAAGGGATCGTTCAGGAGCGGCGCCAACTGCCCGGCCGAACAGTAGGTCATGTTGCGCATCTTGGCGCGGAGAATGCCGAGATAGGTGTAGATCCGCTTGTCCGAGACATTGACCGCGACGTTGTAGTTCTGGTAGCAGTTGCGCGGGTTGACCATGATTGCCTGGTTGAGGTCGTTGATGTCGAACAGGGTGCGAATCTCGCGGCGGGGATAGTCGTCGGTGCCGTAGGACAGGCCGAACAGTTGCAGTTTCTTTCCGGCCACCAGGTCCTCGATCACATGACCGCCGCCGTAGCGGAACTCGCCGGGGTGATACATGTTGGCCGGGTCGCTGTGGCGCAGTTGGGTGGCGCCGATATACACGTCCACCGCCGCCACGCCGCAGTAGGCCATGACATCGTTGATCCAGGCCTCGGAGATGCGCATCTTGGGCTTGCTGTGGCCGAAGTTGAGGAAGCAACCGGAGGAGCACATCGGCCCAAAGGTGGCGGTGGTGACCACGTCCACCTCCTTGGCGGCAGCCTCCAGGCCCCGTTTGTCGACATAGTCGATCACCTCTTCGGCCGTCAGCACCACGGCCTTGCCGGATGCGATTTTCTCGTTGATTTCTGCATAGGTCTTGGTCATAGCGCTTGCTCACAGGTAAGGGCCTTCAGGTTCGCCGGAAAGCGTTTACTATAGGACGATTGGAGTAAAACAGCAAGTTGGCGGAGACCGGTGGCACGAAAAAGACCGGAGCCGGCGGAAGGCCTGTTGCCATCTTGTTTTGGCAAATCCGGGAGAATGATGTACAAAGAGTCATTCCTAACAACACGTTCTTTCCATCAGGAGCAGCGTATGGCCACACCCACGAATGTCGCTCGATGCAATCCCCGATCAACATTGGAGGCGAATGGTACGCGCTATACCGTGTATGCCGTTAAGGCCCTGGAAGACTGCGGCTACGGGCCGATCGATCGTTTGCCCTATTCCCTGCGCATTCTCCTGGAAAATCTGCTCCGACATGCTCCGCGCGGACTGGCCTCGGAGGCGGACATCCATAACCTGGCCTCCTGGCGGCCCGAGACGATCAGTCCCGAGGCGGTGCCCCTCATGCCGGCCCGGGTGATCCTCCAGGATTTCACTGGCGTCCCGGCCCTGGTCGATCTGGCGGCGATGCGTTCCGCCCTGGCTCGGCACGGCGGCGATCCGGCCACCATGAATCCGTTCATTCCCGCGGATTTGGTCATCGACCACAGCATTCAGGTGGACCGCTCCGCCGACAGCCAGGCCTTCGGGGTCAATGTCGAGCTGGAGATGCAGCGCAACCGGGAGCGCTACACCATGCTTCACTGGGGCCAGCGGGCCTTCAAGAATTTTCGGGTGGTGCCGCCCGGCACCGGCATCGTCCATCAGGTGAATCTCGAGTATCTGGCCTCGGTGGTCGTCGCCGGCGAGGAGAACGGCACGCCGGTGCTCTACCCGGACAGTGTGCTCGGCACCGATTCCCACACCACCATGATCAACGGCCTCGGCGTCATGGGCTGGGGCGTGGGCGGCATCGAGGCCGAGGCCGTGCTGCTCGGCCAACCTTATTCGCTGCAAATCCCCGAGGTGGTGGGGGTTCGCCTCGACGGCGCCCTGCGCTCCGGTACCACCGCCACCGATTTGGTGCTGACCATCACCCGCTTTTTGCGCACCAAGGGAGTGGTCGGTCGTTTCGTCGAGTTTTTTGGGCCGGGTCTTGCCGCACTCAGCCTGCCCGACCGGGCGACCATCGCCAACATGGCCCCGGAGTACGGGGCAACCATGGGCTACTTCCCGGTGGACAGCGAGACCCTGCGCTACCTCCGGGCGAGCGGCCGGCCCGAACATCTTGTTGACCTGGTGGAGCGCTACTACCGTGAACAGGGCTTCTTCTTTGCCCCGGAAAACCGCGAGCCGGACTACTCAGTGGTGTACGATATCCTGCTGGATGATGTCGTCCCCAGTTTGGCCGGGCCCAAGCGGCCCCAGGACCTCCTGCCGCTGGCCGCGGTCCCGGCAGACTTCGGCCGCCAATTCGAAAAGCAACTGGCCGCGAGCAGCACGCCACCCGCCGATGCGGCCAATGCCGGCCTCACCAACGGATCGGTAGTCATTGCCGCCATCACCAGTTGCACCAACACCTCGAACCCGGATGTGATGGTCGGCGCCGGCCTGCTCGCCCGCAAGGCGCGGGAGAGGGGCCTCGCCAGCAAGCCCTGGGTCAAGACCAGTCTCGCCCCCGGCTCCCGGGTGGTCACCCGCTACCTGGAGCAGAGCGGCCTCCTGCCCGACCTCGAAGCCCTGGGGTTCCATGTGGTCGGCTACGGCTGCACCACCTGCATCGGTAACTCCGGCCCGCTTCCCGACGAGATCGAAACCACCATCAAGGAGCAGAACCTGGTGGTCGCGGCCGTGCTCAGCGGCAACCGCAACTTCGAGGCCCGCATCCATCCCCTGGTCCGGGCCAACTACCTGGGTTCGCCGCCGCTGGTGGTGGCCTACGCCCTGGCCGGCACAGTCCTGATCGACCTGGAAACCGAACCGCTCGGCATCGACTCGCAGGGCAAGCCGGTCTATCTCCGCGAGATCTGGCCGAGCGCCGACGAAATCCGGGCTGCGGTGCGCCAATCGCTCAAGCCCGACCTGTTCACGGTCAGCTACGGCTCGGTCTTTGCCGGCGACGCCCAGTGGAACGAGCTATCGGGCGGCAGCTCCGACCTTTACCAGTGGGACCCGGATTCCTCCTACATCCGGGAACCGCCTTTCTTCCAGGCGATGAGCGCGGAACCGAAGCCGGTGACCGACATAGAGGACGCCCGGATCCTTGCCCTGTTCGGCGATTCGATCACCACCGACCACATCAGCCCGGCCGGGTCGATCGGCCCGCAAACCCCGGCGGGACGCTATCTCCAGAGCCTGGGCATCCAGCCCGCGGATTTCAACAGTTACGGCTCCCGGCGCGGCAACCACGAGGTGATGATGCGCGGCACATGGGCCAATATCCGCATCAAGAACCGGATGGTGGAACGGGAGGGCGGCTGGACCAGACTTTGGCCCGAGGGCACGGAAATGCCGATCTACGATGCCGCGATGCGCTATCAAGAGACGGGTACGCCGTTGGTGGTGTTGGCGGGCAAGGATTACGGCACCGGCTCGTCGCGCGACTGGGCCGCCAAGGGGACCATGCTGCTCGGGGTAAAGGCGGTGATCGCCGCGTCCTTCGAGCGCATCCACCGCTCCAACCTGGTGGGGATGGGCGTCCTGCCGCTCCAGTTCCCGGAAGGCGTGGATGCCTTGAGCCTTGGCCTGGACGGCAGCGAACGGTTGAGTCTGACCGGCATCGGCGGCGCGCTCATCCCCGGCCAGAAGGTACATGTGCGCATCGACCGGGCCGACGGTCGCAGCGAAACCACGGAGGTGCTGCTCCGTCTCGACAACGCCATGGAAATCGACTATTACCGCCAGGGCGGCATCCTCCACAAGGTGCTGCGGCAACGGATGGCGGCCAGGTGAACCTGGTTAGCTAAAGAGGGGAGAATCCCTACGGACCTCAAGAGAATCGACGACGAGATCTCTCCCATGCGGTCGAGATGACGGGAGAAGGGGGTTTGAAGGAAGAACGGGGATCGCTCGCCCCCAGTACGCTCTTGGGGCTGTCATTACGACCACAGGGAGAAATAAATCCCCGCGCGAGAGGACGAGTGATCTCGCCTTGAATCAACCTTGTACCCACCAATATTTACCCGCTGACCCATGCCTGCCATCGTCCTCACCACGATCAATGCCCGTTACATTCACGCCAGCCTGGGGCTACGCTGGCTGTTGGCCAATCTGGGCGATTTGCAGGCGCAAGCCTGTATCCAGGAATACTGCCTCACCGACCAGATCGCTGAAGTTGCGGAGAAGATCCTGGCCACCCAACCAAGGATCGTCGGGATCGGCGTCTACATCTGGAACGCGGCCGAGGTGCGGCGACTGGTTGGGGTGCTCAAACGGGTGGCGCCGGACACGACAATCGTCCTCGGTGGGCCCGAGGTCAGTCATCTCCCGTTGCGGGTGGATTTCAACGAAGCCGAGTATCTCGTCCAAGGGGAAGGGGAGCACAGCTTTCGCGAATTGTGCGCGGCCCTGCTTGCCGATTCGCCGCCAGCGAAGCGAATCGTTCCCGCCGGCACGGTCGAGGTCGATTCCCTGGAGCTGCCGTACCGGTTCTATACCGACGACGATATCGCCCACCGACTCGTCTATGTCGAGGCCTCGCGCGGTTGCCCCTTCCGTTGCGAGTTCTGTCTCAGCTCGATTGAGCATCGGGTGCGGCCTTTTGCCATCGACCGGTTTCTGGACGAGTTGGACACACTCTGGCAGCGCGGGGCGCGCACCTTCAAGTTTGTCGATCGCACCTTCAACAGCAATATCGCGGCAGCCGGACGAATCCTCGATTTCTTTCTGGACAAAGAGCCGCCGTTCCACGCCCACTTCGAGGTCATCCCCGACCATTTTCCGCCCGAACTCAAGGAACGGCTCACCCGCTTCCCGGCCGGGACCCTGCAATTGGAGGTCGGCATCCAGACCCTGGACGCAGGGATTGCAGCCAACATCAGCCGCAGGCTCGATTTCGACCGCATTCGGGAAAACTTCGCCTTCCTGGAGCGCGAGACCACGGCCCACCTCCATGTCGATCTCATCGTCGGTCTGCCCGGCGAATCCATCGAGCAGTTTGGCCGCAATCTCGACACCCTTGTGGCCCTGACCCAGGGCGAGATCCAGATCGGCATCCTCAAGAAACTCTCCGGGACCGCCATCGACCGCCACGACCGGGAACATGGCATGGTCTATTCGCCCGACCCGCCCTATGAGATTCTGCACAACAATTTGATTCCCTTTGCCCGCATGCAGGAGATGAAGCGGCTGGCCCGGTTCTGGGACCTGGTCTACAACAGCGGCAATTTTCGCCGCACCGCTCCCCTGCTCTGGAAGGACGACAATGTTTTCGCCGGTTTTGCCGCCTTCAGCCGCTGGCTCTACGGCCAAACCCAAGCCACCTGGCAGATCGGCCTGCCACGCCTCGGCGAGCTCCTCTTTGCCTATTTGACGAAGGAAAAGGGAAAAGAAAAAAGTGTCGTCGCCGACAGCCTGGCCATCGACATCCTGGTGATCAAGGGAAGGGTGCTGCCGAATTCCGTCAAACCACACGTCACGTGCCTGCCCGAGGAGCGGCGCAGCATCGGCGACACCCTGACCAAGAGACAACGCCGGCATCGCGAGCCTGAAAGCGGCTGAGGGATGAGGGCGTTATCGCAGTAAAAGGAGGCTTGCGGCCAGGGAACGATCTCGACGTTGCCGTTGCGCAGCGCTTGGTCGTCACATACACCAGGACTGCCGGGCATTTAGGACGAGGATCTCAGCCCCCAAAAGATCGCCCTCCATTTGCCACCACTCTTTCCTTTACAATTGCTTACATTTGGCGGTAGAACGTTACATAATCAATGTTTTTCCCGTGCTCAATCCAGGTGAAAACCGAGAGACCATGCACACCTGCGCCACCGAATTGAACCGCGATTCGCCCTTCGGGTTTTCCTGCCAACGTTGCCTGGGCTGCTGCCGTTTCAAGAAAATTCAGCTCAATCCCTACGAGGTCGCCCGCCTGGCCTCCTGTCTGGCGCTCTCCACCACCACCTTCATTGCCCGTTACACCACCGGAGGCAACGTCCTCCGCTTCGACGACCAGGGCACCTGCATCTTCTTGCATGCCGACGGCTGCACCGTTCATCCCGACAGGCCCTTGGTGTGCCGTTTGTATCCACTGGGGCGGTATGTCGATTTTCTGGGAGTGGAGACCTTTGCGCAACGGACGCTTGAGCAGGGGTGCCACGGACAACTCCGCGACCACGGCACCATTGCCCAGTATCTAGAGGAACAGGGTGCCTTTCCTTTCATGCATGCCGCAGATTGCTACCTCGATCTGTTGTTGCATCTTGTCGAACATCTTCGGGACCAGGAGCTTGAACCTGGCCAGGCATCGGCGGTGCTCGATGCGGTTCGCACGGGTGCCGAGACCGGCGTCGACGAGATCGGGCAGCCCACCTGGATCGATTTGGATCGAACCGTGACCGAGTACTGCCGGCGGACCGCCACCCCGGTGCCCGACGACATCGAGAGTCGCATGAAGCTGCACATCAAAGCTGTCCGGCAATGGACAGCGCAACGTCAAGGAGGAGAGTGCAATGAGTGAACCCAACAACAAACAGGAGCAATACGCGACGCAAACAGTGGGGCATGCACTGAAAAAACATCTGGCGGTGGCCACGGTGGCCGCTTCGTTGGGGGTGGCCTTGGGGGTGAATGTGGGCGAGGTCCTGGCCGCCGATCCCCAACTGAGCAGCCCTCCCAACGCTGTATCGCGTCAGGACAAATGGAACGTCTCCAACCAGCACAAAGACACGATCCAACAACAATCAACGCAACAGAAGATCAATCCGTCGAATCAGTCGAAACAGATCAAAATCGACACCCAAGTTCCGCAGACCATGTACGGTAAATAGGAAACACGATCTCCCGCCTTCATCGCTTTCCCGGCCACGGTGGTTCATGACCGTGGCCGGTCCTCGCCCGAACCGAACCCCTGCGTGTAAAAATTCCAATCCTCACCGATCAGGCTTGTAACGGCCTCGATGGAATACGGGCGCCAGGAGCTGGCTTCCGGCCGCTTAGGGCTGGTGTTGCCCGCATGGATCAGCGCGGCCAGCCATCGGTTGTCGTCGAGGAGGACGATGCGCGCATCTGGATCGTTCCAAACAAAACGGGTATCCTCGCCGATATCGATCTCGGGAAAGGGATTATTGCACCAATGGGCGGTGGTGTAGCAGAGCGAAGCTCCGTACACCCAGGGTTTGATCGTTCCCGGAAAGACATATTCCCAGGCTGCGGCTGTCACCGGATCGAAAAACAGCACCCGCCGCAAGCCGCAGATATCGCCCTGTGCCCTGCGCAACTGCTCGATCTGATAGCCAATGCGCCAATCGGCCATCCAGTCGTCGTCGTCCCAATGCAGGATATACACCCCCTTGGCCTGCTCGCAAGCCAGGTTCCGCTTGGCACCGACCCGTGCGCGGCGTGCCAAGCGGATCAGGCGAATCCGGACGTCGTCGGGGACGAGATCGGCCACCGGATCGTTGCCATCGTCGACAATGAGCAGTTCCTTGGGTTCGTACTGCTGGCGCAGAAAATAGCGGATCGCCTGAGGCACGAAGCGGCGCCGGTTGCAGGTGGGCATGATGCAGGAAACCAGCGGCAAAGTCGTCATCGTTAGAGCATCACGGAGGGCAAAAACAGGGTTGATCAGGAACTCACGCGCTGTCCAGCGCCTCCCGCACCTTGGCCGCAAGCACTGCCTGGGAAAAGGGTTTTTGGATAAAATGGATGCCATCCTGCAAAACCCCCTGGTGGGCAATGATATCGGCGGTGTAGCCGGACATAAAAAGACATTTGACCCCTGCCCGGTTCGCCTGTAATCCGCGATATAAATCGCGACCGTTCATTTCCGGCATAATCACATCGGTCAACAGCAGATCGATCGTGCCGGCATGTTCCTTCGCCTGGCGGAGCCCCTCGCTGGGGGTGATTGCCGAAAGCACTCGATAGCCAAGGCTCCGGAGCATGGCGGTCACCATCTCCAGGATGGCGGACTCATCCTCCACCACCAGAATGGTTTCAGAGCCCTCCCTTAACGATTCCGCTTCTTCCGGCCTCGCAGTGACTATGCCCGCATGTCTGGGGATAAACACCGTAAAAACCGTCCCTTGCCCTGGTTCGCTATACACATTCACAAAACCGTTATTCTGTTTGATTGCGCCATAGACGGTCGCCAAACCAAGACCGGTCCCTTTGCCGATCCCCTTGGTGGTGAAGAACGGTTCGAAAATTTGGGACAGGGTCTGCTTATCCATGCCGCACCCATTGTCGCTCACCGAGATCCGCACATAATCGCCAGGGACAAAACCCGCATGCTGGACGCAGTATTCCTCGGTAAAGGTGGCGTTGCTCGTCTCGACGATAATTTTGCCGACGCCGCCGATGGCGTCCCGGGCATTGACGCAAAGATTCGCCAGAATCTGGTCGATCTGGGAGGGATCGGCCTTGACGGACCACAAATGCTCTCCCGGTAGCCAAACTAGATCGATATCCTCGCCGATCAACCGCCGCAGCATGCCCAGCATGCTTTCCACGGTTTTGTTGAGATCGAGAATTGTTGGGGCAATGGTCTGTTTGCGGGCAAAGGCAAGAAGCTGGCGTGTCAAATCAGCCGAACGCTCCACGATATCCCGGATCGCCCGGAAACGGGGGTAACAGGGGTTGTCGGGTTCGATCTGCATCAGCGCCAGGTCGGCATGCCCCTGGATGACCGTCAGCATGTTGTTGAAATCGTGCGCGATACCGCCGGCCAGCCGGGCGACGGATTCCATCTTCTGCGACTGGAGCAGTTGGGCCTTCAGCTTTTCCCGCTCCGCCTCGGTCTGCTTGCGTTCGGTGATGTCGATATGGGTTCCGACCATCCGCTTGGCTCGGCCATCCTTCCCCCTGGCAACGGCCTTACCGCGCGCCTGAATCCATTTCCACTCTCCTTGCCGAGTCCGCATGCGATATTCGATCAAAAAAGTTTCGCATCGGTTTTCGACGCAGTCGGTAATTGCGACCAGCACGAATTTCCGGTCTTCGGGATGAATCGCCTCGAGCCATGCGGCGGTGGTTTGCGGTTGGGAGTCCGCGTCGTATCCCAGCATCGACCAATAGCTTGGGCTGTAATAGACGCTCCCGGCTGCAATATCCCAGTCCCACAAACCATCCCTGGTCGCCTCCATGGCCAGACGGAAGCGTTCTTCGCTCACCCGTAGAGCCTCCTCCGCCTGTCTTCGTTCGGTGATGGCTCGTGCCTGCTGGATATTTTGATAGGCAGAGGTGGAAAGCTGATTGGCAAGGGTGAAAAGGGCCTGGGCAATGCGACCAAACTGTTCGCGCGACATGGACGGCACCGCTTGAAAGGCCTGCATGAATGCCGTTTCGTCCGCCCCGATCGCCTGAGCATAGCGGCGCATGGCGTCTTCGTCCTGGGTTTCGTTCCGCACCTGGCCGATCAACCAGTTGGCGACATGATGGCCACCGACGGTGATGCTGGCGCCCGCATCCCACAGTCCGCCGCTGAGGCAGGGCTGGACGATCGGACCCTCCGGGTGATAGCGCCCAAGGATCGCGTCGGACTTGAAACAGTTGGAACAGCCCAGTTCCGTCTTGCGGATGATGCTGCTGCATAGGCGGGTAAAGTTGCTCGGTGCGGTGATCGGGGTGCCGTCGGGACGGGTGATGATCGAGGCAACACCGGTGGCGGCGGCAAATTCGTCCTGGATGCGCTGAATCAAGGCAGGATCGAACAGATCCTCGAAGGTGACGCCATTTCCCTCGGTGAGCGGGCAGGTCAGCGTCACCAGGCGTTTTTCAAGGGCTTCCTCCAGTCGCTTATATTCGGTAATATCGCGGAATTCGGTGACACACACCATCCGCCCTTTATACGGAATATTGGTGCCGCGGAGGCTGACCGGATACTCTGTGCCATCTTTCCGGAGCCCGGTGGTTTCGTAAGGCTGTTCAACGCCTCGCCGGATATTGTCCAGGACCAGATCGCGGCAGTGCGGGGCAATGAGTTTGAGCCCATTCATGCCGATCAGTTCGTCGAAGGTATATCCTGTCTGGTCGGAGAGACCTTGATTGCAGTCCAGAATAACGCCCTGGTCGTGGATGACGATCCCGCCGAAGGAGGCCTCATGGAGCGCCCGGAATCGAGCCTCGCTCTCACGCAGCGCATCTTCCTCACGCCTGCGCCCCGTGATGTCTTGGAAGAAACAATGCGTCTGACGAAATGTGCCTTCAGGGGTTGTGCCGATTTTGCCGTTGAAGGAGACGAGGAGAGAGGAGCCATCCTTTTTGACCATCTCGAACTCAACGCCGAGAATTTCGCCTACCGCCTTGAACCGTGGGAAATTGGCCTTGAAATGCTCCCGCCAATCGGGATGGAGGAATTCGGCAAAATGCTTGCCGATAACTTCTTCCCGCTGGTAGCCGAGGATATCCAGCCACGATTGATTGACCTCCAGGAAACAACCCTCGCCATCCAGGGATTGGTAAGCGAGCGGAGCCTGCACGTAGAGCTGCCTGAGATTCTCACATTCGGCCTGGAGGCGAGCTTCCGTTGCTTCCAGTTCCGCCACCCGTCGTTCGAGGCGTGAGAGTCGTTGCTGATGCATACCGGAGGAATCGTTCATGTTTTCCCCTCGCATTGCGAAAGTGAGTTGGCTGCACCCTTTTCAAATAGAGGCAGATCCGGGAAGCCTCCACCTCAACACTCCATGGGCTTTGCAGGGCAATCCCGAAAGAGAAAGGAGTGGAATCTCTCGAACCGTGCTCGACTCCCCTTAAAAAATGCTAACATACACAGATGCCAATGCAAACAGGGAAGAGAGGCTATCTATCCAATACCTCTTTTCACGAGGTGGTGGGCTTGTGCGCAAGGCCAGCCTCTCCGAGGTGCTTCGGTACGCCTTGCGCGATCGATCGAAGCTGTTTATATGAAAGCCTTTCGCGAAGCACTGACCTTGCCTTGCCAGAATATTGAGCTTTCATGGTTCGTTGTGGCCGGCCAATTTGGTCCAGCCATGCTGGTTTGCGAAGCGCCGAGATTCCTGTGCTTGTCGTTACCCCCCTCCAAAATCGGACGTGCTTGTGCCCTCTCTTTTTCTCCATGAAACCGGTGCTCTCCTCAGACTGACCGGGCCACTGCTGCTGGCCCAGGTGTCGCAGACCGCCATGGGCTTTGTCGACACGGTCATGGCCGGCCGGTTTTCCGCGATCGATCTGGCGGCGGTGGCAGTGGGGTCGTCGATCTTCTTTCCGGTCTACCTCTTCCTGATCGGTCTGCTCAGCGCCGTGACCCCGCTGGTGGCCCAGGCGCACGGCCGGGGCGACGGTGCCGCGGTACGGCTTGCCATCCGTCAGGGCATGGTCATCGGCCTGACCGCCGGCCTGCTGCTCATGCCGGTTCTCTGGGCGATGCGTCCCTTCATGGCGTGGATGGGGGTCGATGCCGAGGTGATTCCGATCACCGGCCGCTTTCTCTTCGCCATCTCCTGGGGATTGCCGCTGGCCGGCCTCTTCTTTCCCCTGCGCAACGGCGGCGACGGCCTGTCCAAGCCCCGGTTATCGATGTTCGCCGGTTTCTTCGGCCTGCTGGTCAATATCGTCGCCAACTCCCTGCTGATTTACGGCAAATGGGGCTTGCCCGCCCTCGGCGGCGTCGGCTGCGGCTGGGCCACGGCCCTGTCCATCCTGGCCATGCTGGGGTGCATGGCCCTGCTACTCAAGAAGAGCCGGATCACCGGGACCGAGCGATTGTTCAAGATCCCCGCTCTTGGGGCACTGTTTCCGGGATCGTCGCTCGCCTCCTTCCTGCGACTCGGGGTGCCGCTGGGATTGGCCCTGTTCGTTGAATGCTCGATCTTCACCATCATCGCCCTGTTCATCGCTAAACTGGGCGCCCAGGTGGTGGCGGCGCACCAGATCGCCCTCAACTTCGCCTCCCAGCTCTACATGCTGCCCTACAGCCTGGCCATGGCCCTCACCGTGCGCGTGGGCTACACCATCGGCCGCAAACAGATCGGGCGGCTGCGACGGATTGTCCGGACCGGTCTGGTCCTGGCGCTGGCCGGCTCTGTCCTGACCGGTCTGCTCGTTCTCGGTTTTTCCCATGAAATCGCCGCGCTCTACACCTCGGACCTAGATGTCCGCAGGTTGGCCGTGTCCCTTTTGGTCTTTGCCGCGATCTTTCAGATCCCCGATGCGATGCAGGTCAACTGCGGCGGCATCCTGCGCGGCTGCAAGGACACCAAGGTCCCGCTGCTGCTGATGCTGGCCGCCTACTGGGGAATCGGTTTGCCGATGGGTTACGGTTTGGGATTGATGCGCCTGGGGGGCTTGGAGCCTGGCCCCCAGGGCTTTTGGATGGGCTTGATCTGCGCGCTCGCGGCGGCAGCCGGGTTACTCGGCTACCGGGTGCGGGTGATCCTGCGTCGGTTGGAAGGGCAGGGGACTACAGCAGGCCGTCCATGACCGCCAGACACATGTCCGCCTTGTTGAGGGTATAAAGATGGACGCCGGGGGCGCCGCCATCGAGCAAACCCTTGACCTGCTCCCTGGCATAGGCGACCCCAATCTCGTAGACCGCCGCCGCACCGCCCTGTTCGTGGGCCTTTGTCAGGGCGTTGATCAGACGGCCGGGGATTCTCGCATTGCACATCTCCAGGACGAACCGCAGCGAGGCCAGATTGCGAATCGGCAGGATGCCCGGCACCACCGGCACGGTGACCCCTTGCGCCCGCAACCGCTCGACATAGTCGAAATAGACCCGGTTGTCGAAATACAACTGGGTGATGACGAAATCGGCGCCGCACTCCACCTTGCGCCGCATCACCGCGAGATCGGCGGCAAAGGAGGGGGCCTCGGCATGGGCCTCGGGAAATCCGGCCACGCCGATGGCCAATTCCGGATGGTGCGCACGGATGTACTCTACCAGGTCAGCGGCATGGGGAAAGGTGGCGAACAGCTCGGCATCGGTGCCCGTGTAGCCGGCCGGCCGATCGCCGCGCAGTGCCAGGACATTGTCGATCCCCAGCTCCTTGATCGCCTGTAAAAATCCGTCGATCTTCTCCCGGTTGGCCGTCACCCCGGTGAGGTGCGGCATGATCTCAAAACCGCAGGTGGCGATCAGCCGCTCGCAGATCTCCAGGGTATTGGATTGAGTGGAGCCGCCGGCGCCGTAGGTGACCGAGGCGAACAGGGGACGCAATTGGCCCAGCTCCCTGGCCACGTCCAGAAAACCCGGCCATTCCTCCTGCTTTTTCGGCGGGAAAAATTCCAGGGAAACAAACGGACTGCGCGTATGAATCAGTTGGGGGATCTGCATTCCCATACTCCTTATCCTGAAAGCATCGTGCCGGCCGGAACCGTTGTCCGACAATTGGCACACTGAAATAGTGGTGCGAGAGCGACGACGATACCCTCGGGCTGGTCAGCGCGTTCGCGAAAAATTGGCGAAAGAAATCGGCAGAAAAAGCCGATACGCCTTTCAGGAACTGTTCTCGTTTGACCAGGGTGGTGAACCATGACGCCAAAACAAGCCATCCACATCCTGATGCTGAGCCCCTGCTACTGGCTGTTCAGTCTGCCGGCGCGCAAGCAACTGATTCGCGAATACTGCGCCGCTTTTGCCGTCCCGTGGCACCCCGTTGCCATGCCGCTGAAAAAACCGCTCGCAACCTGATTGCGCAGTTCAGCGCCGCCGCGTCTTCTTGCCGCTCCATAGCGGGTCTTCACCGAACCGGGCCTGCCACCAGTCCTCGGGGTCGTAGATATTCAATCCCTCGTCCCCAGCGCCCTCCCGTTTCAAGGGAAACCGATACTCGTTGCAATAGCGCATCAACAGTTCATAGGCGGCGGTGATCCGGTACATCTGCTCGCCGCTCACCCCCGCTGCCTGCTCGGTCGCATCGGGATGATGGAGCTTGCTCAGGCGGCGGTAGCTGCGCTTGATCTCGGCCAGAGTCGCCCGGTCACCCAGCCCCAGCACCTCCCTGGCCTGCTCGATGGCCTGCCATTCCTTGGCGTTCATGCCCCGGCCTTTTTCTTCCAGGTTTTTTCCGTGCCGCGCAGGAGGCGGCGGATGTTTTGGGCGTGCTTGATCCAGATCATCAGGACAATGAAGGCGGCCAGCCACAGCTTCCAGGCCGGCGCCTGGAGGAAAAAAAGCCAAACGAGCATGGAGGCGGAACCGAGAAGCGAGCCCAGCGAAACAAAGCCGGAAAGAAAGACCGAGGCGAGAAAAACCAGCAGGCAGCCCAGCACCGCCAATGGCGCCAGCGCAAAAAAGACGCCCAATGCGGTGGCGACGCCCTTGCCGCCCTTGAAACGGAGATAGACGGGAAACATATGCCCCACGACCGCGGCCCCGCCGCACAGGGCGACAATCAGGTCCCGGCGCGGATCGGCCTGAACGAGCAGGGCGGTGAGGAGCATGGGGAGGTACCCTTTGAGCATATCGCAAACCAGAGTCAGGCTGCCCTTTTTCTTGCCGAGCAGCCGGGCCACATTGGTGGCGCCGATGTTCCTGCTCCCCTCGGAGCGAATATCGACGCCGCTCCCTCGGGTCAGCAAGAGGCCAAAGGGGATGGCGCCGATGAGGTATGCGGCGAAAACACAAAAAATTCCGATGCTGTTCATGCGTTGTCGTTGTGTTGTGATCGACCAGCGGCTAAGGCGTCAGGCCTTGTTGCGCCGGAACATCATCTCCAGTTCGCAGGCTGCGGCATAGGCGGCGATGTCGTCTTGCAGCAGTTGGACATAGGGACAGTCCGTCACCGCCAGCAGTGTCTGGCGAAGCCGCAGGACAGGCTGTCCTTGCACCCCAGCCGGTTCCACCATGTAGGGGAAGATCTGCGGCCGACGGCAAACCTGGGGCCGATCCGGATAGATCCGGCAGCGGCCCGACCCCTCTAGATGGGGACAACGGCTCGCCGTGGGCAGGATCAGGCTCCATCCCGTTTGCCAGTGGACCAGTGCCGGGTCCGGCCGGTCAAAAAAGTCGCGGCCATCCACTTGCAGGGGCGTATCGTCGTCGATTCGCTGCGCACGCGAGGCCTCGCTGTCGATGCGGGCAAGCGAAAACAACTCGTTCTCTCCCGGTTGCAGCGGGATCTCGAAATAGGCCTGTTGCATCTCGGCTTCCGGACCGACGCAGCAGAGGGTGCAACCGCACGGCGCACAGAGCAGGCTGTTGATCCGCTCCAGTTCCCGGGTAAGGATGCGCTGCGCCACCAGGGCGCCGGTTGCGGTCATGGCGTCCACATCCCCCCCTTCGGCATCGACGACCCGTTCAGTCGACGGCTCGCCTGCCTTGAGGGCAAGCAGCGGGTGTAACAGGTCGGCATAGGGGGCGAGCAGCGCGGGGACGTCTTGGTAACGGGTATAACCGGTTTCGATGTCGTCGGGCATCTGCCCGATCACCTCCTCCATTGAGGCAAAGTCCCCGGTCAGATACACAAACTGCACTATCCCCATCAGGGGTAGAACTGGTTGCCGCAATAACGTCAACCCCGCATGCAACGCCTCTTTTTCGACCATTTCGCTCCCGCCAAGTAATAGGCCCGCACCCTACACAAAAAAAAGCCGAAAAACAAGCGGCCACCGCATCCGCCCATGCCGAGACGGCGAGACGCCTTTACTTTGCCCCGCAAACTGATTACATATCAGGGACTCTTTTTGCTCAAAAAGGTGTTCGCGCACCAGGATCAACATGTATTATGACTATCAGAACGATCATCACCTATCCGCATCCGGTGCTCCGGCAAAAGGCGGAAAAAATCACGGTCTTTGACCAGGAATTGAAAGACCTTGTCGCGGACATGGCGGAGACCATGTACAAGGCTCCCGGCGTCGGCCTCGCGGCCAATCAGATCGGCGTTGCCCGGCAGCTGGTGGTGGTGGACCGCTCCACCGTCGACAATGAACGGCGTTACATCACCCTGGTCAATCCATTGATCTCCGACGGCGAGGGCAGCGTCGTCGACGAGGAGGGATGCCTGAGCGTGATCGAGTGCTATGCCAAGGTCAAACGCTTCCGCAAGATCCATGTCACCGCCCAGGATGTGGACGGCAACCCTCTGGAGTTCGATGCCGAAGATCGCTTTGCCCGCATCATCCAGCACGAGGTCGATCACCTCCTGGGAACCCTGTTCATCGACCGCCTCAGCCCGCTCAAGCGCGCCCTCTATAAAAAGAAGCTGAAAAAAATCCTCCAGGAGGAGGAATGAGCGCCCCGCTGCGCATCGTCTTCATGGGCACTCCGGACTTTGCCGTGCCCTCGCTTCAGGCCCTCCTCGACGGGCCGGAGCAGGTTGTGGCCGTCGTCTGTCAGCCCGACCGGCAGCGGGGCCGTGGTAAAGTGCTGAGCCCACCGCCGGTGAAGGTGCTGGCCGAGCGGCACGCCATCCCGGTGCTCCAGCCGCTTTCGGTGCGCAAGGAGCCGTTTGGCGAGCTACTCGGGGAACTGGCGCCGGATCTCCTGGTGGTGGTGGCCTATGGCAAGATCCTGCCCGGAACGCTGCTGCGGGTACCCCGCCTTGGCGCGATCAACGTCCATGGCTCGCTCCTGCCCAAGTATCGTGGCGCGGCGCCGATTCAGTGGGCGGTGATCAACGGCGAGAACGAGACCGGCATCACCATCATGCAGATGGATGAGGGCATGGACACCGGCGACATCCTGTTGAGCGTGAAGGTCCCCATCGGACCGCAGGAAACCGCGGGCGAGCTGTTCGCGCGCCTGGCGCAGCTGGGCGGAGCCACATTGAACTCGGCTGTCGCGCAACTCAAACAGGGGTTGTTGCCGCCGCAACCGCAGGACCACGCCCTGGCCAGCAACGCACCGATGCTGACCAAGGAGATGGGGCATCTCGACTGGAGCCTCCCAGCCGCCCGGCTCCATGCGCTGATCCGAGGACTGGATCCCTGGCCTTCGGCCTACGGGTTCATCGAGGGAAAGCGTTACCGTTTTTTCCATCCGGAAATCGTTTCCATCCGCGCCAACGAAGCCGCCGGCACGGTTTGCCGCGCCGATCGTCAGGGACTGCTGATCGCCACAGGCGAAGATTGTCTGCTTATCCGCGAGATTCAGCCCGAGGGCAAAAAGCGGATGGAGGTGGCGACCTGTCTCCATGGGGCACCCATTCGCCCCGGCACCCAGATCACCTGATGCGAACCGCCTATCTCGATTGTTTTTCAGGGGTTAGTGGCGATATGCTTCTCGGAGCGCTCCTTGATGCGGGTGTGCCGGAAGCCGACCTGCGCGAGGTGCTAGCCGCCTTGCCCGTCCCTGACCTGTCCTTGCACATTGAGCGAAAGACCGTGCAGGGGTTTGCCGCCACCCAGGTCCGGGTGCAGTGCGGCCACCCGCAGCATTCTCATCATCATCCGCACCGCCATCTTGCCGAGATCGCCACTCTGCTTGGGCAGGCCGCCTTGCCACCTCGGGTACGGGACACGGCACTTGCCGTCTTCACCCGTCTGGCCGAGGCCGAGGCCGCAGTACACGGTACAACCGTCGAGGCCATCCATTTCCATGAGGTCGGGGCAGTGGATGCCCTGGCCGACATTGTCGGCACCGTAGCCGGATGTTCCTTGCTCAACATCGACCGGATCGTTTGCTCGCCCCTGCCGCTGGCGCGCGGCTGGGTCACCTGCGTCCACGGCGAGATTCCCTTGCCCGGACCGGCGGTCAGCTGCCTGCTCGAAGGGGTGCCGGTGTATGGCGAAGACCTCGATCAGGAACTGGTTACCCCCACCGGCGCGGCCCTGGTCAGGGAACTGGCCGATGCCTTTGGCCCGATGCCGCCGATGCTGCTCGCCCAAACCGGGTACGGCGCCGGTTCGATGACGCGCCGCGACGGCCGGCCCAATCTCCTGCGTCTTATGATCGGGGAAAGCACGGAGGAGGCCGAGGCCCAGGAGATTGAGGTGATCGAGACCCATCTCGACGACTGGAACCCGGAATTCTGGCCCCACCTGAGCGAACGGCTGATGACAGCCGGGGCGCTCGATGTCTGTTTGATCCCCGTCCAGATGAAGAAAGGCCGGCCCGGTTTTCTCCTCCGGGTGCTGGTCGAACCGGCAACCCGCCATGCCGCCACCACGGTGCTGTTCACCGAGACCACCACCATCGGCCTGCGATTGCGGCGGGAACAGCGCATCACCCTGCCCAGGGAAATCGTCACCGTGCCCACCCCTTGGGGTGAGCTGGCGGCGAAAAAAATCGCCACGCCGGCCGGCACGATCATCGCGCCGGAATACGAGATCTGCCGTCAGGTCTCCGTAACCCACGGCATTCCGCTACAGACGGTGTATGCCGCCGTCAGCCGCCATCCTCATAACCAGAAGAACGAATCATGAAATACGTCCTAGGACTTGCAGACGGAAGAAACGAACCGATCAAGGATCTTGACAACGCAAAACGCATCGTGCTTGTCGATCAAAAGACCGTCGGCGCGGAAGACATCACCTTTGCCTACTGCAAATTCGAGGCAAAAACGGCGACGCATAAAAAGCATATACACAAGGATGCCGAAGAGGTGATCTACATCCTCTCGGGCAAGGGGATCAGCGGGGTCAACGACACCGAGGTGGAGATGCGCGCCGGCGAGACCATGTTTGTGCCGCGCGGAGCGGTGCACTGGTTTTACAATCCCTTCGACGAACCGGTGGAAATGCTGTTTGTCTACACGCGGCCCTCGCTGCAATCGGCGGGGTATAGAATTGTCGAGTAACGGTCTTCCCCGGTTGCTAGCCGCCATACGGCGCAGCCCTTTTCCTCTTCCTTTTTTCGAACGCTCATGGACCGTCTGTTGATGTTCATCGCCACCGGGGCAGGCAGCGGCTACCTGCCGATTGCTCCCGGCACCTGGGGTTCGGCGGTCGGGGTGCTGCTCTGGCTGCTGCTCGGCCGGTTGGCGCCCATCCCGTACTTCTCCCTTGTTGGCGTGCTTTTTGTGCTGGGCGTTTTCAGCGCCGGCGCTGCGGAAAAAATCGTCGACCGACCCGACCCGGGAGTAGTGGTCATCGACGAGATTGTCGGCCAACTGATCGCCCTCAGCCTGGTGCCGGCGCATCCGGCCGCGGTTTTTGCCGGATTTTGCTTATTTCGTTTTTTTGATATCCTCAAGCCCTTTCCGGTTGGCTGGATTGACAGTAATTTGCACGGCGGCCTAGGCATCATGCTCGACGACGTCGTTGCCGGACTGTATGCCCTCTTGGCGTTGCAGGCCGGACTCTGGCTGATCAAAATGCTCTAGGCAGACAAAAAAAGGCAGCGCAAGGAGCCTTCATGGCCGCTCCCATCGACTTCCACACCCATGCCTTTCCCGACCCCCCATCGCCAAGATCGCCATCCCGGCCCTGCTTGACTCCATGAATCGCACAGCGGCATCGAACCCTTTCCCTCGCGCTCCACCCCGAAGACCCGCAACTCCTTGAACACCTGCTATTGATCCACGACGAGGGGTTCAAGGGGGTCAAGATGCACTCTTAAGTTAGTCGTCCTTGAAAAAGCCTTTTTCATTTTGCCAGGGCGGATAAACCGGTGCCTTTCTTCTGCCAATCGGAGCAGCACCAGCAAGCCAAAAGCAATTCGATAAAAAGAAGCAGCAACTTTTCCCTCAACTTCTTGAGGATCAGGCGGATATTATGTCCTGCACCACAGAGCAGGGCATTGATTTTGTCGCCCAACTCACCCAGCAGGTAATTGCGTCCAAGCTTGCTATCGGCCTTTATGTGTCCGATCACCGGCTCAACGGCGCTGCGTCTTTTCAGTTCCTTCTTCATCTGCGGTGTCACCCCCTCCTGTGCCCAGAGATCAACACCTGTGGGGCTTGGATCTTGTGACCACGATAGCCCCGATCGACGAAGCTGCGCTCAACCGGACAGCCGGTAATCCGCTCCACCTGTTCAATCGCCCTGGCCAGGGTGTGACCATCATAGGGGTTGCCGGCTTCGGCCAGCATGCCCACCACGAAGTTGTCGCGATTGGTGGTCGCAACGCTCACCTTGACCCCGAACTCGCACTTCTTGTGCGCCTTGCCTTTGCCAATGCATTCCACTTCAGGCGCATGCAGGCTGTAGAGCTTGTTCTTGTTCTGCCGTTGTTGGGTCAACAACCGCTCGACCAAGGCAAGTTCCGGAAGAAACATTGCTCGAAGCGCCTGTTGGTCCTCGATCTTGCGCACAATATCCCGGTAAACCCTGCCCAAATAGGTCTTCAAACGCTTGATTTCGCGACCGGCTCTTCGCCGCTGACGGGCATGGAGATATCGGCCAACCTTCAATAAAGCCTGACGTCCAAGGCGGTCATTTTCCGCTGGCTGAGAAAATTTGGTGCCAGGTTTCTTCAGTTTGTGCAAGGACAACCGAGACAAATTCAGCCTGTTGTTGTTCTTCGACCGATTGCTGGACTGGACCGGATGGCCCGACATGGACCTGTTGGACAGAGTCTCCCATGTTCATAATAATTGAGGGATCAATACCAAAGTACATGCCGACGAGTGCCAGAAGTATGATGCCGATTCCTCCGCCTTTCATCCTACCGGGCATGACCAACCCGCGTCGATCTTCAACATTAGGGAATCTTGAAATTTAACTCATTAATCCCCATGATCATTCACCGGCAATTTTTTTCACCAAGACCATGCTCTTCTGGCATTTAATCCAATCAGTTTTGCACCCTGCCACCGCCTCGCTCTG
>Ga0074195_1001186_pt1 | contig 38930 bp, 42 predicted proteins | sample EPASupsiteHSE623_FD_64525 | JGI IMG/M metagenome (GOLD analysis project Ga0074195, IMG submission 64525) | Bioremediated contaminated groundwater from EPA Superfund site, New Mexico - Sample HSE6-23 | ecosystem: Environmental > Aquatic > Deep subsurface > Groundwater > Contaminated ...
CGCGCCGATGGCGACGGCCTGATATCGGCCGAGATGGGCAGGGGCGTGCGCGTCGTCGCCCAGGGTCAGCCTTAGGCCTTTCTCGCGCATGTGTTTCAGGATGGCCATGGACGGGTAGGGCGAGTCGATCTTCCCCCTGGCCAGGCCGCCGGTGTTGATTTCCGCCACGCGATCCAGTTCGGAGGCCCTGTCGACGGCGGCATAGGCGGCGGCCAGATAATCGGCGGCCGTCTCGTCGAACCATCTTCCTTTCGCGTTGTTTTTCTTCACTAGATCGAAGTGTCCCAGAATGTCGAAACCGCCTTTTTCGATCATAGCGATCAGGTTTTCATAGTATTGCTTCCAAACGAGCGACGCGTCTCCCCCAAGGCCGGCTACATGACGCGCGAAATCCTCCTCGGGCTCGTCGACGGTAAATTCGTCCTGGGCCAGGCCGGTGAGGAAGTGAACGGAACCGAGGCGGAAATCGGGGTCGGTGACGCCATAGACTTCGTCTCCGGGAGAAACGATGCCCCTGATGTAGTCAATTTCCAGGCCGAGGAGAATGGTCATGCCGCGGGGCTTCCAGAGCGAGGCGAGCGATCGTATCGACGCGGCGTAGTCGCCGATGGATCGCCACTTCATGTTCCATGAGGTTTCGAAGGGCAGGGGTGCGTGGGAAGAGAATCCCAGGATGGAATAGCCGGTCTCGAACGCCGCTTCGGCCATGGTCGCGGCTCTCGATGTCCCGTCGCAGAATTCTGTGTGCGTGTGGTAACTGAACAACATGGCTTACTATAGCGGAAAGGCGGCGGGCCGCGCCAGCCGGGTTCCGCCTTGATCCGCCGGGCTGGCGCGGCCCGGGCGCTTGACTGTTCGCTCGCGCGACCCCTACTATTGAGCCAATGGAACAGGAAAGGTCCTTCGACGCTGCCGCCTCCGATTCGGCCCGGATCGGCGAGAGTTTCAAGAATCTGGTGAAAGCCCTTCCCGATATCGTCTACGTTCTCGATCCTTCAGGCTATTTCGTCTATCTGAACGAAGCGGTGCGCAGTCTCGGCTATGAGCCTGAATCGCTCATAGGCAGGCACTTTACCGAGATCATTCATGAGGATGACAGGCTCGAGGTATCCCGCGACGCCGTTCTCGCCAAGATCCGCACGCAGGAGGCTTTTCCGGAGACGCCTCCCAAGCTTTTCGACGAGCGCCGATCGGGTCAGCGAATGACGAGGGAGCTTGAAGTAAGGCTCATCGGCGGTAAAAACGGGGAAATCGTCTACGCTTCGGTCAACGCCTATGGCGAACCGGTGGCCGACCCCGTTCTTCACTCGCTTTTCAAGACCGATGGTCCGGTGACGATGGGTGTCATCCATGACGTCACGGCCGCCATGCTCTACCGGAAAAGCCTCGAGGAAAACCTCGCCTCGAAGGAAATCCTTCTCAAGGAAATCCACAACCGCGTCCGCGACAATCTGCAGATGATCTCGAGCCTGGCCCACCTGCGCGAGATGGACGTCCACGAGGAAAGCGCAAAGCGGTCCCTCTCCGAGCTCATCGCCCAGATAAAATCCATCGCCATCGTCCACGAAGCGCTCTATCAAGCCGAAAATGTCTCGGGCGTCTCAGCGCGGCATTATTTCGAGCACTTCGCCCGCCTCATGGCGCAGTCCTATGGCCATATCGGTTCTCCCGTCGCGCTGAAGGTAAACGCCGACGATTGTCTTCTCGACGCGGGAAGGCTTTCCTGCATGGCGGTGATCGCCAGCGAGTTCGTCTCGAACGCCTACCGTTACGCTTTTCAGGATGGCCGGGCGGGCACGATCACCATCACCTATCACCGACTGCCTGGCCGCGACGAACTTGCCGTCGTGGACGATGGAATGAGGCCTTCCTCAGACCGAGACATTGGGGCCGGGCTAGGCGCTGAAATCGTGGAGGCGCTGGCGAAGCAGCTTGGCGGGCGGATAGAAAGGGAGTCCGCTTGCGGCACCTCCATGAAACTGATAATGCCGTCGCGATGAGAAGGGCTTTTTAATTTTTCTGTATATAATAGTTATATTATATATAACATTCAGGTTTTCCCCCGCTGACCTGAGGGGAAGACCGAGGATTCAAGGAGTCGAAAGGCATGAACGCCAGCTACGAACTGATCATCATTGGAGCGGGAGTGGCCGGATTGACGGCAGCCCAATATGGGGCCCGCGCGAATCTCAAAACGCTCGTCATCGAGGAAATGGCGCCCGGTGGGCAGGTCCTGCTCATCGACCAGCTGGAAAACTATCCCGGCATCAAGGAACCGGTTTCAGGCTATGATCTCTCGGAGACGATGAGGATGCAGGCCGAAGGTTTCGGCGCCGAATTCGTCACGACATCGGTTGAAAAGGTTGAAAGGGCGGGCACGGGATTCTCCGTGACGACTTCAGACGGAATTTTCATGGCCGAAGCGGCCATCATCGCCACCGGCGCGAAGCATCGCCGGCTCGATATCCCCGGCGAGGAAGCCTTCATTGGCAGGGGCGTCTCCTATTGCGCAACCTGCGATGGTCCCTTCTTCAAGGGAAAGAAGATACTTGTCGTGGGAGGCGGGGACTCCGCCTGCGACGAAGCCATGTACCTCGCCAAGCTGTCGGACAAGATTGTCATGATCCATCGCAAGGATCGCTTCAGGGCGCAGAAAGCTCTTGCCGAGCACGTTCTGGACAACCCGAACGTGAAGGTCGTTTTCAATACGGTGGCGCTAGAGATTCGCGGCACGAAGAAAGTGGAGTCTGTCCTGCTGAAAGATGTGGTGAGCGGAGCAACGCGCGAGGAAGCCTTCGACGCGGTTTTCGTATTCGTGGGGTCGGACCCGAACACAGCCTTCCTTCCCGATATAGCCAAGGATGAAACCCATTACGTCATCACCGACGAGAAGATGGCCACGAGCCTGCCTGGTCTCTTCGCCGCCGGCGATGTACGCGTTTCGCCCTTCAGGCAGATCGTGACGGCCTGCTCCGACGGAGCCGTGGCCGCCCACGCGGCATCCCAATACATAGACGAGACGAGGGGGGCGGCGTATCGCTAGAAAACGGGAGCCGGGGCGGGCGGGGAGAGGTGGATCCGGAACGAAGGTTGGATTATTCATCCTCTTCGCCGTCGTTTTCGTCCCTCTCGCTTTCGCCGCGCCGGGTTCTGCCGCGGCGAGCTCCGCCGCGAACCCGACCCCGCGCGATTTCTGGCGCGAGCCGGATGTTTCGGCCTATCCAGCCTTTTTGCAGGAAAAGTGGGCTTCCTATCTGGTCGAGGCATATCTGGAATCGATGACCGACGAGGAAATTCTTTCCCAGGTCCTCATGGTGGGGTATTCGGGCATGGTACCCTCGGCTTCTCTTCTGCGCTGGGTGGAAACTTGGGGTATCGGCGGCGTCAAGATTTTTGGCTGGAACGCCGAGGACACCACGGCGTTGGCCGACGCCATCGCCGTAATCCAAAAAAAGACCCTTGCCCGTCCCTCCTCCCTGCCTGTCCTTGTCGCCACAGACCAGGAAGGCGGCTGGATTCGCCACGTGAAGGGAGAGACCTCGGAATCGCCGGGGAATATGGCCATCGGCGCCACCGCCTCGGTCCGCGACGCTTATCTGGCCGGTTTTCATATCGGAAAGGAACTGAGGATTCTCGGCATCACCATGAATTTCGCCCCCGATGTCGACATAGCGACCAATCCCGACAGCGTGATCATCGGACCGAGGGCTTTTTCCGACGATCCCGCCCTCGTGGCGAAACTGGGGCTCGCCTACGCGCGCGGCTCTCTCGCCGCCGGCGTCATTCCTACGGCCAAGCACTATCCGGGACACGGCGCCACGTCCAAGGATTCCCATGGCTCGCTTCCCGTCATCGACGTCGACGAGAGCACCTTCCTGCGCCGGGAACTGGCTCCTTTCGCGAGCCTTGTCCGCGACGGAATTCCCGCCATCATGAGCGGCCACCTGGCTTTTCCCAAGATTACAGGCGGTTTCGAGCCGGCCTCGCTCTCTAAACCCCTGATCACCGACTACCTGCGCGGCAGACTGGGGTACAAAGGTCTTGTCATCACCGACGATCTCTATATGGCGGGAGCCCTTGGGGAGGGCTCCATCCTGGGCACCTGCGTCCAGGCGCTGATGGCGGGAAACGACATGATCCTGCTCTCGGCCGCCCCCGACCTGGATGGAGCCTTGTGGAAGGGTCTTCTCGCCAAATATAGGGGCGATGAAGCCTTCAGGAAAAGGGCGAGAGAGGCGGCGGGACGCGGAATCGCCCTCAAGCTGAGGCATCTGCGGCCCCTGGGCGAGAAAGCGCTCGTGCCCGACTCCAGGGCCGTGGCCAGGCTTCTCCCCGATCCCGACGCGCAGGTTTTTTTCAGGGACCTGGCCAGGCGCAGCGTTTCCCTCGTGGGGAAGGGCGAGCTGCCTTTCCTTCCCGAGAAAAAAGTAATGATCGCCGGACCTTTTTCCGTGTTCAATACGATTGGAAAGAAGAAATATCCCAATTCCACCTCCTACCAGTTTTCGTACAGGCCGGAAAATGCAGCGTCCAAGGCCGAACTGGACGATTTCAGGACAGCGATATCAGGCTGCGAAGCCGCCATCGTCTGCGTCGCGAATATGGCGGGACTGCAGTTCGCTAGCGCCGCCCACGACGCTGGTCTCAAGGTAGCGATCATATCCGTACTCTCGCCCGTTAATATAAGGCATTCCTCCTGGGCTCAGGCTATCGTGGCCGTCTATCACTACGCGCCCGTCAGTCTGGAGGCCGGTTTTGAGGCCCTGCTCGGGGAAATCCCGGCGGGAGGCCACGTGCCTCTGTCGGCCAAGGCGCTGCAATAGCCATGAGGCCGGATTGAATGAGCGGCGTTTTGCGTGAAGCTGACCTGCTTGAATTCGATTTTCCGCCGCAGCGGGAAATCTGCGGCATAGACGAGGCCGGCAGGGGGCCTTTGGCTGGCCCCGTCTGCGCCGCGGCCGTCATGCTCCCCGCGGATTTCGCCTTCGGACTGCTGGACGATTCCAAGGCTTTGAGTCCCGCTAAAAGGATTAGGGCCTACGAAGCCATTGTGTCGGGAGCTCTCGATTGGGCTGTGGGCTGGGCGACCTGGGAGGAAATCGGGCGCCTCAACATTCTCAACGCCAGCCTTTTAGCGATGAAACGAGCCTTCGACGCCCTCATTCTCGAACCGCGGATGGTTTTCGTGGACGGCAACAAGGCGCCTTCCCTGGGCTGTCCGGTGTTTCCGCTCATAAAAGGCGACAGTCTGCTTCCCTCGATCATGGCCGCGTCCATTCTGGCCAAGGTAGCGCGGGATAGGCTCATGGCGAGGCTGGACGCCGTGGAGCCCCAGTACGGTTTCGCGCGGCACAAAGGCTATCCCACGAAGGAGCACCGGCAAGCCATAAAAAAAACCGGGCTCTCGCTCTGGGCGAGACCCGGTTTCAGGGTTGAATGATCGGTCGGGCGGAGATCAGTCCGTCGGGCCGGATTTTTTCACTTTGCGGACGACAATGCGCTTGACCGGCTTGTCCGCGCCGCGGGAAGCCGTGGCAGGGCCTTTGCTGCCCGGGCGTTCGGTGTATCGTCCCGCCGAGGACAGGGGTTTGCCCGATGAGGCGGCCGAGCGGCCGGAAGCTGCGCCCGAACGGGGCGAAGCGGTGAAGGTGCGACCCGCGGAAGCGCCCGAGCGGGGCGAGGCGGTGAAGGTTCGGCCGGCCGGAGCTCCCGTCCTTTCGGAAGGGGAACTGGTCCTGCCGGAGGGGCCGCCCGCGCGCACAACGGCTCTTCTCGCCGGTTTGTGGTCCGAATCGCCATGTTCGCGGTAGGATGAAGATCTGCCTTCGCGGGGACTGTCGAACTCGCGGCGAGGTCTGGATTCCGAACTCCTGCGCGCGGGGCGCTTTCCTTCGTCCTCGTCGTCCGAGCGGTTGTACGCAGTCGGATCCGGGGCTACCTTGATACCTGTCTTGTCTATGAATTTAAGCGCCGATTGGAGGGATTTCAGGAATTCCTCCATATGTTCGCCGAACACCACGATGGAACGCCTGTCGAAGCTTTCACCTTCGCTGGGCTTGCTCTCGACGATGCTCAGGAACACGTCGCCGTTCCTGTTCTGTTTGACGTTGAAAAAATACGTCCTGCCATCGCAGGCGAATCTCGTCGAAAAAAGCTCTCCGCGAATACCCATCCCTAACTCCTCTTGTAAGCAGCGTTCCATACTACACGAAAGTCCGGGTTTTGCACAAGCCGCGGAGCCTTCGCGGGCTTCTTAGCGGTCGGCGGCGCGTACCATGCCCACGTGCCATGAGAGGAAGTAATCCTCGTCGGCCAGACCGCCGCCCTCCACGTCGGCCATGACCCTGAAAACAGGTTCCGTGCCCGAGCCGCGCATCCAGAGGAAAGCCTTGGGCGCTCCCGCCGCCGTCGAGAAGACGATGCGCAGGCCTCCCTGCCCCGAGGCGGCGAAATCGTCGCCTATCGCCTTTTCGACGGTGCCGTTGGACGCGAAGGCTGTCCAGGACGTGATGCCATAGCGACGATCTAGTTCGGATTTGCGTTTTTCCCATTCAGAGGAGAATATGTCCCGGTAGCTGGCCTTGAGGGCTATCTTATCGGAAGTTCGAACGCGCAGCGCCGCCCTCTCCTCGAAGACGCTCGTCGTGGCCCATACCGGCAGGCTCGCGATGACATCGGCGAGGTCATAATCGTCCCTGTATTCCGATTCCTTCCCGCAGGCCTTGAGCCAGAGGCGGAAAAGACCCGGGCTGTCCGGCAGGTCGGGGAGACGCAGGAGACGTATCATGGCGCCCAAGGTGGAGAGCGGGTCCCTCACCTTCGAAGGATGCGTTATCGTGCCCCCGTTCGATCCCTCGCCCAGGATGCGCACGGTCCAGCCCTCGCGGCGGAGATTCTCGGCGAGGTTCACGACATTCGCCTCGCCCGTTTCCGATCTGAATACTGCGGCGCCGAAATAGCCGGCGATGCGCTCTATGCGCATGCTCGTCGCGTCGTTCACGACGACGGCGATCCTACCCGATTTAAGCGCCGCGAGTTCGGCCAGGCAGGAGAGGGAGAATACTTCCTGGGCTTCAAGGATGCGCGCCTTTCCCTGGGCTTTGTCATAGAAGACAAGATTGCCTCGGTCGCCGTCGCAGTCGGGCACGTAACCCAGCTGGTACGCAGGATCTATGGCGTGGGCTTCGCCCACGAGGCGCATGCAGAGCGAAAGCGATCCTCCCTCGGGCACGATGCGGTGGCCGAAAAGTCTCGGCTGATCGTTGAAGAATTTCGTCCTGATCGACAGCCCCTCGAAGAAATCCCTGTCTATGGAAAGCGACCTGGCCGAGCCGTTGAGTTCGGCGACGATGCCCAGGGGGCGCTTCGAGCAGGCATTGGCGAGCCGGTCCAGGCAATCGGCTTGATCTTCCATCGCCGATTCGCCCGTAACGACCTCATGGGTGAAAAGGGTATAGGCGGAGATGGACTGTCGTTTCCATGCCGTACATTCCTCGAAACAGGCGGCGACGGCTTCTTTCCTTGCTATCGATACCAGCGCGAGGGCCTCGCCCGAAGGATCGGGGGAAGCGACCGCTGCCTTGAAATCGGCGATGAGCGGGGTTATCTGGCTCGCGTTCAGGACGCCGCCCGTTCCAAGGCCGAATTTTACACCATTATGACCGGGAGGATTGTGGCTGGCTGATATGTAGGCGAATCCAGCGATCCTGCGGGGATCCTCGGCGGGCAGCCCGCCCGCGTTTCCCGCGAGCGCCATTATCTCCGGGGCGGCAACGATGAAGCAGTAGCGCACCTCCATTCCCATACCCAGGAGGACGCGCGCGAAAATGTCGCCCAGGGCGGGGCCGGTAGGGCGGGAGTCGAGACCCAGGAGGACGGCAGGCTTCCCTCCGCCATGATTTTCCGTCGGCTGGCTCATGATGAAGTTGCCGAAGGCTCTCGCCATCAGCGCCGCGAGGACTGCGTCGGCCTTCGATATATGGATGGAGAGGGAGTCGTCGGCATCGTCGCCGGTCGACCATGAGGCTTGCGCGTCCCCGGCCAGAGGAGCCGCGAAGACTTTTCGCCAGCCCGATGCCGACAGTATCAGCGTCGAGGCGGCGCGTGCGATTTCGGCGCGGGAGGGCAGGCTCTTGGCGTCCAGAGGGAGAATGTAGGGATCTCCGATGTCGATACCCGTGGCGGGATGATATATCATGGACACGATGTCTCTCCTTATTGCCGCGGCGGCTTTTCCACCGCGCGTTGCATGTTTATCGCTAGTTTATTGCCAGTGCATTACCCGTTCATTGCCAGTATACGACAAGCATCATCTAAAAATCCATAAAACGCATTGCGCCCGCGTGAGCAAATCGATATCTTTTCGGGAGTGAACACCCTCAGCCTGTTGAAAAGCCTGGCCTCCGGATTCATTCCGCTTCTCGCCTACATCGCGGCGGAACTCGTTTTCGGCGAGACAATAGGCCTCTTCGTGGGACTTGGCATCGGGATCCTCGAATTCATCATCTATTATCTGAAGGAAAAGAAAGCCGACCTCTTCGTCGCCGCCGACACCCTGCTGCTGGCCGCCATGGGACTCCTCTCGCTTCTTCTGCGCAATCAGATATTCTTCCGCATGAAGCCGGCTATAATGGAAGGCTTCATGGCCATCGCCATGGTCTTCCTGCTCTTTCTGCCCCCAAAAGCGCTCCAAGGGTATATGAGCCATCAGATCAAGGGAATTGTCCTGGACGAAGCCGGAATGCCGGCGCTCCGACGCAGCCTGGGCCTGATGGTGGCCGTGTTCGCGCTCCATGCCGGACTGACGGCTTGGGCGGCCCTGGCCGCCAGCACCGCCCTGTGGGGTTTCGTCTCCGGCGGCCTGCTCTATATCATGCTCGGCATAGCCCTGGCGGGTCAGTGGATGACGCTGCGCAGGCAGAAAAAAAACGCCCCCAGGCCCGCACCTTTGACCTGGTGCCTCCTTATCTTCGACGGGACGGGAAGCCTCTACGCGGGAAAAACCCCCGGGAACGAAAGCCGATGGGACAGCCCCGCCAGAGGGAAAGCAGCCGGAGAAGCAGGCCTGGAGTCCAGTCTTGGACAGACGCTCGCCCGGCTGGGCATCAAAGCCGCGGGCGCGGACCATGCTTTTTCCATACGCCCCGCCTTCATCCTCGATGTTGCGGGAAAAATCTTGCCGATATCCGCGTCGCCGGAGCCGGGCGCCGAATTGGTGCTCACCGCCGCGCTTCCGCTAGAAGCTTTCCCCAAAGGCATCGACCCGACCGAACGCAGACTCTGGCCTATTCCCGACCTCCTCGCTCTCGTCGCGACGAGCAAGCTGGCCGCTTCCTTTGAGCGGGAGCTCCTCGCGCTCTCCTTCCTGGGCAACCCTTTACGCGGCGAGGCCGGAGCAGGTATAGTGTCCGATAATAATGATGCACATATTTAACGCCCTGTTCTGGCTGCTGAGAGGAGTCAGGGTTTACGCGCTCGTAGGTTCGACAGGAACCGGAAAGAGCTTCAGGGCAAAGCTCGTGGCGCAGAAGTATGGCATCGAGATGATAATCGACGACGGGCTTCTCATCCGCGGCGACCAGCTCGTTGCCGGCAAATCGGCGAAAAAGGAAGCGCTGTATCTCGGCGCGGTCAAGACGGCGCTTTTTCACGAAAAGAATCACCGCGACCAAGTAGCCAAGGCGCTGCAGCGGGAGAAATTCCGCAAGATACTCGTTATCGGCACCAGCGAGAAAATGGTAACCCGGATCTGCGAACGCCTTCAGATACCTCAGCCTTTTAAAATCATCAAAATCGAGGACATCGCGACAAAAGCCGAGATCGAAAAAGCCCTGCAGTCGCGCCAGATCGAAGGCAAGCACGTGATCCCAGTTCCCGCCCTCGAAATCCGCCGCAATTACCCATCCATATTTTACGACAGCGTCCGCGTCTTCCTGAAAAGAAGCTTTGGCGCCGGCGCTTCCCTGCCTAAAATCTATGAAAAGTCAGTAGTCAGGCCAGAGTACGCCAAGAGGGGTAGGGTGGCCATTTCCGAAGCAGCCCTTTCCCAGATGGTCGTCCATTGCGTGAGCGAATTCGATCAGTCGGTCCATGTGAAAAGGCTCGCGATCCGCGATGATTCCCAAGGGTATAGGATAACCGTCGTGCTGGAAGCGCCCTATGGAACGAAACTGGCGTCCAACGCCCATGCCCTGCAGGAATATATAGTAGACAGCATCGAACGCTTTACGGGCATCCTCGTGGCTGAGGTCAACATCGTCATTGATCGGCTCACTCCAAGAAGAAAAGCTGATAAAACAAAAAAATAGATCGGTTTCCGCGGAGCCGAATGAAGTTCCCGGCGTATTGACGACGTCGAAAGAACTGTGTACTATTGGCTTTGTTGCGAGATGAATGAGCCTCATTGCGCATCAAACGTATCCAAGGAGAACCGTCGTGCCCTGTGGTAGAAAACGAAAGCTTAAGAAAATAGCGACGCATAAGAGAAAGAAGAAGAGAAGACTCAATAGACACAAGACCAGAGTCTCCTGACAATCGTTATTTTCATGGAAAAGCTGTCCTGACGGGCAGCTTTTTTTTATGCGGCGACCCGAGAGCGCCGCCAGACCGAAAGCCTTGTCCCGCGTGGCGCTATAGCCTTATAATCTTCATGAATCTCAATTCTTCAATGGAAGCAGGTGATTGCATATGAACGAACTCCTGAAAAAGATTTCCGATTTCGGCATCGTGCCCGTCGTAAAGCTGGATGAGGCGAAGGACGCCCTGCCGCTGGCGAAAGCCCTCTACGAAGGCGGCCTGCCCCTGGCCGAAATCACTTTCCGCACATCGGCCGCCGAAGAAGCGATCCGCACGCTCAGCGCCCAGATGCCGGAAATGCTCGTCGGCGCCGGCACCGTCCTCACGCGGGAACAGGCCGACAAGGCCATCGCCGCCGGCGCGAAATTCATCGTTACGCCCGGCTTCAACAGGAAAGTAGTAGAGCACTGCCTGGCGAAAGGCGTTCCCATAGTACCGGGCTGCTCCGGCCCAAGCGACATGGAAGCCGCTATGGAACTGGGCCTCGACGTGGTCAAATTCTTCCCGGCCGAGCAGGCTGGCGGCGTGGAGTACCTCAAGGCCGTCGCGGGACCCTATCCCAACCTAAAATTCATGCCCACGGGCGGCATCAATGCCCAGAACCTCAACGACTACCTCTCGCTCAAGAACGTACTGGCCTGCGGCGGCTCGTGGATGGTAAAAGCCGACCTCGTCGCCGCGGGAGACTTCGCCGCGATCGTCGAACTCACGAAGCAGGCCGTGAGCAGCATGCTCGGATTCGGCCTCCTCCACATCGGCGTCAACGCTTTAAGCGAGGAAAGCGCCGCGGAAATCGCCGGAGTCTACAGGGACAGGTTCAACATGAGCTACCGGGCGGGAAAGAGCTCCATATTCGCCGGCGAAATCCTGGAAGTGATGAAAAAACCCGGGGCCGGAAAGCTCGGCCACATCGGCATCACCACCAACTACATCGAGCGCGCCATAGCCCATTTCAAGCTCCGAGGCATAGCCCTGGACGAAAATTCCAGGAAGTACAACGACGCGGGCAAGCTGGTAGCCATTTTCTTCACCGACGAACCGGGTGGATTCGCCATCCACCTCACCCAAGTCTAGCGAAAAACTCGAGTCCAGCCTCCCTCGACGAAGCCCGTTTCATTTAATGAAACGGGCTTTCATTTTTTCACAAAACACTCTTGTCAAATTTTGAAACAATGGTATACTCTGGTGAAACGACACGAAGGAAGGAATAAGATGGCGCAATCCGTTCTCGTGATAAACCCAGGCTCCACCTCCACCAAGATCGCCTTGTTTGAAGGCAACGCGAGGATCTTCGATCATTCGCTGAGCCATTCCTCAGAAGAACTGAAGCCTTTTCCCACCATCGCCTCCCAATACGAATTCCGCAAGAAGGCCATCCTGGAAGTCCTCGCGGCCAAGGGCTTCGATATAGGCCAGCTCGTCGCCATCGTGGGCAGGGGAGGGGTCCTCCATCCCATCCCGAGCGGCGTCTACCGCGTCAACGAAGCGATGAAAGCCGATATCCTCGCGGCCAAATACGGCGAACACGCGTCCAACCTGGGCGCGCTCATCGCCGACGACATAGCCGCCGAACTCGGAATTCCGGCTTATATCGCCGACCCAGTGGTCGTGGACGAACTCTCCGACGTCGCGAGGGTTTCGGGCCACAAGCTCTTCCGGAGAATCTCCATATTCCACGCCTTGAACCAGAAAGCCGTGGCCAGGCGTTATGCCGCCGAGCAAGGCAAGAATTATGAAGCGCTGAACCTCATCGTCGTCCATATGGGCGGAGGCGTCTCGATCGGACTGCATAGGCAGGGCCTTGTCGAGGACGTCAACCAGGCATTGAGCGGCGAGGGTCCTTTCAGTCCCGAACGCTCGGGCACCCTTCCCGTGAACCAGTTGGCTAAAATCTGCTTTTCAGGCCAATACAGCGAGAAGGAAGTCATGAAGATGATTTCCGGAGCTGGCGGCATGGTGAGCTTCCTCGGCACCAACGACATGAGGGAGGTTGAAAAACTGCGGCTCGCGGGCGATCCGGCCGCCACCCTCTATTTCAGCGCCTTCGTCTACCAGGTCGGAAAGACCATCGGCGCCATGGCCGCCGCCGTGAAGGGCAAGGTGGACGCCATCATCCTCACCGGCGGCATCGCCTACGATAAGGACGTCGTCGCCGGCCTGAAGGAAATGTGTTCCTTCATCGCTCCCTTCACCGTCTATCCCGGCGAGGGCGAGCTCGAGGCCCTGGCCCAGGCTGGCCTGGGCGCCATCAACGGCACGAGGCCGGTCTTGGAGTATAAAGCATGAAATACATTTCTGAACTGCTGCAGGCCGCCGCGTCAGCCGGGCGGATGAAACTGGCCGTTGCCTCGGCGCAGGAAGCCTCAGTCCTGGAGGCTGTCGTGGATGCCTACGCGGCGGGCATAGCCGAACCGATCCTCGTCGGCGATCCCGAGGCCATCGCGGCCGCTGCGGCCGAGGCCAGGGGCGGCAAGGGCGTGGACATTTCGGCCTTCGAGATAGTACCCGTCAAGGATATCTACGCTTCAGCCGCCAAGGCCGTGGAACTGGTCAAGACGGGCAGGGCGGGATTCCTCATGAAAGGCATCATCGATACGGCCCCCCTTCTCAAGGCAGTGCTCAACAAGGAAACTGGAATCAACGCCGGGCATCTCGCCAGCCACGTGGCCGTCATGGAAGTGCCCACCTACCACAAACTCCTCGTCATCACCGACGCGGCCATCAACATCGCCCCTGATCTTCCCGGGTTCATCGACATCATCAACTCGGCCGTCACCGTCTCGCGGGCTCTCGGTACGGAACTGCCCAAGGTGGCCATCCTCGCGGCCGTGGAAAAGGTGAACGCCGAGAAAATGCCCTGCACGGTGACCGCCGCCATTCTTACCCAAATGAATCGACGAGGCCAGATCAAGAACTGCCTCGTCGACGGACCTCTCGCCCTGGACAACGCGATCAGCGCCGAAAGCGTGCGGATCAAGAAGATAGTCTCCGACGTGGCGGGCGACGCCGATATCCTCGTCGTCCCGGATATCGAAGCCGGCAACATCCTGTACAAATGCCTGCTCGACCTGGCTCAGGCCAAGGGCGCGGGCATCATAATGGGCGCCGCCAAGCCCGTCGTCCTCACCAGCCGCGCCGACACCGCGGAAACCAAACTCGCCTCCATAGCGCTCGCCGCCCTCACCGGCCGTCGGGCAAGCTAGAAGGCGCGACAAGGAGTCCTCTATGGCCAACAAGGGTAAACCGGTCATCGACAGGGAACGATGCAAAGGCTGTCTGCTTTGCGTCCGCGCCTGTCCCGTGAAAGTGCTTGGGCCTGATTCGACGCCCAATTCCTGGGGCTACTATCCTTCCTCGGTTCTGGCCCCGGAAAAATGCATAGCTTGCGGCAACTGCTACCAGGTCTGTCCCGACGTAGCCGTCACCGTCTATAAACTGTGAAGGAGAAGCCAATGTCCGAAGACATTCGCCTGATGAAAGGCAACGAGGCCATCGGCGAAGCCGCCGTGCGCGCCGGCTGCAAAGCCTATTTCGGGTATCCGATCACGCCCCAGAACGAACTCACGGCCTATATGGCTGTGCATATGCTCGCCAAGGGTAGGACCTTCATCCAGGCCGAGAGCGAAGTGTCGGCCATCAATATGGTCTACGGAGCCGCCGCCACGGGCGTTCGCGCCATGACCAGTTCCTCCAGCCCCGGCGTTTCCCTCAAGCAGGAAGGCATCTCCTACCTCTGCGGCGCCGATTTGCCCGCCGTCATCGTCAACGTGGCCCGCTCCGGCCCCGGCCTCGGCGGCATCTCGCCCAGCCAGGGAGACTATTTCCAGTCCACCCGCGGCGGCGGCCACGGCGACTATTACACGATCGTCCTCGCCCCCAAGGGTGTGCAGGACGCTGCCGACCTCACCTACGAAGCCTTTGCCATCACCGAAAAATACAGGATTCCCGTTCTCATCCTTGCCGACGGGCTCATCGGCCAGATGATGGAGGGCGTCGTCCTCCCGCAACCTCTCGATCCCGAGGGCTTTCCCCGCAAGGCCTGGGCTGCCGGCCATCAGGAAGAGATGAAACGCGATCCCAACCACGTCACCAGCATCCATCTCGTGCCCGAGGAACTGGAGCCCACTATCCTGGAACGCTTCAAGCGCTACGATCAGGTGAAGAAAGAGCTCTGCCGCTTCGAGGAAGTCCAGGTGGAGGAGGCCGATCTTGTGCTCGTGGCCTACGGCACCTCGGCGCGCGTAAGCCTGGGCGCCCTGCAGGCTGCCCGCAAGCTCGGGCTCAAGGTGGGGCTTTTCCGCCCCATTACCCTATGGCCCTTCCCCTCCGACAGGCTTTCCGAACTCGCGCGGAAGGGCAAGCGCTTCCTCGCGGTGGAAATGAGCATGGGGCAGATGGTGGAAGACGTTCGATTGGCCGTCAACGGCCAGACGCCCGTCGATTTCTACGGCAGGTGCGGCGGGATAGTCCCCAGCGAGGAAGAAGTGCTCGCCGAAATCCAGCGGATTCTCGCCGGTCAGGCATAAGGAGTTCATCATGGAACTAGCATTCGGCCATCCCAAAAGCCTTAAACCCATTCAGACCAAGTATTGCCCCGGCTGCGGTCATGGAGTCATTCACCGACTTATAGCGGAGGTCATCGACGAGATGGGCCTCCAGCTGAAGTCCGTCATCACGAACCCCGTCGGCTGCTCAATCTGGGCCGACCTCTATTTCGATTTCGATTCGGTGCAGCCAGCGCACGGCAGGACCCCCGCGGCTGCCACCGCCGTCAAGCGCATGCTCCCTGACCACCTCGTCATCTGCTATCAGGGCGACGGCGACCTCGCCGCCATAGGCACGGCTGAAATCATCCACGCCGCGAACCGCGGGGAAAAGTTCACGACGATTTTCGTGAACAACGCGATCTACGGAATGACGGGCGGCCAGATGGCGCCGACAACCCTCGTCGGCCAGTACGCGACCACGGCCCCGAACGGACGCGATCCCATCGGCGCCGGCATGGGCTATCCCATCAAGGTCTGCGAGCTTCTCGCCACGCTCGGCGGCACCAAATATCTCGCTCGCGGCTCCGTGAACAACCCGGCCAACGTGAAAAAGACGAAAAAATACATCAGGACCGCTTTCGAGGCCCAGATGAGGGGCGAAGGTTTCACCATGGTGGAAATACTCTCCCAGTGCCCGACCAACTGGAAAATGAGCCCAGCCGAATCGGTGGGCTGGCTCGAGCAGAACATGATTCCCTTCTACCCCCTCGGTGAGATCAAGAATACTTTGCCCGCCGAGAAGGAGGCCCAGGCATGACGGAAAAAACCTATATGGCAGGTTTCGGCGGCCAGGGAGTCATATCCCTTGGACAGATGTGGGTCTACTGCGCGATGAAGGAAGGCCTTCAGATCACCTTCTTTCCCTATTACGGAGCCGAAAAGCGGGGAGGCATCGCCCGCGCCTCGGTAATCGTCAGCGACCACGAGATAGCGAGCCCTCTCGTCACCAAGGCCCACTCGGTCGTCGTGATGAATCAGGATTCAGTGCCCATCGCCGAGGAAGTCTGCGCCGAAGGCGGCACCATCCTCGTCAACTCAAGCCTCGTGAAGACCGATCCCAAAAGACCGGACGCCAGGATTATCCACGTTCCCTGCAACGAAATAGCCGAAAAGATCGGCGATGGCCGAATCGCGAACATGGTGATGTTGGGAGCGCTCAGCGCCGCCACCGGCGCGATCCAGCTGAAATCCTTCGAGACCGTGCTGAAATCCTTCTTCCCGCCCGCGAAGCACCACTTGATTCCGATGAACATCGCCGCCGTGGAGGAAGGCAAAAAGGCCGTCTGAGATTTCCGGCGGTCTTTTCAGCCGTCCCATTCCACGCAGTACGTACAAAAGCGCTCGATACACTGTACCGAGCGCTCTTTTTTCGACTATACTCCATCGTGGAATGAGTCCGACTAAATCCGAATTACGACGACGGCTGGACGGCGCTCGAGCCGCCAGAGCCGCTCGAGCCGCGCGCATCGCCCGAGCCGCGCGCGGCCGCAAACCCCTCAGCTTGAAAAGAGTCGCGGCATTCATCCTCAAGCTCGCGCTCATCGTCCATATCGCCTATATCTTCCTTACAAGCGTCTTTATCATATCCTATAAATTCAACAATCCCGTCTTTACGATCCTCATGCCCTACCGATCGATCGGCTATGGATGGAAGCTTCAGAAGCCCATCCCCATCAAGCTCAAACAGGTGCCGGCCTACGTGCGGAACATGTTGGTGTCGGTAGAGGACGGCAAGTTCTATACCCACCACGGCATCGACATGGAAGCCTTCAAGCGCGCCAAGGAGATAAACGACAGGCTGGGCAAGCCCCTCTACGGCGGCTCGACACTGACGATGCAGCTGGCGAGGACGCTCTTCCTCGTGCCGGAAAAAAGCTACGTGAGAAAATATTTCGAGGTTATAGCGGCGCTCGAGCTGGAGCTCTTCCTCTCGAAAGACAGGATCCTGGAGCTTTATTTCGGCTACGCCGAGTGGGGAAAGGGCATTTTCGGCATAGAGGCGGCGGCGAGACACTGGTACGGAAAGGGCGTCGCCTCGCTCACGAGGGACCAGTCGGCCAGGCTCATCGCCCTCCTGTCCTCGCCCATCAAGTACTCGCCCACGACGCTGAACAAGTCGGCCATCCTGCGCGAGCGATACGCTTACCTGACGCGCCGCTACGTTTCGCCCAGCCAGGCAACCTCGCCCGATCAGTCGCCAGCCCTCGCGCCGCCTCCCGGCGACGTCGTGCCCGGCGCCGACGATGCCGCGCCCTCCGACACCCTCGCTCCGACCGATGCCCAAGCGCCCGTCGACGCTCTTGGGTCGCCCGATGAAGTCACCCCTCCCGGCGAAGTCGTGTCTGACGACGCTAGCCCGACGAGCGATGCCCAGTCGGGCGGACAGGACAGCGCGGCAACCACGACGCTCCCCGCCGCCGACACCACGGCTCAGGGCGTCACAGGCGCCGTTCCTTAATAGTTTTTTCTAGATGATATCCATGATATTGCTGTAATCGTTCTCGACCTTCAGCTCCTCGAGGTAGAGGGAGATCATGCCCCTGTGGTGCGTCTGGTGGTTGAAGACATGAAGGACGACGAGCCCGAACTCCTGGTTGTGCTCGTCGTCGTGTGAATCTTTGTACTTCAAGCTCCGGCCGAGATCATCCTCGCGGACTTCGGCGGCGAATCGCCTGAAATACCCGTCCAGAGCCGCCCGCAGCGCGAAGTATTCTTCCTTCGACTCGAAGGTATGCATGCCGTAGCGGAGCTCCCGCGCGAAGAAGTCGTCCCTTATGTACTCGAAGGGGCGCAGCAGCGAAAACCGCTTGAGCCAGTTGAAGTCGCATACGCACAGATGGTCGCAGAGCGATCGTATCGAGTCGAAATACCCGCCGAACTTCGCCGTCCACTGTTCTTCGGTGAGGTTCGCGATCAAGGCATCCATCTGCTCGTTGACAGTCTTATTGTAGTCCGCCAGAAAAGCTATAGTCGCAAGGTCCATAGGTGCTCCTTGTTTCCGCAGTATACGCATTTATAGTCTTGGCGGCGCCCGAAGGCAAGCGACACGAAGTATCCTCGGTATCCTTTAACGCGACCCTTAGCCGAAAACCCCCAGATTTTTCGGGACCCATGACGGATAGCCAACGAGAAGGGCGCCCACCATAGCCCATAGTCTTCTTCGATCCGTCCACTCCAGCCCGCGCCTCTCGCAGGAACGGCGGCCGGCCCTGAGCGCGGCCGGAATCTCGAGGGCATGGAGTCCCTCGATGGCGGCGAAAATGCCGAGCCAGCCTGGCCACGCGATGCCCGCCACAGGTCCCGAGGCAGAAGAGATAAGGGCGAAGACCAGAGGGCTCAACGTGATGGAGGTCGTCGCCGCTGCCTTTAAAATCCAAAGCAATTTTTCCTTCACCCTGAAAACGAGCATGCCGCGAAGGCCAGCGAGCGCCGCGTCATCCTCGAAGCCCAGCAGCCTCTGGGTTTCCTCCGCCCCAAGGGGAGGAAGCGGCCACTCGATCCAGTCGCGTTCCGATTCCGCGAGGGTAAGGGGGCGCACCTCGACTTTTTCTTCTTCGAGACGCAGGGGGACATCGAGCCGCTGACCTTCCAAAAGGAGCCTGCGGCGAGCCGCCCTCTGTCCCAGAATGGCCAACAGCATGGGGAAAAGATTGCGATTCTTGAGGGACATGACCTTGCAGGGTTTGCCGCCGAGTTCGTGGAGTATCATGTGAGGAGCGTTGGGCATGGGCATGCAGCCGACGATGTAGCGATCGACAAAGGGCGCGAGGATTTTCGAGCAGGACCCGATGGCCATTTTCCTGCCCGGGAGGGCCTTGATAGCCTCCAGGTCATAGGCCCTGCCTTCAAAGTCATACCAATTCAGGCGGTCGCCGGCTTTTATTCCGGAACCGACAATCATGACGATTTTTCGCTTGAGCGAGATTCCCTCGGCTTCGAGCATGGAAAAAGCGAAGCGCGTGGTGGCGATACAGCCTCCCCTACACGAGGCCTCGAGCGCGGAAACGGCCGATGGCTCTATGTCGCCCGCCGCGAGGCTATTCCGTTCCTGGTTCTTGTCGATGCCGACCAGCACCCTGACCGTAGGGAAGGCCCGGCGCACCCGGTCGGAGATGAGGGAAGCGTCGGCGGGACGGAAGGCGAGGGGACTTGGATCGCCGAGGACTTCGACATTGCAAGGATCGCCGAAGCCCAGCTCGTCGGCCACTTTCATGAGGGCGATCGTCCCGGGGTCGAAACCCATGAGCCTCGTCGCCACGCGGTCGGTTTCCACCGGATGGTCGCCCGCGATGATCATCCTGGAATCCACGGGATCGACCGGCGCCGGACATTCACCTTCCGCGCCCACGACGCCATCGATGAGGACAAGGTCGGGCTTGAAGAGGTAGAGCATTTCGACGAGCTTTCGGTCGATGTGGTAGTGGTGATCCCGCTGGCGCAGATTGTAGGGGATCGTGCCCATGGCGTTCTTGAATCCGAGCGTGACCTTCGTGTAGAGGTTGGTCTTGAGTTTGGGGACGGATACGTAGGCAGCCTCTCCGCGCACGACACGGGAGAAAATCCGCGGCACCAGAATTTCGCGCTGAACCTTCGCCTTGGGCAGGATATAGCGATCCACAGGCTCCTCATCGAGGGCGACGAGGCCGCAGCCTCGATGCCTGGCCAGACGATCCAGCCCCGATACCTTGAAGGAACCGCGCGTGGGAGCGCCTCGTCCCGATGATTCAACGATGATGACCTCCGGCGAGCTCTTCGAAAGCCAGAGCACGACGGCATCCAGAACGCGCGGATCGGTCGTTTCCGGATAGTCGCGCCTCAGTAGCCCCATGTCGTGGTAGACGGTGACGAGGTTGGGCTTGACGAGAACGGGGCGATCGCGGAACGTGGCCCCTATGCCGGTCTGAGCATCCAGGGAGTCCAGGGCGGCGAAGACCGCTTTCCTGATCGCCTTCACTTCGGGACGGTTTTCCCAGGACGCGCTGCCATAGTCGCCTGTGAGCGCGACGCAGTCCTCCCCGTAATCGCCGGGCGGGAGACGTTCGATGATGACCAGTGCCATATCCTAAAGAGTAGGCGAACTTTCAGCAAAGCGCAAGCAATATTATTTGCAGTATGCACATTATCGGAGTAAGATGATTTTAGTCGGCGGAACGCCGATCATAAGGGAGGCATCATGGACGACAGGAATGGCTACATGCTCAAGGGCAAGCTGGCTCGCCGCGGTTATGACTGGTGGTGGCACTCCCTCGTGGGTGTCAGCGAAAAAACTGGCGAAAAACAGCCGTTCTTCATCGAATACTACGTCATCAACCCCGCGTTGGGCGGCACCGAAGCCATGCTCGGCCAATTGCCCGCCAATAAGAAGAAAGGCATCCACCCTTCCTATGCGATGGTCAAGGCGGGACGCTGGGGCAGCCCCGACGCCTCCGGCGAAAAGCATATGGCGCAGCTGCACAATTTCTATCCTATTAGCCAGTTTTCCGCCGATCCCGATAGCATGAATGTCAAAATAGGCAAACACACGGCCACGGAAACGCGACTCGTCGGTTCCGTCCGGCTCAGCTTCGAGGAGGCGCTCGCCCATCCCGAGTATATGTCCGACTCGGGGGAGATGAGCTGGGATCTGAAAGCGAAGAAGATCCTTCCCTACAGCGTGGGGTTCGGCACGAGCCCCTTCTTCCGGAACATCAATGCTTTTCAGATGTACTGGCACGCGGCAGGCATGCTCACAGAGTACGAAGGCCGCATAACCTTCAACGGCGAGGAGTATCGCGTCGAGCCAGAGACCAGCGCGGGATATCAGGACAAGAACTGGGGCTGCGATTATACGAGTCCTTGGGTATGGCTCAATTGCAATAACTTCAAAAGCGGGATAACAAGAAATCGCCTAACGCGAACGAGCCTGGATGTCGGCGGCGCGCAACCTGTCGTGTTCGGCGTCTCGTTACCCAGGCGCCTTCTCGTCGCCTTCTATCATGAGGGCGAACTCCACGAGTTCAATTTCTCGAAGTTCTGGACAGGATCCACGCAGCGGTTCGACTGCCCCGTGACCGACGAGAAGGTGGAATGGAATATCGACGCCTGGACGAGGAAGGCTAAAATCGAGATCCGGTTCTCTTGCCCGCGATCGACCATGCTCAACGTGAACTACGAAAATCCCGACGGAGACAAACGCCATAACGCCCTCTGGAACGGCGGTTTCGCCTCGGGCTACGTGAAGCTCTCCAGGAAAACGGCTTCAGGCTGGGAGGAGATCGATACCTTCGACGGCGAATTGGGAGGCTGCGAATATGGGGAATACGATCGCTGATTCCATCCGGCAATCAGCCGGAAATGTTATTCGGGTTTCCTGACCGTCTCGAGAGCGCGGTCCGATACGCCGAGAATCTTATCCAGGTTCTCGGCTACCATGACGAACCCCGCGAGTTCCGATTCGGAAAGCCCCGACGCGTAGGCTTTTACAAGTTGATAACTTCTGTCCTCGATGTCCTTGATGAGTCCCAACGCTTTCGAGGAGAGGGATAACAGGACGGCGCGCCGGTCGGCCGGATCGGAGACGCGAGCCACGAGATCCTCCACCTCCAGGTGCTGAACGAGCCGCGTGGCCGAGAAATGAGGGAGTTCGAGGACGGAAGCGACCTTGCCCACCCGCAGGCCCGGATTGCGCCTCAAGAGCTGGAGCAGGCAGATCTCCTTGTAGCCCAGGCCGAAATGAGTATAGAGGTCGCACTCGAAATGGTGGATCGCGCGAAGCGTGGCGTAGAGCGCCGCGTCGACGCGATCGCGTTCCGGAACCTTGGTCAGATACTGCCTCCGAGCTTGACTTGACCATGCCGAATTTTTACCACTACCTTCCTGACCTCGCTTTTTCCGCTTAGGTCGCATGAAGGCATATGGGCGTCATGCGGAAAGAAAATCGCGAAATTATCCGGCTTGAGGGGAAAAGATCCGCCCTCGCGTCCTTCATAAAAACCGATATCTTTTTCTTCGCTGAAGGATCCTGACGCGACAAGAGCATCGAGGGGCGCGTAGTAGCATCTTTCCTCGCCCCTAATGAGGATCTGTATGTCGATATATTTTCTATGGGCTTCAAAGGCCGCCTCGGGCAGCGATTTCGTTACGTACGACATGACGTTGACGATAACATCGTCTCCGTCGATAGGGTAGCTGCCGTCAGCCAGGACAGAAATATCGTTATCGAGAAGATAATCGATGGCAAAATCGATGTTCTTAGAAATTCCTTTGTAAAGTCTCAGCTTATCCAACTGGTCGAAGATCATCGTAAACCCCATAAAGTATCAAGATAGAATGATTATACTATATTCTCCGGAATCTTTTCGCTTTTAATTATTTCGTGTCGTGAATTTTCAGATAATTCCGCGTCGAAACCTGCAGATGCTCGCGCATAACTCGTTCGGCTTCGTCGCCATCGTTGTTTCGAAGTATTCCGAGCAGCTGTTTATGGAATTCAACGCCGCTTAAGTGACCTTCGGAAGGTATCAGCGCTTCGCGGATAATCGGTTTCAGCAAGCCAGTCATGGATTGAACGAAGGTGGCCAAGATCGGGTTCTCGGAATACTGAGCGATGAGCGTATGAAACTGCAGGTCGTAGAAAATTCGTTCCTCGGTGTTGTGCTGATTTTCTATCATCTTGACGATTGTTTCCTCGAGCGCACCGAGCTGCTCCGCGCTCAGGCGATGCTGCGCCGCGAGACGGCAGGCATAGGGCTCGAGGAGCAAGCGCATATTGAACACATGCGTGTAATCGATGCAGTCCATCTGTATCATTCGCTTGATCACATCGATGAGGTTTTGGGTGCCGGGCTTGCAGGTATAGGTGCCGCCGCCTGTGTGGGACTCGATCAGCTGCCTTTCCTTCAGGAGCTTCAGCGCCTCGCGTATCACCGGTCTGCTCACGCCGAAGTTGAGCGCGAGATCCTTTTCGGCCGGCAGCTTCTGGCCGGATTGGGCGGCATTCTGGATGATATAGTTTTCAATTTTCGCGGCGACATCTTCGTAGAGATTTCTCTTTTCAACCCTATAATCTATTTTATCCATTATTAAACCTCATTTTTCCTATAGCGTACAACACTACATTTTACCAAGCAACCGCGGAACCCAAAGCACGACGTCGGGAATGTAGGTAACTACGAGCAAGACCGCGACTTCGGCGATTATCATAGGAGCGACCTCCTTTATGATAACCTTCATCTTTTCGCCGGAAATGCCGGTGACGACGAACAGAAGCATTCCATAGGGAGGAGTGCACAGCCCGATCATCGTATTGAGCGTGAAAATCACGCCGAAGTGCACCATGTCGATGCCGAGCTGACGGGCGATGGGAACGAGAATCGGCAGGAGCACCAGCTGAAGCACGGCGGAGTCGACGAACATTCCCAATATGAAAAGTACGACATTGGTGAGGAGGAGGAAAGATACCTTCGTTGACGCGATGGAAATGATGAGCTGGCCCGCGAGCTGCGGAAGCCTTTCCACGGAAATGATGTAGGAAAATACATAGGCCGAACCGAGGACGAGGCCGATTTGGCCCGTGGATTTTACGGTGTCTTTCAGCACACGCAACATCTGGCGCGGACCCAGGGTCTTGTAGAACGCCACGGCGGTGATCATCGCGTAGAAACCGGCCACGGCGGCGGCTTCGGTGGCTGTCATCACTCCGGTATAGATTCCCACGAGAAGGATCACGGGCGTCAGCAGCGCGGGAAAGGCGCTGAATATCATTCCGAAAAACTGGCCGATGGTGTATTTGATGCCCTTCGGATAATTACGCTTCCGCGCGATGTAAGCGACGTATACGCAGAGCGCGACGGCGAGCAGTATCCCGGGCACCATGCCGGCCAAGAAGAGACTACCGATCGATGCCCCCGCGATCACGCCGTAAATGACGAGCGGAATCGAAGGCGGAAAAATCGGCCCGATGACGGCTGAAGCCGCGGTGATAGCGGCGCTGAAACCATCGTCGTAGCCTTCCTTGCGCATGGCTTCGATTTCCATGATACCGAGCCCCGATGCGTCGGCGACGGCCGAACCGCTCATGCCGCTGAAAATCAAGGACGCGAGCACGTTGACGTGCCCAAGGCCGCCTCTCCATCTGCCGACGAGGACATTGGCGAATCCGAAGATCTTGTCGGTGATCTTCGATGAATTCATGAGGTTGGCGGCGAAGATGAACAGCGGGACGGCTATGAGGATAAAGTTGTTGAACATCTTGGCCGAGAAGATTTCCACCACGATGCTCATGTCCATGCCTTTGAACAGCAGATAGGATGTCGCGCTGATGAGCATGCCTATTCCGATCGGCATCTTGACGACGAAGGCGATCACCAGAAGCGAAAGCGCGATGATTATCTGATAGCTCATACCTGTGCCTCCACGTCTCTTTTTTCTATTGGGTTCGTTTTAAGGCACTTAACGAGCCTGTAAACGCTACGGCATATAGTGATGACGACGAAGGGGACAAAAGCGAAATAGATAATGCCCAGCGGGAAATTGAATACAGCGCTGTAGCGCGTCATGTAGAATTTGTAAAAGGCGATGGTCGCTGGTATCGGAATGCAGAAGAAAACGATGGTGAGTGAATAATTGATTATGTCGAAGGCCTTCCTGACTTTAGGCGATGCCGACTCATGGGCTATGGAAAACACGATGTGATCGTCGGTGCGGGACGCGTAGCAGGCGCCAAGCAATATCGTCCAGAGGTAGCCGAACTGCGAAAGTTCGTAGGGCCATACCAGCGGATGCCTGAATACATAGCGCGATACGATCTGCAGTATGAAGGAAAGGAATAGCGCGACGAACGCGGCTACTGGAATATATACTTCCACGATATCCAGAAACACTTGGAAAATTTTCTTGGGTTTTGCCATTCTACGCTCCTCGAGAAGGGGAGAGCCGGAAACCCGGCCCTCCGTAAATGTTCAGTTCAGTATTCGAGATTCTTGATTTTGTTGTAGAGATCCAGGTCCCAGTCTTTGATCATCTGCTTGTTGCCCAGGTAGGCTTTTTCCGTCGCCGTCATAAAAGCCTTGACGTCGGGAGTGATGATCTTCAGGCCTTTCGAGCGGAAGAATTCCAGATCGTTCTTTTCGCTTTCAAGGTTGGCGGCATCGTTCCATGCCGTGATTTCCTTGATCGCCTTCGTTATTATCTGGCGCTGTTCGGCCGTGAGCGACTGCCATTTTTTCTCATTGATGGCCACGCACATCGGTTCGATCACGTGACCCGTCAGGACGATGGAACTCGTGACTTCGTACCATTTCTGGGCTCTCGTCGTCGGGAGGGGGTTGTCCTGTCCATCGATGGCGCCGGTCTGGAGCCCCTGATACACTTCGGCGAAAGCCATGGGGGTGGGGTTGGCGCCGAGGGCGCGGCCCATGAACAGCCAGGCCGCCGAATTGGGCATTCGAAGATTTACGCCCGCCAGATCGGCCGGCGTCTTGATATCGCGCCCGATATTGCGCATGTCGAGATTCCTGGAACCGCAGTAGAGCGCGGTGAGCCATCGGACATTAAGTTTCTTGGCTACGTCCTCGGCCACCGTCTGTCCGATCGGTCCATCCATCACGGCGCGCATATGCTTCTGGTTTTTGAAGATGTATGCCGCGGTGAACATATTGAGGTAGGGAAGCTGGTTCGAAATAAGGAAAGGCGAGCTGAACATCATATCGAGCGTGCCGCGCGCCACGGCGTCCACTTCCCCTTCCTGGGTCATCAGGCTGCCGTTGTCGTGAATTTCCAGCAGTAGGCTACCTTTGGAAGCGCTCTCCACTTTTTCCTTGAGCATATACATCGCCTTGACATAGTTTACATCGGCCGACGCTTGCGTGGAGAAAACAATTTTCGTGGGCTGATTCCCCGCGGCGAACGCGGGCATCGCCATCAACGCGGCGGCGAATACGCAGATCAGAACCTTGCTGATTTTTCTCATAGGTAATTCCTCCCCAATTATTTCAGAGCCTATGGCCCTGTATTTCCCTTAAAATGCCGCGGACCTTGCGAGCTCCGCTCATTATGTGCAGATAGTCCGTTCCGGCGCTGATGACGTTGATACCCTTGTCATGCCAATAACGGAGTACGTCGGGATCGTCGCTTCCGGTCGATATGCCCACCGATTTTCCGGCTTTCTTCAATATCGCGACGGCGCGATCGATCAGATCGCTCGTGTTCGGATCAAATACCTTGTTGAGTTCGCCGATAGAGCCCGAGAGGTCGCAGGGGCCGAATATGAAGCAGTCGATCCAGGGGTTCTTCGCCATTTCCTCGAGATTGTCGACCGCGAGCTTGCTCTCGATCTGAACGCACCTGACCATGTCGAGGCTGCCTTTGCGAATGTATTCGTCGGCATCGTCGAAGCCGTAGCGTACGGCCCTCATCGGGCCAAATCCGCGGTTTCCGTTCGGAGGATAGAGCGTGCTTTTCATGGCCTTGTCGAGCTCCTCGGCGCTGTTCACGACGGGGAATATCAGTCCGGTCGGGCCCATCTCCAGGACTCTTTTCGCCAGGATCGCGTCGTTCCAGGGAATGCGGACAAGGGAGTTCACCCCCGCCGCCTTTGCCGCGATAATATGCTCGAGAAGAATATGATAGTCGATTGCCGCATGTTCCGTATCGATCCAGATGAAGTCATAATCGGCGTATCCGCAGAGCTCGGTTATGCAGCTATCCGCGAGCGATACATGCATGCCGGCCAAAGGTTCGCGCTTTCTGAGCTGCTCTTTTAGCTGCGTCATCAATAGTCTCTCCTTTCCAAACTGAGTGAAAAGCTGTAAAGCTGTATTACAGGTTTGATTGTAATACCCATTTTTGAATTCTGTAAAGGGAAAATCGTAATTTTTTCGGCAGCGAACCCGTCAGGCTTGGTTATGAGGCAGGATTTTGGCGTACAGGAACTCAACGCAGACGATAGAAAGGCCGGCGCCCAAGGCTCCCGCTACCATTCCCCCCAGGATATCAGAAGGATAGTGCACCATCAGGTAGCAGCGGGAGAGGCCCATGAGGATGACTATTCCGAAGAAAAGCCAGCTCACTTTCCTGTTTCCCTTGAAGAAGAGGACGGTCATCGCCGCCATTGTCGCGGTGGCGTGGCCCGAGGGGAAGGAGAATCCGTCCTCGGCGGGCGAGCCGACGAAGATCCACCATTCGCGGTAGAGGGAGCCCGCCGCGTCGAGGAAGGGCCTGGAGCGGCCGATCATATCCTTCAATAGAATATTGGTCACGAGGGCGCCGAATACGACAGCGCCGAAAACGCAGGCCCCCGTTTTCCTCGTCTTCTTGAAGCCGAAGAGAACAATCCCCAGAAGAAACATGCCGGCGCCCTTTTCCGCGACCATGCTTACCGTCTCAAAGAAGCCGGTAAACCTCCCGCCGGTCATTTGGGCGAAGTCGTGAAGCGCGCGAAGAATGCCGCCATCGAAACCCGAAAACGCGTCTTTGAGCCATTGAGCGATGCCAGATCCATCCATACAATCCATCCTTTCTCGAAACCGAAATTGCGGCTTTCCGGAAGCCGGACAGAGTATGGCTCTTGCTCGGCCTCGATTTCGAGAAACGATTCGTCACCTTGGGAGATAGGAGAGGCTTTCTTGCGACACTTTTCGTGTCATCGGCGTTTCTCGCCCCGAGTTCCGCTATTTTTTCAGGGATTTCCTGAAAAGCAGGAGGATTTTCGACAAAAGGAGGACGAGGGAGAAGAAGGTTACGTAGGGTTCCCGGGTGAGGGAGAAAAAGAGGACGGCGACCGAGTGCCACAGTATGGAGAGGAGCCTGGCGGTCGAGAGCGCTTTTTTGTTGTCGAAAAACTGGACGAGCATCTCGATCACGCCGAGCGCGGCGAGGGTTGTCAGCAGGATAAAATGCACGACGCGGACATCGGAGACTTCGTTATAATGGAGCAGGTTGACCGACCGTATATGCCCGCCAACTTCCTGCCCGTACAGCGGAAGGAATATGAAGGCCAACGAAAGAAGATCGAGGACGCCGAAATTCAGGCTGTACGCTTTATCCACGTTGGCGGCGTTATCGCGCTCCGCGATCGTTATAAGCTCATCCCCTGAGAGAAGGTCGTCAATGGGGACCTGAAAAACCTTGGAGATGTTCTTGAGCGCCTCTATGTTGGGGAATCCCCTGCCGCTCTCCCATTTCGACACGGCGGTCCTGGATATATTGAGTTTTTCGGCCAGTTGTTCCTGAGTCAAGCCGCTCTTTTTTCTGAAGAACTGCAGTTTTTCGTTGAATTCCACGCTTCCTCCGCTCCGCGCACTCACGGACTTTCATTCTACCAAAACTATAGCGCTGGGGCGAGCCTCACTGGAATTTTTCCGGAAGAAGCCCAAGAGGAGCACTATTGCTGAATTTTTACGATTTTCCGCAGCATCCTGCGGATTTTCTTGATATTTCCGCAGCATAGTTGCGGATTTTCTAGATTTTACCCATGAAAATCCCTATTGAGATCGCGCATTTTGCTGTCGATGTTTTCTCTATGAAAATACTCAAGATCGCGGTGATAGCGCTGCACTTTTTTGTCGGCATGTTAGGCTTGCTGGGCGGATACGCGGCGGTATCGACGCCGGCGGGACCGTTTGGCATTTCGACGGATATCTTGCGGAATGGCCCATTCAGCGATTTCTTCATTCCCGGTTTGACCCTCCTCATTGTGATAGGGATCGGGCAAATAGCGACGGGAATAATCGTCTGGAAAAATGCGCGATTCTCTCCCTACGTTCAGGGAGCGATGGCCGCCGTTACGCTTGGCTGGATCGTCATCCAATGCTGGGTAATGGAAGAGATAAACGCCATGCATATCACGATATTCGCTATTGGAGCAGCGCAGGGCTTGTACGCCTTGTCCGTCGTCATGAAGCGGAAGATTTTCCCCGCGAACATAATTCTGAAGATGCTAGGGAAAGCCTAAGCGAAATTATTTTCTTCGAATACCCGCGTCGAGATCGTACATCAGCCTTTCGAGGCGATTTCCCGTTCCGGGATTCCTCGCGGGCATATGGAGAAGAATTTCCCGCGCTTCTTGCGGGACGCGCTCTATAGCCCAGCTGATCTCCCGATCGCCTATATCCGTATCCTCGGGATGGCTGAATTCCAGGGCGAGGGCAGCGTAGGCCGCGGGTCCGAGAATGTGCTTTGTCTGCTGGATATCTGCCAGGGGATGGGTGTAGGCGCTCGAGGCCGCGAGGCATGCCGCATTGGCGGCGGCCGATGCAGCCGGATCGCTCGATTCCCTGGCCGCGGCATAAGCTGACAGGGCGAGGGTGCGCAGTTTAGCGGTCCTGGCGCCCCCGGCGGCAAATGCCCTTATTCCCTTTATGGCTTCGCGAGGGCGCTGATCCTCGCCCGAATACGCTTCGTATACGCCCAATGCCCTCTCCGCGCAGTCCGCGACCCAGCCGCCGAGCGCTCGCAGGGAATCGAGGCTCAAGGGGAAGTATTTGGATTCGGGTGAGATGGGCGTCATTTTTCCGCTTACCTTGATGCTTTCTATAGTACCCGGCATATTCATTCACTTCAACATCTTGGGCGAGCGGGACGCGAAGCGCGTGCAGAACTTCCTTTTTTTTATAATTACTATTGACAGTCAAGCTAATAAGTATTACTGTGTAGTGGTAGTCAGTGTTACTGAATATACGTCATACCGAATAGCGAGGTGATCGTGCTGGAAAACTTGACGGAAATGCTGAAAGGCGTGCTGGAGGGCTGCGTTCTTGAAATCATAAGCCGGGGAGAAACCTACGGTTATGAAATCACGCGGCGGCTGAACGCTCTCGGCTTTACCGATGTCGTAGAAGGAACGGTCTATACGATTTTGGTGCGGCTAGAGAAGAATGAGCTCGTGGACATGGAAAAAAGACCATCCGATATGGGGCCGCCGCGCAAGTTTTTCGCGCTGAACGACGCGGGGCGCAAAGAACTGCGGAAGTTCTGGGAAAAATGGGAGTTCTTGTCATCGAAATTGGGCGAACTGAAGGAGAGTAAATTATGAATTTTTGGGAAAAAATCACCGGCAGCGACATGGATAAAGCGTTGAAGGCTTTTGAGTCGCGAGCCCAAAAACTGCCCGCCGATTATCAGGCGGCATGGGTAAAAATAAAAGCCAATCTGTGGCCGCGTTCGGATTTCACCGGGCGCAACCTCATGCCCATCATCGACGGCGTGCTGGGCCTGCTCGAAGAAACGGCGGCGGAGGGGCAGAGTGTCCAAGAGGTGTTGGGCGACGATATCCAAGGCTTCTGTTCAGCGCTTGTCGGCGAAGAAGGGGCCAAGTCTTTCCAGGACAAGTGGCGAGCGCAACTCAACCACGCTATCGCCAAAAAATTAGGCAAATAGGAGAATACAATGAGCATGCGCGATATCATCGAAGGGAAAAAAGAGTGGCGAGCCCATGTGGCGCGCGTCAAAGCGCTTCCAAAAGACTATCGGATCGTCTATAAGGAAATTCAAAAATATCTCTTCAAGGTCGGCCCTGTAGAGTTGGCCGAAGGGACGAATTTACTTTCGGGGATCATGGATCTTTTTGAGGAGGGCGCGGCTTCGGGCAAGGGCGTGCTTGAAGTGACGGGCTGCGACGTGGCGGCTTTCTGCGACGATCTGATCAAGGGCTTGAAAACCTACGCCGAGATTTATCAGGAATCTATCGACCAGGACGTGAACAAGGTCATGAAAAAAACAATGGATAAAACAGAATAAAAGAGGGATATCAGATTACATGCTTCTTTTACATCTGTAAAATAAAAGAGGCCGCCCAACTTTTTGGACAGCCTTTTGATTTATAGGATTACAATTTTATGATAACGAACCTGCTGCCCACCTGCTCATCCGCTGCCAAAACTCCGCGTAAGCCGGCCACTCCAGGAAACTTCCTGCCCAATGTGGTCCGACATCGGTAGCGCATATTATTGAGCGCCCTTTGCCAACTTTTCTTGTGGCGATTTGGGGATCTCCTCTATAGGAAGCAACAAGGTGTGCATCGTTTCGAAGGTGTGTTTTATTATACCCGAGGAACATATATGGTTTATCCCAAGGCAAACCTTTTACGATCGGATGCTCTGGGTCATCGAGTTGAAACTGATATCCCTGGGTGATCTCCATTCGATCATCCACGCCACGAGGTTCGCAAGTGACAGGCATGATTTCTTCTATTTTAGTGCCGCCCCACAACCCTTTGCCTTGGATGCCAGAAAAACTCATCCAACCTCCAATCATCATGAAGCCTCCGCCTTGGATGACGTAATCGTGGAGTCCTTGAATACGATCTGGCCCCATTGGAATCTTAAGGGCACCAGTATTCCCAGGTTGAAAGTTGACGCTATTGAATCCGAGATCACTTAGAATCACACAATCATACTTCTTGAATTCGTCGACTGTGGATGGTATATCCCTGGTTGCTTCACTCGACCTGATATGTTCTAACTTAATGTCTGGAGCGACATTTAGTGCATCCCTCAGGTAGTGTGCTGAGTCGCTATAATATGTGAATGTCCAGCTGTCGATTCCCTTACTCGACGTTTGCACGTTCACCTGAGTGTCGCCAATGTACAAAACCTTGATACTCACTTCACACCTCCCTATGCAATTTGGATAACATGAATACCTATTTCGCCAACGCAAAAAGATTTATAAGCAATTAGAGCACTGAGGACAGAAACGCTTTTGTACGCGCATTAACTGGATTAGCAAGCATAGCTTTAGGTTTTCCCTGCTCCGCGATGATTCCTTCATCCATGAAAACCAATGTGTCCCCGACTTCTCTCGCAAAACCTATCTCATGAGTGACTACTATCATGGTCATGCCATCAACAGCGAGATCATGCATGACTTGCAGTACTTCTCCCACAAGTTCTGGGTCTAGGGCTGAAGTGGCTTCGTCGAAGAGCATGATTTCCGGTTCCATCGCTAGAGCTCTCGCTATCGCTACCCTTTGCTGCTGCCCTCCTGAGAGCTGAAGAGGGTAGGAGTTGAATTTCTCAGCAAGGCCAACCTTAGCTAGAAGAGTATGCGCCCGAGCCAATGCTTTATCTTGAAGTTCACCTTTCACTATATGTGGTCCAATCGCGACATTCTCAGCTGCCGTCATATGCGGGTATAGATTAAAATGTTGAAACACCATACCGACTTTAACGCGAAACGCAGCTGCTTCTTTTTCGTCCCATTCCTTGAGTTTGTTCCCGTGTTCCGCATACCCTACAAGCTGACCTTTGAACAGCAATGCTCCGCTGTCAATCTTCTCAAGAAAATTGACGCAACGCAGAAAAGTGCTCTTCCCTCCCCCTGAAGGACCGATAATACAGACTGTTTCGCCTTCTTTAACCGTAAGGTTAAGCCCCTTTAGAACTTTTAATGGACCAAAACTCTTGCTAACATTTCTCGCCTCGAGAAGCGGTTTTTCACCCACGAATCTCACTCTCCTTTTTCAAGTGCTCCAGCGCACTCTGTGCCCTCGAGGAGCTGAACACATGCTCGCGAATAAAATCGGATAACTTTACCCCCGAGGATGAAGACCCTGCGCCGAATTTTTTCTCTATAAAATACTGTCCTATGCTCGCCACAGAAGTTCCAACCAAGTACCATAGACTGGCGACGATCAATAATTCGACTACAAGGAATGTTTTCGCATAGATATTTTCTGTGACGGTAAGCAGGTCTTGCGCCGCGATTACAGAAGCAATTGAAGTTGTTTTAAGCATGCCAATCGCTTGGTTACCCGTTGGTGGAAGTATCACGCGTAACGCTTGGGGAATAATGATATACCTCATGGCCTGCCTACGAGTTAGCCCTGTAGCGAGTGCGGCATCCATTTGTCCGCGCGATACGGAGAGTATCCCGCCTCGTACAATCTCAGCCATGTAGGCACCTTCATTCAGTCCCAGGGCGAGAATCGCTGCGCCGAATGTAGTGATTAGTTTGTTCGTATCAACACTGAATGCTCCAATGCCGATCCGCGGGAATATAAGCGCCATGTTATACCAAAAAATTAGCTGTACAAGCACTGGTGTTCCACGAAATGCCCATATATATACGCCGCTCGTAGTTCTAAGGACAGTATTCGGTGAAAGTCTCATGAGCGCTAGAATGACGCCCAGCGCCATACCGATTACCATCGCCAACACAGTGAGTTCAAGAGTTACACCAAGCCCCCTTAAAACGGCGCTATCAAAAATGTAGACGCCCATTTTTGACCACTTGATGTTGGGGTTTGAGGCAACCATACCTAACAAGCACACTCCAAACAGAAGGACTATCGCCGCAGCGATCCAACTCCCCCATGGTTTGGTTCGTACGTACTTCAACTGTGACTTATCTTTTAAAAGCTCTTTATCCTCAGAGTTCATTGGAGCTGCCATGATGAATCCTTTTCACGCACACGTCATCGGCCTCTTCTCTACTTGAGGTCAGTCTTTTCTAATCCGTTGCCATCCGAGCCTCAAGCAGTAGATGCATATGCACCCCTGCTTGAGCCAGATAAACTTACATTCTTTGAACGCGCAACATTTTTGGGCCGTCATCTGACCTAATTCGCGCACACTGTTCCGCGAACGCCTCAAGACCTTCAATAATATGAGCCCAAACAGTGATAGGGCGTATACCAAGCGATGAATCGAAAGTCACTTCTCGACCGTAGACGAAAGCAAAATCCCACACCTCATCGCGCTTTCCTCTTTCGTCATGAGGTGGGCAATATAACCAGCCGATGTCCCCAGCAGACGGATAAGCTGTTGCGTTTTCTCGTGGGAGAACTTTAGGATTAAAAGTACGATTCACCATAGGGAAGTTTGGGATGAAAACTTCTCTACCCGCATACATCGCATGTATCGCCTTTGCTTCAAGCGGTACAGCGAGCGCGCCCCATAATGCCTCACATGTCTGAGGGGCATCCTCGTCCTCAAGTTCTGCGATAGCCTTTACTTTCGTTCCAAGGACCTCGATGGAAATTCGGCGACTCATTATTACTCCTTTCGTATACACGATGTACATTAATCTCAATTACAAAATCACTTTATCCTTTTCCGAACCCCGCAGTTTAGGGACTGCGGGGCTTCATGGCTTTAAGGTCGTTCTAGCCATTCGGCTGAGCGTACTTCGCGCCGTCATTGACCCAGGGAACAGAGATCATCCCACCTTCCAAACCCCACTTTGTGAGGATCTGCTCGTAGGCTCCGCTCGCAATCAAGCGTTGCATAGCCTGTTCAATGCAAAGTAGCAAAGCAGGATTGTTTTTCGATATGCCAATGGCATTATAACCCGCGCCATAAAGTGTCTTCAGAAGAACTGTAAGTCCTGTGTCCGCGTTGTGCTTTACATAATAGTTCGACGTACCAGCCATGCTTAATGTCGCTTCCGCACGTCCTGATCTCACCGCAAGGTTTGCTTCATTCTGATTCGGGTAGACCTGAATGTCGATTTTCTTCACGTTCTTTTGATTGCGCTGTTCGACTAGCCCCTGCATAACACTTCCTCGGAGCACCGCTACTGAACGGCCATCAAGATCTTCAATCGTCTGGATATTCTTCGGATTACCCTCTTTGACAACGACCGCATTGCCCTCAACTGAGTAGTTTACAAAGTTGATTTGTTGCTCACGAGCAGGAGTATCTCCCATACTTGAAATGGACATGTCAAAACGGCCCGCCAGGATAGCTGGGATGATTCCAGGAAAAGCTATGGCGGTAAATTCAACTTTGAGTCCGAGTACCTGGCCGATCCCAAGAGCCAAATCGATGTCTCCACCCGTAATCGTTTTATTGTCCTCTGCATACATCGTGTAGGGAGGCGATCCTGCACTGGTCGCTACTTTGAGGACTCCTGATTTCTGCAAGTCGGTAGGGAGTAGATCATGGAGGGCTTGATTAAACTTGACCTCGATAGCAGGGGTTGGAGCAGCGAACAAAAAAGCGTTCGCTACTACCATAAGCAGCATTACCATCACCACTCTTTTCATGTCAAACCTCCTTAAATACGGAATACATTGTTTCTCTACGCTCCCTTTCTACTTGAGCGATAAACCCTGTATAAATCATGATTATCTATCTGTCAAGTACAAAAAATAGTTATTTTGCATTCAATTATCTTTTATTATTGCATACATCATACTTATATATTGCCTTTAATCTAAATTTATAGTATATAAACTAAAGAGTATGGAAAAAATTAATGAAGCGGATTCGTCTAATCAACCTCTCACCAACAAGGCATACTTGTGTATAAAAGACCTAATCATGTCATACGCGCTCAAGCCTGGTGAGGTGCTCTCCGAGATCGAATTGGCACGGAAGCTTAAAATGAGCCGAACTCCAATCCATCAAGCATTGCTTCATCTTAAAAGAGATGGGTTTTTGGAAGATTCACCAGGAGTCGGATGGAAGGTCTACTCGTTATCGATTGCGGATATACGGGAAATTTTTGCCGCTAAAATCGCAATCGAAAATATCATTATGGAAGAGGCTGCTTTAAACAAGGACGCAAACAAGGAAGGTGTTCGGCATTGCTTGGAGCGGATGCAAGAGGCAGCCTCAGATAGAGACATCGACAGATGGATTAAACTCGATCACGAACTTCATGATAACATCAATGCATTGGCCAGCAATTCAAGAGCGGTCAGGATATCTGAAGGCCTGAGCGAGCAACTGTATCGGTTTCAAAGCCGATTCCCCCCGTTGGACTTGGCACAGCGTCAACGAGAGCATGTCACCATAGTCGACTGCATCTGCTCAGGGGATGCTGAAGGAGCGAAATTTAACCATGCGAACAATCTCATTCAATTGTGTGAGGAGATAGAGTACATCCTTCGTAAGATGGTTTTTCCGTTGACAAATGACCTCGTATAAAGGTTTAGGTATATGGAGTTATGAAATAAATCCGATCTCTGGCTGTAAGAGAATCAGCCAAATACAAAATTTTACATAAAATGTCTACTTAAGGCATGGCGGCTTGACGTTATCGGGCATTTTTAATGGTTCCGATATTTATCTTGAATATCATGTTCCTTAAAAAAGAATTGTAGATAAAAAGTCCCTTGATGTTTTTCATGAATATATTTATCCGAAGCCCGAGGATGCCTTTATCGTACTTCTTGATATCGAAGGCGGCGGCATCTTGTAGCGTTTTGGCTAGCGTATAGGCGCTTCGATAGGCGTAGCTCAATCCTTCCGACGAGCTTGGGCTGATTAGGCCGGCGGCTTCGCCTATCAACGCGACGCCGCCTTGGCCTGCTTTTATGTCCCTCAACCACGGGCGTAATAGATAGCACGCATCCAACCTTACTGGAGTCCCCAAGCTATAGCCATATGAAACCACTTCTTTGATCAATTTTTTATACTTCTGTTTAGCGTTATTCCTTTCGTCAAAGGCGCCTCCCACCAGAACGGTGTCGCCCTTCGGTATCAGCCAGGAGTAAAAATCGCTTATATTCCGGTCAAAAAACACGGCATAGTGGTTGATGGAGGTTTCCAGTTTATAATCTCCCTGGATTGCCAGATACTTCCTGATTTTGTGAAAATCGTCGTAGAGAGCTTTCCTCACCGATGAATGGGCGCCATCGGCGCCCACCAGGACGTTGCATGAATGATCCGCCACTTCTCCGTTTTGTCGTATGGATACGATGATTTCGCCATTCTCATGCCTATGTCCTAAATACTGCCCCCCGGCCATGTGCTTCACGTTGCTGGGCAATTTCTTGATAAGATATTGATCGAGAAGCCTTCTGTTTATATTGGTGTAATGTCTTTGGTATTTGCCCTCGTGATTGGTCTCAAGGTCGATGGACCTGACGTAGAAGAGCTGCGGATCGGATATTATTTCCTTGGGAATTCCAAGATCGAAGCGCGCGAGCATTTTCTGCGCGTCGGGCGCCACAAGGCCTCCGCAGCATTTTTCACGATCAGTGCTTTTTTCCACGAGAAGTATTTTGAGTTGTGGTTCCGCCAATCGCGCGAATGTCGCGCCGGCGGGACCCGCGCCGATAATGATAACATCGAACATCATTTTAAGTACTCTATCGCCTTCTCGTATACGGGATCGGTTCCGCTTTTCAGGTTCTCGATTGTTTTATAAACCCTGATATTGGGCAATATCGAAGCGCCTTCCTTGGCGAGCATTTCTTTATTGGCTCTTGCCCAGATATAGTGGGTTGTCGCGAACTTTATTTTCGTATACGGCAAGGTGATAGGATCGGACATGAAACCATAGCGTATGGAACCGTTGCCAACTTGATCGCCTATGATGATTCCCAAATCATTGTCTTTGATCGCGACGACGAAAAAAGTAGCCGAGCTGAATGTTTGACGACTCGTCAAAACCACGATTTTTCCCGTAAAGGAAAGGTCGCGATTTTTTGGTACCATAGGCCAAAGCCCCTTGGAGACTTTAACGTTTCCATGCGGATAATTGGATTTCCAGCCATCGTAGACATAGAGATCCCTGGGCTTATCGATGATATATGAAAGAAATTCATTGCACCAAATGCTGTTTCCTCCGGAATTATTCCTTAGATCAAGAATAAGGGAAGCTGCTTTATTCTTTTGCGCGAAAGCGAATACTTCATGCCAAAACTCGGAATAGCCTGATTGAGGCAAAGAATTTAGCTGTACGTATAGACTGTTCGAATCTGGAATGATGGAGTACGTATTGCTGGGCTTTATTTTTGTTGTATCGTTTCGGAATCTTGCCGGAATGGTGTATGCGCTTGAGGCCGAAGGGAAGGTACATGCTAAGGTAATATTCCTTTTCTCATCATTTTGTACCACAGTAAGCTCAACTTTCTCTCTCTCGTTCATCAACCCCAAGTGAAGTAGAAGGAAATTGGATAGCATCAGGTCAGGGCTATACATTTTCTTATAGTCCCCCTGACCCATATCCGCGGGAATAAACTGATTGGCGCTTTTTTCGATGTCTCCCACTGGCTTGCCGGAAATGGCTACAATTTCCGAATACAGAATATCGGCGGCCGAGGGATCGGTAATAGAAGTAACCACAAGCTTTTTATTGAACCACCAAGCGCCAATACCCATAGATTTTCCAACCGATGTATTAATTCTCGTGTGTCCGTCTTGCAATGAAGTGATGAATGGAGCGATTTCGTAATAGAAATCGGAGGCATTGCTGACATTCTTAAGCCTCTGCGCAGTCGTCGCGACCAGCTCGTCATAATCATGAAATGAAGTAGTCTGCAAGGGAGTCTTGTAAAAACCGGCATGGTTTTTACGAATGTAATCAGCAAGAATCAAGAAATCCTTCTGGTAAGGGTTTTCTGCATCAATTTCTTTTACGACATATGGATTTGACTTACAGGAAGATAAAATAACAAGCAGGACTATTAGAGAAAGAGTGATCCTTGATTGCATTGGCATTATTCCTCCAATTTTCTTAGCTACTATTTAACCTGCGAAGCTACAGACTGAGTTAGGTTAAATCATGGTTAGGCTGCTCAAGATAATCAACCGATTTACCCATGCGAAGTGCATAATCAATCTCGCTTCTTGTTGACGATCCAATATACCCACCGACGTTTATAACGAAGACACCGTCAGCCATGTCGATTTTACGCTTATGCATATCATCAAGCATGATCTTTTGTTCGTCATTTATTGTGTCGCCGGAGTGCCCGAAAAGTCCGACAGACACAACTATGACACCGTCAAGCGTTAATCTCTTCTGTTGTTCAATAAATTATTCTTGGGGCTGTACTAGATAAAAGTCTAGATTGAGCACCATTTTCTAAGAATTTTAAGTTGATTCTTTGGTGTTCCATAGTTGAATCGGAACTCACATTCTTTCAGGAACAGATAG
>Ga0074195_1001187_pt1 | contig 38928 bp, 35 predicted proteins | sample EPASupsiteHSE623_FD_64525 | JGI IMG/M metagenome (GOLD analysis project Ga0074195, IMG submission 64525) | Bioremediated contaminated groundwater from EPA Superfund site, New Mexico - Sample HSE6-23 | ecosystem: Environmental > Aquatic > Deep subsurface > Groundwater > Contaminated ...
AGTTATCCTGGCTCGTATGCGGGAATCGGGGCTTTAATTGGGGCTGGATTCGTATAACCCGGAGGTTGCATGATTTAACCGCTGCCATAGTGTAAAGAAACGCGGCCTTTTCCGCAAAATTTCTGGGAAAAAATGCAAAAACAATGGGCACCTGCCGCATGGCAGCGGCCCGCCCGCTCCTGATAAAAACAGGGAGATGTTTACGGTCGCGATCCCGGGGATGCCCGGGTTTCGGCAAGTTCAGGTGTACTCATTTTTTAAAAAAACATGGCTGGAAAAAAGATCCTCATATCCATGTTTCTCTGGATCCCGGGTGCCCGGATGGGATGGACTACGGGACGAAAAATGCCTCGATAAAAAGACCCCTGGCGGCCATCCGGTGAGGGAGTTTCCGCCCGTATTCCGTCAATCGGGGCTAATTTTGGGCTTATTAATTTTTGTATCGGCATCCGGCGGTTTTACGGGGATTTCCGGAATGCCCGGAGGAGTAACGGAGCCCGTATGGGGCTTTTTTTCGACCGGGACCCAGGCCCCCCATTTCAGATCACCATATTGCGGAATAGAGCACGGAATTTCGATATAAAATGAGATCATGAAAGGCGCTGGAGGAGCGTTTTCAGAACCACCGGCCCGAGCACGAGCTCCGCCTCTTTCCGGTATTTGCGTGTAAGACAATCAGCGATGATCCGGTTCCCGAGTGGAGTGGCCCACATACCCCCGCGTTGTTCCGTACCGATCAGCTGATCCCGCTCCATCTCAGACAGGATAGCGGTCATTTTCGACATCGGCACCGAGCAGGACACAGCTAGTACCCTTTTTGGAGGAAGACGGACCCGGACCCGGTCCGGGAAAAAATCCACATCCAGCGATTTTTCCTGGCATACCTGTATCCGGATTGCAGCATCGAAAACCTGTTCTGCGGTGATGGGGTCGGGCATCGTTATGCAGTGTATCGTTGCACCCCGTATAAATCAGTTGGTATACCAGATGGGATGCAAAAAGAGAACCGGATCCTGTTAAAATGGAGAAACTGGGTGGTGATCAGGTTCCTGCCATCCGGTTTTTTTGAATCATCCCGAAAAAAGATCCTCTTATTAGTATAATGGCTGGATTTTAGAAGGCCCGGATTTGGTAAACTAAGTGCCGAGTGAAGCCCCGGTTTAAGAGCCTTTGGCGGCCTTCCAGTGAGGGCGTTTCCGCCATTATCTCGGCAATCCGGGCGAATATTTGGCGTATTTTGTATGGGATCGGAATCCGGAGGATTTAAGGGGTTTTCCGGAATGTCAGGTAGGAAAACGGAGTCGTACAAGGGCTTATTTGACGGTATCTCACGACCCTGCCGGAAACGGGCACAGGTATACTTAGTATAATCCTGAAGTAAACCGCTGGCAAAATAAAAAATTCTTTTGTAAACAAGAAATAATTAATAACTGATAAAGTATGGAAGGTTTAATTAAAAACCTCAACAAAAGATCTCTGTTAACAAATTTTTGTTGTGATGTGCATGGCGTTTTCAGTACATGTAAACATAAACCGGTGCACCGGCTGTGGCAACTGTGTGGTTGCCTGCCCGGTCAACGCGCTCGAACTCTATTCGCTCGACCCGGTAACGAAAGAAAAGATCTATCATGTCCTTGATGGGAAATCCATCAGCCTTGACGTGAAGAATGAACTCTGTGCCGGCTGCGGTGTCTGTGTAGGCGCCTGCCCGTACAAGGTGATCACCCTTTCCGGACGGGGCGAGACCGGCGCACTCGGAATAGTTTGAACAAGGGGATGAGACTTATGGCAAAAGTAATCATGAACATGATCACCCAGCGTTCGATCGAAGAAGGCGCGGCAATGGAACAGGGAAAGACCAACCCCAACTACTTCGACGCCTGCTCGATCTGCGAGATCAACCCGGAAGACATGAAGAAACTCGGTATCTGGAAGAACACCAATGTCCGGGTAACGAGCGAATGCGGCAGTGTTATTGTCAAGGCAATTGAGCCCTCCCAGTACTGCCCGCCCGGTCTCGCCCACATACGGCAGGGTGTCTGGGCAAACCAGGTAGTCCCGCCGCGGACCCAGTCAACCGGCACCCCGCAGTACAGCGGTTTTCCCGTCACCATCGAACCCGCAATCAATGAAAAACTCAAAACCGCCCTCGAACTCGTGCAGGGTTCCGTAGGGCTCTGGAAAGGAGGACAGTAATATGCCTAAGCTTATCACCGGTGTCGGGTGCCCCTATTGCGGGTCATCCTGTGATGATCTTGAAGTCCTCGTCTCTGACGATGAAACGAAAGTGCTGGAAGTTCATAATGCCTGTATCATAGGAAACAATCTCTTCCACCATGCCAACGACCCCACCCGCCCACGGCTCCCGCGCCAGCGCCAGCCTGACGGCTCCATGAAGGAGATTCCCTACGAGGAAGCAATCGATTACTTTGCAAAGACCCTGCTGGCGGCAAAAAAGCCCCTGATCTACGGGTTCGGGTCCACCAATTGTGAGGGCATGAGCGCAGTCGGCCGGATTGCCGAGAAGGCCGGTGCCGTGCTTGACAACTGTGCCACCATCTGCCACGGCCCCTCGTTCCTTGCCATGTTCGACAACGGTTACCCGAGCTGTACTCTCGGTGAGGCAAAAAACCGTGCAGATGTCGTGGTCTTCTGGGGCTGCAACCCGATGCACGCCCACCCGCGTCACACCTCACGGTACTCAATCTTCCCGCGTGGTTACTTCACCGGCAAGGGCCAGATGCAGAGGACCGTTCTCTCTGTCGACCCGCGTGAGACCGACACCGCAAAACTCGCGGATGTTCACCTGATGCTCGACCAGGGCCATGACTATGAGCTCTTTGATGCCTTCAGGACCGTGCTCCGGGGCCACGACATTCCCGACAAAGTCGCAGGTATCGACAAGGAGACGATCATCAAGGCAGTAGACATCATGAAGAAGGCCCGCTTCTGCATGATCTTCTTCGGCATGGGCTGCACCCACACGGATGGCCGCAACCATAACATCGATGCTGCCATCAGTATGACCCGTGACCTCAATGACCACACCAAGGCTTCGATTATGGCAATGCGGGGCCACTATAATATCGCCGGTCCCGGCCAGGTCTGGTCCTGGCAGTTCGGGTTCCCGTACTGCATTGACCTCTCGAAGGGCACCCACGCCCACATGAACCCGGGCGAAACCAGTTCGATCGACCTCGCGATGCGGGACGAAGTGGACTGCTTTGTCAATGTCGGTGCCGATGCCGGCGCCCACTTCCCGATCCAGGCGGTCCAGCACTTAAAGAAACACCCGTTCATTGCCGTTGACCCGAACTTCTGCATGGCAAGCGAAATCGCCGACCTCCACATCCCGGTCAGGATTGCCGGTGTCGATGAGCCGGGCGTTGTCTATCGTATGGACAATGTGCCGATCCAGTTCAAGGCGGTGCTTAAAGGGCTGCCGGGCGTACCGAGCGATGAGGAACTCTTCGACAAGGTGTACGAGCGGATGTGCGAGATCACCTTAACCCAGCCAATCTGGCTTGCGGCCAAAGAAAACCGGAAATACCCGCACAACACGAACCCGGTGGTGAGCTGAAATGGCAGAAATTATTGTCAAGGGCGGATTTGTTATTGACCCGACCCGGAAGATCGACGGTGACGTAGGCGATATTGCGATTAAGGATGGCAGGATTGTCGACAAGGTCAGCTCGTCAGCAAAAGTTATCGATGCAAAGGGCAAGGTCGTCATGGCCGGCGGAGTGGACGTCCACTCCCACGTCGCAGGCCCCAAGGTCAATGTCGGACGGTTGTTCCGGCCCGAGGACAAGCTCTTATCAGGATTCTGCAGGAGCGGGATGGCACAGAAGAACGGCTACCGCATGGAGTCCGGGTTCTCGATCCCGAGCACCTTCAAGACCGGTTACGACTATGCCCGGATGGGCTACGGTTTTGTGATGGAAGCCGCAATGCCCCCGATCCATTCCCCCCACGTGCACGAGGAGATCCACGACACCCCGATCATTGATGAGGCGGCACTCCCCGTCTTTGGCAACAACTGGTTCGTCATGGATTACTTAAAGAAGGGCGAAGTCGAGAACACCGGATCCTACATTGCCTGGCTCCTCAAGGCCACGAAAGGCTATGGTGTCAAGGTCGTCAACCCCGGCGGCACTGCCGCATGGGGCTGGGGTCTTAACTGTGTCAGCCTTGATGACCCGGTCCCGTACTTCGAGATCACGCCCCGGGAGATTATCCGGGGACTTCTCGAGGCAAACGAGTATCTCGGTCTTCCGCACTCCATGCACGTCCACCAGAACGATCTCGGCAACCCCGGTAACTACAAGGGAACCATTGACTCGTTGAAGATTTCCGAAAGCGTAAAGCCGAAGAACAAGTTCGGACGCGAACAGGTCATACACTCCACTCACCTCCAGTTCCACTCGTATGGCGGAACCGGCTGGGGCGACTTCGAGTCCAAGGCAAAGGAAGTCATGGACTATGTCAACAGGAACAAGGCGATCACGGTCGATACCGGTAACGTCACGCTTGACGAGACCACCACGATGACTGCGGATGGCCCGTTCGAGCACCACCTCCAGGGTCTTAACCACCTCAAGTGGTGCAACGTGGATGTCGAGATGGAGACCGCAGCCGGTGTCGTCCCATATGTCTATGACCCGAACATCAAGGTCTGCGATATCCAATGGGCCATCGGTCTTGAACTTGCACTCTATGCCAAGGACATGAACCGGATCTTTATCACCACCGACCACCCGAACGCAGGCCCGTTCACCCGGTACCCCCGCGTCATGAAGTGGCTGATGTCCAGGAAGGCCCGTGAGGCAGTACTCGGCTCCTTCAAGCATAAGGACAAAGTCATTGCCGCCACTACCCTGCACCAGATTGACCGCGAACTCACGCTCTTTGAGATCGCCCAGATGACCCGTGCCGGCCCGGCACAATGCCTTGGCCTGGGCAGCACCTACGGAGGCCTTGCCCCCGGCATGAGCGCAGATGTAGCAGTGTTCGACCTCAACTACAAGAACATGCCCAGCGACCCTGATATGATCGAGAAGGCATTCCAGCGGGCTGCCTGCTTCATCAAGTCCGGTGAAGTTGTAGTCATTGACGGCGAAGTCGTCAGCAACGGTCACAAGAAGACGGTCTGGGTCAACGTCAACATGCCCGAGAACCCGCAGGTGATGCGTGACATCACCCAGTCCTTTACCAAGGACTACACGGTGCAGCTTGAGAATTATTCGGTCAAGGACTACCTTGCCCCGCACCCGTTCGTGATCAATGTCGATGTGGAGGCGTAACACTATCATGGTAACCGTTACCTTAAAACCCACCAAAGTCCCGGAACTTATGCTTGAGGGGTACAGCATTACTCCTGATGCATTTGCCGGAAAAAAGGCCCCAGAGATTGCAGCGCTCCCTGCCCACGAGGGCAAGGTCCATGTCACGCTTGGCGATTACTTCACCGTCACCGGTGAAGCCGGTGCAACCGCGTCAGAGACCGACATCGTAATTGCCGGAGACTGCTCACGGGTGAAATATATCGGCTCCAAGATGACCGCAGGGACAGTCACCGTCAACGGCAATGCTGACATGTATGTCGGCGGCTGGATGAAAGGCGGAAAGATCCATATCAAGGGGAATATGGACTCTTTCTGCGGTATCCAGATGGAAGGCGGCGAGCTCCTCTGCGATGGCAATGCCGGAAACCATGTCGGCTGCGCCTACCGCGGCGACTGGAGGGGCATGAAGGGCGGCACAATCCGGATCAAGGGAAATGCCGGCAATGATATCGGTACCTTCATGCTCGGCGGCACCATCATCATCGAGAAGAACGCGTTCATCCATGTCTCCACCCACGCCGAGGGCGGCACTGTCATCATCAAGGGCGATGTCGAGGGACGTGTCGGCGGCCAGATGGTCAAGGGCGACATGTACGTGCTCGGCAAGATTATGTACATGATGCCGGGGTACAAGAAGATCGATACCGTTGAGAAAGAAGTTGACGGTGTCAAGGCAATCTTCGACCACTATATCGGCGATCTCGGGGAGCGTCACGGGAAGGTCAAGGGCCAGATCGTGTACGCGAACCTGTACCTGAAAGCAGCGGCATGAATTCCCTGTCCATCACACACATCCGGCTGTTTTTTTGGCCACCAATCTTTTTTACACGATAGGATAATAACGGGACAATCGTTGTCCTGAGGTGAGACAATTGAAAGAAATCGGAAAAGAATTCATCTATGGAACCCGGTACCCGGATTATTCCACGGTCGACCTCGTCCTCCGTGTCCCGGAACCCCCGCACGAACTCCCGGTCCGTGAAGGTGAGAAGGTAATCAAGCTCCCGAACCCGAAACGGTTTAAAGTGCCGGATATCCCGGTGAGAGAAGCCATCGAGCGATGGGAACCCATCGGTCACTTCTCCCGTTCATCGATAACACTCAAGGAACTCTCGTACCTGCTCTGGTGCACGCAGGGGTTCAAGAAGGTCCTGGTCGATACCATGCAGCTCCGCAATATCCCGTCAAGCGGTCTGCGCTATCCGCTGGAAACGTACTTTGTTGTCAGTGATGTTGAAGGGCTTGAGACCGGCCTGTACCGGTATCTCCCGAAATCCAACAGCATTGTTGCGGAACGGATCGATTCCGGCCTCACCCTTGAGATAAGCACGGCAAGCATGAACTTCAAGATCATGACCCGTGCTGCGGTCACCTTCATCTGGGTTGCAATCCCGTACCGTTCAACATGGGCGTTGGGGAACCGGGGCTACCGGAGCGTGCTGATCGAGGCCGGGCACACCTGCCAGAATCTTATCCTGGCGGCAGCCGGTCTCGGGTACGATGTATTTCCCACCGACATGTTCCATGACGAACTTATCGTCAAACTTGCCAACCTTGATCCCGAGACCCAGTGGCCGGTGTATCTTGCGGCTGTAGGGAATGTAGAGAGGAGCGTTACTCTCGCTTAAATGGATCCGCTCCCTCCCTTATTGTTTTTAGGTAAAGGCACGGTTCGACATTTTTTTACCTTTACAAAAGCACATTGTTAATGTAAATTATTGCATGGGGATTGGATATGGGCAGACGATACCGCGTACTGGAGCGGGCATGTGGGGTAACTGAACAATGGTAAAGCGTTACCTTGAGCTCCGATCCCTTGACGAAGCACTCGAACTGCTCACCACCTCTTTTACCGCGCCCCAAAGAACCGAGAAAGTCCCGGTCATGCAATCGGCCGGGCGGGTAGTGGCAGAACCGGTTTATGCAAAATATTCCGTGCCGGAGGTAAACCTCTCTGCTATGGACGGCATTGCGGTCAGGAGCCGGGACACGATAGGCGCCATTGACCGGAACCCGGTAACCCTGGATCACTTTGTACGGGTCAATACCGGCAACATCGTGCCTCCGGAGTTCGATGCGGTCATCATGATCGAGGATGTCTGGGAGTCCGGTGATGTTTTTCAGATCCGCAGGTCTGCTGCACCCTGGCAGCATGTCCGCCCAGCCGGGGAAGATATCAAGGAGAACCGGCTCGTAATGCCCCGTGGACACCTGATCCGTCCCTTCGATATCGGGGCGCTGGTAACGTATGGGATTACCTCAGTAGAAGTCCTTGCCGTCAGGGTCGGGATTATTCCCACCGGCAGCGAGCTGGTTCCGCTGGGAGTCCGGCCAGGGCCGGGGCAGGTGGTGGAGAGCAACACCATCATGGCACAGGTCTTTCTCTCCCAGATGGGAGCGCACTGCACCCGCCTGCCGATCGTGGCAGACGATCCCGACCTCATCCGGGAGGCACTCTGCAGGGCAGTGAGAGAGAACGATCTGGTTATCATCTCCGCGGGCTCTTCCGCCGGCACAAGCGACTTTACCGAGAGTGTCATACGCTCGCTTGGCGAGCTGATCTTCCATGGCGTGGCAGTCAGGCCCGGTAAACCGGTGATGCTGGGAAAGATCGGGGGAAAACCCGTTCTCGGGCTGCCGGGCTACCCGCTCGCTGCCCAGACCGCTCTCCGGGAATTTGCTGCACCGCTGCTGGAATCCTGGGGATTTCCCCCGGCCCCCCGGTTCCCGGTCATAGTCCGGCTCGCACAGCCGCTTGTATCAGATCCCGGGTTTGATGAGTTCGTCCCGGTTTTTGTCGGCCGTATCGGGTCATCCCTCATTGCGACCCCGCATATAAAAAAGGCCGGCGTCCAGATGGCAACGGTCAAGGCTAACGCTTACACGCACATCCCGGCACCGGTTGAAGGCTACGAGACCGGTACTGAGCTTGAAGTTCTTCTCACTACGGATCCGGGGAGCATCGAACGCACGCTCATCCTGACCGGCTCTCTGGATCCTACCTTAGAGGAGCTCGCAAGCCTTGCCCATGATGAGGGACTGTATATCCATGCCACCAACCCGGGCAATAGCGGGGCACTCCTCGCCCTCCGTAACAACACCTGCCACGCAGCCCCGCTCAGCCTGCCCGTCCGCTCCCTGCTCAGTTCCTACCAGCCCTTCATCAAATTCCTTGAGGCCGGTGACCTGGCCTTTATCCATATTGCTACCATTAAACTGGGTATTATCTCCAGCAGCGGGCTGGGAGTAAAAGATCTCACCCATGCCCGTTTCATCAATACACGGAAAGAGTCTCCGGCACGGATGGTCCTTGACGCTTTACTGACAGAGGAAGGTATCGATCCGTCACAGGTAAACGGGTACCTGCAGGAAGTACATGGTCCTCCCGCGGTTGCAGCCGCAGTCAGGAACGGGTTTGCCGATGCCGGGATGTGCACGTCCAGCATTGCCAGCGCCGCCGGGCTACGGTTCGTGCCGGTTGCCCATGAGGATTATGAATTGGCAATCCGGAGGGAGATGTTAGAAGACCCCCGTATACGCACGCTGGTATCGCTCATCCAGTCGCCCCGGTATCGGGCAATCCTTGCAAAGACCGGGGGCTATGATACCAGCCTCACCGGAATTGTCCGGGGGCTGAACGGCGAGAATATCTTAACCCCGTTGTCCCCGGGAAGCCTGCCGGCCGGGTATACCTGAAGATAACAACCGCCCGCTGCCCAGTGGATTGCAGATCAGTTTTTTTATTTTTTTACTAAAATTTTTAACTAAAAAAAAGATTCGTTTTAGAAGTGATGCTTCACTTCTTGGTAAACGGGTTGAACACGTTCTCGTAGATCATGTCGCTGCCGGTGTTATGGAGCCGGCCACGTTCGGTCTTCTCCTCAGCATAGGCAAGGAGCGGGAGTTCCATGCTGACACCCGGGACATGGCCGAACATCTTTTCGAGATCGACCTGCTGGGCGTGCATGAAGAGTGCATTGGGGATCTCAGCGGGGCAGATCTCCTCGCACTGGCCGCAGTTCACGCAGGAGTCTGCGATGTGGGCGTACCGGATCAGGTGGAACATGAAGTTGACGGGCAACTCGCCGGGCGGGACATAGGCCGGGTTCTTGGTTGTGCAGTCAACACAGTAACAGATCGGGCAGGCCTCGATACATCCGTAGCACTTGATGCACCAGGAGGTCTCGGCCATGATCTTCGTTAAGCGATCCTTGCCCTCGCCAAGTGCTTCGAAGTCGTGCTTGCGCCACTTTTCACCGAGCTTGAGCATCGCGCCTTCAACTTTGGCGCGTATCTCAAGGCCCTTGGGGTTGGCTGGCGCTGTTTCCAGGATGCCCTTCTTGATGGCACCGGCCATCAGGTTGGCTCCCTTCTCTGAGCAGACTTCAACAAAGGTAGCTTTTCCGGCCTTGTCCCCGATGACTCCCCAGTTTCCGCAGGCAAGGTCTGCCTGCCGTGGGATCTTTAACTTGCAGCGGCGGCAGTTGCTGCGCCGGCCATAGCCTGCTTCTTCGAGTTCGTCAACGGAGATTCCCTTGTGGCCTCCCTCGTACTCGATGATGAACTGGCCCTTGTCGATCTCTTCCTTGTGCACTATCTCGGGATCAACGCCGTACTTTTCGGCGATCATCTTGCGGGCAGTGACCGGGCTGACCGATCCTCCGCAGTTGACCCCGATCATGATGATATTGTCAAGGTTGATCTGCTTGCGCTTGGCAAGTTCGTAGAACCCCATCATGTCACAGCCCTTGACCGTGACACCGATCTTCTTGTCCTCTGCCCCGTCAAGATATTTCTTGACGAGCTTGGGTAACAGAAGTGTTCCGCAGTGAAGTGAACCGGCGGTCCTGGCAAGATCCTTGGGATCGGTAACAATGACCGGTACTGCATCATAGAGGTCGACACCCTTGGTTACCGCAAGGACTGCGTCAACCATCTTGGATTCAAGGGCATACTTCCACAGTGCGGTGACTGCGCCACCGAGCTCGGCCTTCTTCTGGATCTCTGCGTCGTTGGTCCATGCATAGAGCATATCGCCTTTCTTGGTCATGTTCAGGCCTCCGTGATCTTTTCAACCTTGACCGCACAGTGCTTGAGCTCCGGCATCTTGGAGAGCGGGTCGAGCGCGGTATTGGTGAGATCGTTTGCACCATGGACGAAGTGCATGGGCATGTAGAGTACCTTGGGGGCTACATCTTCGGATACCCGTGCAACGGCTATGGATTCGCCACGACGGCTGGTCACTTTGATCTTCTCGTGTTGTTTTATGCCGAGCTCTTTTGCGTCCTGCGTGTTGAGCTGGACATAGTTTTCGGGTACATCGTTGTGCAGGGTCGGGCTCCGGTCGGTCTGGGTCCGGGTGTGGTAGTGGAAGATACAACGCCCGGTCATGAGCGTGTACGGATACTCTGCATCCGCTACTTCCGCGGGTGGGCGGTATTCGAGGCCGAACATGGTTCCCTTGCCATCCGCTGCTGCGAATTTCTCCCTGTGCAGGATAGGGGTTCCCGGGTGTTCGATGGTCGGGCAGGGCCAGTGGACAGATTCGGGTTTCTCCATCTTCTCGTAGGTTACCCCGAACTGACCCGGAGTGACTGCCCGCATGTCGTCCCAGACATCCTTTGCAGTCTTCCAGTCAAAGCCCTTGAGGCCCATCTTCTTTGCCAGCATGCCGATGATCTCCCAGTCGTACTTCGATTCGCCGGGACCGTCGACGGCTTTCCGTACACGGTTGACACGGCGCTCGCCGCTCGTGAATGTGCCGTCTTTTTCGGCAAAACAGGTGCCGGGCAGGACAACGTCTGCGTACTCGCAGCTCTCGGTCCAGTAAATATCCTGGATGACGAGGAAGTCGAGTTTGTCAAGGGATCTCCTGACATGGTTCGAGTCGGGGTAGGAGACTACGGGGTTCAGGCCAAGGATGTACATCGCCTTGATCGGGTCGCCGCACTGGGTGATCTGTTCGGTTAAGGTGACTCCATACCAGTCTGGCAGGGAGCCTTCCTTCATGAACCATGCCTTCTCCATCCTGGCACGGTTCTCGGGAACGGCAACTGCCTGGTAGCCGGAGAAGACGTTCGGGTATGCACCCATGTCGCAGGCGCCCTGCACATTGTTCTGGCCACGGAGCGGGTTGACGCCGACACCGGGGCGTCCGACATTTCCGGTGAGCAGCGAGAGATTGCCCATAGAACGGACGTTGTCGGTACCGGTAGTGAGCTCGGTGACGCCGAGGCAGTAGATGATGACTGCGTTCTTAGCATTTGCATACTGGCGGGCGAACTCCCTGACCGTCTCTTGCGGGACACCGTGGATTTTTGTGGCGTCAGCATAATTCTCGACAGTCTTTTTGAGATCATCGAAACCTTTCGTGCGCTCCTTGATGTACTCCTTGTCCTCGAGGCCTTCCTTGATGATGTAGTACATCATGTTGTTGGCAAGAGCAATGTGGGTCGACGGGTTGAACGGGATCCATTCATCTGCAATCTTTGCCGTTGCACTTTTCCGCGGATCAACGACAATGACCTTGATCCCCTTCTTCCTTGCCTGCATCACACGTCTTGAGGCAAGCGGGTGAGCCTCGACGGCGTTCGAACCCCACATGACAATGAGGTCGGAGTTCAGGACATCTTCGAACGGGTTGGTGGCTGCACCGGAACCGAACGAGAGCGAGAGACCGGCAACGGACGGGCCGTGGCAGATACGGGCACAGTTGTCAACGTTGTTGGTCTGGAAGGCGACGCGGGCCCACTTCTGCAGGGCATAGCAGTCCTCGTTGACGGTACGGCACGAGGTATGGAAACCGAGGGCCTTAGGGCCGCCCTGTTGGTGAGCCTCTGAGAACTTCTTTGTAATCAGGTCAATGGCTTCGTCCCAGGAGGCTTCCTCGAACTTGTCACCCTTCTTAATCAGGGGCTTGGTCAGCCGGCCTTCCTTCTGGACCGTTTCCCAGCAGGTCGTACCTTTCGGGCAGAGCTTGCCTTCATTGATTGGGGACCGCTTGTACGGTTCGACACCAACGAGTTCGTTCCCCCTTGACACGAGGTTCAGGCCGCAACCAACCCCGCAGTAGGGACAGGTCGTTGCTGTGTATTTAAGAGAATCCTTACTCAGTTCGCTCATTTTTATCACCATAATTTCACGGAACCTCTGCTCAAAAACGGCCGGGGTGCCCGTGCATACATGTTAGTACCATGCAAAATCTGTTAATCAATTTTGCTTGATTATTGTTCTGAGTAAACACTATATTTATAGATTATGAAAAATTTCTCATAAGTGGGGATTAACGGGGGGTTTGCCTGCGGTTGTATCTGTTTTATTCTAATTACCCGTGTTTATTACAATCGATTATTTTTCATAAAATGTTTATTACATTATACACAACCGTTAATCCATGCAAGCAGTTCACCCTGAAGAAATGCCCGACGCATTGAAAGCCAGCATGGAAAAAGGCGGGGTACAACCCAAGCTCCAGAAAGAAGTGCTCCGGTTGTCGGAATTCCATACCTACCCGGCCCCCGGTGTCCTCATCGGGGCGTTCATGGTGGATTACGCGCTGGAACTGCTCAGCGTTACACCCGATAAAAAACTGTACGGGGTCTGCGAGACGCCCAAGTGTCTCCCGGATGCCCTGCAGGTACTTGCTCACTGTACAACCGGCAACAACCGGCTCAGGGTCGTTCCCATAGGAAAATTTGCCATCACGCTCAATGCCCCGTCCGAGAATGAGACTGCCGAGGCGGTGCGGGTGTACGTGGACCTTGGGAAACTCAAAACCTTCCCGGTCATTGACATCTGGTATGCCAACAGTCCTGCGTACGACAAACACACCATGAAAGGCTCCCTGCAGGACGAGATTTTCCGGGCCGGGCGGAATATCCTTTCATCTGAAAAAGTCCGGGTCACCGTAAAGAAGAAGAAGACCTGGTCTTCAGTCACCTGTCCCTGCTGTGGTGAGACCGTTCCGGATTACCTGATTGAAGGGGATCGCTGCGGGGCCTGCGGGTCGATGAAATATTACGAGAAGATCTGAATCGCGAATGGTGAAGCCTGCCATGGAGCCTCATCTTTTTTTTAGATTACCTGACAAACCCGGAAAAAAGTTCCTGAAATTTTTTTCTCTTTTTTAAAAAACCCGCATGATGCCAGAGACTTCGCACCAGATCAATGAAAATTTTGCTTTGGGAACTTAAAAATTTCCGGTGGTGTTGGGTATCGTTGCCAAACCATAAAAATCCATGACAAATTAAAGTCAGAACCCGGGTTTATTGGTCGGGTTCCGGGATGATCTCAAACAAGCCCTGTACGGGCTTCTTTTCCCAAAAACCGGTTCCGGGAAAGCCCGTAAAACGGTCGGTTTGGAGTCCCCTTCAGGATATGCCCTAAAACCGCCCTGATTGCAGAAATACGGGCGGAAACGCCCTTGCCCAATGGCCGCCAAGGGCCTTTTTATCGAGGCTTTTTTGGCAACGCAGTCCAGCCCATACGGGCCCCAAAAACCCTGCCGGATCCGAATACCCGATCCTGTTTTCCGGGAAGGGAATTAAAAAACAACCCATCAAATATGGAGAAAAAAGATCTCAACAGCCCGGTACCCGTTCGGGCGAACCGGCGACGCGGGCGACTCTGAAAAGCTGGCCCGGTGAAATCATACAACCCAAACAAAACACATCTCCAATGCTATTTTATCGTTTCAATAGTGACGTGCTCCTGTCGCAGGAAGACGAGGCCCCGAAGATCCGTCCCCTATGGTTCGCGAGCCGGAAAAAAAGGTTCAGGGTGTGTCCTGTGTGTTTTCCGATTTCAGGACTGGTTTTTTTATCCAGATCAGGTCCTTGCCTTTGAAGGCAAAGGATTTCATGGTAACGATTTTCAGATCTTTGGGTAATTTTGATGTATCCGCGTGGGCCGGCACGATAACTGCATAATCATAGCGCGGAACAGTACCGTCAAATACCGGTTCCGGCCGGATCAGGTCGTTAATCATATCGAGGGTGACTTCTTTTTTGAACGTGACTAAAATCCGGACAATTTCCTGGTACCCGTTGTTCAGCCGTTTTGCCAGGACGACTGTATCGTATCCGGTCCCCTTCTTCTTGGTGATGATCTTCCAGCCGTCGTAGCTGGAGTAGAGGCGTTTTATCTCCTGTAATACAAAATCATGCATGATGTCGGTGCAGATACCCATAGGCTATCAGTTAACTTACTTTGTTTAAAAATAAAAATATTATGTTAAATACATTTAACTAACAACGGGTCGTTATTGCTCTTATTTTGAGGATTATCATTGTCTGCCAATCAGATTTTTTAGGAAAATGGGCAAGGTGTAAGAAAAACCACGATGGAATTTTATTAAGCCAAAATAATTAACAAAATCCTTTTATTAATAAAAAAATAACACTCTTTTGCCCAACAGAACGGGCCGGTCAGGTTCGATGAGGCTGTTACGGTCCCCGGCATCATGCCACGATGCCTGAACATCTGACCCATTCGTCATTACCCGGACGCGGCCGCCCGTCGTCATAGTATCACACCTTTACGCGGCCGCGCCGGCAATAAAAAAGAGGCAGGTTACTCTGCCCGGATGATCGTTCCGGTATTTTTCCCTTGGATCGCTTTTTCGATATTGCCCTGCTTGTGGCAGTTGATGATCCGGACTTCCCGGATATGAACCGCATTTTCCAGGAGCTGGACTACCATAGGTTCGAGCACCATGTCTTCGAGATCCATCTTGATCAGTTCCTTTGCCGTGATATCCCTGATGAGCTCGGCATCGGGATTTTTCCGGGGATCCTCAGCATACAACCCGTCTACGTTCTTGCCGATGATGCAGCTCTTTGCCCCCAGCACTTCTGCGATCAGGAATGCGCCGGTGTCGGTGCGGTGCGGAGGTATCATCTCATTCCGAGCCGGGTGCTCGTATAACCCGTACGGTGGTGTTCCGTGTATGACCGGCAGGATACCGAGTTTTAAGAGCATCGGGAGTTCGAGAAGATCGCCCGTGTGGATCCGCTGCCCGTTATATTTCGAGAGAAGGATAGAGACCATGATCGCGTTCTGCTCGGAGATCTTTGCCGAGAGCTCCGCGAGCACACCCGTGGGCATCCCGAGATCCATGCCAATGTCCATGATATGGCGAACCCGTCCGCCCCCCCCGGTGACAACGAGCAGTTTGTTCTTTTTTGATACTCCCCCGATCTCTTCACAGAGGGGGTGCATGACTTCGCGCCCGTAATCAATTGCCCCGTGCCCTCCTATCTTGAGAATGTTGATGTCAGGTGCAATGCGGATCTGTTCGGATGCTTTCCGCTTTGTCTTCATCATGCCTTTCCGGACGAGCGTTTCGCCCTGCAGCCCGCTCTCGAGTTCAAACCGCTTTTTCATGAGTTATCAGCAACTAGCCTATCACCATGCATAGTTATAAGCCCATGTAAACCAGTTGATATATCAGAGCCAGTACTTGTCCTGCACGTAAGGTTCATGAGCTTCGGGCGTAAGTAATGGCATGGAGGAAAAAGACCATGAAGATCTATGTGCGTGAGCGCCAGAAAGTTGGAGAAGGTGTCGAGTCACCCAAGTACCGCATCATTGCCGTAACCGGTGGACAACTCCAGGTGGAAGCAACCCATTTCCGGAAATTCGAAGTCGAGCAGATTGCAAAAGATGTAGGTGCAGAAGTCGTGTTCATGAAGCCGGTAGCAGATGAGCACAAGAAGAAACACTAATTTTTTTGTAACCGGTCTATGGCAGGGCCGGTATCAGATGATTATGGTATGATGATCGATTGGTAATGCTCTTTATGGGATTATGTACAATTATTCCATGAAGTTCATCCATGGCAGCACTTTCTGTTGAAATCCTCTTTGATGCCGCAGTCCGCATCCAATTGCTGGAGCGATCGATCACGGTCTCCTTTGCTGATAATACCATCCGGATGAAGTTCCCGACAACGCGACGGCTTGCAGAGTTCCTCGATGTCCAGCACTATTATGTACTGCCCTATTTTGCCATGATGGAGCAGGAGGAACTGGTTACCCGGGCAGAGCGGGTCGGGATTTTAACAACCGCAAAGGGCAGCCGGAAAATGATAGCGCTCATGCAGGAAAAGTACCGCAAGGAAAGCAGTGAGATCCTGGGCGCGGCAATTTTCGAAGAATTGCTCAAAAAATGCTGAGCTTGCAGCACAACCCACTTTTAATTATTGTTAACAACGTTTCGATGTAAAGAACAAATCATTGAAACCATCTGATAACCAATTGATAACCAGATGTTTTTAACCTGTGCGAAAAAGAAACATTGAATAGTGTTCTTGCCTACCGGTAAACCGGTTTAATTATGACAAGAAACGTGCATGTAAAAATGATTGCAGCAGTACTTGTGCTGCTGTTCCTTGTGTCCTGTTTTGCAGGATGCACGAGCCAGGCACCGACCGCCCCTGCAACCACCCCGGCATCGGTTACCACCTCATCCGCACCGCAGACGCTCCTCATCGCAACGACCACGAGCCTGTACGATACGAAGCTTCTCGATTACCTCCAGCCGATGTTTGAGAAGAAGTATAATGTCCAGCTCAGAATTACGTCCCAGGGAACCGGGAAAGCCATCGAGCTGGCAAAAAAGGGTGACGCAGATGTCCTGCTCGTCCACTCCCCGAGCCAGGAACTGGCATTCATGAAAGACGGTTATGGCCTGAGCCGGCGTTCATTCGCCTCGAACTCATTTGTGATTGTCGGCCCGGCAGCGGATCCGGCGGGCATCAGGGATATGACGCCCGAGAACGCCATGAAGACGCTGATCCTGAAAGGTACCAACAAGACGGCAGGTATTTTCTTTGTATCCCGTGGCGACAACTCCGGGACCCACTCTGCTGAGAAGACTGTCTGGTCCAAGGCCGGATACAACTACACCACGCAGGTCCAGAAATCCGGGAACTGGTATGTAGAGGCGGGCAAGGGTATGGGAGAGACGCTCCAGATGGCAAGCGAGAAAGGGGCGTACACCCTGACCGATGAAGGTACATTCCTTGCATATAAGAGCAAACTCGATCTGGTCCCGATTGTCAGCAAAGGTGCAAGCCTGCTGAACATCTACAGCGTCATGGCCGTGTACAACGACAAGCAGCCGGCCGACAAGATCAAGATGGCGAACAACTTCATCAACTTCCTCATCGATCCGCAGACCCAGAAGGAGATCGGCAGCTTTGGTGTTGACACGTACGGAAAATCCCTCTTCATCCCCATGAGCGTCGAGGTTCCGACCGCCACTGCGGGCTGGGTAGGCGACTACAGCACACCGGCAACAGCGATTGCACCGGTGGGCACATCAGGAACCGCAGCTGCTGCTACCCCAACAAGGGGAGCCGGTATTTAATCTCACTTTTTTTTAAGACGGAAAAACCGGTTTTTCGGTGCGCTGCATAATTTTTACTTACTTCCCGCCACCGGGATGCAGACCTGAAGATCTGACGGGATTTTAGTGAATATCCTGTATCGACTGCTTCCTGATCCAGCCCGTGATATACGCAAGGATCATCCCGGCAATAAATGCCAGCGTCATCGAACTGACCAGCGCAAGAACCCCAATGACTCCCGTCGCCAGCAGGGAATCGGTCTTGAAGCTGTGGCGGCTCATCTCGATCCCGACAAAGACGAGGAGGGCCCCCAGTACGCCGACTGCGATGATGGAGAGTACCTGGGGCGAGGTAAAGAAGAGCGCGAGGACGATGAAGATCAGGCCCGCGTAGATATTCGCCCCACCGGTCCGGGCCCCGTACCGGTACTGCCCGGCCATCCCCCCGGCACCGTGGCACATGGGAAATCCCCCGAACGGGACGGAGAAGATGTTCATGAGGCCGATGCTGGTCGAGAATTTTTTCGGGGGGATGTCATGCGCAAAGAGGTCTTTTGTCAGGAGTGAAGTGGCAAGGATGGCATTGGTGATGGTAAGAACAACCTGGGGTAGGACCAGGGTCGAGAAAGCGGATGAGAAATCCGACGGAACGGGAATCACGAGTTCCGGTACAGGAATAAGGCTGAGGGGCGGGAGGCCGTACAGGGCAATTCCTGCAATGAGGCCGACCCCGATTACTACGATCGTGGACAGGTCTGGGAGGGAACGATACCGTGCAAGGAAGTAAAAGCCCGCGATGATAGCGATCCCGATGAAAAAGAACGTGGGATCCCTGACAACAAATCCCAGCGATGAGCGGAACAGGAGCAGGGCGAGGCCGAGCTGGATTCCCCGTACCACGCTCTGCGGCACCCATTTTTCAATGACCGCGAAGCACCGGCCATAGCCAAGCACAAGAAAGATGACCCCGAGGATCAGGCCCGCAGCCGCGATCTCGCCGCTGCCGATGGATCCCGCGATTACAATCACTGCCACCGCTTTCATTGGTTCGAGCGGTATGGGCAGCCGGTAATACAGGCCGGTGAGGATGAACCAGATCCCAAAGAAGAGGAGAATGTACCGGGCATTCACATCCGAGACTAGCGCCACGGCAAGGATGAGCGGGATGATTGTTCCGAAATCCCCGAGTGATCCCGCCAGCTCCGAAAGGTTGAACCGAAGGGGAGGCAGGGCAGTGGCGGACACAGGTATCAGGGGCTTTACTCGCAGGGGAACAGGATTTCGTAAGTCATTACAGATCTGGTGCAGGTGCTCTGTTAACTATTTTTTAAGGAAATTATTCATCAGGCATTGTTAATCAAATAGTTGAATGATTCTTTTGTGTCTTTATCATTTACGGGCCTGAACGTTCATGGGGATTCAATTCCTTTCCCATTGCCTGTCCTTTCACCGGAAGATTATTTTTTATACCTCTTTTACCATTATGCTGTATAAACGAGGTATTGTGATGAAGACGAACCGTATTTTGCTGGCATTGATTGCCCTTATGCTTACGTTTGCATGCTTTTCATTCGTGTCTGCGGCTGAGCCGATTGGCGGGAACCAGGGCTGGATTGCCGTGCACTGCAATGTTAACGGGGCACAGGTCTATTTCGATGGTACGTATGAAGGCGTGATATCCTCAGGAGTGCTCACCGTTCCGGTTTACAGTACCGGAACCCCGATAAAATCATTCACCGTGAGCAGCCCCGGGTACACAACCTATACCGGTCCTATCCCCGCCATGCCCGGGAAGGGAGAGACGTTCGACGTGTATGCAACCCTGAATGCAGCCGCTCCGGCAACGCAGGCAGTTATCGGTGGCGGCCAGGGATGGTACGTTGTCAACTGCAACGTGAACGGGGCAACGGTCTCGTTTGACAACCAAGTGGTTGGCGTGATTACCCAGGGAACATTAACCGTCCCGGTGTTCACGACCGGCACTCCCTACCAGACCTATACCGTATCGATGAACGGGTACCTGCCCTATACCGCTGCCCTGACCAGCGTCCCGGCACCGGGCGAGAGCGTCAATCTGTATGCAACCCTCAATCCGGCACCAACGGCATCTCCTGCCCCGGCACCCACAAAATCGCCCCTCCCGTTCTCTCTCATTGTTACCGGACTGGGTATTGCAGGTGTCATTGCTCTCAGGAAGGAACGTTCCTGATTCCTGCGAACTCTTTTTTACCGTTCTTTAAAATGTCTCCTCTTTCCTGACCGCTCCGCGAGCAGCGGGAGCTTTTCATGAAATTACGGAACAATGAACAACGGGCTTTTTTTCTCTCTGGCCCGCTGGTAATCGTAAAAAAAGAAAAAAGAAAATTCCTTATCGGACTTATTTTTTTGCTGATTTGTCGTTTGCCGCAGGTTTTCCCTGGGCAAGAATATCCTGCCGGAATTTTTCAAAGTTAAGTTCATCGAGCTGCTCGGACAGGAGCCTACCGCTCCAGGCACGGCGGTACACCCAGTTGACGATCTTATCAATGGTTGCCAGTACTTCTTCTTCGGTCCCGACCGTCACCAGTTCCCTGCCGATCCGGGGGTGTCTCCCCCTCCTCCCGCCAACCGTGATGAGGAAATGCCGGTGCTCAGCCTCAATCAGGTCAAAATGGCAGGACTGGACGCACACCCCGCACTCCACGCATTTCGTTTCATCCAGTACCGAGATGCCGTTTCTGATCCGTATCGCTTTCTCCTTGCAGTACTCGACACAGCTTCCGCATCCCGTACAGAGCCGGCCGGACGTCCTGAGGGGCCGGACTCTCCCGATAACCCCGATCTCGTTGAGCATGGGGCTCGTGCAGGCATTCGGGCAGCCCGACAGGGCGATACGCATCTTGACCGGCATCTCCTTGCCGAACAATTTTTCATCGATCTTTTTTGCGAGACCGATGGTATCGATATTGGCAAACTTGCAGCGTTCCGTGCCGGGGCAGGCGATGATGTTGACAATCTCGTCCCGCTCCGAGCCGACCGGGGTCCCGTTCTTTGCAAGCGCCTTCTCGATCTTTTTGAGCAGGAGCGGATTGACATGCGGGATCTCCAGGGTCTGGCGGGTGGTGCAGTGAACCTCACCCGTGCCGTATCTTTTTGCTATGGTGGCAATCCCCCGCAGGTGTTCGACTGAAAAGATACCCGCCGGGGCCCGGATGCGGATCGTGCAGAAATCTGCATTCCGTTCGGTGATGACGCCCCCCTTCATGTGAATGCCAAAATCCGTTCGCATTGATCAGTAATAGGTAAAAACGGGTAATTAATGATGGTGTGTTGACACGTGCATTGCGCAGAGCGAATGCGGGGCAATCACAGGGCAATCCCTTTTTAAAAACCTGTCGAAACCTTAACAACCTTTCCTGCCGAAAATATTGGCACTATGTGGAAGGCAGTGGAGATCGATGCGTGGATCGCGGGGAGGCAGTCGAGCCTCGAGGACGTCCGGGCCACCGTAACAGAGATCATCGGCCGCGTGCAGAACGAGGGGGATGCTGCACTTATCGACCTGGCAAAGAAGCACTGTGCACTTACCGATGTCACCGTGTCGGACGATGAGCGTGAGGATGCCTACGAGCAGGTCGATGCAAAGATCATCGAGAGCCTGATCGAGGCCCATGCCCGCATCGAGCGCTTCCACGAACTCCAGAAGCCCCGCGACCTCTGGTTGCAGGAGATGGAGCCGGGCATTGTGCTCGGTGTCAAGACCACGCCCTTAAACCGCGTCGGTCTCTACATTCCCGGCGGCCGGGCCGCGTACCCGTCATCCGCCCTCATGTGTGCGGTGCCGGCCCGCGTTGCGGGGGTAAAGGAGATCTGTGCCTGTTCCCCTCCGCCCATCAAACCGTTAACCCTTGTAGCGCTGGACATTGCCGGGGTCACCGAGATCTATAATGCCGGCGGCGCACAGGCAGTTGCCGCGATGGCTCTTGGTACAGAATCCATCCGGCCCGTGCAGAAGATTGTCGGGCCCGGCAACGTGTACGTCACGCTGGCAAAGATGATGCTCCGCGAAAAGGTTGAGATCGATTTCCCGGCCGGCCCCAGCGAGATCGGGATCATTGCCGATGCAACCGCCGACCCCCGCATTGTTGCTGCCGATATTCTTGCCCAGTCCGAACACGACCCCAATGCTGCCTGCATCCTGATCACGACCGACAAGTCCCTCCCGGTAAAAGTCGGCCGCGAGATCGAAGCGATGACAATGATCGCTCCGCGGAAGGAGATCATCGAACAGTCGCTCAAGAACTCCGGGTATTTCATTGCCGACACCATGGAAGAAGCGATCTTTGCTTCGGACGCAGTCGCCCCGGAACACCTCTCGATACAGGTTGCCGATCCCTTATCCGTAGTCACAAGAGTGAAGAACGCCGGGGCAATCTTTGTCGGGCGCTATTCGGCAGTTGCTTGCGGGGACTATGCGGTCGGGACCAACCACTGCCTCCCCACCGCAGGGTACGCAAAGACCTACTCTGGTCTTGACGTGAATCATTTCTGCAAGACCGCATCGGTCGAGATCCTTGACCGGGACGGGCTCGAAACGATTGGGGATATTGTTGAGACGATTGCCGATGCAGAAGGTCTCCACGCCCATGCCGAATCCGTGCGGGTGCGCAGGGAATCCGACCGGAAAGGCTGCTAAACCATTATCTTCCTTTTTTTTATCGATTTGTTTTTTCTCTGTCCTGTGGACAATCGATCCCCAAACCAAAAGTCAGGGTTTTTTCATAACCTGTTGGTTTTATCCCCTCCGACCCCCCTGATCCCTATGACCAGCAGAATCTCCTATTCTCCGTTGTAAAATTGCTGCATTTTTAACATGAATTTAAGGAGGGGTATGGGGGGTCAGTGGGGGTATTATCGTTTTTAATTGCAGACAAAGCCTTTGCGAAGCGTTAAAAAATCGGAATATTACGGTGACAAACCCATGTATCCATTGTTTCCCGGGTGAATACGAAATGCCCCCATTGACCCCCCCTTCATATATGAACGGTATCGGAAGGGCAGGGTTCGTCATCTTGCTCCGGCCAATGAATCCCCGTAAAGAATCAGGGGCAATGAGAAAAAAATCCAGAAAAAATTACTTGCGCATCAATCCTGTAATGCCGCACAGGATCCCGGCAATCACCAGTGCCGCAACCGGCACACCGGGCCCGAGCGGTGCTTCCCCGGGTGGTGCACCCGATGGATGAAAAACGATCTCGGTTGCGGCATACTCATTTCTGTCATAGCGGAGACGGTCAACCGGGGAACTGACGACATATACCGTGTAGGTGCCCGGCTTGAGCTTGCCGAGGATGACCGCAGTATCCCAGGTATAGGACCAGGTACCGTTCTCAAGGTGCACCGGAGCCGTGGTGAACAATCCGCGACCGGCAGGGATGTTGAGATTGTCGAGCGTCACCCCCCGGGGATCGATATCCGGGCCGGTTACAAAGAGATATGCGGCAATTGTTTTCATGCCGGTTACTGATCCGCTGAGCGTGATCACATCCCCGATATGTGCCTCGTTCTCTGAAGCATTGAGGGTGAGGGTCACGGCTGCTGATGCGGGAACCAGTACGCACATCAAAGCTGTAACAAGGATGAACAGGAGATATGCCCGGCGCATACCGGAAGGGTGAGCTCTTAAAGCGTAAAACATTGTCTTTTTTGGTGAGGGGATCAGAACCTGACCACCATCACCGCCTCTTCTTCTTTTTTTAAGTCGCCCTTGAGATGTTCGGCATCGAAGTCATAAGCATCTCCGGGCTTATAGTCCTCGTAGAGCTCGCACTTGTCCAGCACATCGACAAACTCTTTTAAGAATATCCGGGGAATTACGTCAATCCTACCCCCAAACCGCGTGGTGATCTTTTTGATCATGGCCCGTATGAAGCGGTGCGAGACCCGCTCGCGGTCCGGCTCCGTGTATGCCTGTGCATAGACATCCACCACCTTGAGCGCCACCAGTTCGAGTTTGGAGGTATCGAACTTCTCCAGCAGGATCTGCGGCTGGCGGGGGTTGCGGTAGGCATCGTTCTGCACCACGCTGATCCGGTCGTAGAGCGGCGGGACGGAGCGGATGCCCCGTGAACCATCGTACATGGCGGGGGTGCCGGTGAAGAGGAAGAAGCACCGGGGCATCTCACCCCGGTCGAGTGCATCGATGATCCGGACGAGCGTGTGGTAGCCTTTCTCCCGCTGGTTGCGCTGGAGTCCCTGCGTTGTCTCCATCTCGTCGACTGCAATGGCGATCCCGTTGTATCCCGCCCCGTGAATGATCGAGACAAGGCCCCGCAGGAAGAGAAATGCGATAGTGTCATCGATCTCGCCCTTGATGCCGGCCTTCTGCTTGAAGTCCCGCCCGATATTGGGTTCACCGGCAATCCAGCCCAGGGCTGCCTGTGCCAGCTGGAAGTCGCCGGCATTGTTTGCCCGGTAGTAGGTGCGCAGCGCAGCTGCAAGTGCACTGTTCACTTCGCTGATGCCGCTCAGCGCCGTCTCGATCTCCCGCTCGGTGGCCTCTTCAAGCGCAGCATCCTCAAGACCATTTCCACTCACCGAGAGCAGCCGCTCCTCTATCGCAAAGAGCCAGTTGTCGAGGATGGTCTTGATCGCATGCTCTTCGTTACCCGTGCGGAGGTTGGCACAGACCTGCTGGTATATTCCCTTGATCTTGTAGAGCGGGGTGGAGGATGAGATGATCACGTGTGACGTGACAAATCCCTTGGTGCGGGCGATCTCCAGTGCCCGGGCCACCAGAAACGTTTTGCCGCTCCCGTACTCGCCCCGGATAAACTTGAGATCCCCGCCGCTCTGGGCCACGTAATCCAGTTGTTTGCCGATCACGCCCTCTTCGACATCAAGCCCGACAGCAATCCGCTCCAGCCCGCTCGCGGGCACCGTGCCCCTGCGTAACGCATTGACGATGTTGATGCTCTCAAGCCGGCGCTGGTCCATCCGTTCAGGTTCCGGTAAATTCATAGCCCTCTCCATCCTCCCCAACTCCTTTCTTTGCGATCAGTAACAATCCCTGCGATTCTGCTTTCTGGATCAGGCGGTTGACGATCCCAACCACCCGCCGGGTTCCGAGCACCTTTCGCAGTTCCATCTCGTTTGCGGTCCGGTGCAGCCGGATGAACTCGAGGATCTTTGCCTCCTGTTCGGTGAGACCGAGCTGGTCGGTGATCACCTGCGCCGGCTGGCTGGCGGGTGCCCGCTTTTTCACCTGCGGCACGTTCATGATCGGGCGATCGGCAACTGATTTCTCCTTGCAGGCCCGGAGCAGGTTAAGGAAATCTTCAAGATGAATGGCCCGGGTGTGCGCCGGCATCACGTCCATCCCGCTCAGGCAGTAATACTTGCAGGCTGCGTAATTCTGTTCTTCGTGTGCATTGGTCCCGGCAATGAAAAACACACTCGCGAGTAACTCAAGACCTTCGGAATTCAGCGTTGCCCGCCGGGCTTCGAGTTTTAAGAGCAGTTGCTCCATCAGCCGCTTCAGGAGATGCATGGTGCCGGTCTTATCCACGATCACGGCTGCAACCCGGTTCAGGTCAGTGCTTTTTTTCACGTTCGAGAGGATATAGAGCATCACTTTCTCGCACTCGCGCCCTTCGCCCTGTGCATCGAGGAACTGCGCATAGGAAAGCCCGCCGGTAAGGAAGTCTGCCCGGTACGCCCGGTAATACCAGGACCGGGCTTCTGCGGTATCACCGGTATCTTCGAATAACAGGGCGGTTTCGAGAAGGCTGGCAACGTTTACATCATGGGAAACATGTTCTGAAAACCTGCGTTTTGCCTCATCCGCAGGTTCCCATGCAGAGAGGTGCCGGCGGTACCTGCTGATGATTGTCCGGAGCAGGTCCAGGTCATTCTTTGTTGCCAGTTCATCCCGGATCAACTGCTCGTATGCAGCAAGGGCGTCTTTCTTTCCTTCCTGAGTGTCAGCCCGGGCAGCGAGCAGATCGCAGACAAGGGTGCGGTATAACGGCCGGGGAGAGCGTTCAGCCAGCACCCGTGCGGCACCGAGCGCTTCTTCAGTTTTCCCGTGTGCCCGAAGGAGCAGGGCATAGTCAAAGTGGATCTCGCAATCCGTATCGAACCGGATATGATCGGTGTAGGCCTCAAATGAAGCCGGCGCATCGTAGCAGGAGAGAGCAGAGAGGTATTTCCTCAGGACTGCGGGATCCCGGGTCTCTTTGTAGATCCGGTTCGCCGACTCAGCTGCTGCCGGGAAGTTTCCGGTTTTGACCAGCGCATCGAGATATTCATGCCCGTGCGCAGTGCCGGCCCCGAGCACCGCATGGGTGGTGAGCGCCTCTTTGGCCTCGCCAATCCCCAAAAGTGCCTGCATCAGGTGCCGGACATCTTCTTGTTTCTTTCCTGCCTGCACGAGTCGCTTGAAGACCGGCAGTGCTGCCCGGTAATCCTTGTGGCCGAGAAGATATTCCGCATAACTCCGCAGGGCATCCTGGTTGGAGGGATCGAGATGGACGGCGGTCGCGTACTCCGCAATCGCGCCCTCGTCACCCCGGGCTTCGAGCACTTTTGCCAGGTAACTGTGCACATAGGAAGAATCCGGCATCTTCTGCGCCAGATCCTTAAAAAAGACCTCCGCATCGTCGAGTTTTCCCATGTAGTAGAGGTTGGTTGCCGCGAGCACATCGATGGCGGAGTCCTTCCCGGACTCCAAGAGAAGGGAGCAGAGCTGGCCGGACTCGATATACCGTCCGTCTTCAAAGAGCCTGAATGCCTCCTTCTTCTGCTCTTCTTTGGATGAGGGAATCATACGTTTCCCGGACCGAACCGGATCGCAAAAAGCCCCTTGAGCATCCGGATCATGTCCCGCTTCTGCACCCGTGAATCTCCCTTGTTCTGCCAGGCAATGGGAACTTCAGTTACGCTATATCCTGCACGCTTCAGTCGCCAGAGCAGTTCGACATCGAACTCGAATCCCCGCGATGTCATCCTTGGCAGCACAATATCGACTGCGGCTTTTTTGAAGACCTTGGCCCCGCACTGGGTATCGCTGTAGGTGAGTCCGAAAAGCAGCCGGATCAGGAAGTTAAACGCCCGGCTCTCCATCCGGCGCATGAAGCCCTGCGGCACGCGAAGCGTTGAGCCCGGTACCCAGCGCGAACCGATCGCAGCATCGGCATGGGCAAGCTGGGAGAAGAGCCGCTGCATCTCACCGATACTTGTGGATCCATCTGCATCGAAATATCCCACAAGCGGTGCCCGGGCAGCATTGAGTCCTTCAATCACGCCGCCTCCCTTTCCCAGCCGGTGATCGAAGACAAGACAGCGGATCGTGAGATCTGTTCTCCGGGCGGCGATCCGGCTGACACGATCCGCCGTTGCATCGGTCCCGTCACAGACCACGATAAGTTCGCCATCAAAGGCCGGAATCTCATCGAAGAGCAGCTGGATCCGGTTTTCCTCATTGTACGCGGGAATGACGAGGCTGAACGGTACTGCGGGGGCGGTCATAACGGGGCGTGCTCCAGGTAAGGGGGATGCAGGGAAGAAGGGTTACGCGTGATTAGGTATTATTGCGGACTCTTCCGTAGTGACTTTCTGTTTATCGTACTATATTCGTGGGCAGAGTATCCCAATAACGTTACTGGTGCTTGAGCAGGTGCTGGCCAAGTACCGTTTCGGGACGGTATTTTTCTGCCATCTGAAGTGCCGTTTTCCGGAGCTCGTGATGTTCGGCAATACAGCTTGCCGGAGGCGGGGTTTTATGAAGGATAGCCGAGGTGTTCTCGGTGATCTGGATGAGTTCTGTCGCGATGACGGCATTGAGCCAGATGAGGTCGGCGAGCATCTCTTTTGTTTCAGGGTCCTGCATGGTGAATAGGTGACATTTCGGGAATATTAAGGATAGGTATGAAACGGCAGGATATCCTGCACCAGATCCCCAGAATGAAGATAATGAACAATGAAACGGGTTTCGTTGTAAAAAACCCGAATGAAGTCAAAGACTTCGCACCAAAATAATGAAATTTTTGCTCTCCAAACTCAATTTTCATTTGTTTGCTCTAACATCGGAAGTTTTCAAAATTTTCATGACAAATTTTCAGCCCGGCATTATTTCCGGTCAGGAAGAGGCAATAATTTCCCTGATCTGCCGGATAATGGATGAAAAATCCGCGCTATCCGGCTCCTGCCGGGCAAATACAACTTCATCGCATCGTTGGAGTATCGTATCAATATTCCTCATATCCCGGTCGGATGTGCGAAGAAGCGACACAATTTCCTGCGTAGTAACTTCGCTCTTGTTCCCGAATTCGTACGAAAGGAATATCCTGAGGGCCCGACCTGCCTGGCCGTACGCATCGGAGTAGCGGTGCTGGTCAGATGCCTGCTCGGCATCGTTAAGGAGCCGCTCAGCATCCTTCCGGTAATTGAAGTCCGATTGAGAGTTGCTACTCTGGGCTTCGGGAGCCGGAAGCCCACGCCGTTTGTATCTCAAGTATACGTATCCTCCGAAGATCATGAGGATCACGGTCGCCAGTATGAGAAGGGGAACCAGCGGGAAACCGGCCGGCCCGATCTCCATTTCCAGGGAAACCTGCACTACCTTTTGGTCTTTTGTGGTTGCATTCACGAACGCTTTTTTTCCATCGGGTGTTGCATATGTGATATTTGCCATCGCGCCAGTGAGCGTTCGGTTGAGGGAAGTCTCCGTATGTTTATACTCCTGCGCCGCCAGCGTCCGGGCAAACGATTGGAAAGTCGTGTCGGCATCCAATGCCGGGTCTGGAGTGATCGCAGTATTTGCAAGTTCATGAACTGAGGGAACAACACTCCCCTGCATAGAACCCTGCACGACAACCTGTTCATCAGCTCCTTTCCGGTACACCATCGAAAACGTTCCGGTTTCATTGCCTGCCGGTTGCGTGTCCAGCATCTGGCGGGAGAACCCTTCGGCACCGAGGCTCTCATTCACTGCCACAAACAGCGGATCTGTTTTGAGCCTGATGTCAAACTCTGTCTGTTCGCGCTCCCTCTTCTCTTTCTCGCGCTGTTGCTGTTGTCGTGTGGCTTCCGTATCGGGCTGTGGCTGGCCGCTCGCGATCGATTGTTGTCCTGAACTGTCAGACCCAATCTGCTGCCGGGTGCTCACGGTCTGTTCCACCGCACTGACCGAACTTTGAGCTGGTATCTCCCCGCTCTCCCGCCGGCTGCTGCTTTCCAGATGTGCCGGGAAATTCTTCATAAGACCCGGGTCCCCGACAATGTGGATGAAGAACTCCGGCAGGCTGACGTTTACCGGGGGGGTTGCGTGATAGAACGAAAAGTGTACTTTGTAATCCCGGGAAACCTGCGAAGGGGCCATCGTGAGGTTCAGGAACGACCGGCCAGCCGGGATAGTCTGGGAAAAGACCCGGTTCTGAGTGCTGATCATTACGACACCGGTCTTCTGGAGTTGCGCATCGGTGGAGAACCGGACAGTCCCGATCACCTCATCCGGGTAACTGCTGCTCACGGCAAGCGGGATCTCAATGGTATGTCCCGTCAGGAAATAATAGTCCTGCTGGCCGGCAGTAAACGTGATATCTGCGGCAACCGATGCCGGGATGATGAGGCAGAGCAGGATAACCGTGAACAGGCACTTGCAGATCATTGAATGATACGCCCCCGTCCGTATCGCAGGAAGAGCTCGATGAGGATTAGGATAAGTGACCCGGCAAAAAAGAAGTCCCTGATGCTCGTCTCTTCCGGTTCGCGGACGATCTCGTTATTCAGCCCGGCGTAAATCTCAGACAATGTCTGTCCGTCTACGGATTTGAAATACCGGCCCCCGGTATCTTCTGCAATGGACCGGAGGGTTGCCTCGTCGAGATCGGCGTACTGGGGATTGCCCAGCCAGTCGTACCCGATTACCACCGGATGGGCCGATCCCAGCCCCACGGTAAAAACCTGGATCTTGGCGTCCTTCGCTACTTCGATCGCCTCGTCAACGGTGACCATCCCGGTATTGTTCACGCCATCAGAGAGCAGGATTACCACGCTCTTCTTGTTCGGTACCGACCGGGCCATGTCGATCGCAAGCGCGAGACCATCGCCGATTGCGGTCTGTCCCGGTTTGGGGGTGACCGCAGCGAGTTTCTGCCGGACCCGGTCCTTGTCGGGACTCAGGTACGCCGCAGTTGTTGCACCGGACTCGAAGATCACGACTCCTGCATTATCGGCCGGCTCGAGGTTTTTGATCAGCGTTTCAGCAGCATGCTTGGCCGCTTCGAGCCGGGTAGGCTGATAATCATTGGCCTGCATGCTCCCTGAATCGTCAATGGCAAGGATCACATTGACCCCAGTTTTGGTCTGGTCGAGGGAGATATGGGGGTCTGCGAGGCCAATGCATAACAGGGCAATGGCCGCGAGGGCGATGGCAAAGAGCAGGTGAACACGCCGGGATTTCTGTTTGTCCCCGAGTGCGGATTTGAGAAATGTAATTTGTGAAAATACAAGCGCTTCCTGCTTCTTTTTCTTAATCACGAAGTAATAGGCAGCGACAAGGATCGGCAGGAGGACAAGACCCCAGAGCCATGCAGGGTTATAGAATCCTGCCATGGTTCCTCCTCCTCTTCATGCCCTGGAAGAATTGTTGCAACGGGATATCATAGGGATCGGTTGTCAGGATTGACACATTCCCGATTCCTGCCCGGGAAAGGCTGGCAGTGAGCGTATTTTCCGCCTCTTCAACGAGAGCTGAATACCTTGCGCGGAACCCGGCATCTGATGTATCTACGATAATTTGCTCTCCGGTCTCGGAATCCTCAAGTGCAACGGTGCCGCTATCAGGGAGCTCCTGTTCCCGAACATCGGTAACACGGATCGCAATAACTTCGTGGCGCTTCCGGAGGATCCTGATCGCTCCCAGGAAATCCGGCGATGCAAAATCTGACAGAATGATCACTGAACTTCTTCGGGTAAGGATCGTACCAAGAAACCGTGCGGCTGCGGAGAGATCAGTCTTTAACGAGACCGGTTTATGATCGATCAACGTGTTGAGAACTGAAACAAGGTGCTTTTTCCCGCGTTTTGCCGGCAGGAATTTCTCCACCCGGTCCGAAAAGAGGCAGAGACCGATCCGGTCATTATTCCGCAGCGCTGCAAAGGCAAGGCTCGCGGTCACTTCGAGCATCTTCTTCTGTTTGGTGGTCTCTGAACCAAACGTTCCGGATCCGGAGATATCCACGACAAAGTAAAATGTCTGGTCGCGTTCCTCGGTATATTCCTTGATGAACGGGCGGTTATACCTGGCAGTGACCTTCCAGTCAATGGAGCGGACATCGTCTCCGGGCACATATTCCCGTATCTCGGCAAACTCGACACCGTGACCTTTGAAGAGGGAATGGTGAAGCCCCGACTGGAGCCCTTCCACCAGCGCATTGGTGGTGATCTCAATCTTTCTGAGTTGCCGGATCAGGTCGGTCCTGTTTTCCATCTTGTCACTCCCAACGGTTACCGCGATCATCACCGTCCTCACGGCACCGTTACCTTTTGGAGAATACGGTTTATGATCGCATCCGGTGTCACGCCTTCCGCCTCGCCTTCATAGGTCAGAATGATCCGGTGCCGGAGTACATCATGAGCCACTGCTTTGACATCCTCAGGAAGCACGAAACCCCGGCCGGCCAGCAGGGCCCTGGCCTTTGCCCCGAGGATTAGGCTGATGGAAGCACGCGGGGATGCACCATAGGCAACGTACTTTGCCGTGTCGATATCATAGGCAGCCGGGTGCCGGGTAGCATCCACGAGCTCGGTGACATAGCACTTGATAGCGGCATCCGCATACAGGCTTCTCGTGAATGACTGGATGGCAAGGATCTTTTCTGCACTCATCACTTTTTTCGGGATAATGGTGGTGCCTTCCGCGAACCGGTCGAGAATCCTGATCTCGTCTTCTTTGTCCGGGTAGGTCATCAGTACCTTGAACATAAACCGGTCGACCTGTGCCTCCGGGAGGGGATACGTTCCTTCGGATTCGATCGGGTTCTGGGTGGCAAGCACAAAGAATGGCCAGGCGAGTTGGTGGGTTTCGCCCTGGATGGTCACCTGCTTCTCCTGCATGGCCTCTAAGAGGGCGGACTGCACCTTGGGGGGTGCCCGGTTGATCTCATCAGCGAGAACAAAATGGGCAAAGATCGGGCCCCGGATAGTCGAGAAGGTTGCGTCCTTCTGGTTGAAGATCTTTGTCCCCATGATATCTGCGGGAAGGAGATCCGGTGTGAACTGGAGCCTGACAAAACTGCAGTCTATGCATTGCGAGAGCGTGCGGATCATAAGCGTCTTTGCAATGCCAGGTACTCCTTCCAGGAGAACATGCCCGTCCGCACACAACGCGATGATGAGCCGGTCGATCACTTCGGCCTGCCCGACAATGACGCTCTTCATCTCTACCCGGAGCGCCTCTAATTCAGCGGCAAGTGCTTTTGCCTGTTCGTTCAGCGGGATAATTTCTGCATTCATCGGTGTCACCACGCACTCGCAATTCATTTGGTCCGGCATATCCTGCTGGTTTTGCCGGGATTATCACCGGGTCTGTCCCGGACCTGCCCGGTGATACCCGGTTTACTTTTCGCATCTTACCTGTCCCGGGTCCGGTACAGAGCAGTTGATACAGCGATTGGCCGGTATGGGCATTGAACCTGACGGATTGCGCCTGCCATGCTCAGATTGTACCGGTGACCGTTACCTCACCAAACGGGAGAGCCGTGGTCTTTGAGTCAAGCCGGTTCCCGTTCTTCCATATCTCGGCAGTCAGTACCTGTTTTGTCGAACCATCCTGCTTTTTTACCGTTGCCGAGATTGTTGTACCCGGGTTGTCGATCGCAAATACCCGTTCCCCGGAATTGCGCAGTTCCCCCGTCTCGTTTCCGGACGTATATGTCCCGGTATATCCCCCGCGGTAAATAATCTTGATAAATACCCCATTATCCGGAACAGGTACGTTATCGAGTTCAAACCCGGTCTTCAGTGCAACATTGTAGGCCAGCACACCGGGCTGCCCGGCCGGGGAACCGGTTGCAGGTGCTGGTGCACTCTGCCCGGGAGATGACGAACTTATCGCGGTTGCGGTCGGGGTTATGCCGGGAGGCTCCCCACTACTCCCCATGAAAAACACAACTGCACCTGCCACTACGATGAGGATTCCGGCAGCTACCGCAATGGCTACCCACGGCTTGTCCAGAAATCCATCTTTTCTTCTGTTTCCTGTTACCATTTTTTTCACCGTTCCTCAAAAACACATCCGGACTATTGTGCCGGATGCTTCTGTCAGTAACTACCCCCCGGACAATTAAACGATTTATGAGCAATTGCTCTACATGTCGGGAAAAAACTTCAGGAACCGGACAAAAAATTAACCGGCAATTCGTTATCAAAGGGCGAGCTCTGGCGAATGAGCTGAGGACAGGGTACAAAAAGGATGCGAAAATAAAAAATAAAAAAATGAACTTATCTAAACTCAACCGCACTAATCATGCGTGTAGCATTCAGTAAATCGCTCATAACAATTTTGTCCTGCGACATCGTGTAGAGCGTATCTTCGATATAGAGCGCACGTTTCACTTCATGGTAGGATCCGTTCGTGTCCCGGTAGTGCACAACCGTGCCTTTCCCGGTAAACCCTTTCTGCGGGTTCACGCCGAATACATACGCCCCGCCCCAGACAGATGGGTGCCAGCCGTTCGCTGACGTTGAATCTTCTACAATATGAACGGGCAGGACGAGAAGATCTTTTTCCCGGTCGAATAGGAAGGCCTTGTGGTCCTGGAGCACTTCGGAATCGCTGCCGTACCCTCCCAGTTTCTCCTCATCAACCAGGAGCGGGTTGTGCACATCGGCAACATCAAAGAGTGCCAGTTTCAGACCGCCCCGGGTGGATTGCTTTCCAACGCCGATGAGATGAGTGGCATCGTAGGGGTGCAGGTAACTGGAGAACCCGGGGATATGCAGTTCGCCCAGCACCTTCGGGCTCTTTGGATTCGCAAGATCGATGACAAAGAGCGGGTCCGTCTCGCGGAATGTCACGAGGTACAGGCGTTCCCCCATGAAGCGTGCAGCATAGATCTTCTCGTTCAGTGCAAGATTACTGATGGATCCGATTACGTTCAACTGACCATCCAGCACGGAGACTTTACTGAACCCCCGGTTCCATCTGCCACTCCAGTCATCGATCGTAGTTGCGATCCGGAGGTTCCCCCCGTACTCGTCCAGGGAAAACTGGTTGAGCAATGTCCCTTCAACGGATCCGTGTGCGGTAAAGGATATCCGGCCATTGTTCAGGGTAAACGCGTACAGATCGGTGCCCTGCGAAGTACGGTAGTCCCCAGGGGAAGCTATCGCAATATACATGTTCTCCGGGGAAACGTAGATCGTTCCCGCAGAGCCCATGAGGAATGATTTCGCCCGTATCGGTTCGTCCGTGATAATATCAACAGCACCGACTGTCGTCAGGGAAAACTCCCTGTCTTTTTTGTTGAAATAATAGACTGGAGGGACCATAGTTCCCCTGCGACTGTCATACATTGCCGGAAATGTCACATCCCCGTCATACTGGTCGATATAGTCATTCGTGACGAAGTAGAGCATGGACCCGATCATGCGGCTCTCCTTGTACACGCCATCCAGTTCCATCTCGCGCTGGAGTGCCGGGTGTGCAGGATCCTTTACTGACCAGACAAATATCCGTGTCTTCTGGTCGGTTGGCATGGTGGTGCCGCAGGCGCCGGGCTGGCAGTTCATAACGGTACGCGATGTATACTCCGAACTGATCAGCACAAGCCGGTCGCCATGGAGGTACAGCGACTGGGGCGATCCGGAAAACTGAAGGGTCGAGATAATTCCTGCGGTGTCAGCAGGATACGCGTGCAGGATGTGGAGGTGGCTGCCCGTGACAACATAGACATATGTCCCGTCAGTCTTGATGATATCAGCCTCATCTACATTCCTGACCTGGACATTTGTGGTGGAATATTTCCGGTCGCCATCCGGCATTGGGGCTGAGGTTGCTGCCGGTACCGGCTGTGATGAAGAAGATGCCCGTACTGTCCCGGTCGATCCGGAAAACTCCCCGCTCTGGCTCTTCTGCGTTGGCTTGAAAGAGGAGGAGTAGACCTGGACGAGCATCTCGTCATCTGCTGCAAGGTTGGTCCGTCCGGTGATGGTGAACTTCTCGCCCACATACCGGTCGCCAATCGGGTTGATGGTAATGAAATGTCCCTCCGTAGACGGTGTTGGCCGGGATCCCTGTGCCCGCTGCAACGTCATGTCCCGCGGTGACTCGAGGACGTTGAAGAGGGCAGTGCCGGTAGCGTGCTGCAGGATCGCATCTACGGTCACGATATATTCATCAGGTTTGAAGGTGGATGTATCGATATCGAACCGCCAGGTACGGGTCCCGTTCGCCGTGGACCATTCGCGGGTATCCACCGGGGCAGCACCATCTGCCAGGAGCTGCGGGTCCTCATATCCCTCCGTATGGGTGATGAGAAATACCCGGGCCTCCTCCTGTGACGAGAATTGCCGGGGCTCTTCCGCGCCGGTCGTGACTTTCTGCTGGAGAATGGGCTGGTTCGGTAGTGCGGTACTGGTTGTTTCCGCCGGGTGCAGCGGGAACGCAGTCATCACCACATAAGCGATGATGATGCCCGTTATCAGTCCTGAAAGGATCAGGATTGGAATGTTTTTTGAAATCATATGTGATCACCCCATGCGGGGAACGAGAGCAATGGGAATACGCTCCTGTGCAGAGAAAAAAGATTCAGGTAAATAAACGATTTATGAGCAAATCCTCTACATATCGGAAGCGTATACTTGGATCAAATCAAAAGAGAATCCTGATATTATTCCCGGAGCATCCCTTATTATGAAGATCCTTTGGAGCGTCCTGCTGCTCTGTGTCTGTGCAGTACTCGTACTGGCGGTTGCTTTCCCGGATCATATGCCGGCTCCACCTGCGTACTGTGCCACTGCTATCCGGGACAATCCACTGGATTCATCCATGAATCACGGTATGGCCGGGGTCATTGGTGAACCCGAAAATGCCGGTCATCAGGTACATACTGCCCTGTTCTCAAAATATGTGGCTGCCGATGTTCCCTATATCATTGTCTCACTTTACAGTGGCGATCTGTCCGATCCGCTCTCATTATCGGTTATCACTCCCGACAAGACCCTCGGCCCGTTCTCTGATGGATCGGATGGGATAATTGATGGGAGGATTGATTTAAAGATTAATAATCCGGGGGTTATGATGCCGGGAATCTGGAAATTCCAGGTGCACAGTTACAAAAATATCTCTTCTGGCAGCCTCGAAAACCTTTCATGGATCAGGACCGGCACCTGATGACCACAAGACTGATGAATGAACAAAAATAATGAAACTGGTATGAAAAGGAGAGAGCTGTTTTCTGTTGTCCTGCTCGCTGTGATTCTCTCAGCGCTTGCAGCACCGGCAGTCGCTCTTCCCCAGGGATATATAGTTGAACCGGCATTCGGATCTACCGGAATAACTGTTGCCGATGTCATCCCGATAACCTTCTGGGATCTCACGTTCCGCGAGATGGTGATTATTGGTGCCCTCGCCCTCTCCCCGGCCTTTGTTTTACCGGTCGAGATTTTTTTTGCCGTAAAACTCCTCTCATTTTTCGGGTTCAAGAGAATTGCGAGGAGCAATATCCTTACAAGCACCGTGCGAAATACTTTATTCAGTCTCATCCGGAACCGGCCAGGAATCAGCTTCGTTGATCTCTCGCAGGAAATGGGGATCTCCCGCGGTGCACTCACTTATCATCTTACGCTCATGAGAGTATCAGGGAAAATTATTCTTCTCAAGGATCATGGCTCACTCAGTTATTTCGAAAATTCCGGCAGATATGGCGATGGCGAGCAGAAAGTGATGAGATACCTGCACCAGGACATGGATAAGAAGATCCTCCTTTCCCTTGCCAACAATCCACTGATGTCCCGTACGGACTTTGAAAAGATGCTCGGGGTATCCGGTCCAACCGTATCCTGGCACATGAAACGGCTTATCGATGACGGGATCTTGAACGTACGAAAGGATGGGCGTTTTTCCCGGTATTCCCTTTCGGAAGGAGCATGGGCATCCCTTATAAAATGCTGCGATAATGATCTTGTCCTGCCAGGACCATTGCCGGGAACAGTCAATCCCGTCCGTTATTCTGCCTTCGCCGGAACTGCGGAACTTTAACCGGTTTTTTCAGGCAATTTTTTCAGGAAGCATATCATCTCCCTGTTCCTCTTCTGCTCCCCGGGGATTTTTGTTATTGGGGTGAGTTGGCAAATCCCTGCCGAATGCTCTGCCAGACACATCGTTGGGGTACCCAGATCTCCTGGGGACATGGCATGTACCATACCTGCCCGCTTTCATCAGTCTTCAGGGTGAGTGGGCATGTATGATCACCGGTAAGGTTGCATGGGAAAGACGCTGGCGACATTTGTGAAATGAGGTAACGGTAGGTTCCGGCCCGATCATGCTCGTTTTTCACAATAAAGTTGTGGATTCCTGTGTACGTGTAGTAATTCTCCATAAGTGTCCGGTATTGGGAGGGACTTTCTCGTGAAGAATTGTCGAGACGCTCCCGCATTAGTGCGATTCGTGCATCTACGGCTTTCTTCTGGAGTAAGATGTATTCAGTTTTTTCTGCACTTGTGAAATTTTTCGAACCTGAACCCACCCTGATCACGAGCGGAAAACTTGCTATTGGCATCGTTTGCGGAATCTGGCCGGAAGGCACATATTTTACTGATTGGTTAAGTCCTCTTGGTACATCACCCATGAAAGAGACGCCGGTGGTTTCGGTATAGATATACCCGGTATCCCGGTACGGCATGCGGTCCCCGGATATCCCGACTGCCATGTGGTGTTCCGGGATAAAGAGAAGAAGTGAGACATTGTACCCCTCCCGGGAGAGGAGACCGGCCAGCAAGACGCTCTTGTCATCGCAATCGCCGGTCCCCTCAACAATGGTTTCGACCGGGAAACGCGAGGGTGTATCAGGGTGAGCACCCGCTTCATTATCGTAAGGAAGGCTCTGCACAAATACCGTGAGCAGTTCCAGATATTCGTCGTCGGTATAGTGGTGCTCTTTCCTGATAATGTGGATACCTCTGAGAAGGTCAGCATAGAGCGGCTCCTGGTGCGGATCATCAACAAACGCCCGGTAATAATCAGGAGCCAGGATTTCCGGTGTGGCTTCATCGGGAGTTAACGCAAATTTATCCCCGTTTTTTGCACCATAATAAACAGCAGTGCTTACATTGGTTCTGATGGTAATGTTTGTTTGCTGGAAGGAGAACGTGTACTGGCGGCTTATGGTCCCCGGGGTATCATTGTTAGCGATAAACGGGAACGTGACATTACTCATTATTTCTTGTGTCGCGGGAGTTGATCCAGGATTCAGTCCGGTGCCGGCATTATCTATCGGGTCGGGTAGAAGAACCTGTGCCCCTGGAAAAACATCCGGTATTTTGCTACCGGGTACCATGGGGGAAAATCCTGCGGGTTCCTGATAAACTTCGTTATCTATCCCGATAGTAGCACCAGGCGGAATAAGAAAGATCGCTGCGATAAAAAAAAAGAGTATCGTTCTTTTGCATAATTTTTTAAAGTCCTGCTGCAATAAACCGCAATATGGCGACTCCAGATTTCGGAAGAAGATAGGCGAGCACTCACCAGGTTTTTTTTGCCGGGTGGTTGCTAATACCCGGAAGTGCGATCTCATATCTCCTGCCAGATTACTACCAGATCATTGGGGATGGAGTGGAAAATGTTTTGGGATTTGTGTTATTATAAAAAATTGGACCCGGTGCGATCACGGCCGTTTGTATAGAGAGATGTGTTTGGGTTCGTTTTTGGGTTTTCTGACACGTCCGAATTCTCTTGAAAAAAATTTGGTGGAATTCTGAATAAAATAGATTCATGGTTACTTTTGAATTCTTCTTAAGTTATGAGGTTTCGATGGGATGGATCAATTTAATCGTTCTATAACCTGATTATTTTAAGAGAATCATGTCCTATCTTGAAAATATCCGGCAGCACGGCCGGCATGCCAACCCGTTCTTTTGCCAGATGGGGATCGATATCGTCAGCTATGATACAGGAACGGCAGTACTGAAAATGCAGGTCCGGCCCGACATGCTCAACGGTGTCGGCTGGCTCCAGGGCGGGATGCTCGTGGCG
>Ga0074195_1001188_pt1 | contig 38927 bp, 31 predicted proteins | sample EPASupsiteHSE623_FD_64525 | JGI IMG/M metagenome (GOLD analysis project Ga0074195, IMG submission 64525) | Bioremediated contaminated groundwater from EPA Superfund site, New Mexico - Sample HSE6-23 | ecosystem: Environmental > Aquatic > Deep subsurface > Groundwater > Contaminated ...
GAATGACAGCAACGCCATCCAGTCATCTTCTTCAATCGGTAAAATTTGTTCTCCCATTGCTCACCCCCGTGGGGCGAGAATAGCAAATATCATACGGCATTTCAATGAAAGTTAGCGCTCATGCCCCCGGCCCCCCTCGATGAGGGGGAAATTTGCCGTCGCGCCGGGAGAGGAGAGAGGAAAGATTCCCGGGAGGAGGTCACCCCCTCCCGGACCCTCCCGGACGGGAAAGCCATAGGGCAGCGGCGCTGCATTGCCCGCGTCGCTGCGCCCATGCACCGCCGCGCCGCCTCCCGTTTCTCCCCCTTGCCTTTCCGTTCAGGGGGTCCGGGGGGGATGATCCCCCCCGGCCGCCGGAGGCCTCTTTTCCCCTCTCCCCCCTCTTCCTACACCGTGCCGGTGTGGCCGAAGCCGCCGTCGCCGCGGTGGGTGTCGCCGAGTTCGTCGACGGGGGTGATGACCGGCGTGACGATGGGGAGCAGGACGAGTTGGGCGATGCGCTCGTGCCGGGCGATGGTTTTGGGCGTCTGCGAGGTATTGAGCAGCCACACGACGATTTCGCCCCGGTAGTCGGGGTCGACGACGCCGACGCCCTGGGCCACGGTCAGGCCGTGTTTGGCCCCGAGGCCCGAACGGGAGTAGAGGAAGCCGGCGACGCCGGGCGTGTCGATCTCGATGGCGATGCCGGTAGGCACCGGGGCGCGCGCGCCGGGTTCGATGGTCAGCGATTCCGGGACGATGTCGGCGCGCAGGTCGAGTCCGGCCGAACCGGGCGTGGCCACGGTGGGCGGATGGGCGCGGCTGGATTCCCGGAGGAACCTGATGCGAAGGGTGGTTTTGGGTCCGGTCATGGCGCTACCTCCGGGCGGGGAATTCAGGGGGGTTAAACTACCCCTTCCGCCGATTTTGTAAATACAATTTAATTTACTGAAATAAAACGAGTTATTTCGGCAGATGTCAAGGTCGTGACGTTTTTTGGACCGGCCTTGCCTTTTGCTGGGCCTTATGGATAGATGTCTGGCAAGAGACGGCCGTGCGGCGCTTGGAGCCGCGACGGACGAGGTCCTAGAAAGGGGAACGTATGCAGCCGTTACGCGTCTATAGTGTTGTCCCGAAATTGCCCGTGAAGTTGAAGCCGCTTTGGGAGTTGGCCTACAATCTCCTTTTTTCCTGGAATGATGACATTGTTTCGCTTTTTGCGCAGGTGGACCGCAAGCTGTGGCGCGAATGCTACGGCAACCCGGTGTGCTTTCTCAATCGCCTGCCCCAGAAGACCCTGGAATCCCTGGCCGAGGACGAATTTTTCGTCGAGCGCGTCAACGACCTGCGCCAGAACCTGGAAACCTATCTTTCCCGCAAAACCACCTCGATTCCCTTTCCCGACCGCGACGGCACGCCGGTCGTGGCCTACTTCAGCCTGGAATACGGCATAAGCCAATGCCTGCCGGTCTATTCCGGCGGGCTGGGCATCCTGGCCGGCGACCACCTCAAATCGGCAAGCGACCTGTGCGTGCCGCTGGTGGGCATCGGACTGTGCTACCAGCAAGGCTATTTCCGCCAGTATCTCACCCCGGACGGCTGGCAGCAGGAACGCTATCCCCTGTACGACTTCGAGCAGATGCCGCTGTCGCTGTGCAAGGACGCTGCCGGCGAACGGATTCTGGTCCACGTCGATCTCAAGGGCGAGGCGGTCTACGCCCAGCTCTGGAAGGCGCAGGTGGGGCGGGTGTCGCTGTACCTCATGGACTCCAACGTGCCGGAAAACCAGCCGGGCACGCGCCAGCTCACCAACCGCCTCTACGGCGGCGACCTGGAAACCCGGGTGCGCCAGGAATATCTGCTCGGCATCGGCGGCATCCGCGCCCTGGAAGCCCTGGGCCTCAAGCCCAAGGTCATCCACATGAACGAGGGCCATTCGGCCTTTGCCGGCCTGGAGCGCATCGCCAACTTCATGGACAAGCACAAGCTGTCCTTCGAGGCGGCCATGGAACTCGTGGCCTCGAGCTCGATCTTCACCACCCACACGCCCGTGCCGGCCGGCAACGACCGCTTTCCGCCGGATCTGATCCAGGCCTATTTCGAGGACTACGCCAAACGGCTGGGCCTGGCCTTCAAGGTGCTCCTGGCCCTTGGCCGCGAAGACCCGCGAAACGATTCCGAACATTTCTGCATGACGGTGCTTGCGCTCAAGCTCTCGCGCTTCAACAACGGCGTGTCGCTGCTGCACGGCGTGGTGTCGAGCAAGATGTGGAACCGGGTGTGGAACCAGTACCCGGTGGAGGACGTGCCCATCGGGGCCATCACCAACGGCGTGCACGTGCCGACCTGGGTGGCCCAGGATCTGGCCGCGCTTTACGACCGCTACCTCGGGGCCAACTGGCGGGAAGACCCGGACACCGGCCGCGTCTTCGCCCAGACCCACCTGATCTCCGACGCCGAACTGTGGCGCACCCACGAACGCCTGCGCGAACGCCTCGTCGGCTACGTGCGCGAACGCCTGCGCGAGCAACTGCTGGCCCGCGGCGCCAAGCGCAAGGAATTGCAGACCGCCGAGGAGGTCCTCGACCCCCAGGCGCTGACCATCGGCTTCGCCCGGCGTTTTGCCACCTACAAGCGGGCCAGCCTGCTGCTCTCCGACAAGGAACGGCTCCTGCGCATCCTGTCCGATCCCAACCGGCCCGTGCAGTTCGTCTTCGCCGGCAAGGCCCACCCCCACGACAACGAAGGCAAAAAGCTCATCCAGGACCTCGTGCAGTTGTGCACCAGCGCGGAATGCCGCTACAACATGGTCTTCCTCGAAGACTACGACATGGAAATCGCCAGCTACCTCGTCCAGGGCGTGGACGTGTGGCTCAACACGCCGCGCCGGCCGCTTGAGGCCTGCGGCACCAGCGGCATGAAGGCCATGTGCAACGGCGTGCTCAACTTCAGCACCCTGGACGGCTGGTGGGCCGAGGCCTGGAAGCCCGACAACAGCGTGGGCTGGGCCATCGGCATGGGCGAGGAATACGAGGACGGCGGCTACCAGGACTTCGTGGAAAGCCAGACGCTCTACAACATTCTGGAAAACGAGATCATCCCGATATTCTACGACCGGGGCCACGGCAACCTGCCGCGCAACTGGATTCGGAAAATGAAGGATTCCATCACCCAGCTGGCCCCCGCCTACAACTCGCACCGCATGGTCGAGGACTACGCCCGCATCGCCTACGTGCCGGCGCTGGAAAACTACAACCGGCTGACCCGCGACGATTGCGTCGCCGCCAAGGATCTCGCCTCCTGGCGCATGGACATGATGACCAAGTGGAGCAGCCTGGATATCCGCAACGTCAAGGCCGACGACCCCGAACAGCTCCACGTCGGCGACCCGGTGCGCGTGTCGGCCGAGGTGCACTTGAACGGCATCCGGCCCCAGGACGTGGAAGTGCAGGTCTACGCCGGCCACCTGGACTACGAAGGCAAGTTCGCCCAGCGCGAAATCCTGGTCATGCGGCCCGTGGAAACCACCCCCGACGGCTGGCACATCTATATCGGCGAAGTCAAACCGACCGAGGCCGGCCGCTTCGGCTTCACCGTGCGTGTCCTGCCCCACCACCCGCTGCTGCTCGACTCCCACAGCCTCGGCCTCATTCGCTGGGCTTCGGCGTAGCCGGGAAGGGAAGCGGAAAGAACGCGAAGCGCATGAAGCGCACGACGCCTCCGGCCGCCGGAGCGTCGTGCGCTTTTCCTTTTGGTTCCCGTCTATTCGCCCAAGGGTTCTATCCCCCAAATGGTATTTGCGTATTCCATGACGGCCCGGTCGCTGGAGAAGTAGCCCATGTTGGCGGTGTTGCGGATGGAGGCGGCGGTCCAGGCGGCGGGGTCGAGATACAGGGCGTTCACCTTGTCCTGGGCTTCGATGCAGGACCGGTAGTCGGCGGTGATCAGATAGTAGTCGCCGCTGCGCAGCAGGTTGTCGAGAACGGGGGCGAAGAGGCCGGGTTCGCCCGGCGTGAAGACGCCGCGCCGGATCATGTCCAGGGCTTCGGCCAGTTCGGCGTCGACCTCGACGCAGCGGTTGGGGTCGTGCCCGCTGGCCCGGGCGGCCTCCACCTCGCGGGCGGTGAGCCCGAAAATGAAGATGTTTTCGCGCCCCACGGCCTCCATGATCTCGATGTTGGCTCCGTCCAGGGTGCCGATGGTCAGGGCCCCGTTTATCGCGAACTTCATGTTGCCCGTGCCCGAGGCCTCCATGCCGGCGGTGGAGATCTGCTGGGAGAGGTCGGCGGCCGGAATGACCTTTTCGGCCTGGGACACGCAGTAGTTGGGCAGAAACACCATGCGCAGCCGGCCCCGGATGGCGTCGTCGGCGTTGATGGTCTCGCCCACGGCGGTGATCAGGCGGATGATGCGTTTGGCCATGAAGTAGCCGGGCGCGGCCTTGCCGCCGATGAGCACCGTGCGCGGCGGCACGGCCAGCTCCGGATTGCGGCGCAGGCGGTTGTAGAGGGTGACGACGTGCAGCACGTTCAACAACTGGCGCTTGTATTCGTGCATGCGCTTGACCTGGACGTCGAAGAGGGTGTCCGGGTTGAGGCCTATGCCGGTTTTGCGCAGCACGTAGCGGGCCAGCCGTTTCTTGTTGTCGCGTTTGGCGGTGCGCCATTTGGCCTGGAAGTCCGGGTCTTCGGCCAGGGGCAGGAGTTTTTCGAGCTGGTCCAGGTCTTTTTCCCAGCCCCGGCCGATGTGTTCGGTAATCAGCCGCGACAGGGCCGGGTTGGCCTGGAGCAGCCAGCGCCGGGGCGTCACGCCGTTGGTCACGTTGGTGAACTTGCCGGGATAAAACTCGTCGAAATCCTTGAAGACCTTTTCGCGCAGGATCTCGGAATGGAGCTTGGCCACGCCGTTGACGGCATGGCTGCCGACAATGGCCAGATGGGCCATGCGCACGCGGTTGGAGGACCGGTCGATGATGCTCATGCGGCTGGCCCGGCCATGGTCGCCGGGATACTGTCCGGCCAGCTCGGCCAGGAAGCGGCGGTCGATTTCGGCGATGATCTCCAGGTGGCGCGGCAGTACGCGGCCCATCAGGTCGGCCGGCCACGTCTCCAGGGCTTCGGGCAGCACGGTGTGGTTGGTGTAGGCAAAGGTGTTGCGGCAGATGTCCCAGGCCTCGTCCCAGCCGAGGAACTCCTCGTCCACGAGGATGCGCATGAGTTCGGCCACGGCAATGGTGGGGTGGGTGTCGTTGAGCTGGATGGCCACCTGGTCGGCGAAGCCGTCGAAGGACGGGCCGGATTTTTTGTGGCGGCGGATGATGTCGCGCAGGGTGGCGGCCACGAGGAAATATTGCTGTTTGAGGCGCAGTTCCTTGCCGGCGATGGGTTCGTCGTTGGGGTAGAGCACCTTGGAGATGTTCTCGGACAGGATTTTGGCCTGCATGGCCCCGACGAAATCGCCCTGGTTGAAGTCGCGCAGCGAAAATTCCTTGGACGAGGTGGCGGCCCACAGGCGCATGTTGGTGACGTGGCGCGTGCCGTGGGCGGGAATCAGGATGTCGCAGGGCATGGCCATGACCGAATCCGTGTCCACCCAGCGGTAGCGCAGGTTGCCCTGGGGATCGGCGTAGGGTTCGCTGCGGCCGTGGAAACGCACCTCATAGAGGTGCTCCACCCGGTCGATGACCCAGGGGCTGCCGTGCCGCCGCCAGTTGTCCGCCTGCTCCTCCTGCCAGCCGCCCGAGATGACCTGATGGAACAGGCCGTAGTCGTAGAGGATGCCGTAGCCGTAGCCGGGGATGCCAAGGGTTGCGATGGAGTCCATGTAGCACGAGGCCAGCCGCCCGAGGCCGCCGTTGCCCAGGCCGGCGTCGCGTTCCTCCTCGGCCAGATCGTCGAGGTTGTAGCCGAGCCCTGTGGCGACCTCCCGGCAGCCCTCCTCCATGCCCATGTTGGTGATGTAGTTCATCAGAAAGCGGCCGGGCAGAAACTCCATGGAAAGATAGTACACGCGCTTGGTCATGGAGTCGTAGTAGGACGCCTGGGTGGCCAGCCACATTCTGATGAGGCGGTCGCGGATGGCATAGGCCAGTCCGCTGAAGTAGCGGAAGGGATCGGGCGGATAGAGGTCGTTGCCGAGTATGGAGAGGATGTGGCGCTTGATGTCCTCGCCGAGGGAACCGATATCGTGGAAGTCCTGGACGCTTCCTTTGGGCATGGGCGTCTCCCTGGAGTCGGGGAGGGGCACGGTGCAAAAGGTCCGGGCGCTGCCCCGGACCCCGCAGGAGAATCCTTTCCCCCGGACCCCTCAACGGTTTGGAGTTGCTGCGGGTTTGGGTGAGAAGCCTCCTGCCGGTCCGGGGACAACCAGTTCCCCGGCAAACGCTTTGGGACGTTCAAGGTCTACGGAAACGGGGTCAGGTTGTCAAAGACGGCGGGGGGCCGGGCGGCCGGGCTGACGCCGATGCCGCCGGAGACCGAGAGGCGGAAGGGGAAGTCCGAGGAGCCCGGCCCGGGGCCGGACAGCGCCTCATTCCGGTTCTACTCCAAAAATGAGACTGGTATTTGATGTGCAATATTTGTATGTTTATATATTTTTACAACACAACGTCAGTTGTGTTGTAAATTGGGTGTCAGTCGTCGGAGACGGGACGGGAACGCTGGCGCTTGATCGCTCCGTGCTTGGTCTTTTCATCCACGCGTCGTCGTTTGGAGGCCAGCGTGGCCCGGGTCTTGCGGCGGGGAGGCTGGGGAGTGAGGGCGGCGCGCAGAAGGGCCGCAAACCGCTCCACGGCAATCTCCCGGTTGGCCCACTGGCTGCGGGTCGTCTGGGAAACGACCTGCAACACGCCGTCCTTGCCGACGCGTTTGCCCAGGGCCTCCCGGATGCGGGCCTTGGCCGCATCGTCCAGGCTCGGCGAGGCGTCGAGATCGAAAAGCAGGGTCACCCGGGTGCTCGTCTTGTTGACGTGCTGGCCGCCCGGACCGCTGCTGCGGGTGGCGGTAAAGGTCAGTTCGGCCAGCGGGATGGACACCCGGGACGTGATGGCGAGCAGTGACGTATCCATGGGCGGCCTCCTCTACATGCGGGTGGCGATGGTCAGGCGCGGCGCGGCGGCCTGCAACCGCGTGACCAGATCGGGCGGAAAAACGGCCGGTCCGCCGGCAGCCAGCTCCGCATCGGCGCAACCATCGGGGCGAAAGGCCTGGATGACCCAGCGGCCGGCATCCGCCCCGGCCAGTTCCCCGGCCAGCACCGCCAGCTCCGCCTCGTCCAGCAGCCCCGGATGCCAGGTGGTGCGCGTCTCGAACGGCACGCCGCTTTTGAGCAGCAGGGCCAGACTGGCAAAGGCCGCCCCGCCGCTGCCGGAAACGCCCGTTATGCGGGCATAGGCGGCGCGGGGGGCCTTGATGTCCAGCCCCACCCAGTCGCAAAGCGGCAACACGTCGGCCAGGGCGTCCGGATACATGCCCGTGGTGTGCAGCCCCACCTTGAAGCCAAGCCCGCGCACCGCCGTGAGCATCGGGGCCAGCCCGTCCTGCAGCGTCGGTTCGCCGCCGGAAAACACCACCGCGTCCAACATGCCCCGGCGGCCCTCCAGCCACGACAACACCGAGGCGCTGTCGCGCTCGGCCCGGTCGGTGATCTCGCGCAACGGCTCGTTATGGCAATACGGACAGCCCCACGGGCAACCCTGGCAATACACGACCGCCGCCAGGGCATCCGGGAAATCCAGGGTAGAAAGCGGCGTGACGCCGCCAATGGTCAATCCTTCCACGTGGTTCCTTGTATGGGGATGCCTCCGGCGGCCGGGGCGCTGCCCCGGACCCTGCCAGGGCGCTGCCCTGGACCCGCCGGGGGGAATAATTCCCCCCGGACCCCCCTGACGGTATTTGTCCGGCAGCGGCTTTTGTCCGGGGTTGGCAACGCCTCTCCCATGCCAGAGGCGGACCAAAAGGAAAAGAGGCCAAACGGCCTCTTTTCGGAGCGGGTCTTCAGCATACTCCCGCTGCCTCCGCCTAACCCCCGTTTATCCAGGGGGCCGGGGGGATTCACGGCTCTGGCAGCCGTCAAAGACGTTCTTCACCCCGTTAACCCCGCTTATCCAGGGGGGCCGGGGGGATTCACGGCTCTGGCAGCCGTCAAAGACGTTCTTCACCCCGTTAACCCCGCTTATCCAGGGGGTCCGGGGGCGTTCACGGCTCTGGCAGCCGTCAAAGGCGTTTTTCACCGTCTTCCCGCGTCCGGCTGCCGTCCCGCCGCTCCTTTTTAACCTCCACCATCCAGGGGGTCCGGGGGGGATCATCCCCCCCGGCCGCCGGAGGCATCTTTCTTTCTCTATCTCTATATCTATCTCTTTCCCTTTTACAATTTCGGTTCGCAGAAGCAGGTACGTTCGTCGTATTCGCCTTGTTTGCCGATATTGAAGGCGGATTTGGGCCGGTAGTAGCCCATGACGCGGGTCCAGATTTCGCAGGCCCTGGTTGTGCCGGCGGCGGCGCAGGTCGGGCAGTGCTCGTGTTCGCCGGCGATGTAGCCGTGCACGTCGCAGATGGAGAACGTCGGGGTGATGGTGACGTAGGGCAGGGCGAAGCGCGACAGGGAGCGCTGGACGAGTTTTTTGCAGGCGTCGGCGCTGGAGATGCGTTCCCCCATGTAGAGGTGCAGCACCGTGCCGCCGGTGTATTTGCGTTGCAGTTCTTCCTGGCGGGACAGAGCCTCGAAGGGGTCGTCGGTGAAGCCGACCGGCAACTGGGAAGAGTTGGTGTAGTAGGGCTTGTCGTCGGCGCCGGCCTGGAGGATGTCGGGGTAGCGTTTCCGGTCTTCCTTGGCGAAGCGGTAGGTGGTGCCCTCGGCCGGGGTGGCTTCCAGGTTGTAGAGGTGTCCGGTCTGTTCCTGGAACTCGGTCATGCGCTGGCGCACGTGGTCGAGCAGGCGCACGGCCATGGCGTGTCCGGCTTCGGTGGCGATGTTTTCGGCGTCGTTGGTGAAGTTGCGGATCATTTCGTTGACGCCGTTGACGCCGATGGTGGAGAAGTGGTTGCGAAGCGAGCCCAGGTAGCGCTTGGTGTAGGGGAACAGGCCGGCCTGCATGCGGCGGTCGATTTCCTTGCGTTTGATTTCGAGGCTGGTGCAGGCGATGTCGAGCAGGGCGTCGAGGCGTTTGAGCAGACCGGCCTCGTTGCCGCGGTGCGTGTAGCCCAGGCGGGCGCAGTTGATGGTGACGACGCCCACGGAGCCGGTCTGTTCGGCGCTGCCGAAGAGGCCGTTGCCGCGCTTGAGCAGTTCGCGCAGGTCGAGCTGGAGCCGGCAGCACATGGAGCGCACCATGCCGGGTTCCAGGTCGGAATTGAGGAAGTTCTGGAAATAGGGCAGCCCGTATTTGGCCGTCATCTCGAAGAGGATGTCGACGTTGGGCGACTCCCAGGGGAAGTCCTTGGTGATGTTGTAGGTGGGGATGGGGAAGGTGAACACCCGTCCCTTGGCGTCGCCGGCGGTCATGACCTCGATGTAGGCCCGGTTGATCATGTCCATTTCGTCCTGGAGGTCGCCGTAGGTATAGGGCTCCTCCTGGCCGCCGATGACCGGGTGCTGTCCGGCCAGATCCTCGGGGCAGGTCCAGTCGAAGGTCAGGTTGGTAAAGGGCGTCTGGGTGCCCCAGCGGGACGGGACATTCAAGTTGTAGATCAGTTCCTGGATGGACTGGCGCACCTCTTCGTAGCCCAGTTTGTCCTTGCGGATAAAGGGGGCCATGTAGGTGTCGAAGGAGCTGAACGCCTGGGCGCCGGCCCATTCGTTTTGCAGCGTGCCCAGGAAGTTGACGATCTGGCCCACGGCGCTGGAGAGGTGTTTGGGCGGGTTGGCTTCCACCTTGCCGGGCACGCCGTTTAAGCCTTCGGTCAGGAGGGTGCGAAGCGACCAGCCGGCGCAGTAGCCCGACAGCATGTCGAGGTCGTGGATATGGATGTCGCCTTCGCGGTGGGCCGCGCCGGCTTCGGGGGGGTAGACGTGGTTGAGCCAGTAGTTGGCCACGACCTTGCCCGAGACGTTCAAAATCAGGCCGCCCAGGGAGTAGCCCTGGTTGGCGTTGGCGGAGACGCGCCAATCGAGGCGGTCGAGATATTCGTTGATGGACGCGCCGACGTCGACCACGGTTTTCCTGTCCTGGCGCAGGCGGGCGCGTTGTTCGCGGTAGACGGAGTAGGCGCGGTTGGTGCGGAAATGGTTGGCGGTGATCAGCGCCTGCTCCACCACGTCCTGGATGCGCTCGATGTCGGGGATCTGCCCGGCGAAGCGGTGGGAAAGCACCTTGACCACCTGGGCGGTCAGCAGCATGGCCTCGTCGCCGCCGAATTCGCCGGTGGCGGCGCCGGCGCGGCGGATGGCGGAGCGGATCTTGTCGGCATCGAAGGCGACGACGGCGCCGTCGCGCTTTTTGATGCGGGCGGGGACGGCGGCCACGGCCGGGAGGTCGCGCAGCGGGTTGGCGAAGTCGGCATTGGCTCCGGCAGGGGAAAGGGTGGAAGCATCAAGGGCCAGATTGCCGCGTTCCATCGGCTGAGGCATGCAAAGACTCCCTGTAAATGGCGGATAATGCGCCGTTAATGGATAACGGGGGGGCGATGACGGCCGGACGCGCATGCCGCGTCCGGCAGGTCGGGGGGCCTTCCCGCGAGGCTCCCGGCGAACCGTCGGCACTTGCGCCGACAGGCGTTGGCAGGTCTTCGGACTTGCGACCATTGCGGCTTTTGGGCCGGGTTCCTACAGCCCGCCGCTTCCCGGACGTCGGTCCAGTGCATGGTGGCGGGGGTCGTTATCGCTTACCGCTGCGGGGCAGTTCCGGAATTGCACCGGATTCCCTCTTTTCGGTCCAGCCCAGGCCTCCCCTCCGGGGGCGGACACCAACGCTTCCATGATATAGGGACGGAGGCACGGGCGAGTCAACCGCCCGGGAGAAACCTGAAAAACTGGTGGAGAAAAAGCTGGTTGCGCTGCTTATTCACAGTTTGTTCACCGGGGTCGAACGTTCCGGCGAGGATTCATCTTATTGAAAATGCGGAGGAACAATTCCTCCGCATTATTTTGCGACCAGCGGGTGTTTTTTTCGTTTTCCTTGCGACAGGGACCGGGGCGTTCACGGCGCTGTCCGCACCGCTCCCCCAACCCTGTCTTTCCGCCAAGGAGGGTCCGGGAGGGGGTTACCCCCTCCCGGCCGCCGGAGGCACTCTTTCTCTCCTCCCGCTCCCCTTCCGCCTTGTCCCTATTGCAGCGGGTGCAGGCATTCGTGGCCGTGGGCCGTGCACAGTTCGGCGCTGTCCTTGAGCGTGCCGGCCAGATAGGCCGCCGCCGCCTCGCCGACCGGGCCGGATGCGCCGCGGATGACGGCGATGCCGGACCGGCGCAGCTTGTCGGCCGCGCCCTGGCCCATGTTGCCGGCAATCAGCGTCGTCACGCCCATGCCGAGCAGCGTCTCCACGAGGTTGGAGCGGCAGCCGCATTCGGCCGGCGGGGCGAAGGTGTCCTCGGCGGCCACGGCGTTGTCCGGGCCGATGGTGAGGACGGTGAAGTAGCTGCAGTGGCCGAAGTGTTCGTCCACCTGGCCGTCGCGGGAGGGAATGGCGATCTTGGTCATGGCTGTCTCCTGTCTGTTTCCTGGCCGGACATACCGGAAACGGGCCGGCCTTGAAAGGGCCGTCCGCCAGCCGGTCAGGGCTGACGCATCCAAACGAGACGGCCGCGCCATTTTTCTGCTAAAAATGTATCCCAGGCCATTCGGCGTCCTTGGGATGGGCTGTCGCGGGATTCAGAAAAGCGCCTTGACTTGGGGCGTAAACGGGGACACGGGTAGCTTATGACACTTCTCTTTGACGACTCCAAAAAGCTGGAAAAAGCCCTGGGCGAGGAAGCGGCCGGCGTCCTTATAGGCATCCTCGAAAAGCAGGACGAAGAGGCGAAGCGCGAGATCGCCACCAAGCACGACTTGCGCGAGACGGAGCTTCGCCTTTTGGCTGAGATGGCCAAGCTCAATGCCGACGCCAAAACCGACATCCTTAAATGGGTGGCCGCCATGCTGATTGGACAGGCCGCGCTTATCGCCGCCCTTATGAAGCTGTTCACCAAGTAGCCGGCCAGCGCATGTCATTCCAAAAAGTCCTCACCGGAAATTAGATGCGTCAGCCCTGGCCAGCCGGTCACGCTACGGGCGGATTGCGGCGGCGGCGACGGCGGTGGAGCAGGCCGGCGGCGCGCACGGGAGTGGTGCGCCAGTTGCGGGTGATGGCCAGCACGCGCAGGGCGAAGGTGACGATGATGGTGCCAAAGGCGGCCGCCAGCGGCGGCAGATCGGCGTCCTGGCGCAGCAGCGGATAGGTCAGGCAGCCGAGAAGCGCGGCCATGGCGTAGAACTGGCCCGGCCGGAACACCAAAGGCTCCTCGCGCACGAGCACGTCGCGCAGGATGCCGCCGCCGCAGGCGTTGACCGTGCCGACCAGCACGGCCGGCGCGAAATCAAGCCCGAAGGCCAGCGATTTTTCCATGCCGACCACGGCGTAGGCCCCGAGGGCCGCCGCATCCACCAGCGCCACCAGCCGTTCGGACAGCACGGCCCGCCGGCCGAAAAGCACGCAGGCCCCGGCGGCTGCCGCCACGGCGTAGAGGTAGGCCTGGTTGCGCACCACGGCCGGCACGCCGGCCTGGAGAAAGATGCCGTCGCGCATGAGCGCCCCGCCCAGCCCGGTGGCCAGGGACAGGCCGAGCAGGCCCACCATGTCGAATTTCCGGCGGATGGCCTCGATGGCTCCGGTGGCAGCCATGAGAAATACGGCGAAAAGATCAAGGTACAAAGGCAGTTCGAAGCCATGGTCCATGACGGGCCGACTCCTTGGGCGGATTCCCGCCCCGGGAGAATCCCGGGGCGGGGGCGCGGTTCATAGGGGCGGCCGGGGGCCGCGTCAAGAGGCGTCGCGGCGGCTCGGCCGGACAAGGGCTGCCAACTGGGGCGCAATGCGCGGCAGCATCAGGGTGAATGCGCCGATGTAGAGGAAGCTGAAGAAGAAGTGGACCTGGCTGCCGCTCAGGCGCCCCGGCAGCATGGACCATACCGTGTCGGGCACGGCCGGCGCAAGGAACTGCCCCAGAAACAGGGCGAACAGGAGCATGGCCCCCCGGATGTCCAGGCGCAGCCCGGCCAGAAGCCCCACCGCCAGAAGCGACTGGGCGGCGGTCAGCATGATCTCGTGCATCTGCACGCCGTCCAGCGGCATGGGCACGGCAAACGAGCCGGAAGACACGCCGTAGACGCCGGGAATCATGCCCACGAGCAAGGTCCACTGGTTGAGCTTGGAGGAGATCAGGCTGCCCAGGGCCATGCCGGCCATGCCGCGCAGGGCGAACATGATGGCCACGATGAATTCCGGGGCCTCCGAGGCGATGGGAGCCAGCCACTGGACCAGCAGGAATTCGTTGACCCCGACGATGCGGCCCGTGGCGACCAGCCCCTCGCTGAAGTGCTCGGCATTGGCCACGATGACCCCGGCGGCGAAAAGGAACAGGGCGGCCGTGGCCAACTGCCGCCGGCCGGCGGTCAGCCGGCCGATGCAGGCGGCCACGCCCTCGAGTTCGGGTTCCTCGCACTCGCGCCGGGCGGCAATGGCGATGTAGACCACGTACAGGCCGATGAGCGCCACGCCGTCCACCCAGGTCAGGGAGCCCGAAAGCGGAATGCTGATGGCGTATGCCGTAGCCAGCCCCAGGAAAAGGACTTCCGTGCGCCGGGCTTCCTCCAGCACCACCGGCTTGCGGGTGCGCCACCAGACGACGGCGGCCACAGCCGTCCAGGCCACGCCGATCAGCAACCGGTTGGCCCCGGTCATGTTGGCGATGGCGTAGTGGGCATAGTCGGAATCGGGATGCTGGCCGGCCATCCAGGTGAAATACATGTCCACGGCGTATTCCGGCAAAACGGCGATGAGCGCCACGACAGCCAGGGCCAGCGCCTGGGGAATGTCGTTTTGGGCCACGTCGCAGGCCCACAAAAGCAGGAAGGACGCGCCAAGGATGGCGGCGCCGGAGAGTATGGCCGCAGCCGGCGGCGACATGGGGATGGCCAGCAGGGAGGCGGCAAGGCCGGGCAGGGTGGTGGCCACGGCCAGCCACAGGGGCAATAACTTCTTCATGGGGGCTCCTCGGTTTGGCGCGGCCGAAAAAAAAAGACCTTGGCACGCGCACGCATGCCAAAGGTCTCGCCGATCGGTTCCGAGGGACCGACGACAGGGCCAGGCGGCGCGTACGCCGCAGTGATGTTGACCCTGCCCGAAACAGCTACTCCCCTTTGGGTGAAAACTACCTAGAACCTCCGCCCGGCCCTGTCAAGCGGCGAAGGCGGAAGGAGAAGGGAAGACAGGGCGGATGCCTCCGGCGGCCGGGGGGAATCATTCCCCCCGGACCCCCTGGATAAAGGGGATCAAAGGTGGGAAGTTCGGTGAAGAGGGGCAGCATGGTCACCAGAGCTGTGAATGCCTCCGGCCCTTACCCTGTCTTTCCGTCCGGGAGGGTCCGGGACAGCGTTCCGGTTCCTCCCCGGGCGCGTCAGGTCAGGCCGGGTCTGCCGGCAATTGCTGTTCGGCCTTTTCCGAGAACAGGAACAGGGCGTCGACGGCAAAGGCGTACTCCGGCACTTCCTCGCGCCAAAGGGCCATGAGTTCTTTGATTTTCACCCGGGCGGCGGCGATGTCGGCCGGGGTTTCGGCGTTGACCACCGCGGCCAGGGCCTCCAGATATTCGTCGCTCATAAACGCCGTGACCAGTCCCCTGGACACGCGCGGCTTGTCTATGCCGTCCCAGACTCCGGCAGCCATAGGCTTCTCCTTTTCGTCTCTGTTGTTACATCCGGTTCATCGGGATATTGGCGTAGGCTTCCTCGAAGTCGTCGTCGAGCTGGTCCACGAAGCGGGCCGGGTCGAAGTCCTTGTCGCAGGCCCGGCAGGTGAGCATGACGCGCAGGCAGGTCCGGTCGTAGGCGAGGTGTTGGCCGCAGTGGGGGCAGGCCAGGGTTTTGGCGGTGGATGGCTGGAACTTGACGCGGGAGAAGGCCATGGAGGCTCCTTTAGATCATGTTGGCGCCGCTTAGGATGATCACCAGGCGCTTGAAAACTTCCATATCCAGCTGGTCGGCCATCTCGTCGCGCATCAGGCGCAGGGCCTGAAAGGGCGGCATGCTGTCGGCATAGGACCGGGTGGTGGTCAGGGCGTCGTAAACGTCGGCCACGCACAGCGCCCGCACGTGGACCGGGATGAGCCGGCCGGGCAGGCCGGCCGGATAGCCGGAGCCGTCCATGCGCTCATGGTGCATGAGGATGCATTGGGCGGCGGTGTTGGAGAGTTGCACTTCCTGGCACAGGGCGATGCCCTTGGCCGGGTGGGTGTTGATGACCAGACGTTCCTCGGGGGTGAGCGGGCCGGGCTTGGACAGGATGTCCTTGGGAACGTGGGTCTTGCCGATGTCGTGCAGCAGCGCCCCGATGCCGGCCTGGACCTGGGTGGCCTCGTCGGCCTTCATGGCTTGCAGGATGGCGGTGGTGTAGACGAACACATGCACGTTGTGGGTATGCACGGTGTAGTCGTGGGAGGCCAGGGCGGCGATGCGTTTGAGGGATTCGTCCCTGGCCAGAAAGTTCAGGCTGCGCTTCACCAGGGCGGTGATCCGGGAGTATTCCCGCTTGGCGATGCCGGTGGGCAGGCGGCACTCGAACACGTCGCGCACCACGGCTTCGGCCGAAGTATAGAGCACCCGCGCCCGCTCCGGCAGGGGGATGGCCTCATCCTCCAGGATATGGGGCAGGTTGCTCTCGATGTAGTCGTTGTACTCCGGGCGCTGTTCCCCCCGGATGTAGACGGCGGCCACGCCGGCATCATGGAGCTTCTGCCGGTGGCGCGGGGTGAATTGCTCGTTTTCAGGGGCGTAGAGCACGTATTGCCCGGCCTGCCGGATATAGACCCGGAACCTTCCAAAGGCCTTGGGAAAAATCATGAGCGGCGAGATGGCGAAATACGCCTCGTCCGCTCCATACCGTACGGCCTTGCCCATCACGACGCCGTCTCCTTGGTTGTTCCGAACGGTGGCCCTGCGGGCCGTCCTGGTTACGTCCTGAGTCGGGACCAGGGAAATCGGGACTGTTATCCGGTCGTGGCCGGCTGTGGATTGTTTCGGGCCAGCACCAGACGCCCGTCAGGGGCGCGCGAGGCTTCCAGGACAAAGTCGAAGGCGTCAAGCGTCAGGCATAGTCCGAAATCCGCCTCGGGCACAATGGCCGTGTCGCCGAAAAAGATGGCCGCACTCGGCGATTTGCGCAGAAACTGCGGGATGGCCGCAAAGGCGTTGGGCACGTCCTGGAGCAGGTTGGCCAGATACATGGCGCACAGCTTGTCTTCGGGAGCGTGGGAGACGCCGGCCTTGCCCATGGCCACGATGGAGACGGTTTCGGGGGCGGCGGCGCGGATGGCGGCGGCCGTGGCCGCCATGTTGGCGAACGAGCAGGTCAGCACCCGGTCGGCCGTGCCCATGGCCGCGACCAGCCCCCGGGTTCCGGCGCTGGTGGCGTGGACCAGGGTTTTGCCCGAAAGGTCGGCGGCAGCCACCTCGCTTGGCGAGTTGCCGAAATCGAAGCCGGCCGGCTTCAGGCAGTTGCGCTCTCCGGCCAGCAGATAGTCGGGATGGGCGGCCTTGAGGGCCAGGGCGTCTTCCACGCTGTCCACCGGCAAAATGCGTTCGACGCCGCCCGCGAAAGCGTAGCAGGCCACGGAGCAGGCCCGGAACACGTCGATGACAATGGCCACCCCCCGGGCTTCGGCCGCGCCGGAAAGCAGTTCCAACATTTTGATGCGCACGACAATCCCTCCCAGGCCGTCAATACCAGTGCGCGCCGCGTTTGAAAAGCGGCCCTGCGGGGGCGGCCCGCCTTGCCACCGGCCGGCCTTGTTCCTATGATGCGGGAACGTATGGTCACGATTCCCCGGGAGCGCCCCATGAACGAGGAACAACACGATACCGGCCTGCGCGTGCTCATGGACGAACGCTATGTGTCCTGGATCGCCAAAGCCGACGATCTGGCCGCTGCGGACGCCGCCCGGGCGGACGCCGCCTTTGCCGCCCGGCATCAGGCGGCCGGGCCGCAGCCGGAACAGCCCCGGGGCGTGCTCGCCGACGAAACGGCCTGAGCCGGCATCCCACTTACAAGGAAAGGAAGACCTCATGGTCCAGTGCGACTGGCGGGAAAAACGCCGGCTTGTCATGTCCCAGGCCCGCCGGGTGGTGGTCAAGGTCGGCAGCGCCGTCCTGGCCGGCAAAAACGGCATCGACCAGACGGTCATCGCCAGCCTGTCCGAACAGATTTCCGCCCTGGCCGCCTCGGGCCGCCAGGTGCTGCTGGTCTCCAGCGGGGCGGTGGCCGCCGGCCGGGCCGTGCTCGGCGAACACTACGATCCGACGTTTCTGCCCCACCGGCAGGCGGCCTCGGCCATCGGCCAAAGCCGCATCATGCACGCCTATGACCAGGAGTTCGCCCGCCACGGCCGCATCGCCGCCCAGGTCCTTTTGACCCGCGACGACCTGGACAACCGCGAACGCTACCTCAACCTGCGCAACACCCTGTCCACGCTGTTCGATCTCGGGGCCGTGCCCATCCTTAACGAGAACGACTCGGTGGCCATCGCCGAACTGGTCTACGGCGACAACGACTGCCTGGGCGGCCTGCTCGTCGGCACCATCGGCGCGGAACTGTTCGTCAACATGACCTCGGCCAAAGGCGTTTTCGCCCAAAGCCCGGACGAAAACCCCGACGCCGCGCCCATGGCCGTCATCGACAACATCGCCGGACTCGACCTCGACGCCATGTGCGGGGCCAAGACCACGCTCGGCACCGGCGGCATGTACTCCAAGCTGCTCTCCGCCCGGCGCGTGGCCCAGCTCGGCGTGCCCACGCTCATCCTGGCCGGCCGCGAACCCGGGGCGCTCACCCGGGCCTTTGCCGGCGAGGAAACCGGCACGTTTATCCTTTCCGACTGCAAGCCCATCCCGCGCCGCAAGTTCTGGATGGCCTACCACCACGAACCCCAGGGCACCCTGGTGGTGGACGACGGGGCCGCCCGCGCCCTGCGCGAACGCGGCAAAAGCCTGCTGCCGGCCGGCATCGTGGACGTGTCCGGCGATTTCCAGGTGGGCGGCATGGTGCGGGTGGCCTCCATCGCCGGCGAGATCATCGGCGTCGGCCTTTGCAACTACGGCGCGGCCGATCTGCGCAAAATCATGGGCCTGCAAAGCACCCGCATCGCCCAGGTGCTCGGCGAAGCCGCCTACGCCGAAGCCGTCCACAGGGACAACTTGCTCATTGATCCGGCGATTTAGAGGGCGAGAAGAAGGAAAGAGAGGGAGAGCTGAAGAGGGGAAGAATGCCTCCGGCGGCCGGGGGGGATCATCCCCCCCGGACCCCCTGGATGGTGGGGGTGAAAGGGGCGCGGCGCGGTCGCAGCCGGACGCGGGAGGTCGCTGGGAAGATCCAGGCGGCTGTTCCGTGAACGCCCCGGACCCCCTGGATGGTGGGGATGAAAGGGGAGCGGCGTGGTCACAGCCGGACGCGGGAGGTCGCTGGGAAGATCCAGGCGGCTGTTCCGTGAACGCCCCCGGACCCCCTGGATGGTGGGGGGAAAGGGGCGCGGCGTGGTCGCAGCCGGACGCGGGAGGTCGCTGGGAAGATCCAGGCGGCTGTTCCGTGAACGCCCCCGGACCCCCTGGATGGTGGGGATGAAAGGGGCGCGGCGCGGTCGCAGCCGGACGCGGGAAGTCGCTGGGAAGATTCAGGGCGGCTGTTCCGTGAACGCCCCCGGACCCCCTGGATGGTGGGGATGAAAGGGGCGCGGCGCGGTCGCAGCCGGACGCGGGAGGTCGCTGGGAAGATCCAGGCGGCTGTTCCGTGAACGCCCCCGGACCCCCTGGATGGTGGGGATGAAAGGGGAGCGGCGTGGTCGCAGCCGGACGCGGGAGGTCACTGGGAAGATCCAGGCGGCTGTTCCGTGAACGCCCCCGGCCCTCCTGGCAGCGCTGCTGCCCTATGGTTTTCCCGTCAGGGAGGGTCCGGGAGGGGGTTACCCCCTCCCGGCCGCCGGAGGCATTATTTATTTTCTCTTTTCCTTTCAACATCTTGGAGGCGACATGGATGCCGAGGCCAAGTGTCGGGGCTGGGATGTGTTCGAGGATGACGGGATGTGCAGCGTTTGCGGGAAAAAGGCGGTATTTGCGCCGATAAGGCCCGGGCACAGCCTGCGGGAGACGCGGTGTTCGTCGTGCCGGGCCAGCCGTCGCACGCGCGATCTGGCCCGGGTACTGGCGCGGCTGGCGGTGGGGCGCCAGGGGCGGCTTTTGTCCGAGGCGCTTGGGGCCATGGCGGACTGGCGGGTTTTTGAGGCCCAGGCGGCCGGCCCGCTGCATGACCGGCTGCGTTGTCTGCCGGGCTATATCTGTTCGGAGTATGTGCCCGAGCTTGCAACGCCCGGGAGTTGCACCCAGGCCGGGCTGCATTGCGAGGATCTGGAGCGGCTGAGTTTTGCCGACGGGGTCTTCGATCTGGTGGTCACCCAGGATATTTTCGAGCACGTGGCCGCGCCCTGGCGGGCCTTTGACGAGGTCTGGCGGGTGCTGGCCCCGGGCGGGCGGCATGTGTTCACGGTGCCCCTGCACGAGGGGCACGCAACCGTCACGCGGGTGCGTTTTGGCAAGGGCGGCAGCCGGGTGGACGTGTTGCCGCCGGTGCATCATGGCGATCCGGTGCGCCAGGGCGGGTCGCTTGTGGTGACGGACTTCGGCGACGATCTGCCGAAGCTGCTCGCCGAACGCGGCCAGCCGACGCATGTGGCGGTGCATGTGGCCTTTTACAAGCCGTCGGAGATGCCGGGCATCATCGACGGCGACATCCACGCCCTGTACGAGGCGGCCTGGAAGGCCGGGGAAAAGGCCGGCTTCCTGCGGTATAATTCGGTCGTGTTCGTAACGGAGAAGCCGGTCTGCCCGACTGTCTGCAACAGACCCGCCGCTTGATCCGCGGCCAGGAGCCAGCATGCAAATGAAGCCGTTCGCATCCCGGGACCTCCCGTTCGTGCTCGTCCTTGTCTTTTTCGTTTTGATCGGGCTGTCGTCGGTTACTCCCGCCCATGGAGCGGACAGCATCGGTTTTCGCACGTTCTCCTTGCCGGCAACGGAAAACGGCAGAGCCTTGGAGGTCGCCGTCTGGTATCCGGCCGACAGCGCCTCCGAAACATCCCTGGCCGGCGACAGCCCAATCTTTATCGGTCTGCCGGTGGGCCCTCAGGCCCATCCCGCCCCGGGACGCCGGCCTCTGGTCGTCATATCGCACGGCTATGGCGGCAACTGGGCGAACCAGATGTGGTTGGCGCGGGAACTGGTCTTGCTTGGCTACGTCGTTGCGGCGCCCAATCACCCGGGCACAACAAGCCGGGACATGCATGCGCCGGCCGCAGCCGCACTGTGGGAACGCCCGCGCGACATCAGCCACGCCATTGATGCCCTGACCACGGCCCCCGCATGGTCCGGCATGATCGATCCGGACCGCATCGCCGTCATCGGCCATTCCCTGGGTGGATGGACCGCCCTGGAGGTGGCGGGGGGAAGGTTCGACCCGGATCGCTTTACACGGGATTGCCGCCGTCACGGCGTTCTTGCGGCATGCAGGATATACGAGGCGATCGGCGCGGGACGCGATGCGGCGTCCAATGCAGCGCTCGGCCAATCCCGCCTGGACACGCGGGTCAAGGCCGTCGTGTCCATGGACCTCGGCTTTGCCCGTAGCTTCGATCCGGCCAGCCTCGCCGCCGTCACGGCTCCGGTTCTCGTCATCGCGGCGGGGCCGCACACGACGGATATGCCCGCCACATTGGAATCACAACACCTGGCCGCGGAACTCCCCGCCGCGACCACGCGGTATGTGCAGATCAAGGATGCCGCGCACTTCAGTTTTCTGCCGGAGTGCAAGCCCGGTGCTGCCGCAATGCTGCAATCCGGCCCACCGGACAAGAGGAGTCTATGCCTGGATGGCGGCGGGCGGCAACGTGCCGCCATCCATGAGCAGGTTGTCGATACGGTCAGGCGCTTTCTGTCGGAAATCCTGCGCGGCTAAAACAGACTCAGCCCCATCTCGCTGCCGCGCTGGGAGCATTCTTCGGCGTGGGCGTTTAAAAACGCCTCTTCCCAGCGGAAGACGTGGTCCACCACGTTGCCGAGGATCTTGGGCAGAATGTCGGGGAAGCGCTCGGCGGTTTTCAGGAACTTCTCCTTGGTCAGCACCAGGCATTTGACGTCGCCCACGGCCCGCACCGAATAGGCCGCCTTGGTCGAGGCCAGCAGCCCCAGGCCGCCGAAGAAATAGCCTTCGCCACGGCGCAGCATGGGCGCTTCGCAATCCCTCGAGCGGCGCACCACGTCCACGTCGCCGCACAGCACGCGGAAGCAGCGGTCCATGGGGTCGCCCTGCTCGCACAGCGTCTCGCCGGCGGAGAATTCCTCCACCCCGGACAGGTAGGCCAGCACCTTGACGACATCCAGCGGCACGCCGGTAAAAAGCGGCAGCTCGCGCAGGAGTTCCAGGAAATCGTTGTACCCGCAGGCCTTAGGCCCGTCCCGCCGATCCGTGGACAAGCTCATAGAGCATCCCCTTTTTTTCGATGAGTTGGGCGTAGGAACCGACTTCGACAATGCGTCCGGCCTTCATGACGGCCACCTTGTCGAAGTTCTTGATCGTATCCAGCCGGTGCACGACGCTTATCAGCGTGGAGCGGCCCTTCCACTTGGATTCGAGCAGATTCTGGATGCGCGTCTGGGAGGCGTTGTCCAGCGCCGAGGTGGCCTCGTCGAGAATGAGGATCGGCGGCTCCTTGAGAAATGCCCGGGCCAGGGCCACCTTCTGGCGCTGGCCGCCGGAAAGCCGGTCGCCCATGGACCCGACCTGGAAGTCCAGGCCGGTTTCCAGGACCCGCTCCAGCATGTCTTCCTCGATCAGCAGGCTGACAATGGTCTTCTGGATGCCGTCGAGCACCTTCTGGCTTGTGGTCTTGACCCGGCCGAAAAGGATATTGTCCATGACGGTCATGGAATAGAGATAGTCGTCGCGCCGGAAAAAGGTGACCGCCCCCGGCAGGTCGGTGGTGATGCGTTCGGCGAACATGGCCCGGCCCTGGAGCAGCAGGCCTTCCAGGATCGGCGACAGGACGACGATGGGGTGGCGGCCCGGGGTGAAGCGCAGGGCCAGGGTCAGCAGCAGCCGCTCGTCGCCCGGGGACAGCTTGTGCAGGCGCACCCGGGCCAGCCGGCCGGCCAGCTCCCGATACGTGCCGAACTCGTCTATGGCGATGGGCGTCTGCTCGAAAAAGGTGGCGTCCGGCGAAGGCACGTCCTTCAAGATGTCCACCGTCCTGGTGGCCAGTTCCGCGCCGGTCTGCACCAGCAGCATCTTGAGCCCCGCCTCGTGCAGGAAGTTGACGAAGAAGGGATTGGCCGGCAGCAGTTCCGGGGCCAGATCGCCGCGCTCCGGCGTGCCGAACAGCAGGTTTTCGGCCACGGAACTGTAGTAGAGGTACCGGGTCGGATCGAAGAATTCCACCCACTCGGCCAGGGATTCGGCGTGCCCTTCGTGGTAGGCCTCGCGCACCCGCACCACCTTGCGCACCAGATTTTCCTTTTTGCCTTCCTTGAACACCGAATTGAGGGCAAACCGCAGGATGTCGGCAAAAAGCCCCACCTGCTGCACCACGGCGATGATCTCGTCCAGGCTCGGCAGCCCTTCCTCGCCGCTGACGCCGTGGGCCTCGCGCCGGGCGTTTATCGAATAGAGCAGGTTGTCCTTGATCGAACCCTCGAAAATGAACGGATGCTGGGAGACGATGCCCATGTTGTCGGCAATGTCGGACTTGGGCATGGCGCCGATATCCATGCCGGACAACGTGGCCGTGCCGGCGGAATACTTGAGGATCTGGCACAGGCACAGGGCCAGGGTGGACTTGCCCGAACCGGAAAACCCCACCAGGGCCACCTGTTCGCCCGGGGAGACGTCGAGGGAGACGCCCTTTAAGAGCTGGATGCCGCCGGGCACCTCCATGACCAGATCCCTGGCCGCAATCGTCCCGTCCAGGGGCAGGGCCGGCCGGGGTTCCTCGGGCTCGGCGACAAACTCCGGATCGCCCTGGAAATACTCCATGATCCGGCCGTAGCTGATCTTGGCGTCCTGGTAGGTCTGGTAGAAATCCATCAGCTCCTTCCAGGGATCGTAGAGCTTCTCGTTGGCCGAGAGAAAGGCCACCAGCGCGCCCAGGTCGAACCGGCCGTGGATGGCCAGATAGCCGCCGACCAGGAACAGCACGAACGGTCCCAGGTTCTGGAAAAAGTTGTTGGAAACCTTGATGGCGAATTTGTAGAGGTTCCAGGTCACCCGCACCTTGAACAGCCGGTCGGCCCAGACGGCGAACCGCTTGTTCTCCAGGCGGAAGCTGGCGTTGCCGTGGACCTCGTGGATGCCGGAGATGGTCTCGCCAATGAGCGTGGACATCTTGCGGCCCGTGTCCACGCGCTGCTTGTTGGCGGCGTTGGCCCGTTTTTGCAGGGCCGGGATGACCAGGATGGCGATGGGGTAGAGCGCCATGCTGAGAAGCGCCATCAGCGGATTGAGGTAGAACAGGTAGCCGGCGAAAGCCAGCAGCGTCAGCAGGTTGGTGATGGGCACGGCCACGGCCTGGCCCACGAATTCCCCGGTGTTGGCCACCTCGGACACCAGCGAGGAGACGACCATGCCGGGGCTGGCCTGACGGAAAAACGACATGGGCAGCTTCAGGATGTGGGCGTAAAGCTGCTTGCGCAGGTCGGTGAGCGACTCCTGGCCGATGTAGTTCTGCAGGGCGTTGATGGCCAGCTTGAGCCCGGAGGCGGCCACCACGCAGGCCAGATAATAGCCGCAATACATGAGGAGCAGATCCAGGCGCTGGAGTCCGATGGCCTGGTTGATGATCTTTTTTTGCATCTCCAGCGGCAGCACGCGAACGGCCACGGTGACCACGATGATGGCCAGCAGCACGCCCTGGAGCTTCAGATTGCTGGTCCACACCCAGGAAAAGAGCGAACGTTTGTAGAGAACATCCGGGATGTCGGGACGTAACTTCATGAACGGTCCGCCTTTATGATGAAGTGCCGGCACTGTGCCGGGAAACCACGCCAAAGGCAATCAGGGGGCCGATCCGGCCTCGCGTTTTTCGATGAGCGACAGGGCCAGCCGGGCCAGTTCGGCAAACTGCGGTTTGGATATCTGGGCGTCGGCCCCGACGGATTCGCCCTTGTGCCGCAGTTCGTCGGTGATAAGCGAAGAGAAAAGCACCACCGGCATAGAGTTGAGGGCCGGGTCTTCCTTGATGGCCCGGGTGAGCGTGTAGCCGTCCATCAGCGGCATTTCGATGTCGGAGACGACGATGTCCGGCCGGGCGGCGTCCGGCCGGCGCAGGGCGTCCAGGGCCTGCCGGCCGTTGCCGGCCAGAACCACCTCGAAATTGGCGGCCTCCAGGCGTTCGCGGATGAGATGGCGCATGACGTCGGAGTCCTCCGCCACCAGCGCCCGGCGGCGTACGGCCGTCCCCTGCGGCATGTCCTGGCCCTCGTTGAGGGAGGCATCCAGGGAGTGGAGGATTTTTTCCAGGTCGAGGAGCTGGATGAACCGATTGTCCAGGCGGGTCAGGCCGGTGATGCAGTTGCCGGGCAGGGCCGCCAGGGCCGGATGGGGCGGGGCCACGTCGCTCCAGCGCACCCGGTGGATGTGGGTGACGCCGGTGGCCAGAAAACCGGCGCTGCGGTCGTTGAACCGGGTGACCAGGATAACCTCGTTTGGCCGGGGCGCCCGGGGCAGGTCGAGCCAGACGGCCAGATCGAGCACCGGCAGGACCATCTCGCGCAGGGCAATGGCGCCCATGAAACAGGGATGCGGGGCTCCGGGCAGGGGGGACAGCCCCGGGCTTTCGATGACTTCCAGCACCTTGGCCACGTTGATCCCGAAGGACGAGCGGCCGCGCTGCGGGCCTTCATCGATGAAGAACTCGATGAGTTCCAGTTCGTTGGTACCGGCTTCAAGCAGGATGTCGGCATCGGCCATGGAGGCTCCCGGCGCAGTGCGCCCGCCAGAATCTGGGTGGACTCATACGGGATGATAGACGACTCGGGACATGGTGTAAATCCGTTGCCCGCAGCGGCCATGCCCGCGGCGGCCGGCAGAGGGCGTCGGGCAATGCGGGGGCATGCCCGGGGCAACGGTTGACAGGGCCGCCGGCCATCTTATAGCGAGGGTAGGGAGTCGGGCGCGTTGGCGTCCGTGTTCCTGCCGTATCGCGGCCTTCCGTCCCGCTCCGGCCCGCTCCGGGCTGTCGCAGGGAGCCGGGAGCAGCGGGCTGCAACGGAAAGGAGGCCTTTATGTTTCCGATACGCCAGATGATTTTTGCGCTGTTTGTTGTGGCGACGCTGTTTCCGGCCCCGGCCATGGCCGGCTCCTGGTCCTGGAGCACGCCCTGGGCATCGGGGTCCGGAACCTTGGACTCGCTGACCTCCTTCAGCGCCAGCGGCGCCCTGGATGTCTCCTCGACGCCTGTCGACTGGACGTTTGCCCTGGACAAGTCCACCACGACGGTTTCGGGATCGGCCACCGTGAACGGCCAGGAGTATTCCGGCAGCCTTGACTGGAGCGACCTTTTCAGTTGGTTGTTCTTCTGACGCGCTGTGCCGGCCGGCTCCTGGCATGGGGCAGGCCGCCTGTTGCCAACAGTGCGGCCTCTGGTCTTGCGCGCTGCCTTCTGACGAGCCTGCATGCTCGAACGTGAACTCGAAATCTTCGTCCACGGCCCGGCCGGCGTCCGCCGGCTGTTTACCTACCGCCGGTGGATGTTCCTCTTTCCCCTTGGCCTGCTGCTCGTGCTTGTGGCCGGCGGCGTCTGGCTCTGGTGCAACCAGGACGATCCGGCCAGCGTGGCGGCCCGGCGTCAGGCCGTCATGGGGACGCTTTCCGGCCAGAAGGGCGCGGCGTTGCGGTTGCGCGACCGGGTGCGGCGACTTGGCGACGAGGTGGGCCGCATCGAATCGTTTAATGCCAAGCTCGGCGTCATGGTGGACCACCCGGCCGACCACGGCGGCATGGGCTCGCTGCCCGCATCCCGTCTCGCCGCCAGCGGCATCGAGGACGACCTGGGCCGGCGGCTTTTCGATTTCCTCGACGGCCTGGGCAGCCGTATGGCCGTGGAAGAGGTGCTCCAGCAGGAGCTGGCCCGGTCGCTTTTCGAGCGCAAGCTGGAATTTCTGGCCAAACCGTCCCTGTGGCCGGCCCAGGGCTACATCACCTCGGCATTCGGTTCGCGGTCTTCGCCCTTTGGCCGGGGCGGCGATTTCCACAACGGCGTCGACATCAAGGTGCCCACCGGCAGCCCGGTGTTCGCGGCCGGGGCCGGCCGCGTCGCCGAGGCCGACTACATGAACGGCTATGGCCTGCGTATCGTGATCAGCCACGACTTCGGCCTGGAAACCGTCTACGCCCACATGAAAAAGGCCGAGGTCAAACCCGGCCAGCAGGTCAAACGCGGCCAGCTCATCGGGCTTTCCGGCAACTCCGGCCGCACCACCGGCGCCCATCTGCACTACGAGGTCCGGGCCAACGGCGCCCCCGTCAACCCGCGCCAGTATATGCTCGATTAAAGAGGTGAAGATGCCTCCGGCGGCCGGGGGGATGATCCCCCCGGACCCCTGCGTCGGCTTTGGCAGGCGGTTGCGCCATGGATGGAACAGCACCCGAGGATAAGCGGGGCCGCGCCACCGTCAGGGAGGGTCCGGGAGGGGATTATCCCCTCCCGGACGCCGGCATTCTCCCTTCCTCATTCTTCCAAAAACGCTTCAAGCTCCCGCCGCTTCCCTTCCAACTCGTCCCAGGCCGTATCCAGGTCCCGGGCGGCGGCGACTGCCATGTCCGGTGTCGTGAAGAGCCCGTCGAGCTTGGTTCGCGCTCCCAGGAGCTGCCCTATGGCGGCGTGGGTTTTGGCCTGGGCCGGGCCGGCGTGCTGGTGGTGGGCCACGGCCAGGGCGCCGGCGTAGACGGCCCGGCGGCCGGCCTGGAAGCTTTTGAGGTCGCGGGCCAGATCGTCGAACTGGCTGGGCGAGAACCGGATGTCGAAGGGGGCCGGGCCGGCCAGGGCATGGCCGCGCAGCAGGTGGCAGCAGCCCGAGACCGAGGGGCAGGGCCGGTTGGCCGCCAGCAGGCCGAAATCGGGTCCCGGTCCGTAATTGACCAGCGGGCGCACCGCATGCCGGTCGTCGGGGGGCAGCAGCCGCACGTCGGCGGCCTGGGCGACCCGGGCTGCGCCGGGTCCGGCGGCCACGATGCGCGCCCCGGCGACGTCGGCCCGGGGATCGGCCAGCAGGGCCGAGGCAAGGCTTTCCAGCCAGTGCGGCGGCAGGGTCACGTCGTCGTCCACATAGGCGGCCAGATCGTCCGGGCCAAGGCCGGCCGTCGCGGCCAGCCAGTTGCGGGCGGCCGGCGCGCCGACGTTGACGGCCAGCCGGATGGTTGTGAAGCGGTCCCGGCCGAAGCGGTCCGCCGCTGCCCGGCAGACGGCCGCCGTGTCGTCGGTGGAGCCGTTGTCCAGCGCCACGATGCGGGCCGGGCCGAGCCGGCTTTGGCCGAGGCTCTCCAGCGTGTCGGCCAGCAGGCCGGCCCGGTTCCAGGTGTAGAGAAAGACGAACAGCCGTCCCGGCAGGGCGTCGAGGTCGACCGGCGCAGGCGGACGGACGAGGGTGTGCAGGGCCAGGGTGAGGCCCGGGTGCCAGTTCTCGGCCAGCCACAGCCGGGTGAGCGCCTCGCGGGCCTCGGCCGCCTGCCCGGTTTCGGCCAGGGCGTGGGCCGTGGCCAGGGCGCGAAAGCGGGGGAAGATGTCGGCATCCACCGCCGCCAGGGCGGCCAGTCCCGCTGCCGGGCCGTCCCAGGCAAAGGCCGCCTCGGCGGCCAGGCGCGCTCCGAGCGGGGCCAGGGCCGTCTCGGCGGTCAGCCGGTCCGCCGTCTCCCGGGCCAGATCCGCCAGTCCCCGGCCCAGGGCGAAGGCAAAGGCCCGGCCGTGCCAGAAAAGTCCATGGACCGGGTCTTCCATGGACCGTCGCAGCAGGTCTGCGGCCGGCTTGGGGTCCGGGGCGTCGCGCAGGGCCGGCCAGGAGCCCTCCCGGGCCGGCGGTTGCAGATGTTTGGCCAGATGGCCCAGCAAGGCCCGGCAGCGGGGCGCGTCGCGGCCGTCGCGGCCGTCGCGGCAGGCGGCCCTGGCCCTGGCTGCAATGGCCGGATCGAGGGGGGCGCGTTCGAACAGCCAAAGGGCCAGGGCCGCGGCCACGCCGGACAGCTTTGGCGTTGTTTCGGCTGCGGCCGACAGTTGGCCGCCAAGATGCCGGGCAAGCCACGCCCCTTCCAGGCCGAAGGCCCAGAGCGGAGCGATTTTGCGAAGGGCGCGGGCCGGCGGAAAGGCTTTGCGGGGTGTCTGTCCGAACATGCTTGCTCCCATTGGGCGAAGAATCGGCAACCGTCTCTCACGGTTTGACGAAAGCCGTGTTACAGGGCATGAGACCATCTTTCTTTATGCGCAAAACGACTGGCCCTGCCGGGGATTTCCCGGCTGTGGCCGTGAGGACGCCGATGCTGTCAAAAATACGCTGGATTGCGCTGTTCGCCCTGCTTGCGGGTCTTAGCCTGCCTCTTTTGGGGGGCTGCGGCAAATATGACGGTCTGGAGCGCAACATGCAGTATGTCTCCGACGATCTGCTGCGAAGCGACCTGGAGCTGACCTGGCGGCAGGTGACCGAGACCCATGCCGCCTGGACCCGTTCCGGCAGCGGCCACGACAAGGGGGATGCCGTGTTTGCCGCCTACGAGGATGCCTACGCCCGCTATTCCGTGGTCTACAACGAGACGTTGGAGCGCCAGGGCAAGGGAAGCATGTTGGGCATCCACCTGCGTACGGCCACCGACGCCCTGCCGCCGCCCCCGCCGGGCATGGCCGCTCCCGCGCCGACCCCGGCCGCCAGGCCTGCCGCTCCTCTGCCCGACCCGGCCGGCCGCGAGCTCAACGACGCCGGTTCCGCTTCTCCGGCTGCGCCCGCTGCCCCGGCCGGGGCCCCGGCTGCCGCCGCCGCGACGCCGGCTCCGGCCGCCCAGGCCCCGGCCGGCGCCAATCGCTACGTCATCCGGTCCGGGGACTCCCTGCGCAGCATCGCCAAGCGCCACGGCATCAGCGAGAAGGCCCTGATGGAGGCCAACGGCCTCACCGACCCCGACAAGATCGCCGCCGGCAGGTCCCTGATTATTCCCGGCCGCTAAGAGCGGGGCGCTGCCCCGGACCCCGTCGGGAGGGGGTCGCCCCCTCCCGAACCCACCCGGACGGGAAAACCATACGGCGCTTTGCGCGATGTCGCCCTTTGGGGCGAAAGATTTCCAGACAAACCGGATGCCGTGTTGCAGTCTTGCCGGGTTAGACCCAAGGGTCGCCCGTCGAGGGGGTCCGGGGGGAATCATTCCCCCCGGCGGGGCCCGGGGCAGCGCCCCGGTTCTTTTTCCTCTTCCTCTACCCGCCGAAGGCGTTTTGCATGGCCGCAAGCAGCGTCGCCAGCCGCCGGTCGTAGGTGTGCTCGGCCAGCACGCGTTCCCGTCCGGCCCGGGCGATGCGCTCCCGCTCGGCCGGATGGGCCAGATAGTGGCGCACCATGTCCGGGATGGCGGCCGGATCGCTATAGACCGCCGCTTCCCGGCCCACGTCGAAAAGCGCCCCGAACTGCTCCCTGGCGTCGGTCAGCACGAAGCCGCCGCAGGCCGGCACGTCGAACACCCGCTGGTTGACCGCCCCCTTCATCTGCAGGCTCGTGCAATTGAGATTGACGGCGCTTCGCGGGTAAAATCCGGGCAGCTCGTCATAGTAATCCAGCGGCGGCAGGCGTCGCCAGCCGCGCCCCAGGCCCGCCACGGCCATCTCCCAGTCCGCATCGCCGGCGATGATCGGCGAAAAGGGCAGGATGCCCTGCACGCAGGCATGCCGGTAGCGGCGGGTGGCCTCCCAGGTCAGGGCCAGTTCGGCCGCCAGCCGGTCCTCGGCCCGGGCCAGGGCGGCATAGGCCGCGCCGCAGGCCGGGTCTGCCGTCAGAAAGCGCCGGGCGCTTTTTTCGGGCGAGGCGGCAAAGGCCGCCGCCGCCTGGGGGAGCGCCCGGGCCAGGGCCGGAAATCCCCGCAGCCTGTCCAGGGCGTCCCGGGCCTGGGACACCATGGACGCGCCGATAAACGACGCGTCCGCCCGCCAGGGATGCCCGGCATCGCAGGCGGCCAGGGGGACGAAAAGCGTCGGGTCCGTGCCAAGCGGCAGCCAGGCGGCGTGGCCGAAGCCCAGGGCGGCGATGTCCGGCAGGGCGTCGGCGTCATAGGAAAAAACCATGCTGGTCGGCGTGGCCACCGCCGTGAAATCGTGGAGGATAAGCCGTGGGCTGTCCACGAACCAGGAGGCCAGGGGCAGGCCGATGTCGTCGAGGAGTCCGGCCAGCCGGCCGTCCCGGTCCAGGCCCAGGTGGTTGACGGTGATGGCGAAGTCGGGCCGGAATTCGGCCACGGCGGCCAGCAGCGACTCCACCACGCCGGCCTCGCCGGTTTTTCCCGTGCCCGTGGCCACGCGCCGGTGGGCCACGCCCAGGCGGTCCAGGGCGGCCTCGATCTCCCGGTAGAGGAAGTACGGCCGCCACAGGACGAGCACCCGGGGGGCGGCCCTGGTGAATTTCGGATAGGCCACGCCCTGGCGGAAGGCCTCGTAACCGGCCAGCCGGGCGGAAACCGTCCCGTACCAGCCCGGGTCGAGGCGGGCATAGACCGGGTGGGCCACCACCGCCAGCCGGGAAAATCCGGCCTGCCGGGCGGCGTCGGCCACGGCCCCGGCGGCGGCCTGGGGATCGGCGTCGTCCAGGAAGCGGATGGCGGGGTCCTGGACCAGGGCGGCCCGGACGCCGGTTGCCGCCTCGATGGCCGTTTCCTTGTCCAGGACGAAGATGGGGCCGGCATTCGCCTCGCGGGCGGCCCGGATGCCGGCCCCGAGCCCTGCCCCGAGAAAGACGGGCAGCCCGCCGCCGGCCAGGGCGGCCAGCGCCCGGTCGCGTTCGGCCGCCGCGCCGCCCCGGCCGGCCAGATGCCAGACCCGGCCGCCGCGTTCGATGCGCACATCGGCCAGACCGCCGTCCGGGCCGGCCACGGGGAGGGCGGCGTAGCCGGCAGGCGGGGCGGGAACGGGCGGCGTTTGCTGCATGGCGGACCTCTCGTGTCGCGTTCTCAAACAAACAATGAGTACAGTATATTGTCACTCAAACAAGCCAATCTCTTCACGGTGTTCTTCCGCGCCCACCCGCCGTCCCTTTCCACCGTTACCCCCCCCTTTATCCAGGGGGGCCGGGGGCGTTCACGGAACAGCCAACGGTCACGGAACAGCCAAGCCAGATCTCTTCCAACCCCCTTTACCCAGGGGGTCCGGGGGGAATGATTCCCCCCGGCCGCCGGAGGCCGCCTTTCATTCCCCTTCGCGTCAAAACAGGCCCTAGCGCAGTTGCAGGATGCGGGTGACGGCCTTGCCGGGGATGCTGACGATGCCTTGCAGCACGCGGTAGACGATGTCGCCGATGATCTTGCTGCGGTCGATGGCCAGCCTGGGCCCGTCAAGGGGGCCGATGATGGTGGCCGGCACTTCGCCGCCGCCGGCCAGGGCGGCCGTGAGCGAGAGATTGATCGTCTCGTCGCGCAGATCGACGAAGCCCCGGCCGGTCACGCGCATGCGCGGCCCTTCGATGCGGAAGTCGTCGGTGTGGGCCACGCCGGTGCGCGACAGCCAGGTGGAGGAAAAGACGTCGAAGGGGATGCGTTCGTGTTTGGCCGTTTCGCCCGGCCGGGCGTCCGATTCGCGCACCTTGAGTTCGCCGCGCGTGACCTGCAGGCTGGCGTTGCCGGCCAGATTGCCGCGCAGTTCCTCTTCGGTGGCCCCGCTGGTGCGGGCCGCCAGAATGAACGTCGCCCCGCCCGAGGCCAGGGTGTCGCCCTCGGCCCAGTCCCACAGGAACCGGGCGCATTCGAAACCTTCGAGCTTGAGCTCCACCAGGGTCTTTAAGACCACATCCCGGGCGTCGCCCCGGATTTCGGCGAAAAACCGGCCGCCGTAGAAGTGCGGCGACTCCTGGCGAAAGGTGAACAGGCCACCCTTGGCGTTGGCCAGGATGGTGGTGGCGTCGAAGACGACATTGCCTTTTTTGAGCCAGCCGAAGCTGAGCCGGGCTTCCAGGTTCAGGTCGCGCAGGAGCTGGTAGTCCAGGCGCTTGCGCCGTTCGGCGGCGGACGGCGGCCCCTGGGACGGCTGGCGGGGGAAATAGGCGTCGAGATCCAGGCTGTCGATGGCCAGCTCCCACCTGCCGCGGCGCAGGTCGTAGCCGGGCAGGGCGGCATGGCCGGTGAGCTTGGAATCGTCCAGGTTGACGGCCAGCCTGTCCAGGGTCAGGCCGGCCGCGTCGGCCGCGCCCGATACGGCCAGCGAAGCCCGCACCAGCTTGTCCGTGGGCGTCTGGGCCGGGACGGGCACGCCCCAGGCCGCCAGCAGCGGACGCGGGGCGAGGACGCCGGTCTCCAGGGAAAAGCGCGCGGGCGCGCCGTCGCCGTCCTTGCGCCAGACCTTGAGCCTGCCGATCAGGCCCCCGGCGTCGAACTGGAGGTCGCCGGCCGTGAATCCGCCGCCGCCCTCCAGGCTGAACGGTCCGGACAGGCTGCATTTGACGTTTCTGCCGGCCTCCTTGGCGCGGATGGCGGCCGAGGCCTCGATGCGGCCCGGGGCCGACTCCCGCAGCCGGCCGGACTTGTCCAGGGAAAACGGTCCCTTGATGCTGACGCGGAGATCGCCGAGGCCCGGGGCCGCGGCCGCCGAAACAGCCAGGGTGGCTTCGCCGTCAAAACTGTCCGCATCTTCCCGGGCGGCCAGGGTCAGAGAGGCCTTGGGCTCGGCCAGGGGGCGGCGCTCGCCGCCCTGCACCAGGGCGAGCCGGGAGCCTTCGGCCTCGGCGGCAATGGCGATGGTGGCCGGCGCGCCTTTGGCGGCGGGCACGGCTTCCACCGTCGCCCTGGCCGTGAGCTGCCCGGCCAGTCCCGGGCCGGCCTTGGCCCGGGGCGTCAGCCGGGCGGCGTCGGCCCCGGCCAGTTGCAGGGCGGCGCTGATGCGCCCGGCCGGGTTCCGGTCGATCCTGCCGGTGAGCCTGCCGCCGCAAAGTTCCCCCCCGTCGACAACGCCTTCGACCCGGCCGCCGGCCGCCGCCAGTTCCAGGGCGAGGTCGCGGACCTCGACCCCCCCGGCCGCGAGGCGGTCCAGTCGTAGCCTGCCCCTGGCGCGAACGGCGTTGTTTTCAGCCGTATCCGGGGGAGCGGGCAGGGTCGACAGTTTGTCGACGTCGACGCCTTCCGCCGCCAGGTCGAAGACGACCTGGTCCCTGGCGGAGGCGTCGTAGACGACCCGGCCGCGCAGGGCGGCTGCCCCCAGCTTCGCCTCCAGCTCGTCCAGTTCGGCCCGGGCCGCCAGACGGCCGACGCCGGGGGTCAGGCTGAAGCGGCCTTTGGCCTCCAGCGGCGCGGCCGGCAGGCCGGTCCGGCTTCCCAGCAGCTTCAGGGCGGCGGCCGGGGCCGGGCTCTGCAACACGAGGTTGCCCCGGGCTCCGGCTGCGTCGGCGCGGCCCAGGAGGCGCACCCGGCTGGACGGGGCCGACGACGGCTGGACGGCCGCCCGGATGTCCAGGCCGAGGCTGTCGGCCGGGCCGTCCGGGCCGGCGTCCAGGCGGACGTCCAGGGAGACGACGCCCCCGGGCAGCACGGCCGAAACCGGGTACAGGCGCAACAGCCCCTGCCCGCTGCGGGCCGTCACGTGGGCGTCGGTCAGGGACAGTCCGGCCAGGGTGCAGCGGCGCAGGTCCGCCCGGGCCTCCAGATCGCCCAGGGCCAGCCAGGGGGCCGGAAACGGCCACTGGCCGCGTCCGGCCGGCACGGGCGTCCTGGTGAAATCCACTTCCTCGGCCGTCAGGGAGGCGGCCAGTCCGGGCCGGTCGCCAAGGCGCAGGGCGGCCGTGCCCGTCACGCGCCCTTGCGGCAGGCGCAGGTCGAAGTCCTCCAGGCGCACTTCCGAGGCATCGGCGGCGACGACGAATTTCGCCTGGGCCAGCCCCGACACGGGCGGACCGGCCTGGGTCAGGACCGGAGCGGTCATCGAACTGGAGGGCGGGGCGACGGCCGGGGCGGCCACGAGCCGATCCGGTTCCCCGGCCGGGGTCAGGCCGAGGATCTCGCGCCATTTGCCGTCGGTGTCGGCGGCAAGGTCCAGTTCGGCCCGAAGTTTTGGCGCGTCCGGCAGGTCGGACACCGTGGCCGCGCCGGCCAGCCGGGCCCCAGGCGCCCGGACGTCGAGATCGGACAGGCGCAGGGCGGCTCCGGCCGGATCGTAGTCCACGACAAGCCGGCCGACCACATGGGCCGGCGCAGCCCCGCCCGGAGCCAGAGGACCGGCAAAGGCCAGCCCGGCCTCCACCCGGGTGTTGTGCAGGGCCAGCCGGCCGCGCTGCGCATCCAGGGCAGCCGTGCCCTGGATATGGCACTCCAGGGACGCATCCGGCACGAGGCCCCTGGCCGTAAACGAGCCGGCAAACCCGAAGGGCTGGCCGTGGCCGGTTTTCAGGCGCAGCCCGGTGACGGCCAGGGTCCGGCCGGTCACGTCGTCGCGGTAGTCGAGGGAGGCGTTTTCCAGGCGGATGTCCCGGGGCTCCGGAGCCGCTTCCCAGCCCGGGGCATCGGCTGCGGCGGCGTTTCGGGGCGCGGCCAGATCCTGCCAGTTGGCGCGGCCCGAGGCGTCGCGGCGCAGATGCACGGCCAGATCGTGCAGCCGCACCGAGCCCGGCGACACCACCCGGGCCAGAAGCGGCAGCATCCGGATGGTCATGTCCAGACGGCCGGCCGTCGCCATGGGCTGCGGGCCGAAGCCCGGAGCGTCGGCCACGGTCACCGGCCCCATGGTCAGCCCGAACCAGGGGGCCAGCCGGATGTCCACCTCGCCGTCAATGGCCACCTGGCGGCCCAGGGCGTCGGTCAGGGCCTGTTCGGTCATGGCCTTGAGGCGTTCGGGGCCGATCAGCCGGCGGGCGGCAAAGGGCAGGGCGGCAAAGGCCAGCCCGGCCACGACGGCGGCCAGGGCGACCAGGGTCGGCCAGCGGCGGCGCTGGCGCGCGGCAGGGGCGGCGGCAGGGGTTGGCATGGCGATGGAGGCGCCGGACCGGGCGGCAGCGGGCCCGGCTACAGGCTGACGCTGAACCCGGTGCGGCCGGGCAGGCCCCGCTGGGCCTCCACAATGCAGCGCCGGCCGTTTTTGGTCATGACGAGAAACGAGGCGGCCTTGCCCACGTCGTCCAGGTCCACCTGCCAGCCGCGCCCGGTCATGTCCTTTTTATAAAAAGCGGAAATCTCGGCCGGACTGGCCCCGGTTTCAAACGTCGCCACCGTGGCCTTGGGAAATCGGAAGACCTTTTTGAATTCCGCGCCGGGAAACACGCCGGCCTCATTGCCGAGCACGGCCCGGTAATCGTCCTGGGCCGCAGCCGGGCCGGCCGCCATGGCGGCGGCGAGACAGGCGAAAACGACGAGAAGGCGCGCGAGCGTTCGCGACGGCACGATGGTCCTCCTTGGTTGGCGGCCTTTGTTGTGCAACGATACCGGGGCGAAGTCAAAGCCGCCGCTCCGGCCGCCTGCCGGGCGCGGCCGGCGGCATTCGGGCCGGGGTTGCCGTTTTCGGGAATCCATGTATGAACCCGGAAAAACATCCAGCGGAGCGTCCATGCGAATCCTGTCCCTCGCGGCCCTGGTTCTGTGCCTCGCCCTGGCTGCCCTGTCCGGCTGCACCCGGGCCACCGGCGGCGGCGAAGCCCGCTATCTGTCGCTGTTTGCAGCCATGTGGCAGCGCTGCCACGAACTGGGACTCTACGAGGTCCGGGTGGAGTCCGTCACCCCCCTGGCCGACGGCTGCAAACGCGTGGTGGTGCGCTACCTGTTTGACAACGGCATGGCGCCCGACCAGGGCCGCGCCGCCATGTTGGTCGCGCCCGAAGGCCGGCTGGCCAGCCAGTGCGTCGTCGATCTCGGCATAAACGAGTGCATGTGCGGCGAGAAACGCGACTGGCGCGAAGGCCCCTAACCGGCGTGCCCACGCGCCCCCGGCGCATTTCCCGGGTGCCGCGGCATGGGTCCTCCCCCGGCGTCCCCGGCGGCCGGAACCGGCCGGGAACGCCCCGGCCTGCCGCCCTATCCACGTTACAGCCAAGCCAAAAAGGCGAATACCGTATGTCCAAAGTGTACCTTATCGGAGCCGGTCCCGGCGATCCGGGACTCCTGACGCTTCGCGCCAAAGACCTGCTGTCGCGCGCCGACGTCGTGGTCTACGACTATCTGGCCAACAAGGCCTTCCTGAATTTCTGCCGCAAGGACGCCGAAATCTACTATGTCGGCAAAAAGGGCGGCGACCACACCCTGCCCCAGGACAAGATCAACGGCCTGCTCGTGGACATGGCCAAGTCCGGCAAAATGGTGGCCCGGCTCAAGGGCGGCGACCCCTTTGTCTTCGGACGCGGCGGCGAGGAGGCCGAGGAGCTGATCATTGCCGGCTGCGATTTCGAGGTGGTGCCCGGCGTGACCTCGGCCGTGGCCGCCCCGGCCTATGCCGGCATCCCCATCACCCACCGCTCGTTCTGCTCGTCGGTGTCGTTTATCACCGGCCATGAGGACCCGACCAAGTCCGAAAGCTCGCTCAACTGGGAGGCCTTTGCCCAGTCCGGCTCCACCTTGGTCTTCTTCATGGGCGTGAAAAACCTGCCGCACATCACCGAAAACCTCATGCGGGCCGGCATGCCGGGCGACACCCCGGCGGCGCTGGTGCGCTGGGGCACCACCTGCCGCCACAAAAGCCTCGTGGCCACGGTGGCCACCATGCCCGGGGAGGCCGCGCGCCACGGCTTCGCCCCGCCCTCGCTGTTCGTGGTCGGCGGCGTGGTGTCCCTGCACGACACGCTGGCCTGGTATGAAAAGCGGCCGCTGCTCGGCCAGGGCGTGGTCGTCACCCGCAGCCGCGAACAGGCCAGCGACCTCGTGCGCCTGCTCGCCGACGAGGGAGCCTGCTGCTACGAATTCCCGGCCATCGAGATCGCCCCCCTGGCCGATGCCGAACCGGTGCGTCAGGCCGCCGGCCGCCTCTACGCCTACGACTGGGTGATTTTTACCTCGGCCAACGGCGTGGACTGCTTTTTTGCGGAAATCGACGCCCTGGGCCTCGATGCCCGGACCTTTGCCGGCATCCGGGTGGCGGCCATCGGGCCGGCCACGGCCGGGCGGCTGGCCGGACGCGGCATCCGGGCCGATTTCCTGCCCGAACGCTTCGTGGCCGAATCCGTGGTCGAGGGGCTTCTCGCCTACGACATCGCCGGCAAAAAGGTGCTCATCCCCCGCGCCCGGGAGGCCCGGGACGTGCTGCCCGAAAAACTCACCGAGGCCGGGGCCGACGTCACCGTGCTGCCCGTCTACGACACCCGCCCCGTGGAGCAGGACCCGGAGGAAATCATCGAGGCCGTCAAATCCGGGGATATCCGCTACGTGACCTTCACCAGTTCCTCCACGGTCAAAAACTTCTTCGCCAAGGTCCCCCCCGAGGTGCTCAAGGCGGCCGGGACGGTCAAAACCGCCGTCATCGGCCCCATAACGGCAAAGACCCTGGCCGAATACGGCTTCACCCCCGACGTTACGGCCGAAACCTATACCGTGCCGGCCCTGGCCGCCGCCGTTATCGCCGACGCCAAAAGGAACGCATGACCCTGCCCGTCGCTGTCCTGGTCTCCGGCTCGGGTTCCAACCTGCAGGCCGTCATCGACCGCATCGAATCCGGCGCGATCGATGCCCGCGTCACCGTGGTCGTCTCCAACAAGCCCGACGCCTACGCCCTGACCCGCGCCCGAAACCACGGCATCCCCACCTGCCTTCTGCCCCACGGCGACTATCCCGACCGGGCCGCCTACGACGCGGCCCTGCTGGCCGCCGTGCGCGATTCCGGGGCTGAGGCCGTGCTCCTGGCCGGCTTCCTGCGCATCCTTGGCGCACCGTTCGTGGCCGCCTACCGCGATCGCATCGTCAATATCCACCCGGCCCTTTTGCCGAGCTTCCCGGGCATCCGCGGCCAGGGCGACGCCGCAGCCTACGGCGTCACCCTGGCCGGGGCCACCGTCCACTTCGTGGACGAAAAAATGGATAACGGCCCCATCATCATCCAGGCCGCCGTGCCGGCCCTGCCCGACGACGGCGCCGCCACCCTCGGCGCGCGCATCCTGCGCCTGGAACACCGCATCTGCCCCCAGGCCCTGGCCTGGCTGGCCGCCGGCCGGCTGACCATCGAAGGCCGTAAAACCCGGCTGGCCCCGGCCGATGTCCCGCCAGCCGATACGTCCGATACCGCCCCCTGCCTCGTCAACCCGCCCCTGGAGGCGGGATTTTAGGAGCGTGGGAAGAGGGAAGATGCCTCCGGCGGCCGGGGGGGATCATCCCCCCCGGACCCCCTGTATGGTGGGGGTAAAAGTGAGCGGCGCGATTGCAGCCGGACGCGGAAGGTCGCTGGGAAGATCCAGGACGGCTGTTCCGTGAACGCCCCCGGACCCCCTGTATGGGGGGGAAAGGAGGCGGGAAGGGGTGGCGCATTGACGCGGGAGAATGGTGAAGGCGGACAGGGCGGCCGCCAGAGCCGTGAACGCTCCCGGACCCCCTGTATGGTGGGGG
>Ga0074195_1001189_pt1 | contig 38918 bp, 39 predicted proteins | sample EPASupsiteHSE623_FD_64525 | JGI IMG/M metagenome (GOLD analysis project Ga0074195, IMG submission 64525) | Bioremediated contaminated groundwater from EPA Superfund site, New Mexico - Sample HSE6-23 | ecosystem: Environmental > Aquatic > Deep subsurface > Groundwater > Contaminated ...
TCTCCACGAATTGTCGATTCGGGTTGTGTTTTTAATAATGTTTCGGAAATTAAGTGTGAAATTATTTTCATTTCTTTTTCTTTCATCCCACGCGTGGTAAGCGCTGGAGTTCCGAGACGGATTCCTGATGGATTAGTAGGTTTTTGTGTGTCATAAGGAATTGTATTTTTATTCACAATAATACCCACGCTTTCTAAGAGATTGCTTGCCTTACCTCCACTTATTCCTTTTTGTATTGTATCAACTAAAAACAAATGTGAGCCAGTGCCCCCTGAGATTATTCTCCATCCAAGTTTTTTAAGCTCTTCCGCAAGTGTTTTCGCATTTTTTACTACATGTTTTGTATATGCCTTAAATTGCCTCGTATCAGCCTCATTTAATGCAACCCCAACTGCGGCAATCGTATTCATATGTGGCCCACCCTGAAGCCCCGGAAAAACAATTTTATTAATTGGCCCAGAAAATTCTTTTTTTGAAAAAATAAGCGCCGCACGAGGACCACGAAGTGTTTTGTGTGTGGTGGTAGTTACCACGTCGGCGTATTTGAAAGGGGATGGATATGTGCTTCCCGCAACAAGTCCCGCAAAATGCGACATATCTACCATAAATATTGCTCCCACTGAATCTGCAATGTTCCTCATTTTTTTAAAATCAATAATCCGTGCATACGCACTTCCTCCCGCAATAATAAGCGCGGGTTTTTCTTTTTTTGCAATTTTCAAAACCTCATCATAATTTATCTTCTCTGTTTTTTTATCCACTCCATAGGGAACTTGTTTCCATAATTTTCCCGTGACACTCGCACGATATCCGTGCGTGAGATGACCACCCATATCGAGCGCCATTGCCATGATTTTTGAGCCCAGAGGTATAAGCGCGTGATATACGGCAAGATTTGCGGGAGATCCGGAATATGGCTGTACATTTACATCCCATATTTTTGGGGGGGCTTTGAATAATTTTAATGCCCTTGATTGCACTAATTCTTCCAACTCATCTACATACGTATTCCCCGCATAATAACGCGCTCGTGGATATCCTTCAGCATATTTATTGGTAAACACACTTGCCAGAGCCTCGCGCACGCCCAGTGAAACATAATTCTCCGAGGCGATAAGATTCAATGTGTCGTTTTCTCGAATCTCTTCATTTTTAATAAGTTTTTGTATTTGTTTATCTTTCATCCCGTTAGGGGCCCGCCTGAATGAAAAAATTCATTCTTTCGGGCAGGTAGACCGCGATCAATGCGCAATCCACTTTTTTAAAATTATTCGACTGTTGTATGTTATAAAAATATCATTAACAAACTCTCATCCCGCGATTACGCTTGTCCGCCTTTGGTGGAACCTCTAACGGGACAGGTACGTTTTTAATCTAACTCAAAGTAAAACAGAAAGCCACCGCAATTTTTGCGGTGGCGTTGTAATTATTTCTCCTCTATGTCTAAATCAATATTTTTAATCGAAAGATATGGTTTGTGAGAATCATACACAATTAAACCAAACATCTCCATTCCTTCCTTTATAACCTGAAAGGTACTTTTTTCTCTCTTTATTTCCCTTTTTATCTTCCAGGTTTTTTGAGATATTGATTCAAATTCATCAACAGAGAGAATGTTGAGTTTTCCTTTAAGATTTTCGTACTCTTTTTCTAATTTGTCTTGTTGATCAAACAGTGTCTGCATGTGTTTTGCTATAGACGAGAGCACTAAATCACAAAGAGTTTGAAGTCTTCTTTTTAAAATCATTAGGTGTGCTGGGTAAAATGACATTTTTTCATATTGTGCCTCCAACGAAGAAACCTTTAATTCTAATAATTGTTTCCGAAAGTCAAATCCCGTAGACTTACCCAGTAGAAAATCCCTTTTGCACAATTTCAAGATTTCTTTGTCATCCTCAATTAATCCAAACAAAATAATTGAGAAGTTCCTTTCCTTATTTTCCTCTTTTTTTCTTTCTTCCTTTTTTTCTCTTAATTTAAGAAAAAAATTCTTTGCATCAAGAATTGCATATACAAAAGCAAAAATGGAGCAGAGACACCCCACAACAACAAGAATAACTAACAAATCGGTTTTCATTTCATCCTCCTGAGACTTTCCTTGTCTCAAAATTTGTTAAAAATTATTAATTTACACTCCAATATGGAGTGTTATAATTATACCACCTTATTTATTAGGTGTCAAATTCGATATTTAGAGGTATTTTTAACGCTATAACCACACCTAAATATAACATAAAACTGCCGTCCGGCGGTGTTATGTTATATATACCTATTCCTTAAACTAATAAAACAAAAGCGGAACGTAAGCCATAATAAGACCCAACACAAGAATTCCCACTACAATACTCACTAATACTCTATGTTTTTTTCCCATATTTTACCCCGTTAGAAAATTTAAAACCTTTGTTCCATTCTACCAATTTTTAAAATAAAAATATACATGAGGGTTTTCTAACGGGGCGAGTTATACCAATTAAAACAAACTTTCCTGAGGTGCCTCGTGATCTTCCTCTCTATATATGACTTCCGCTTTTCCCATCTGGGGGACATGGCGCTGAGGGATCCAAAGATATCCTTGTTTTCGGATGAGATCAAAAATTTCTTTTGTGAGACGCACGTCCTGTGTGCAATAGTCTTTCAATTTCTGCATCTCGCCGTTTCGATACCAATCAATTGCATCAAGTCCGTGACCGGTTTTTTTCATTCCCAAATTTGCCTCGCCCAATAAATCCAAACTAATGCGTCGCCCCCAACTGTTTTCAATTTGTTCCAAAATATCATAATGGGGCACCGCTTCAAGATTATATTTAAAATATTTATTCAAGACCGGCACATCAAAACGCTTACTCGCAAATCCAATAATAAGCCCCGCATTTTGCATCATGTCCGCAAGCGCTTCAAATTCGTGTTCTTCAAAACAAATATACTCGTCTTTCAAATACGAATAGGCACACACTACTGATACCTCTAATTTATCGATATTTTGGTCTCCTCCCACATCTGCAAATGTGTTCTTTGTCTCAATATCAAAAACGATTTTATCTTTCATTACAGTATTAATTATCGTTCTATTCTTGCAAGAATTCACGATTAAGTCAAAAAATGCCTATATTAAAAGGGGTAGGTGTTATGCTATGGCATAACACCTACATAGAACAAAAATTAAGAAGTTATCTCACGTGACGATCAGCAACCTTTGAGGCGGCGTAACTATCGGGTTTTGTCTTTACTTCAAAGTTATTTGCACGAATCATTCCTACCACTTCTTGAATGAGTGCTTTTGTTGGACCAACATCACCAATATCTGCGTGTATCTCAAAATCCCAGTGGGGGAGATCTGAATTCTTTTTTAATTCCTCGAGCACCTCTTTCGCAGCATCGATTGAAAATAATACTTCCTGAATAATTCGATCGCGAAGTGTATAAAATTTTCCCTTCTCAAATCCTCTCCAAAAATAACGCCCGCCATTTCCTACACGATACACCACTACGACGGTTACAAAATCTGCATTTTTACTTGGGAGATACAAAGAGTCAGTGCCGATGATTATTTTATAAGTACTATTCACATCATTTCTTAAATATTGAACAACGTCCTTCACCACTTCTTTGAGTGGTATTTGAACGCCAAATGAATTTTTGAATAACACCTGCATGGTTTTACCATATGCCCGAATAAAAATAACGTCAACTCTTTTTATTCTAAAACATATTCCCATCCCGGTTTCCACTCTTTTGTCTTTCGCCAATCAGCGGCAAACGCTTCTTCCCATGTTAGTTTTTTAAGAAGAACATCCAGCGCGAGTTGTGGGGCTTTATGAGCAACAATTGCTACAGATTTTCCATCGTAATTTTTCTTTAAATCTTCCAAAAAACTTCTTACACGTTCTTTTACCATTTCGTAACTTTCTCCATTCGGCATTGGCATAGTAATTGATTGTTCTTGTAGTGGTTCAACCATTTCCGATAACTTGCTATTATAATCCCCATAATTACACTCCCGAAGACGCGCGTCGGAAATGGTTTTGTATTTATTTCCCCATGTTAATTGCGCGGACTGAACGGCACGTTTTAAATCTGATGTAAAAACAACATCAAAATTTTTATCTTCCGTAAGTGGTCCTAATTCTTTTGATTGTTGTATACCGAGTTCCGAAAGTTCAACGTCTGACCAACCAGAAGAAAATCCCTTTTCATTATCGGTTGTAGTGCCATGAACAAAGTAGGTTATTTTTACAGCCATAGAAAATTTCTTGTGCGCGCTGAGGGGATTGAACCCCCGACCTACTCGGTGTAAACGAGTCGCTCTACCACTGAGCTAAGCGCGCATCGCAAACCTTGTTGGTGCGCGCGCCAGGATTCGAACCTGGAACCGATCGTGTATAAGACGATTGCTCTACCATTGAGCTACGCGCGCATCACCATATCTGCTTTTCCTAGCATATCATTCAACTATCCAGGTTTACAAGTCTCTCAGTATTAAAAACCCCCGATCTCCGTCGGGGGTTTTTGGTTATTTCATCACTATCTGCTTTATTCCTGAGGCTTTGATAATTTCATTAAATTCTTCCTGCTCAATTGTCTCGTTCTCCATAAGTTTTCTTGCAATGATGTCTAGTGTATCTTTATTTGTAGTAATAATTTTCTTCGCTGCATCAAGTGATTTTTTCATAATCACATTCATTTCGGCATCAATCATTTCTCCTGTTTTTTCCGAATAATCTTTTTCAGAAGAAATTTCGCGTCCCAAAAACATAAGCTCATGATTTTTCCCGAGTGTTCGTGGACCAATTAAGTCACTCATTCCATATCGTGTAATTGCTTTATGCGCAAGATCGGTTGCATATTGAATATCACTCGATGATCCGGTGCTCACGTCTTTAAATGTAATTGACTCTGCAGCATATCCACCAAATGATACTGCAAGATCAGCGAGAAATTGTGCTTTTGTTTTCAGTCTTCGTTCTTCAATTGGAAGTTTCAATGTATATCCTCCCGCCATCCCACGACTAATAATTGTCACTTTGTGCACTGGGTCACTATCTTTTAATGTTGCCGCAACAAGCGCATGTCCCGCTTCGTGATATGCGGTAATCTCTCTTTCTTTTTGAATCGTCACGCGCGAGCGTCGTGCGGGACCAAGTAATACTTTTTCAATTGAATTCAACACATCATCTTGCGTCACTTTTTTTCTTCCTGCACGTGCCGTCACAATTGCTGCTTCGTTTAAAAGATTTGCGAGATCTGCACCAGCAAAACCCGGTGTGCGTGTAGCTACCACTTTCAAATTTACTGACTCATCAAGTGGCTTCCCTTTTACATGAATTTTCAAAATATCCTCGCGATCGTGAAGATCCGGCATATCGAGCAGAACGCGCCTATCGAAGCGTCCTGGGCGGAGTAGTGCCTGATCCAAAATATCGGGACGGTTGGTCGCCGCCATTACAATCACATTTGTATCACGATCAAATCCATCCATCTCAACAAGTATCTGATTAAGAGTTTGTTCGCGTTCATCGTGCCCACCCCCTAATCCTGCTCCACGCTCTCGCCCCACCGCATCTATTTCGTCGATGAAAATGATTGAAGGAGCTGCTTTTTTTGCAGTCTGAAACAAATCACGAACACGCGACGCACCAACCCCTACAAACATTTCAACAAATTCTGACGCCGAGAGATGGAAGAAGGGGACATTGCTTTCTCCCGCAACCGCACGAGCGAGAAGTGTTTTTCCAGTTCCTGGAGGACCCATCAAAAGTACTCCGCGAGGAATCTTTGCACCAATATCCAAAAACTTTTTTGGATTTTTCAAAAAATCAACCACTTCTTCAAGTTCTTCTTTTGATTCTTTGAGTCCCGCAACATCTTTAAATGTAATTTTGTCTTTATCTTGAGAAAAAAGACGAATGTTTATTTTCCCAAATGACATTGCTTGGTTCGCTCCACCCTTCGCCTGCCGAAAAATAAACCAGAAGAAAAAAACCATGAGGAGTATCGGGAGCAATGTGGGAATCAAAATACTCATCCAATATTTAAATCCACTCGGATCCTCAACGGTAATACTCACTTTTCTTAATTTTTCTTTATCAACGCCATAATTTGAAAGTGTTTCCACAATCCCACTTTCACTTTCTTTTTTTGAAATAGCCGCGGAATCATCGGAAAGCGTAATTTTCAAATCATTCCCACTGATTAAAATATTTTTTACTCCGTCGGTATTCACCTTATCCGCAAGTTCACTCATGTTCATTGTTTTTGGCGGAGCTCCTTCCATTTCAAAAATGAACGAAAAAATCACCGTAACAAATAACAATAGGGTAATTGCAAAAATCAAATTCTTACTTAAATTTTTCATATGTTTTCCACTATCATAACGCATCGGCGTTTTTCTGTAAAATGAAAATAAAAAAGCCGTTATTATACGGCTTTTTATCAAATTAGGGGTTTATTATGTTTTTTAATCTTTTAGAAATGGAATCAAAGTCCATTTCTTCTCCCACCCTAAAATCGACTGAAATTTCCTTGTTATCGTTTAGTGTTATTTTCGCAGTAACGGCTTTTGGACCGTTTTTTCTAATCATTGTACGTCCAGTTGAAAACAACCTTATCTCTCCACGATTTTTAGATTTTTGTAGGACACTAACCACCGTCCCCTGAAGAGAATTAATTTTGTCATAAAAATTTTTCCCTAACATTACCAAGGTATTTCTCCTTTTTAGGTGAATAAATAACAATTAAAACAGCTGGGTTTATAATAAAACAAAATAGAAAATAATGCAAGGCCTATTAAAAACCCCGCGGAGGGCGGGGCATTAAGTGATGTTTTTTTTATTTTAACTTCAAAAGTATTTTTCTTTCGGTAGGAACCAAACTTTCAACGATAAATGAATATTCTTTTCCAATACCAAGTTGTTTTTTCATCTCTTCCACACTTCCGAACGAGGCAACGTGCACTTGGCCCTGTATTTCTCCATCGAGGTTTACGATAGCACCAAATGGGTGGAAGCTATGCACCATTCCAGAAAGTTCTTGTCCTTCTTTATATTTCTCTCCCACGTTTGTCCACGGATCGCTGCGAAGTGCTCGAAGCGACAATGAAATTTTTCCATCTCTAATGTCAGTGATTTTTGCTTTTACCGCATCATCAATTTTTACAATCTCCTTTGGATTCTCAACAATACGATATCCAAGTTCTGATATATGAATTAATCCTTCAAGTGCCGGATTGTCGGTGAATCGAATAAATACTCCAAAATCAGCAACGCCCGAAACCACTCCGTCGATGATTTGTCCTACCTGATAATTTTGTACCAATTCTTTTGTACTTACCTCGGTCGCTGCTTTTTCTGAAACGATAAGTTTATTAGTGCGAGAATTCACATCAATGATGCGCACATCAACTTCTTTTCCCACGAGCTCCTGAAGTACTTTTCCTATTTCTTCTTTATTGTTTATCGCTCTTCCTTCCAAACCATTTCCCAATTGTGAAACAGGTAAAAATGCCGGAAGTCCACGAAGTTCGCCAAGCAACCCTCCTTTATTAAATGCGGTGAGTTTCACTTTTACTATTTCTTCCTGATCTCTCAAATCTTGCACCTCTTCCCATGCCTTCTGTTTATCTGCTTGAGTCAATGAAAGCTCAATATATCCATCTTCGTTATCAATCTGCACTACTTTTGCACCGATCATGTCGCCGGGTTTTAAACTTTTTATTACCTCGCGAGCATTTTGAAGTTCTCCGCGATATACCGCTCCCACGCCATTTGCGCCCAAATCAATAGTCATCATACGGACTCCTTTTTCGATAATAGCGCCCTGCACCAAGTCTCCGACGTGAAGCAAATTCAATGCTCCGAGTTCGGATTTCACAAAATCATTTGAAGTTTGGTCTTCTTGTTTTATTGCGTTCATAAACAAATTACGTACTTTCTAAGATATGAGAAAAGCGGCGATGTGTCAACTCAATATAATTGTGTAATTGAAAATATAATATTTTTGGCGTAAACTAGAATAGTAACAGTTGGGTGCGCTTATTTTTTATGATTATTACATACCAAGGAGACAATTATTTCAAAATTCAGTCGGGAGATTTGGTGGTGCTTATTGATCCAACAAACGGGCGATCGTTTCGTGGTGCCACCGTGGTGGTAAATACCACGCTTCCTTCCTCAACCGAGGCACCGAAAGAAAATGAATGTTTTTGGATTGAACACCAAGGAGAATATGAGGTGCAAGGAATTCGTATTGATGGGTGGAGCGCGGGAAATGAAGATGAAACGGAAAAAACAATCTACAGAATTCTTTTCGAAGATATTTCAATTGTAGTGATGGGACATCTTTCAAAAGAACCCGCACAAAGTATTTGGGAACACCTTGAGCATCCGGATGTCCTTATTATTCCCGCAGGAGGAAAACCGTGGATCTCGCCGGCAGCAGCAGCAAAATTTGTGCGCCAAGCGGAACCAAGTGTTATTATTCCGTCACTCACCTCAGATCCAAAATTATTTCTGAAAGAATTAAACAAACCATCATCTCCAAAAGAAGAAAAATTTGTATTCAAGAAAAAAGATTTGATCCCTGGCGCAATGACTATTAAATGCCTCGAATCAAAGTAAATTAATTACATGTCAGTCTCTCTCTACCATAACGCAAAAAAATTTATACGAGATATACAACGATCGGATGAGGTAAGAAGAAAAAAATGGTTCATTGGTGGATCGATTGTATCTGTATTATTCATATTATTACTATGGGTCGTATATGTAAGTATTGATTTCCCAAGAATAGAGCCCCCGGTATCGGAGATACAGAAAAATGCACAAACCGAAGAGAAAAAAACAAATGAGTCAGTATTTAATGTATTTGGAAGAGGGATTAAAAATATTTCGGACGATTTTAAAACACAGTACAATACATTCAAGGAATCAATAGGAAAAAATTTCAGTTCGTTTAAGGGAGATGTGCAAGAAAAAAATACAATGTATATTCAAGGGGCACGACTTAATTTTGTTTTCGATAAACTTGATCCAATTCCACCAACACGTCTTCCATAATTTATGAAAAAGGAAATAGAAGAAAAACCAAAACCAGTGGGCCGCGTAGAAGATCGGGAAATTACCGATGAATTAAAAGAATCGTATCTCGATTATGCAATGTCGGTTATTGTCTCACGTGCACTTCCCGATATTCGCGACGGATTAAAACCGGTACAACGAAGAATTTTGTGGTCTATGTGGGAATCAGGACTTACCGCTTCCGCAAAATTCAGGAAATCAGCAAACGTCGTGGGAGGAGTTATGGCACATTATCATCCACACGGTGATGCATCTATTTATGATGCGCTCGCCCGTATGGCGCAAGACTTCTCACTTCGTTATCCATTGATTAACGGACAAGGAAACTGGGGGTCTGTCGACGGGGATTCACCTGCGGCAATGCGTTATACCGAGGCAAAATTATCAAAAATTTCCGAAGAACTTTTGAACGACATAGAAAAAGAAACGGTTGATTGGCAAGGAAACTATGATAATTCAAAAAACGAACCAAAATATCTCCCTGCAAAACTTCCACACCTTTTATTAAATGGCACAATGGGTATCGCGGTTGGTATGGCAACAAGTATTCCTCCACATAATCTTGGTGAACTTGCCGACGGTATTATGTATCTTGCCGAAAATCCAGATACCGACGTGAAAGAGCTTATGAAATTTATTCCGGGACCAGATTTTCCAACTGGAGGAATTATTTATGATCGCAAAGCAATTGAAGAGGCATACGCAACGGGGAAGGGAGCGGTTACTATACGTGGGGTTGCGCAAGTTGAAGAGAGAAAGGGAGGAAGTTTTCAAATTATTATTACCGAGATCCCATACCAAACCAATAAAGCAACATTGGTCACAAAAATCGCCGAACTTGTTCAGGAAAAACGCATTGAAGGTATCAAAGACCTTCGCGATGAATCCGATAGAGATGGGCTTCGTGTCGCAATTGATTTAAAACAGGATAGTTCCCCGCAAAAAATATTAAACCAACTATATCAATACACAGAACTCCAAAAGAATTTTTATTTCAACGTGCTTGCGCTTACCGATGGGCTTCGACCGGAAATTCTTTCATTAAAAGATATTCTCTCTGCATATCTTGATCATCGAAAAATTGTAATCAGAAGAAGAACCGAATTTGATTTAAGAAAAGCTGAAGAGCGAGCACACATCCTTGAGGGATTAGTGAAAGCACTCGATGTCATTGATAAAATTATCGCAACAATCAAAAAATCAAAAGACAAAGAAGATGCTGCGGTAAACTTGGTAAAGAATTTCAAACTTACTCCAGTGCAAGCGCAGGCAATTCTCGAAATGAAATTACAAACACTCGCCGCACTTGAGCGACACAAACTCGAAGCGGAGCTCGCTGAAAAGAAAAAGATTATCGCCGAATTACAGGCAATTTTGAAAAGTCCAAAAAGAATTGTTGAAGTAATTCATAAGGAACTTGAAGAAATAAAGAAAAACTTTTCAGACGATCGGAGAACAAAAATAGTGGCTTCAAGTCTCAAAGAATTCAGAGAGGAAGATCTTATCCCTAACGAGGATGCAATCATTACCCTCAGCCGAGATGGATATATTAAGCGTATGCCTCCAACAAACTTCAAATCGCAAAAACGTGGAGGGAAGGGACTTATTGGATTTGAATTGAAAGAGGAAGATCTTATCGAAACATTCGTTTCGACGAACACACACGACAATATTCTTTTCTTTACGAATCGTGGGAAAATGTTTCAAACAAAAGTATATGAAATCCCCGTTGCACAACGCACCGGAAAAGGAAAATCAATTTATAATTATCTCGAAATTCCCGCCACTGAAAAAGTAAGCGCAATCGTTTCATATCCCGATTCGGATACACAGGATAAAAACAAATGTCTTGTAATGATCACAAAGGAAGGAAATATAAAAAAGACACAACTCAAAGAATTTGAAAATGTACGAAGAAGTGGAATTATCGCAATTAAACTTAATGAAGGAGATGATTTGAAGTGGGTAAATGTTTCTTCAGGAAACGATGAAATTATTCTTTCCACCGCACTTGGACAAGCAATACATTTTAAAGAAAAGGATGTGCGCCAAATGGGAAGAACCGCTGCGGGGGTGCGAGCAATTCATCTAAAGAAGGGGGATGAAATTGCAGGACTTGATATAATAAAAGGAGGAAAGGATGCAAAAAATTTGAAATTACTTTCCGTATTGGGTAATGGGTACGCAAAACAAACCGTAATTAAGGAATATAAATTACAAAAACGAGGCGGTTCGGGAATAAAAACAGCGAAGGTCACTGAAAAAACCGGAAAAGTAATTGCAACACATATTATTGATGATGATATTGAAGAAGTGATTGCATTTTCAAAAAAAGGACAAGCGCTCAGAACAAAATTAAAAGATATCCGTGTCGCAAGCAGGGCCACACAAGGGGTACGTATTATGGATTTGGAGAAAGGGGATGAACTTATCGGGGTAGTGTGTTTATAACCTAGAAATATATTCATCCCGTTAATAATAGTTTTTGACGTTGATTACAAAAGTAATAAATAAAATTTATGTTCTATATACAAGAAAATAAAAGGACGAAACTAGGACAAAAAACGTACGGAAACACACGTGTTTCCTATTATTAACGGGATGAATATTTCAAAACCACAATTTATTATTTTCGCCGTTGTCGCGGTGATTATTCTTGTGATTGTGCTTATGACGGCATGTGTTATTCCGGGGATGCAACGATGTGCCACCCCAGGACTTCAACTTGAAGGCGCGCTCACTTTTTGGGGAATAGGGGATGATCGAAACGCGTACGACCCAATTATTCTTAATTTCAAAAAATTCTATCCAAAGGTAGAGGTAACCTATCGTGGATTCGATACACAAGCGGAATATGATCGGGCACTTCTTGAATCGATGGCACAAGGAAAAGGACCGGATATATTTATGGTGCTAAATAGCGCTGTTCCGAACACCACTGGAAAAATTTCCCCAATGCCGGCAACGCTCGTCCCATTTACCCAATTACAATCTCTTTTCCCAAAAATAGTAGAACAAGACTTCTTCCCACAACGAACAATATACGGCCTCCCACTCTCTATCGATACGCTCGCGCTTATTTATAACAGAAATTTCATCGATCAGGCTGCTGTGCAGATTCCAAGAACATGGGAAGATTTTCAAGTGGTAGTAAAAAAACTTACCATTGTTGATCCATCAAGAAAAATAATTCGCGCAGGAGCTGCAATTGGCGGATCACAAAAAAATGTCTCCGCCGCGCCGGATATTTTAAGTCTTCTTATGCTTCAGTCAGGAACAAAAATGATTTCTGATGATTTCAAATCAGCAACGTTTGCGTCTCCCGAGGGAAAAGATGCACTCAGATTTTATACACAGTTTTCAAACGGAACAAATGCTGTATATACATGGAATGAAACAATGCCAAACGATCTTGATGCGTTTGGACAGGAAAATGTTGCCATGATTTTCAATTATGCGAGCGCACTTCCAGAAATACAGAAACGCAATGCGTTTATTGAATACAAAGTTGCTCCAATGCTACAGCCCGCATCCGCAGAAAATCGTTCAATCGCATATCCAAGATATTGGGGGTACACTGTATCGCGACAAAGTGCGGTTCCTGATGTTGCGTGGCAATTTGTTCTTTTTATGACAACCGACGAAACTTCGGTGAGATCATATCTTACAAAAACAAAAAAATCTCCGGCACTTGATAATCTCATCCGAAGTGAATATATAAACGACCCCGAACTCGGTGTTTTTGCGCGACAAGCACTTATTGCCCGCTCGTGGCCACAAATAAACAATACTGCGATTGGAAATATATTTTCAAACATGATTGAGCTTGTTACCACAAACCAAAACACAATCGAATCTGCACTTGGAAAAGCGCAAGAAGAAGTAACGCGCCTTATGGGTCAACGAGCATTCTGAAATTAATGTATAATTAAGGGGATGAAAAAAATTCTTTCCATAAGCGCAATTATTCTTATATGTTTCAGCGTTTCGCTTCCGTATATTGCCTCCGCAAGAACGTTGTTTTATATCTGGGAAGGGACAGGATGCACACCAGGAACAGATGGCCCAACAGAACCATGTGGACTTTGTGATGCACTTGTTGTTGGACGAAATATTATAGAGGATATGTTTAAGGTTGCATTTATACTCGCGACTATTTTTATTGCATATGGTGGATTCACGCTTATGACTGCGGGGGGGAGTGAAAAAAATGTAAGTTCGGCAAAAGAAATCATAAAAAGTGCCGTCATCGGCCTTCTCATTGCGCTTGTGGCGTGGCTCCTTATTAATACAATTATCACGTCTCTCGCCAATGGAAATGCAAGTACTGCATGGAACAATATTGAGTGTGGAAGTGGATCTGTGTCTGGACCAAAACAAACGGTTGGGGGTAATGGAACGCCATCAACTGGGGGAAATACTGGAATAGGAACAACATTTAATGGTGGTGGTGGACAATTTGGCGGGGCTGGTGCAAATGGAAACTGGACTACAGGAACAAGTACAAATTCAAACAATAATGGTTCTACATCCGCACAAATAAATCAGGCTATTACCGCTTCATGTAAAACCCAAGCAGAAACCTGTATAAAAGAAAGTAAAAATAACAATGGCCCACAAGAAAATCCACAGGTAAATATTAATCTTGAGGCGGCATATCAAATTTCCTGTAAAAAGGTTGGTACTGGATACAATGCTACAGTACAATTCAAGTGTCTTACTCCGGTTGTCTCCCCATGGATAAAATGTTCTGAAGGATTGCCCGACCTCGCAAAAATCTGTAAATAAACACTAGGTGAGATTGAGTTGTGTTAAAATAACAATATGACAAAAAAAATACAAAACACATTAATTCTTCTTTTTTCTTCTCTTCTTTTTCTTAGTGCAAAAATTTCTTATGCGATTGGACTCGGAAATCCATTGGGCGCCGATTCAATCCCCGAACTCATTTACACAATTATTGACTGGTTTGTAATTGCGGTCGGACCCGCAATTGCTGCAGTTATGATTATTTATGGTGGGTTCCAAATACTTACTGCCGGCGGAGATCCGAAAAAATTTGAGACAGGAAAACAGTCAATTCTTTATGCGGTAGTTGGGTATGGTATAATTCTTCTTGCAGAAGGGGTGGTATTAATCATACAAAAACTCCTTCAGTAAAAGGATAAGAAAGGTCGATTTTTTATCTAATTTATCTATTAAAACAGTCGTAAAAATTATTTATTTATTATGAAATCATTCTTAAAAAAGTGGGGATTAGTTTCGGCTCTTTCGTTGGTTATTTTGGCTCCGGTAGTTGTTTCCGCTCAATTTGAGGCTCCTGGTGATGTGTTGCCAGCTCCTCGATTCCAATCATATGGAGGCGCAATTTCGTTGGTAGAAAAGGCATCAAACTGGCTTCTTTATGTAGTTATCGCTCTTGCAGTTGTCTTTATCATATATGCAGGATTTTTGTATCTCACCTCGGGTGGAGATGAAGATAAAACAAAAGCGGCAAAGAATTACATTGTGTACGCAGTAATCGGTATCGCAATTGCGCTTCTCGCGCGTGGTATTGTGCTTCTCGCAAAAAACTTCATTGGGTAATATCAGTTATATCTCATGAAAAAAACTATTTGGACAATTCTTTCTTCATTGATTGCCTTGGTGCCAGTGCTCGCTTATGGGCAAACCCCATCATTATTAGATGCCCCTCCTGGATCTATAGTGACTAATAGTGGCGCGGAGGGTGTTATGACACTCATGAGAAAGACCGGAGGATGGTTATATAGCGCCGTTCTTGCAATATCAGTCATTCTTATGATTTACGGAGGTTTTTTGTACGTTACTTCGGGTGGAGATGAAGATAAAGTAAAAGATGGAAAGAATTATATTATTTACGGAGTTATCGGCATTGCCGTCGCAACACTCGCAACCGGAGTTGTATTCGTTGTTGGAGAGTTCTTGGGGTCAAAATAAGAAACGTTTATGAAAAGATATTTTTACACCATTATTGCTTTTCTTCTTCCTGTTTTTGTGTACGCACAAACACGACAGCCACAAACAAGTATCACGACGCCAGAAAAAGTAATCGCACTTATCAACAAGGCTGGAGGATGGTTCTATAGTGCACTTCTTGCACTCGCAGTGATATATATCATCTATGCTGGATTCAAATTTCTTACCGCCGGGGGGGATGAAAAAAAAGTAGAAGAAGCAAAACAACAATTAATTTATGCAATTATCGCTCTTGCGGTTGCGATGCTTGCAACGGGAATTGTAAAAGTAATGAAACAATTTCTCGGTGTAAATTAATTAAGGTATAAGGAGTTTAAAAACCCCCCGACGTGCGTCGGGGGGTTTTGTATTCAGATAATGCTCATGATATTATCACAAAATAAGATTGCCGAGGTGGTCCCGCCGCTGTCGAGCGAGATAAACTCCATTGGCCACCCATGCCCTCGTGGCGGAACTGGTATACGCGCAGCGCTTAGGACGCTGTCTCGAAAGGGGTAGAGGTTCAAATCCTCTCGAGGGCACAATTCAAATTAGTTATTTCTTCTTCCTTCGTGTTCCATGAAATGCTTCGTGGACTTCACGAAGTTCTTTGTTGGTAAGGTGTGTGTAAATTTGTGTGGTCGAAACATTCGCGTGACCCAAAAGTGATTGCACCGAACGAAGATCGGCGCCATTAATCAAAAGGTCGGTGGCGAATGAATGACGTAATTGATGTGGATGCACTTTTTTTGGAATTCCTGCAGCTCGCGCATATCGATCAATAAGGCGCTCCACGGAACGTGGGGTAATTTTTCCAAGTGTTTTTCCTGATTTGGTCAAACTCACAAATAAAAATTCTTCTGGGTCTGTTCTTTTTTTTAAATATTCTTTAATTGATTTTTTTGCTCCATCGGAAAGAAACACGATACGCAACTTATCTCCCTTTCCGCGCACCGAAACCTCCCCCCGCTCAAGATCAATATAACGCGGGAGATTACATAATTCAGAAAGACGAAGTCCGGTTGAAAAAAATGTTTCGAGTATTGCGCGATCACGAATTGATCGAATATCATCTCCTTTGGGAGATTTTAATAACCGTTCAAGCTCTCCATAATCAAGCACCTCAATATCGCGCCGCGAAACTTTCGGAAGTTCAATTGAATCGGGAGAAAGAACACCATACCCATGTTTTATCAAATACTTTAAAAAATTCCGTATCGCAATTACATAATAACTTTGTGTGTTCTTTTTTATATTTTTACGCGCAAGCACTACACGAAATGATCGCACACGCTCTTCGGTGATATCTTTCAATGACTTAATATTCGCCTCACTAAAAAATGACTTGAGGTACCGCTCATAGTTTTCTCTCGTTTTTGGCGAACGATTTTTTTCTATTTCCAAATAATCTAAATATCCTCGAAAGTGACGCTCTATATCGCTCATAATGTGGCTCTTTTCTCTATTCTATCACTCCTGTCGCAAAATATCTCTCTTTTTGCTTGGGTTTTGACCCGGTGAGTAGAAACTCAATATGTCTCGAGGCGACAAAAACAACCCACATTCATAAGTTTATTACTGGCTTTTTGATATATCCTCCACTAGATAGATTTTTATGTCCAATTGAGTTTTCACTACCAGGTTTTGACACCATCTAAATTCTGAGGTATCATGGGCGTGTATGCTTTCGAAACAGAAAAAACAAGCAGCGACACGCGATTATAAGCGCCACGACTCTGATACGGGATCTGCGGAATACCAGATCGCCCTTTTGACACGTCAGATAAAGGCACTTACTGATCATTTAAAGAAGCATTCGAAAGATCACCACTCACGAAGAGGGCTTTTGATGATGGTGGGAAAGCGAAGGAGATTTCTCCAGTTTCTTCAGAAAAGTGACGAGAAAAAATACAATAGCCTTGTAAAAAAGTTAAAACTTGAGGCTTAGTTTTTTTCGCGGGTGTTCTTCTGCACTTTATGAAGGTGTACTTCCAAAGAGTACAATATACGTGATATGCATCAAAACCAACGAATCGGAATTTTTGTTGATGTACAGAACATCTATCACTCGGCGAAAAATCTTTATCACGCTCGGGTAAATTTCGAACAACTCATAAAAACTTTAGCCGATGATCGGACGATCATTCGGTCGATTGCGTATGTAGTGAAAAGTGATGGGGTGCAAGGATACGAGGGGGAGTCGTCTCGTGAAGAACCATTTTTTGAAGCATTAAAGAAATCGGGACTTGAACTCCGCATGAAAGATTTGCAAATTTTTCACGGGGGAGCAAAAAAAGCCGATTGGGACGTTGGAATGGCGGTTGATGCAATTCGTATGGCAAGTTCCCTCGATGTGGTGATATTAGTGACTGGAGATGGCGATTTTATTCCTCTTGTTGAATATCTAAAATGGGGAACAGGAAAACAGGTTGAGGTTGCAGCATTTTCACGAACCACATCTGGAAAATTAAAAGAAGCCGCCGACCGTTTTATCGAACTCGAATCAATCCCAAAAATACTTTTAAAAATAAGAAAGTCGCAAATAACAAAAAAATATAACAAATAACATATATGGAATTACATAGAAAAAAATTTACCACGGAGTTAGACAATGAGCAGATTACCATTGAGGTGTCTGATCTCGCCGGACAAGCAAATGCGGCAGTCATTGGGAAACACGGAAATACCGTGGTGCTTACAACTGTCGTTATGAGCAAAGAAGACCGCATGGGAGATTTCTTCCCACTTACTGTTGATTACGAGGAACGTTTTTATGCGGCAGGAAAAATTGGAGGAAGTAGATTTGTGCGAAGAGAAGGAAAATCATCCGATGAATCTATTCTTTCTGGACGTCTTATTGATAGAACGGTTCGCCCACTTTTTGATGCCCGCTTAAGACGAGATGTACAAATTGTAGTTACTGTTATTTCATATGACGGAAAGAATGATCCTGACGTAATCGGACTTCTCTCGGCATCTACCGCTCTTTCGATTTCAGATATTCCATGGAATGGCCCCGTCGCCGGTGTTCCAATAATAAAGAAGGATGAAAAAGGAGAAGAAGAATATCGATCATTTTTTGCAGGACCCGAGGCGTATGTCAATATGATTGAGTTTGAAGGAAAAGAAATACAAGAAGGTGTCGCAATTGAAGCATTCACCGCTGCACACAAACAAATAAAAGAACTTATTGCGTTTCAAAAAAAGATAGCGAGTGAAATTGGAAAACAAAAATTGGATGTGATGCTTAAAAAACCAGACAAAGAAACTGAACAATTGGTAAAGAGTTTCATTGAGGGAAAGATTGGTCCCGCACTTCGCGACAAAACATTCAGCGATCTCAAAAATGATTTGTTCCAACATCTTATTGCAGAAGGAAAAACCGGCGACGCATTGAAAGATGTTGAACAGATACTCGAAACAGAAACCGATAAATTTGTACACGAAGAAATATTAAAATATGGCCGTCGTGTTGATGGAAGAAAGTTAAACGAAATTCGCCCACTGTACGGAGAGGTTGGGCTTTTGGAGCTTACTCATGGATCTGGACTTTTTGTTCGCGGACAAACACAGGTACTTGCAATCACCACACTCGCGTCTTCGTCTGCTGAACAACTTGTTGAAACAATGGAAGCAACAACAAAAAAGAGTTTTATGCTTCATTATAATTTCCCAAGTTTTTCAACTGGAGAAGTTGGAAGGTCATCGCGAGGACCAGGAAGACGAGAAATCGGACATGGTGCACTCGCAGCAAAAGCACTTCGCGCACTTATTCCTACAAAAGAAGAATTTCCTTATACAATCCGCATTGTTGCTGAAACACTTTCATCAAATGGATCGTCATCGATGGCATCAACCTGCGCAGGATGTCTTTCACTTATGGACGCTGGGGTGCCAATAAAAAAACACATTGGTGGTGTTGCAATGGGACTTATGACAAGTGCAGATGGAAAGGAATATAAAATTTTAACTGACATTCAAGGACCAGAAGATCATTATGGTGATATGGATTTCAAGGTTGCGGGAACAAAAGACGGAGTCACCGCAATTCAAATGGATGTAAAAATTAATGGTATTACCGCCGAGATATTTGAAAAAGCTCTTGCACAAGCAAAAGAAGGACGATTCATAATTATTAAAGAAATGGAAAAAGCACTTCCCGCACCGCGCGCAAGTGTTTCAAAATATGCGCCAAAAATTATGTCACTTATGATTCCACAAGATCGCATTGGAGAACTTATTGGACCTGGGGGGAAAAATATAAATGGAATTGTTGCGGATAGTGACAATAAAATCACCATTGATATCGAAGAAACCGGAAAAGTATATGTGGCAGGGGTGGATATTAAACTTGTGGAGCGCGCATATAATACAATCAAGGCGTCAATGAAAGAATTCTCAGTGGGTGAAATTATTACAGGACCTATTATACGAATTCTCGAATTCGGGGTAATTGTCGATCTTGGAGGTGGACAAGATGGAATGATACACGTTTCCGAATTGAAAGATGGTTTTGTAAAAAAAGTAGAAGACGTGGTCCATATGGGAGATGTGGTAAAAGCAAAAATCATAAAAGTAAGTGAGGGAAAAATCGGACTCACATTAAAAGGCTTGGGAGAAAATAATAAATAGGGTTTAGTGACTAGGGGCTGAGATCTAGGGGGGAGATAAAAAATCATTCACACAGTGAGTGATTTTTTTATTCTAATCTCTAAACCCTAACCCCTAACCCCCATGCTGTGATATAATAAACTCAATGGAAGAAAAAAATAATTTCGGCCAACAACAATGGCCAACCCCGCAAAATCAAAATGCGGATACAACGAGGTCGCAGTTTTTGGGAACAGGAGAAGGAGAAATTCCTCTTGCAAAAATGCCATCCGACAAAATCGATGTTCGGACAATGGCTTCCGATGTGATGTCAGTGAAAGAAACGGGAGGAGGAATGCCAAGACCCTATACTCCACAAGCCCAAACTACAGCACCAAAAGAAACCATAGCACTTTCTCAACAAATACCACCGTCACAATCTCCGGTTAATTTTGCCGACCAAATGATGGGTGGGGTGACGCAAGTGGGGCAACAAACACCAACCGCGCCACAACCAGAAAAAACAAAGGGTGGTCGTAGTATTTTTAAAACACTTCTTATTATCATTATTGTTCTTGGACTCGCCGCAATCGGATACTTCTTTGTATATCCACTGTTATCAACAACAGATGCAGAAAAGGCTCCTGAGGTTGTAAACACAGCACCAGTTCCACCGGAAAACATAGTGAATATTCCACTAATTCCACCAGTCGAAACTCCGACCACAACCTTACCAATTGTTATCCCGCCCGCGCCGGTTTCCACCGTTGATACACACGCATCATTCTTCAAAACAAAAGCAGATCTTGTATTTGATGCGAAGCTTTCGGCTTTTACACTCAACGACCTAAAGACACCAATCGCCTTTGAAACCACATCGGTGCCACTCTTTAAAGAAGTGGTGTGGAAAACACAAGAAAATAAACCACTCTCATTTTCACAAGTTGCCTCACTTATATTTCCGAATTTTTTCACCACCGAAAAAGTATCAAATTTTCAGGATGATTTCACATTATTCTCGTACTCAAACACAAAAGGAACGTGGCTTGGGTTTATCACAAAACTAAAAGACGGGGTTAATGTGGGGGCAATACAAGATAGTATGAATATACTTCAGAAAGACACCGGTCTTAAAAATCTATTTCTTTCTGATCCGGGAACAATGAGTCCATGGAAAGATGGAAAAGTAAGAAACAAACCAACGTCGCTTGCGCCATTCTCATTACAAGGGGCAACAATTAGTTATACGTGGTTCGACCGATATCTTCTTGTAAGCTCAAATCTTGAAGCGGCAGAAGATGCGGCAAAAAGACTCGGATATTAATACTATATATATGAATTTTACCGAAACACAATTAGAACATTTCGCCACTATTCTTCATGAAGAAGAAGAACGAATAAATGAGGAGTTGTCCCGGATAAAGGGCGCCTCATCTGATTTTGGAAGTGATGTTGATGGGTTTGAGGAAGAGGCCGATGAGTTTGAAGAAGCTGGAAACGCACACTCGGTCAAGGAGGCATTTGAAGAACGAAAAAAAAGAATAGAAAAAGCACTTAAGAAGATAGATGAAAAAAAATATGGCGCGTGTGAGTCATGTGGAAAACAAATTGAAGAAAAACTACTTCTTGTTGATCCAGAATCCGAATTCTGCAAAGAGTGTAAAATAGAACAAAAAATGTAAACTGTTTTATGCGCGCAGTTCCAAAAATTCTCTCTGCGGAACTCGACGGAATCAATGCCGAATGTATTCAGGTGGAGGCCGATATTAATGTCGGCCTCCATTCTTTTTCAATTGTTGGGCTTGCCGATAAGGCGGTAAGTGAAGCAAAAGAAAGAGTAAATTCAGCATTAAAAAATTCCGGCATACGCCCCCCAACAAAAGAAAATAGGAGAATTACCATTAATCTCGCTCCAGCAGATGTAAAAAAAGCGGGCTCGCGTTTTGATCTTCCTATTGCACTCGCATATCTTCTTGCAAGCGAACAAATAAAGATTTTTGAAACAAAAGATAAAATTTTTGTTGGAGAACTCTCTCTCGATGGATCTCTTCGACCAATTAGCGGGTGTTTAAATATTGCCAAACTCGCAAAAAAAATTGGAGTGCAATACCTGTTTGTTCCTTATGAAAACAAAGACGAAGCGGCAATGCTTGATGGAATTACTGCGTTTGGAATAAAAAACCTCGGCGAACTTATTCATCACCTTGAAGGAACAAACCTGATTGTGCCAGAAGAAAAAAAGAACATTACTCCAATGCGCCCCCCCACCTCGGTTTCTTTATCAGAGGTAAAAGGACAAGAATCGGCAAAGCGCGCACTTACTATTGCGGCAGCAGGCGGACACAACATTCTTATGTCTGGACCGCCGGGCACGGGCAAAACAATGCTCGCACAAGCACTCGCATCAATACTTCCTTATCCATCACTCGAAGAAATGATTGAAATAACTGAAATATATAGCGCGGCGGGACTTACTGCACACGATCAAATTATTCAATGGAGACCATTCCGTTCACCCCATCACACCGCATCACTTGTTTCAATAATTGGCGGAGGAACGATTCCAAAACCAGGAGAAATAAGCCTTGCTCATCGTGGGGTTCTTTTCTTGGATGAAATGCCAGAATTTCATAAGGACACACTTGAGGGGCTCCGACAGCCACTTGAAAATGGACGCGTGCATATCGCGCGTGCAAAAAAAGCACTGATATTTCCAGCTCGATTTATGTTGGTTGCCGCAATGAATCCGTGTCCCTGTGGATACTTTGGAGATACCGCAAAAGAATGTAAGTGTACCGCGCATGAAATATTGCGATATCAAAGAAAAATATCTGGACCACTTCTTGATCGAATAGATTTACAACTCGAGGTTCCGAGAATACCAATTGAAGAATTGAGAAAAAAGAGTGGAGACGAACAAGAAGAAGAACAAATAAGAAAAAGTGTCCTTGATGCGCGGAAAACTCAAGAAGAACGCGCAACCCAAGCCCATGTTTTAGCCCATACAAATTCAGAGTTTTCATCAAAACAAGTTGATGAGTTTTTCTCGCTTGATCCATTAGCTGAATCTTTCCTAAAAAACATTATTGAGCGATTATTTATCTCTCCCCGCGGATATTATCGTATTTTAAAAGTTGCGCGAACCATCGCCGACATTGAAGTTTCTCCTATCATAAAAAAAGAACACCTCGCTGAGGCGTTTCAATACAGAATAAAAGAGGGATGAGAATAGGGTTTAGGTTATTAGGGTTTGGGGACTAGGGAACAACAAAAAGAAAAGATGATAATATGAATTCATATAAGGAGCTTATTGTGTGGCAAAAAAGCATTGGGCTTTCAAAAAAGATCTATTTTCTTACAGAACAATTTCCTAAATCAGAAATTTTTGGGATAGTAAATCAAATGAGGCGCGCCGCCGTCTCTATTCCATCAAATATAGCCGAAGGATACGCGCGGGGACACAGAAAAGAATATTTACAATTTCTGAGTATCGCATTTGGATCTGGGGCAGAACTTGAAACACAAATTTTAATTGCAAAAGAACTCAATTTTATAAAAGGGGGTGAATATAAAGAAATATCCTCGTTATTAGAGGAGGTTATGAAAATGCTTAATAAACTTATTTCGTCTCTAAAAAACTCAGACTCCTAATTTTTTTCCCAAACCCTATCTTCCTAACCCCTAAACCCTAGTTGCTATTTTAACGCAAAAGGATTTTTTGCTCCCAATACTTCGAAATGAAGGTGACATCCTGTTGCACCTTGTGTATTCCCAGAACTCCCTATAAACGCAACGTTTTTCCCTTGTGAAACAACATCTCCAACTTTTACAATATTTTTTAGCGTGTGTGCATAGCGCGTCTGTGTCTTATTAGGATGTTCTACAAGAACATAATTTCCATACCCCCCATTCCACGATCCATCCGAAGATTCTTCAATCACCACCCCGTCTGCCGCCGCATAAATACTACTTCCACATGTATTTGCAATATCGACAGCATTATATTCATGTAACTTTCCCCAATTCCAACCCTTCGCAGGAAGTGCAAAGTAACCAGCGAGATCTGCTAAGTTTTCCGTTCCTGTTTCTTTTTTTATCACAAGTTGTGAGACATCTTCTTTCACACTTGGAAGAACAAGTGTTCCCCCGAGCACTCCGATAAGTTTCGTATATTCAGGATTATATTTTTTTACCACATCGGCATCTATCTTAAAACGGTCTGCAATTCCCTGTAATGTGTCTCCTTGTTGTGTGGTATAAGGCACCCCGGACGTCGGAAGAATAATTAGCTCCTGTCCTATCCTTATTTTTTTTACATTAGTGTTCGAAGCCCGAAGTGTTTCAAGTGTAATTCCAAACTGGGCCGCAATACTTGAAAATGTATCTCCTTTCTTCATCTTATACTTTTTAATTCCATCTCTTATCGGAAGCGCATCAATAAGCGACGGCGAAACACCAAAAAAAGCACCCTCATCGAGAGGGGTAAAAAGTTCTTTGTTATTTTGTTCGCCCTCACCATAAGACGCTTGTGCAACAGAAACCGCACCTAATTCACTACTTAATGATTCAGATGGCCCACCAATTCCCCAGGTAGCATATTTCTTGTATGCAGAAAATAACGATCCATCACCCAAAAATGGGGTTGTAAAACACCCAATTACAACAAGAAAAAACAACGACCATGTGGTAGTCGTACTTGAAAAACCCCTTAATAAAGGCCTTATGTGTGAAATAAACGTACTTATAGGGTTAGTATACCAAAAATAGGGAAAATGGAAATAAGAAACGAAAACCATACTTATCAACAGTAGATATAACATATAACTACCGACCGACTTATAAATGTTATATACTAAACACATAGTGGAACGAATTCAAAATAATTCTCTTTCTACAACGATTCTCCATACCGTTTCAAAAACAACGGGAGGCGTTTTGTTTTCTGATGTGTGTAAAGAGCACAATGTACAAGAAGAAAACATTCGCGTCACACTCTGGAGACTTGAAAAACGGGGGATGATAGAAAAAATAGAAAATAAATATCTCTTATCTTCCCTAGGAAAGGAGTTTTTTGAAAAAAGAAAACAGCCAAAAAAATGGGACGGAAAATGGAGAATGGTTATATTCGATATTCCGGAGTCAGAGCGCACAAATCGTATTTGGCTTCGCGCACAACTCATTCGGGCAGAATATCAGCCGTTGCAACGGAGCATCTATCTCGGAAAAAATCCTATTCCCCAGTTTCTTCTTGATGAAATCGAAGAAAGAAAAATGCTTTCGTATGTGCGAATTATTGTCGCTGAAAATATACTCAAAAATTCACTTCTTTCCGAAAAAAAATAAATATATGGGACAAAAATTAGGACAACATTTTTTAAAGAACAAAAAAATACTTTACGCAATCGCTGAGGCAGTTGAATTGCGCGCAAATGAAACCATCATTGAAATTGGTCCGGGACATGGGGAACTCACCAATGAGTTATTAAATTTAAAAGTTAAAAGTCTAAAAGTTATTTTGATTGAAAAGGATAAAATACTTGCCGAACAACTGAAGAAAAAATTTGGAAAAGACAAAAATATAAAAATTGTCTGCGGTGATGCATTAAAAGTGCTTCCCCGGATTGTTTCCTCCCTAACCCCTAGTCCCTATTCCCTAGTCCCTATTTACAAAATCGTCGGAAACATTCCCTATTACATCACCGGCCATCTGTTTCGAATAATTCAGGAATTAAAAAAGAGACCCATCCGAATAATTGTGATGATACAAAAAGAAGTTGCACTCCGTATGGTGAAAAAACCACCTGAAATGAATTTACTTGCGGCAAGCGTGCAATATTGGGCTGATCCAAAAATTATTATGAGTGTATCAAAAAAAGAATTTTCTCCACAACCTAAAATTGATTCTGCAGTTATCGAGCTCTGCACAAAAGATACACATCTAAAAAATAATGGAAAGGAGGAAGAAAGATACTATAAAACACTTGGTATATTGTTTAAACAACCAAGAAAAACAATAAAAAACAATATAACACTCTTTTATCGATCGGCTAATGGGTGTAATATACAAGAGAAGGAAAAAACATTTGAGAAATTAGAAAAGGAGGGGGTAAAAATCGAAAAGCGCCCACAAAATCTCGATATCAAAGAAATAGAAAAAATTTCAACAATAATATGTCAAAAATAAAAAAATATATCATTCTTTTTTCCTTTTTTGTTGTCGCGCTTCTTTTTCCTATACATTATGGGCGGGCAATATTTATGCCCTTTGCCGGCAAAATTATACCGCTTCCTACACCACTTGTGTGTTTAGGAGGGGAGGCCATCATGATTAAGCCATCTGGAACAATGCCTCCCGGTGTTTATGGGGTTATCCCCACAACAGAACGACATTTATATGGCGCCCTTACTCCCGGATCGTGGGTTATTGGACTTTATGAGGTTGTCCCTGCGCCTATTTGCTTTATTCCAATTCCTCCACCCGGAATTCCAATTCCCTTCCCTGCGTTTCCTATAATAAAATTTGGCGTGTCTCTTCCAAGTCTTTCGTTATAAAAAATAATGAAAAAGTTCTGGTATAATAAATAATGAAATAACATGTCTCTTCTTAGAAAATATAAAAAAACTTTCTCCTTCCTCATTATTGCAAGTGCAGTAACTGCATCATTTTTTATTGTGCATAGTGGACAAGAAAAAAAACCAGATTATCTTTTTCAAGTGGTAGAAGATAATACAAAGACACCACCAACAAACACCAAAAATCCACTCCCTAATCTCACCGCAGAGTTTACTACTGAATCGTTAAAAAAACTTATATCCGAGAAAAACAACGTTATTGCACAAGAAAAAAATGATGCGTCACAGGCAAAAACACTCCCCGACAAAAACACCGTCGAGAAAATTGTTGGTGACATCATCGATAAAGAACTTATTTCCGAAACCATTGATCCAAAAACAATCAGTATAGCGAAAGATAATTCAAAACAAATGCAAGTGGTATATCTCTTGGTTATACAGGAAATTATAAAAGATGTGTCCGAAAAAAATGCCGCCGAAGATATCACAAAAATACCCCTTGCTACATATTTTGGAAATATGGGAAACAATTTCAAAAACACCACCAACATCTTAATGGCGATGAATGTCCCTTCTTCATGGGTTGATATTCACGCCGATATTCTTGGGTATTTCACTGCACAAAAAAATGTATATCTTTCACTTTCCAAGGCGGACCAAGACCCACTCCGATTTATGATTGCAATTCAGCGCATCGCAGATGAAAGCGAGAAAAAATTTGATGATATTAGAATAAAAATAGACAAACGGATAAAAGAACAGAAAATTATTTAATTCATTACCATGATGCAACATACGAAAAATATTATTGCGTTTCTCCTCGTTTGGATATTTTTGTACACCCCATTTTCCGTCTATGGGCAGGCTGCGTCGTCAACAAACTCCACCTCAACCGAAACAGTTTCAACCAAAGGCGAGGTGCAAGGAATGGAAATGTGTATTAAAGCGGCGCGTCTCTCCGCAAAGTTTGGAGGATTTACTGCGCTCGACCGCGTACAAGAAAGTGTTCTGGATAGTGTGAGGGGATATTTGAGCTTGCAATTCAACGGAGCGACCGGCCTCAATATTGATTTTTCAAATCTTGGGTCAAGTATTATTAGTGAGGGATTAGGAATGTTGAATAATGTCTTTGGTAATATATTGAAAGATAAAATAGGGGATCAGGTGGATGCCCTAAAGAAAAAGGCGCAAGAAAAACTTGAAAAAATAGCAAAAGACGCGATTGATTCCGTTGTCGGAAAGGCAACAGACGCAGTGAGCGCACTAGATCCGACTTCTCCAGTTCCTGTCGCGGAAAAAGGAGACTTACTCAAAGAAGCACAAAAACAAAATAAAAAAATAAGTGAGTCAATCGCGGAACAGCGACGCGCTCAACTCACTGAAGACACACGAGATAAGTGTCGAGAACTTTTAAAAACTACAACCGAAACAATTAAACGATCACTTCTTTATCAACTCTCAAATCAACTCACCCAATGGATTGTAAATGACGAAAAACCGCAGTTTATAAAAGATCCCGGACAATTCTTAAAGGATACCGCACAACTTGCGGTTGACCGAACTATTTCGCGCATAGCTCCTCGCCTCTGTGAGCCATTTCAGCTTTCAATCACCGCACAAATTCCAACCACAAACCGCCAGGCAAATCCATTTTACGAAGAGCTTACGTGTACATTGGATCAAATAACGGGAAATATTGAATCGTTTTATAATGATTTCAGAAATGGGGGATGGATTGCATACCAAGAAATGTGGAAACCACAAAATAATTATTACGGCGCCTCGATGATGGTGCAAGAAGAACTCGCGCGCCAACAAGCAGCAGCGACACAACTTGCTAATGCAGATCTCCAAAGAGGAAGTGGTTTTCCAAGTCAGACACAATGTACTGAATGGCGACTTTATGTGCCAACAGAGTGTAATTTAAACGACCTACAAAAACGAATGTCTGATATTCTTCAGGTGGGTGGAACTTGTTATGAATTTGATGGCCAAACAGTTGGTTATGATGTCGTTCCACCAGATTCTTCAAATGAGGGTCCAAATACTTTTTGGGCTTGTGAAAGAAGTGAGGTTACAAACCCAGGAACTGTTACGGCGCGACTAGGAGAAAAGGCACAACAAATGGAAGTTAATCAACTTGAAACAACAGACGATATTGAAAACTTCCTCGATACAATCGGTGATGCAATTGTAAGTAAGCTTGTAAAATCAGGTATTGGGGGGCTCCGAGGGTTATTACAAGGGCTTCCTCCATTAAATCTATAAAAATGTCAAAGATGTATAAAAAAATATTTCTTGTTGTGTTGTTATTTATAACCATTTTTGTCTCTGGATCGATTTTATGTATAAAAAAAATCGATGCGCAGACTGGAGAAACTAAAAGAATGTTTGATGTAAGTAAATTCAAAATTGTCGACATTCCGGTAGATCAACTTCAAAAATACGACACAAAAGTGAATGCAATTGGTTTTCAAAACACAATAGCGAATCCATTCGCGGCAGCGGGGATAATTAAAGACCTTATCTTGGGTGGTATTTCTGATGCAATGCAAGGGTTGATGTATATACTCGCAATGATAGCAAGTCTACTTTTTTGGATAGGGGCACAACTTATTGGGTTTTTTATGTCACTCAACATGGCAATCTTTGACATGCCCCTTGTTGAGGTGGGATGGAAAATTGTCCGTGATATCGCAAATCTCGGATTTGTGCTCGCAATTATTGTGATTGCAGTTGCTACAATCGTCCGCTACGAAGAATATGGAACAAAAAAACTACTTCCAAAACTTATTGCTGCCGCAATTTTAGTGAATTTTAGTTTAACAATAGGCGCCGTGTTTATTGATTTTTCAAACACGCTCACAAATTTCTTTATATCCAAATCGTCAAAAGGGGGGGATGTGATAAGTATGACCACAGAACTTGCGAATGGATTTAAGGCGCAGGGTTTTTTGAGATCAAGTACACAAGATGAAAAAATAAATTACTTTGAAAAGAAAAATACAGTAGAAAAATCATTAGCATCAATATTAAGTCTTGTAATAGCTGCCCTCTTCACGTTTATAGCGGCTGTAAGTTTACTAGGTATTGCGATTATGCTTCTTGTTCGTTTTATGTACCTTTCTGTTCTCCTTTTGGTTTCTCCAATTATTTATCTGTTTTGGGTTATCCCAGATACAACGTCGGTGTGGAAAAGTTGGTGGCATAGTTTTATGAAGTGGGTGTTTAATGCTCCAATTCTTACTTCATTTCTCTACCTTACGGTAATATCGATAACTGCTCTTGGAAAATTTAGCGAAAACTATGCAAAAAATGCTGGATCTGGAATTAGTGACAGCCTATCTCTCACTCCAAATATCCTTATTGTAATAGGAAACTCACTTATTATGACCGGACTTCTCGTGGGGGCGCTTCTTATAGCAAATAGCTTGGGTATTGTTGGTGCAACCACCGCATATAGCTTGGCGTCAAAAGCTGGAAAATCAGCGAAGGGGTGGGCACTTAATAAGACTAAGGGTGCTGCAAAAAGCGCGGGAAGAAGTGCTGTCACCGCTGGAACAAAAACAGATAAAGATGGAAATACAACAACCGCGCTTGAACGATTTGGTGGAAAATACGGAAAAATTCCTCTTATTGGTAGAGCAATTACTGGAATTTCTGGTCTCTCATCTTCTGCAAGAGCAACAAGTAGTAAGGGGGTAGAGGAAAGAATAAAAGGACTCGAAAACAGAACCGGCGACGATTTGGTTGCACTCACAAGCAGAAAGGGTCTATCATCAGAAGAGCTCGCAGCTACTGGTATTGCTACTGCGAAAAAGGGTAAGTGGAATGATTTAAGTGAAAATACACGAAGAAGTGTAATAGATGCGGCGCGCAAGACAAAAACAGGAGACAAGCTTACCGAGCAGGTTCCTTGGCTTGCAAAAGAATTAGGCGAAAACGAAACAAAATTAGCAGCAAAAATGAACGAGGTTCCAAAAAGTGCGATTTATGAAAAGAAAAATCCTGATGGAGGTGTTATGAAAGGTGCTGACGGAAAACCAATAAAAGAGGTTGATCCAAATTATGAAAAATTTGTACAAGACAATGCGATGAACTTCCCGGCTCAGTTTAAAGAAGAGCTTGGAAGACTTCCAAAGGATACTGGGGAAGCGGTGCGTGGAGCATTCCAAAACGGCTTAAAAGATAAGGTGCGAGAGGCAATAGAGCTTGATGTGCATGATGGTGGTTTTGGTAAAGATGGAAAACCGACATTCACCAAAGAAAAAGGGTATGAGGCGGTCGAAAAAGCAAATAAGGTAATAGTAGATATAAAAGCTCCTTTGTCACAAATAGAAACAGATATCGAAGATATGAGGGATAAAGTTGATAAACCACAACTTATTGTGCTCCAAAAACAAAAAACAAAACTTAGTGACGAGGAAGTAAAACTTAATAAGGAACTAGGTGGTCTGCGAAGCGACCCACTACTAAACGCTGGGAAGATCAAAGAAGTGGAGGAAAAAATAGCAGCCACCAAGAAAGAGATTACTTCTGTCGAAAAGGAATTTAGCGAGCTCAATGATCTACAGAAAAAATTTGAGGATAAAAAAGCGGAACGAAAGGCTATAATTGACACAGTCTCAATTCAAGAGAAAAAACTAAAAGAAATGAAAGATGGGCTACTAAGAGAAAATGCTCGTATAGTGAGTAAACTTGATGATATTGCAAAAGACGTGTCGTTTAAAAAGAATAAACCAGTAACACCATAATAATGGAAGAAATAAACGACATCCCACAAACCATACGCGACCAAATAGGGTCGGGAAAGATTATTGCAACCATTGACTCAATCAATGAACGTGCTGATATTGCGCGCCCCGATCTTATCCCGCAACTTATATACGACGTGCTCTCAAAGGATGTTCCCGCAAAAGATTTCATTTCACATTGTTCGAGTGTTTTAAAATTCAATCAAAAAAAATTAAAGGCGGTGGTACGAGAAATAAAAGAAAAAATACTCAAACAATTTGATTATGCGCTTTTGAACTATGGGGTAGATATAAAAGAGATAGATGTGTCTGATGCGATGACGCTTGATGAATACACAAAACAACACAACGAGATGCTTGCGTCTATTGGTGTTGAGGTAGAAAAACCAATTTCTACCATTTCCCTCGAAAACTTTTCAGACACCGAACCACAAAGTTTTGCTCCAGTGAAAATAAACGTAGATGGATCTGTTGATAACACATCGAAAAAAATAGAAGTAAGTGATGAGCCGGCGCCGCTCGTAATACACAGAGAAAAACCACAGGCACCCGCACGGGGGGGTGGCTCGTCCCAACAAACAAAGGGATTCTCTCTCCCGTTCGGATTTTTCAAACAAAAAGTTGTGCAAACACAGACATCGTCAGCCCCAGTAAGAGCTACAATTGAGTTTTTGAAAAAAGATGAGTTGAAGCGCGCGGTAGATTATAGCGAACTCCGTACGCCTCTTACTCCTTTTTCAAAAAAAGAAGAAGGATTTATCAAGACAGAAGAATTAAAAATACAAAACAACCCACAAATAGTGACCCAAAAAGTGAATCCACTTACAATGTTTGGAGGTGGAACGGCAAATAGCAAAGAGCAAATAGCTAATAAGGGGGTGTTAGATATTAGAACAACCGTTATTAGTAATAAGGAACTAGTAACTAGTAACTACAATAAAGAGACGGTCTCGAAGCCAAATGTGTTGGGACTCCAACCAATGAGCGTGTTAGAGAAAACAACACCAATAGTACCGCCAGAAATTAAGAAACAACCAATTATAGACGTACAAAAAAATATTCTACCACCCACCCAAACGCCACCGCCATCAAAATCATTTTCGGTTCCCGAAAAACCAAAAACACCGACTACTTCAGTAATAAATACCGTTCCGAAACAAAATATACCGATTGAACAAAAAAATAAAGGTGTGGTCCCACCAACTAGTGGGAAGGGGTTTGTGTGGTTTAAAAAACCACAACCCACACCAAGCTCACAAACACCGAACAATAATCCACAAAATCTTGGGCCAAAAGTGAATGGAAACACAATTGATTTATCTTCATAAATCAAAATAACAAAATTTCTAATAACTAATTATAAAAATGGAAAAGAAATATGACCTAGAAGAGCGGACCAGAAAATTCGGAGAAAATATCATCTCTTTTTGTAAAAAAATCTCAAAAGATGAAATAACGAAACCGCTCATTACTCAATTGATAAAATCTGGAACAAGTGTTGGGGCAAATTATTGTGAAGCAAATTGTGCAGAATCGAGAAGAGACTTCGAACATAAGATAGGAATTTGCAAAAAAGAAGCGAAAGAAACGTTGTTTTGGCTTAAGATGTTCGAAAAAACACTACCGAACAACAAAGAGTCTGTGTCTCTGTTATTAAAAGAGGGAACCGAGCTCTATCTCATATTTGTTGCAATTGTGAAGAAATCAAAAGAGAATGATACAAGGAGAAATTAATTCATGTTTTCATTAGAAATTAGTAATTAGATATTTAATCATTTGTCCATATGGCAACATTTCAAGTTCCACAATTTATTGACCAAAAACCGAAAATAGTGGGGCCGCTTACGCTCTCACAATTTTTTTATATCGCAATTGCGGCGGGTATTTCATTTGCCTCTTTTTATGTGTTTAATCTTTTTGTATGGGTGCTTGTAAGTATTATTCTCGTCACAATTAGTATTGGGCTTGCTTTTATAAAAGTGAATGGACAGGAAATGCCGAAAGTAATACGCGCCGGGCTTCACTTCTTTCTTGGTCCACGAATTTATACATGGCAAAGAGCAGCGGAAAAACCAATCTACGAAGAAGAAAAAATAGAAACTGCAAGAAAAACAATGGGCACAAAAGAAAAATTGAATTCGATAGTCTTAAACGTCACTACTGGAAAAATGTTTTCACCAAAACAAATGAGAAACGAACAAAAGAAAGAAGAATATCAGGTGGCAACTTTCGAAACGGGGGAACGAAGGAGGGTAAAAAAAGTGAATTATTAGTAATAATGACTAATAACTGATAACTAATTATAATGAAACAACATGACTAACACAGCAAAAAATCCAACAGCGCCATCACAACAATTTGTTGAAATTGCAAAAATAGAAGACGGAGTTGTGTATCTAAAAAAAGGGGGGGTTCGCAAAGTAATTATTGTGAGTGGAATTAATTTTGATTTGAAATCAGAAACCGAACAAAACCTTATATTGAATAGTTTCCAAAACTTCTTAAATACTGTTGATTTCTCCGTCCAATTTTTCATTCACTCTCGAAAGGTGAATGTTGACGCATATATGGAGCGAATGCGTGTACGCAGAGAAGAAGAACCAAACGAACTTTTAAAGATACAAATAGAGGAATATATCAATTTTATAAAAACATTTGTTGACCAAAATAAGATTATTTCAAAAACATTTTTTGTTGTTATTCCGTATGAGGCTGGTGACGCTATTGAACAAGCCAAAAGGGGATTTTTGGGATTTTTTGGAAAGAAACAAACACAAAACGAAGATGTTCCGAATGCACAAGCGGCAATTGAACAATTAAATCATCGGGTTGACCAAGTAATCTCGGGTCTCCAGCAAATTGGGCTTCGGGCCGCGCCCCTTGAAGACGAGGAGCTCACCGAACTATTCTACAACCTCTATAATCCGCAGCTCGTCGAAAAAAAGGGAATGGAAACAAAGAAATAATATGGAAGAAAAAGAAATAAAACAAGACGATCTTTCAAATATCATTGCCCCCGCCGGCATTGAGGCTGATTCAAACTATCTTAAAATAGGAGATTATTATGCGAAAACATTTTTTGTGTTCAATTATCCACGCTTCATTTCGAGTGGGTGGTTTTCTCCGATTATTAATTTGTCCGAAATGATGGATATTTCGATATTTGCCCATCCAATGGACACTGGATTAGCGCTCCGAAACTTGAGAAAAAAAGTTGCACAAGTCGAGGCAGAGATAAGTGAAAAACAAGATAAAGGAATTGTGCGAGATCCGATGCTCGAAACAGCATATGAAGATATTGAGAGTTTGAGAGATTCTCTTCAACAAGCAAGAGAAAAACTTTTTCAGGTTGCAATTTATATCACAATTTATGGAGAGGATTTAAAAAATCTTTCAAAACTCGAAAGTGCGCTTGAGTCACTCTTGGACAGTAAGTTGGTATATATAAAACCCGCACTTTTTAGACAAATCGAAGGATTTAACTCGGTGCTTCCAATCGGAAAAGATGAACTTGCAATAAACACCCCACTCAATTCAGGTCCCTCTTCTTCGTTATTCCCATTTGTATCTCCAGACCTTACTTCTGATAAAGGAATTCTTTTTGGGCTCAATATGCACAACAATGGTCTTATTATTTTTGATCGTTTCTCATTAGAGAACGCAAATACGGTGGTGTTCGCAAAATCTGGATCTGGAAAATCATATGCATCAAAACTCGAAATACTTCGATCTCTTATGGTGGGAACAAACGTAATTGTTATTGATCCGGAAAACGAATATCAAAACCTTGCGAACTCAATTGGAGGAAGTTATTTCAAAATTTCACTTACTTCGCAAAACCATGTAAATCCATTCGATATTCCCATCATCCCGGAGGGCGATGAACCGGCGGATGTATTCAAATCACATGTATTAAATTTGAGTGGGCTTTTGAAATTAATGTTAAAAGAAGTAAGCGCTGAAGAAGATGCAATTCTCGATCGTGTTATTATTGAAACCTATGCGTCGCGCGATATCACTGCTGAAAACTTCGGGACAATAAAAGAGTTAAACCCACCACTTCTAGAAGATCTCCAAACCGTTCTTGAAAATACCGACGGGGGAGAAAGTATGGGAAAGCGTTTGGAAAAATTCACCAGGGGGTCATACGCGGGATTTACAAACGCACCAACAAATATTGATATTAAAAACCGCCTTATTGTATTTTCTATTCGTGATCTCGAAGAAGAACTTCGTCCTATCGCAATGTATATTGTCCTGAATTTTGTGTGGAACCTCGTCCGGTCTGAATTAAAACGCAGGCTTCTTGTGGTTGATGAGGCGTGGTGGATGATGAAGTATAAAGACAGCGCATCATTCTTGTTTGGGCTTGTAAAACGTGCGAGAAAATATTATTTGGGGGTTACCACAATCACCCAAGATGTCGAGGACTTTCTAAAATCTGAATATGGAAAACCAATTGTTACCAATTCATCAATACAATTACTTCTAAAACAATCTCCGTCGAGTATTGACGCGGTGACTCAAGCGTTTGATCTCACGGGTGGCGAACAATCACTACTTCTTGAGGCGGGGGTAGGAGAGGGGCTTTTCTTCGCTGGGTTAAAACATGTGGCAATAAAAATTATCGCTTCTTATACTGAGGATCAAATTATCACAACCAATCCGGAACAAGTGCTTCAAACAAAGGGAATTTCATCCTAATATATGCCCGAAGAAATAAAAAAGAAAGAGAAGAAAACACCAGAAAAGGGGGTTGGTGGTACGGAGAATAAAAAAAAATTTGGATTGGGAGAATTTATACTAGTCACCCTTATTCTGCTCTTTGCCGAAATATTCGATTTTCTCATGAATATAGCGTTTCCAATTCCTGTTGTGGGACAAGTGCTTTCGGCACTTGGAAGTTTGTTTAGTTTTGTTGTTGGGGCGTTTTTCCTACTATATTTATTTTTAAAGGGTGCCAGCGGACTTAAAACCTGGACAACTGGTATCGCTGGGTGGCTCGCGAATAGTGTTCCATTACTTCAAATTTTTCCGCTTCAAATACTCGCGTGGTTTGTTGTGGTGGCAATCGAAAACAATCCCCGGTTAGAAAAAATTGCTTCTGTCGCAAGCGGAAAACCAAGTGCTATCGCAAAAAAATAAAATTATTGTTGTATAATGAAGAATATGAGGTTTAGATTTTTACTTATCTTAATTCTGTTATTTCCTTTGTTTTTTTACCACGCGTTCGCACAAACAAATGGTGATCTTCTTATTACGTGGCACGCAAATAACTATACCCCGCAGGGATTTCAAGGAAGGGCGCTTCCAACAAATGGAAACATTGTCCACGTTTCTGTGGAGTTTTTATTGGGGAAAAAAATACAAAACATTTCACAAGCAACAATCTCGTGGTTCGTTGATGGTATCTTTTTTAATAAAGGAGTTGGTATGAAAGAATTTTCTTTCATGGTTACAAAGGTAGGGAGAAGTTCTCACTCTGTAAGGGCGGTTGTACAAACAAAAACCAACAAATATGAGGGGCTTATTTCTATCCCTGTATTTAACCCAATAATAACAATTGAGAATAAAAACCCCAATGGAATCGTGTCTCCTGGCGAACAACTAAACCTTTTAGTTGTCCCTTACTTTTTCAATATTTTGTCCCCATCTGAGATTACGTCGTTGTGGTCTATAAATAATGAGAAACAAGAGGGGACTCGTGACGCGGTTCTCATATTAAACATTGGGTCTCCAAAAACACCAGAACAAAAAAATATGACAATTGAGTCGTTCGTCCAAAATATTAAAAACAAAATCGAGTTTGCAAAAGATAAAATAAATTTCTCTATACAATAATTAACTTTTTATGAAACTAATTTTCAAAATAATCCTTCTTGTTGTTTTGTTTACCTCTCTTGTTGTTGTGGCGCGTGCAGCCGTCATAGATTATAAATTTCCATGCTCAAATTTTGGCACAGAGGCACTCGGGTATGGCGACTGTGGGGGCGACACTACCGCAAGTATTCCCAATTATATACGGCGATTATACCAATTTGCGATCGGTCTTTCCGGAATACTTGCTGTTGGCATGATGGTAGCTGGGGGAATACTTTATACGGTCTCTGGTGGTAGCCCCGATAAACAAAATGAGGGAAAGGATATGATTTTTTCGGCACTCTGGGGACTTGGACTTCTTTTCGGTGCATATATAATTTTAAATACAATAAATCCTCAACTTGTATTACTGAAAGAACCGAGTGCGGAACAGTTCATGGGCACCTACGTAACCCCATACACCAATCCAGCAGAAACCGCCCTTGGACAGCCGTGGGGATGGTGTGATACATCGAAAGCAGAGTGCGCAGACGCAATACAAAAAAGCAATAGCCCAACCTCAACAGGAATTAGTTGTTGTCTTGCAGTAAAACAAAACACCGGCCTAGCTGATTGTAAGGCTGATGGGTGGGGGTGGGACAATAGACCAAGTATACAAAAGAGTTGTTGTATTATTGGGTCCGTTGTTGGTAATTGCGCATATGGAACGGGCCAAATGACTAGTGCTCAATTACAACAAAGAGAAGAACAAATAAGACAGACGCTTGCGTTGGGGAGTATAACAGTAAATAAAACGTGTTTTAACCCAACCAAACGCGATTGTACAAACGTCGGACTACTTCCGGAATCAACAATTGATGCTCTTCTTACCATAAAAAAGAAGTGTAATTGCGATGTGGTGGTAACAGGCGGAGCAGAAACCGGACACGAAACACACGGATCAGGAAAGCCGGTTGTCGACCTAAGAACAAATCAACAGCTTCTTGATTATCTAAAAAACAACAACTCAAATATACTAAAAATTTGTACCACAAAACAAAATAGTGCGTATGCAAAAGATTGTGGTAATTATTACGAACAAACAGAACATGTTCATATTAATTTTAAATAGTTTATGAGTAAAATAAAAAAAACAATCGTTCTTATTCTTATTGGGATTATTTGTGTTGCTGGCCTCTATTTTGCCTGGAAAGTTGTTTTTGGAACACCAATAGACACGCCGTTAAGTGGGGGGGTGACGACAAAGCTTCCTGGTGGTGATATAGGCACGACTGGCGGGGAGGGAGAAAATGGTCTTGATGGTAACGAAAACGCAGAGGATGCACCGTCAACGGAGGTGGAAACAGGAGATGTAATTCCTAAGTTGGAAAAATTATCAAATCAAGAAATTGTTTTCTTTTGGATAGATAAAAAAACAAAAGAGGTTTTTTATACTACGCAAGACGGGGAAGTATATTTAACAAAGGAAATGGGGGATCAAAAAATATCTCCTCAGGCAGTAGGACCGATATACACGCTTTTACCAAACCAGACGGGGGAAAAGATACTTGCATCGTTTGGAGAAAAAAATACCCCTCAAATAGGTATTTTTGATGTTATTGATAAAACATGGAAGCCATTATCCGCGGACACCTTAAGTGTTGTGTGGGGGGGTTCGGATAAAAAACTTTTCGGAATAATTAAGAGCGCTGGAAAAAAAGATTTGGTGGAAATAAATATTGAAAAATCTCCACCAACATACAAAACCCTCCTAAAGGATTTTGTTTTAAACGATGTCTCTCTTTCAATTTTTCCAACCGACAGGATATTAATTTCCGAAAAATCGAGTGGTTTTTATTCCCCGCGAATGTGGGAATTTAATCCAAAAGATCTAAGTTTGTCTGCTATTATCCAGGGAGAGCGGGGAAGCGCGCTTGGATTTTCAAAAGATAATAAAAATATTCTATTCTCCGTCCCATCCAAAAAACAACTGGGTGTTATAACCAATTTCTTAAAAACAACCACACTCATAGATTTTTTCACTATTCCCGACAAATGTGATGTCTTTGCAAGCACCACATATTGTTTTGTACCCGAAGAACAAAGTGATTATGCTGGATTTTTTGATTTATATGACCAAAGAAAAATATTT
>Ga0074195_1001191_pt1 | contig 38892 bp, 32 predicted proteins | sample EPASupsiteHSE623_FD_64525 | JGI IMG/M metagenome (GOLD analysis project Ga0074195, IMG submission 64525) | Bioremediated contaminated groundwater from EPA Superfund site, New Mexico - Sample HSE6-23 | ecosystem: Environmental > Aquatic > Deep subsurface > Groundwater > Contaminated ...
TATCCCTGAGAATATCCATGTGAAAACGGACGTCCCCGATGTCCTCCCCGGAGTAAACATAGACCCCTTCCAGATGTGTCAGGCATTACAGAACCTTATCACAAATGCAGTCCAGGCCATGCCCGCAGGCGGAGTGCTTACCGTCGCTACGCGACGAGTTTCGAGTTTCGAGTCTAAAGTTTCGAGTTCAGAGTCGGAATTGCCTCTCTTTCAACCTGAAACTTTCAACCTGAAACTTGATACTGATTTCATCGAAATCAGTATCACAGATACCGGTGAAGGTATATCTCCTGAAAACATGAAGAAACTTTTCCATCCTCTCTTTACCACAAAGGCACGAGGTATTGGTTTAGGGCTTCTCATAGCAAAGAACCTCACCGAGGCCAATGGGGGCAGGATAAGGGTAAAAAGTCATTTATGCAAAGGTACGACCTTTATGGTATTATTGCCTTATAAATGCGGGTAATGTATGATAGAATTATAAAGAATGTTTGAGTAAAAAGACAGAGTTTTTGTAACAGACGATTATCGGAGGTGTGCTTTTATGGAAAATCAAAAAATACTTATTATAGATGACGACAGGAATGTAAGAAAAACTCTCTCAGATATCCTGAAAACAAAAGGATATGAACCATCTACAGCTGAAAATGGGACAGAAGGACTTGATTTTCTGAAGCAGTTTCCTGTAAATCTGGTGATTATTGACCTTAGACTCCCTGACATATCCGGTCTTGAGGTGCTTAACAAGATTAAAACCAATTGCCCCTTTATTGAAACCATAATACTCACCGGCAATGCCTCACTCGATTCCGCAATTGAGGCCACAAACAAGGGAGCCTTCTCTTACCTGCTGAAACCTTATGATATAGATCAGTTAATGCTCAATATCAGACGTGCACTTGAAAAACAGACAGCGCAGGAAATAATCGAAAAACGTACTATTGAAGTGGAAAACGCTAATGTAAAATTGAGAGAAGCAAATGCGGAGCTTACAAATGAGATTGCCGTGCGTAAACAGGCGGAAAAGGAGAAGGAAGAGCTCATTTTCGAGCTCAAGGATGCCCTATCCAAAATAAAAATGTTAACCGGTCTGCTGCCCATATGTGCAAGCTGCAAGAGAGTACGAAACGACAAAGGTTATTGGGAAGAAATCGAGATTTATATAAGGGATCGCTCTGAAGCTGATTTCAGCCACGGCATTTGTCCCGACTGTGCAAAGAAACTGTATCCTGAATATTACAAGGAGCAATGAACAGTTGAAGGTCAAGCAAATTTCATGTTTTTGTGCAGGCAACCTTGCCCGTGATGGTCTTCACTTTCAGCGCCCTGAATCGGCGGAATTACATTTCTTATCACGTGTGCAGATGCAGGATTTCTAATTATATTATATCTTTATAAAAAAAGGGGGAACGAATGAGTGAAAAGCTAAAGGTTCTTGTAGTGGACGATGACCATAGGATGGCCAAGACAATTTATGACATTCTGGCGATCAAAGGTTATGAGCCAATAGAAGCCAATAGCGGCGAAGAAGCTGTAGAGAAAGTGAAATCCGATGCGCCAGATTGTGTGCTCATGGACATCAGAATGCCGGGGCTCACGGGAATCGAAACCCTGAAGATCATCAGGGAAATGTTTTCCGGTCTTCCTGTCATACTTATGAGCGCATATGCCACCGAGGAGCAGAAAATTGAAGCGAAAGAGCATGGAGCTTATACAATCCTCAACAAGCCGATAGATATTCAAGCGGTACTTTCGTTTCTGTCTGTGCTCAGAAAAGAAAGGAGCATTCTTATAGTAGACGACGATCCCGAGTTTTGCAGAACGCTAAAAGACATCCTTCAATCAAGAGGTTACAAGGTTGAAACCGAGATTAATCCCGAAAATGTGCTCAGCAATATGGATCTGGAGTATAAGCTTGTTGTTTTGCTTGACCTCAAGCTCGGGGACAAGGACGGCGTGGATATCCTTAAAAACATACGAGCGAAATACCCTTCAAAACCGGTAATCCTGGTCACCGGTTACGGGAATGAAATGACGGATTCAATCGAAAAGGGTTTTCAGATAGGAGCGTACGCCTGCCTGTATAAACCCTTTGAAATAGACACATTGATAAAACAAATCGAGGAGATAGACCGCAAGAAATTCCAGACGCTTCTTGGAGAAAAAATAGATATGTAGCTCACATAGTGAGCGGGAGGGGACGGTTGTTATGGAAAAACAAAAGATTCTGATTATAGACGACGACCCGAATATAAGAAAAACTCTGTCCGATATTCTGAAAGTAAAGGGATACGAACCGTCCACGGCTGAGAACGGGACAAACGGGCTTGATCTTCTGAAACAGTTTCCTGTAAATCTGGCGATTATTGACCTTGGACTTCCGGATATACCGGGGCTTGAGGTACTGAACAGAGTTAAAACTGACTGCCCCTTTATTGAAACCATAATTCTAACCGGCAACGCATCCCTTGACTCTGCCATTGAGGCAACAAACAAGGGGGCATTCTCTTATCTGCTGAAACCTTACGATATAGACCAGCTAATGCTCCATATCAAACGCGGTCTTGAAAAACAACAGGCTCAGAAGACCATCGCCAAACGAACTGTTGATCTGGAGAAATCTAACGCCGAGTTAAAGGCTTTGTATGAAGTCTCGCTGGCAATCAACCAGACAATCGACATGGATGAACTTTTTTCAAGGATTCTGCGCACCATTACAAAAATAGGAATTCTCCGGATTGAGCATAGATGTGCGGTGTTCCTTCTTGAAGGGGACAGAATGCGTTTGATTTTCCACATCGGTCTCTCGGAGGCGGATATTGAGCTTTGCAGAAGTTTGAAGCCCGGTGAATGTCTCTGCGGTCTTGCAGCCGCAAAAGGCGAGATTATTATCTCAAAAGATGCCGGAGGCGACAATCGCTGCACCATAATGCATTCCGATAAAACCCTTCATGGACATATCGCTGTGCCCTTAAAGACGATGAATGGGGTTGTCGGCGTATTATGTCTTCGCACCAGAGCTGACGCAGAAACAGACGAAAACGTGCTCAATCTGCTCATTTCCATAGGAAATCAGATAGGTGTTGCTGTTGAAAATATAAGACTCTATGAGGAAACAAAATCATTTTCTCTCCATGATTCTCTTACAGGACTCGCCAATAGACGCTTCCTCGATATCCAACTGGAGAAGAGTTTTGAATCGGCAAAAAGGTACGGCAGCGAACTTTCCGCGATTATGCTGGATATAGACCATTTCAAAATGTACAACGATGAATACGGCCACATTGAAGGTGATAATCTGCTTATTAAACTCGCAAGTATTTTTTCACAAAGCGTAAGGGATGCAGACTATGTCTTCAGATATGGCGGAGAAGAATTTTTTATCCTGCTTCCGGGGATAGAGTTAAAAATGGCGTGTATGGCGGCAGAAAGATTGAGAACGACTGTTGAGAAAGATACCGGAGTCACCATAAGTCTCGGTGTCTCCCACGTAAATGAATATATGCAGAAAAAGGATGGGTTGATTGTCGACTCTGATAATGCGCTTTACCTTGCAAAACAGCACGGCAGAAACAGGGTTGAAGTAATTGGAGGTTGACGGTATTCAACAAAAGACCCGGCGGTTCGCCAAAGTATTATTGAGTTATATTTTGTAATGAACGAATACAATGTGTTGACAAGAAACAAACCTTTTTATAAACTCATCAAAGGTCAATTTTGGCAAGGGTGAACAGGAGCAGAAGTTTTTTTAAAGGCAGGCGATGTTGTTCAATTTGCAATAAGACAGGAATGGGAAAAAAAATTAAAGCAACCAGTTTTAGCCCCCCTGTGATTGATAAAAAAGACCATCAATATGGGACTGGACAAAAAACAGGAAATTTACCTGTCCCCGGTAAATATGCCCTGAAATATACAAAAAGTGATTTTAATAAATCCGCCTATCGTTAAACCCAGCGAACCTCCGGCAGGCATTGCGAAACTGTCAGGGGCGCTCCATGCCGCTAATATCAGACATTATATACTTGATGCAAATATAGAAGGCATTTACTATCTTTTAAATAATGCCCCGGAACCCGCTGATACGTGGACCCGCCGAGCTTTCCGGCGCCTTTCCCATAACCTCGATGCCCTTAGAAGCCGGGATATCTACAGGAATATTGACCAATACAAACGGGCTGTCATGGATATAAACCGTATCCTGGAATCTGCTGCCGCCGAAAAGAGGACCCGGTTGAGCCTTGCCGATTATTATCATCCTGACTTATCCCCGGTAAAAAGTGGCGACCTGATATATGCAGCGGGGCACCCTGAAGAAAATCCTTTTTATCCATATTTTTCAAAACGTTTATCCGATCTGGTCGAAAGCGAGAATATAGGAATTGTGGGCTTCTCAGTCAATTATCTCAGCCAGGCATTAACTGCCTTTGCTATGATCGGTTTTTTGAAGCATAAATTTCCTCATGTGATAATGATAGCAGGCGGCGGTCTTATAACCTCCTGGATGAGAAACCCGGGATGGAAGAACCCATTTGGAAGTCTTTTGAACCATTGCATTTCCGGTCCCGGAGAAATACCACTCATTGAAATCATTGGCAGGAAGGCACTGAAAAAAGGAGAATACCGGCCATCCTATGATCTGCTGCCGATAAAAGACTATTTCTCACCTGGATTTGTTTTGCCGTTCAGTACATCAACGGGATGTCATTGGGGTAAATGTGCTTTTTGTCCGGAGAAAGCAGAGAAAAACAGATATGTGCAAGCCCGACCCGATCTGGTTATTGATGATCTGTCTTGTCTTATTGACCGGCACAGACCGGTTTTAATTCATCTTACGGATAATGCAATCAGCCCGGTGATGATGAGAAAAATCATTGAACGTCCGCCAGGGACTCCCTGGTATGGTTTTGTAAGAGTGGCTGAATATCTTACAGATCATGATTTCTGCAAAGCACTGAAAGACTCAGGCTGTGTTATGCTGAAGCTTGGCATTGAATCAGGCGATCAGCATGTCCTCGACTACATGATGAAAGGAGGTCATGTAAAAACTGCTTCAAAAGTGCTTAAAACAATAAAAGAGGCAGGCATTTCCACATATATTTATCTTCTTTTTGGAACTCCCTCTGAAACAATAGAGGAAGCAAGAAATACTCTTAATTTCGTCGCCGGCCACAGTGATTACATTGATTTTATGAACATTGCCGTATTTAACCTTCCGGTAAACAGCCCCGAATCAAAAGAAGTTGATACTGTTGATTTCTATGAAGGGGATTTGTCGCTCTATACGGATTTCAGACATCCTGAAGGATGGGGGAGACGGCAGGTGAGAAAATTTATTGATAGGGAGTTTAAAAGGGATCATGCAGTGCAGTCAATTATGCGAAGGCAGCCGCAGTTTTTCACCTCAAATCATGCTCCTTTTTTTATGATGGAATAATGGGGAATCGATAAACCGCCGGATATGTACCTCGGCAAAATAAATACCCGGCATTGTGCAGTATATGCTAAACGTTAAGTGTCGGTTTCTTCGCCTCCTCGGATACAAGGGCTTGAAGAATCTCCCTTTCCTCAACTGTGGCTAATATAATGAAGCTCATCTCCTTTTCAATGATGCTTTTTGTATGAGGGTTGTAAATCCAATCACCGTCAGACTTTCTTACTGCAATGAGCAGTATGTTCCCAATGCTTCTGAAGTCTATCTCTTCCAAAGGCTTCCCTGCATAAGGAGAATGTTTAGGTATATGCACCTCTTCCACCCTCAGATGTGAGTCTTTGTCTCTTAACATTTTGTCGAGAAAAGAGGTTACGTGCGGCCTGATCATTTCAGAAGCCATCCTTAGTCCGCCTATATAATTAAGGGCAACAACCGCATCGGCCCCGGCCCTCTTTAACTTGTCCATATTTTTTGTGTCTGTGCAACGTGAAATAATTTTTAAATCCGGATTCAATTGTTTTGCCGTTAGTACAATAACAATATTATCATTGTCGGAGGTTGCTGTTGCAAAAAGCCCCTTTGCCCTGTGGATCATCGCTCTTTCAAGAACTCCATTTTCTGTTGCATCTCCTGTAATCATGTCAACATTTATATTATGGGCTTTCAAGTCATCCATCTTTGTCTCATCCATATCTATTGCAACCATGTGTCTCCTTGTATTATAGAGCTCGTGCACAATATACAATCCCACCATGCCGATACCGCATACGATATAGTGGTTTTTCATCTTTTCTATCCTTTTATCCATCTTTCTCCTCCTGAAAACTCTTTTCAGCTCACCCTCTATGATATACGCAGCAAGCTCTGCAAAAAGGTAGGCTACTGTGCCGGCACCCAAAAAAATGAATATAATTGCGAACACTTTGCCAAGCGGTTTATTATCGAGTCCTATTACATCCCCGTATCCTACAGTGGAGATCGTAATTACAGTCATATACAGAGCATCGAGAAAGGTTGTCTTTTCGCCGCCGGCTATCTTAAAACCGACTGTTCCTATGGCTATAATAAGCACTATTGCCATGAGAATATGTTGAAGTTTTTTAGGTATGTTATTCATAGAAAAGGTCTTTCATTATAACACTAACAGAGTTGATGATAAACGCATTTATTGAAAAAATGTATCAATAAATGTATTATAATGTCTAAACAAAAACTGATTTTATACAACAAAATTTATCGAATGTTGCAAATAATGCTCAAGAACTTTTAAAAAGTAAGTTTTATCGTTAAACGTAAGATAAAAACAGCGGCTATAAGAGCTGTTACCGCCTGGAGAAAAAAATAAATGCATCTTTTCCGGAAAATTTATTTTTATATATGCGCCTCTTTCATAGCAATCAATGTTCTCTTTTTCTATATTGTCCCCAGTAATCTTTTCAACTCCGGTAAATGGTTATTTTGGTTTGATAACCCCTTGAGGAGTTTTGCTGAAAGAAAAAGTGAAGGTATTTTTACATTTATATTTTTATTTGCTTTAGCTCTGGCAATTTTTGGCATAATTCTTTATTTTTCAATTAGACATTTTGCCGGGCCGATTAAGGAGATTATTAACGGAACAGAAATAATCGGAAAAGGCGACCTCACATACAGAATAGAAATTCAACCGAAAGACGAGATGAGTGTCCTTGCAAATTCTTTTAATATGATGGCTGAAGAGCTTCAGAAAACGACTGTCTCCAAAGCGTATGCTGATAATATAATGAGTACAATGATCGACGCCTTGATTGTTATTGACCCTGATATGAAGATAAAAACAGTAAATAAAGGAACAACCGATCTCCTCGGATACAGCGAAGAAGAACTTATCGGGGATAATATAGGGATGATTTTTGGATTCGGATATATTGATTCTCTTGAAGGGGTGCGGATGATGAGGCTTATCGAAAAGGGTGAAGCCAGAAATTATGAAACCCTTCTGCAGACAAGGGATGGCGGGGATATACATGCACTTATAAACAGTTCTACAATGAAAGATAATGATGAAAATATAGACTGTTTTGTCTGCACAATAAGAGATATTACAGACCGGAAACATGCCGAAGATGCGCTTAGAAATGCAGAGGAAAAATACAGGAAGATATTTGAGGGCGCCTTGGAAGGCATATTCCAGGCTAAACTTGACGGACGATTAATAAGCGCGAACCCTGCGCTTGCCCGTGTGCTTGGGTATGATTTTCAGGAGGAACTTTTTAATACTGTTGCAGACATATGGGAACAATTACATCCTGACCCTGCAGACCGTCATGCATTTTCCAGGAATATTTTTGAGAAAGGAGAAGTGAGAAATGAGGAAATTCAAATCTGCCGAAGAGATGGAAGCTTAACGTGGTTGTCTATAAGCGCACAGATAGTGCGGGACGAGTCAGGTGAGCCCCTATACTGCGAAGGCGTGTTGGAAGATATAGACAACAGGAAAAAACTTGAAGCCGAGTTGCGCCAGGCGCAAAAAATGGAGGCCATCGGCACGCTCGCAGGCGGCATAGCTCATGATTTCAACAACCTGCTGATGGGTATACAGGGGTGCGCGTCCCTCATGCTCCTTAGTAAAGATATCTCTCACCCTGAATATGATAAGTTGAGAAGTATTGAGCAGCAGGTGCAGAGCGGTGCAGCGCTTACAAAACAACTGCTGGGATTTGCCAGAAGCGGGAGGTACGAGATTAAACCTGTAGAAATAAATGAAATACTGGAAGAAACTTCCATTATGTTCAATAGAACAAGGAAAGAGATCATCATCGAGAAAAAATTTCAGAAAGACCTTTGGGCTGTTGAAGCTGATCAGGGACAAATTGAACAAATATTCATCAACCTCTATGTTAATGCGTGGCAGGCAATGCCGGGAGGCGGCACTATTTATCTCGAAACGGAAGATATAGTTTTTGACGAACACTACAAAACATCTTTTTCAATAAAGCCGGGAAAATACGTAAAAATAACTGTTACCGATACAGGCATCGGCATGGATGAAAATACCAGACAACGCATTTTCGAACCCTTTTTTACAACCAAAGAAATGGGCCGGGGAACAGGTCTGGGTCTTGCAACGGTTTACGGCATAGTCAAAGGTCATGGCGGCATGATCAATGTGTACAGCGAAAAGGGTCACGGCACGACATTTAACATTTATTTGCCTGCCACAACAAAAAATATTATAGAAGAAAAGACCGTTGAACGACAAATTTTAAACGGAAACGAAACTGTTCTCCTTGTGGACGATGAAGATATCGTAATTGATGTAAGCAGACAGATACTTGAAATGCTTGGTTATAAGGTGCTTGTTGCAAAGAGCGGACAGGAAGCTATTAATATCTATGAAAAACAAAACGAACATATTGATATTGTTATTCTGGATATGGTCATGCCCGGGATGAACGGCGGGGAGACATTTGATGTTCTCAGGGCAATAAATTCAGATACAAAGATTATATTGTCAAGCGGCTACAGTATGAATGACCTGGCGACAAAAATAATGGAGCGCGGTTGCCATGCCTTTATTCAGAAGCCTTTTGGAATCGATCAGCTTTCACAAAAGCTCAGAGTTGTCCTTGATGGTTGATTTACAGGGAAACATGTCTTACATTAATATTTAAACAGATTAAAATAACTTAAACAAAATGAAGAATAAAAAATACCGGCAGCATATTTTAGCCGGTACATATAATATGAGGTGAAAGACTATGACTGTTGAAAAAATGGAGTTTAAAACAGAAGTAAAACAATTGCTTGATCTGATGATTCACTCTCTTTACTCGCATAAGGAGGTTTTTTTACGCGAGCTTATCTCAAATGCATCGGATGCAATAGATCGGGCTCAGTATGAATCGCTGACAAATGGCGATATACTTGAAAGTGAAAGCGATTGGAAGATCAGAATTATCCCTGACAAAGAGTCTATGACATTAATGGTAAGTGATGATGGCATTGGAATGACAAAGGAAGAAATGATCCTCGCATTGGGAACAATAGCCCATTCAGGGACAAAAGAATTTCTCGAAGCGCTGCAGAGCAAAGAGGTAAAGGACAATCCGGAACTGATAGGACAATTCGGCGTAGGCTTTTACTCATCTTTTATGGTTGCCGATAAGGTTACTGTTATCTCAAGGAAGGCAGGGACGAAAGATGGCAAGGGCGTCAGATGGGAGTCAACCGGTGACGGCACATTTACTATTGAAGAGATCGAAAAAGAACAGAAAGGCACAGATGTAATTCTCCACTTGACAAAAGAAGAAGAAAAATACCTCCAGCAATGGGAGATACGTAGTGTAGTTAAACGTTATTCTGATTTTATAGGGCATCCTATTGTTATGGATGTGGAGCATGAGAAGGAAAGCGAACTCAAGAAAGGCGAAAAGTATAAGGTCAGAGAAGAAGAGACGCTTAACTCGATGAAGGCTTTATGGCTTAAGGACAAATCGGAAGTTACCGAAGAAGAATATGCTGAATTTTATAAGCATGTTTCCCATGATCCTTCAAAGCCTGGAAAGGTAATCCATTACAGGGCCGAAGGCACTTCTGAATTCAGCACATTGCTTTACATACCAGCCAAAGCTCCTCTTAACATTCTCTACAAGGATTTTCAGATGGGCCCGATGTTGTATGTCAGAAGGGTTCAGATCATGGAACATTGTGAAGAGTTAATACCTCCTTACCTGAGGTTTGTGAAGGGTGTTGTAGATTCTTCCGACCTTCCCCTGAATGTTTCCAGGGAAATGCTCCAGAACAACAGGCAGATTGAAATTATTAAGACAAATATTACAAAGAAGGTTCTTGATGTATTAAGTGATATGAAAAAGGATGACTATGATAACTACCTTGTATTCCATCAGGAATTCGGCAGGGTTTTAAAGGAGGGCATCCATTATGATTTTACAAAGAGAGAAATTATTGCTGATCTGCTTCTTTTTCCATCAACAAGCATGAAAGAAGGAAAATTAAGATCTTTTCAGGACTATGTGAATGATATAAAGGAAGACCAAAATGAAATTTATTACATAACAGGTGCAACGCCCGGCGAGGCGCTTAAATCGCCATATCTTGAAGCATTTAAAGAGAAGGATTATGAGGTGCTTGTATTTTTGGATGATATTGATGATTTCATCTTCAGTGCATTTGAATATAAAGGAAAAGTGTTAAAATCTGTTGTTAAAGGAAATATAGATTTAGACAAGACAAAAAATAAAGAGAAGGAATTAACACAAAAGAAATATGATAAGCTCATAGACTTTATTAAAGATGCTCTGAAGGATGATGTAAAAGATGTTAGACTTTCCGGAAGGCTTACAGATTCTGCCTGCTGCCTGGTTGCAGAAGAGGGTGATATAGACCCGCAGATGGAGAAAATATTGAAATCTATGGGTCAGGATGTGCCTGAAAGAAAGCCGGTGCTTGAAATAAATCCGGAACATCATCTCCTGACGGCAATAAACGACCTCTTTGAAAAGGATAAAACCGACAATACGCTTCAGGAATATATAAAACTTATCTATGATCAGGCGCTTTTGCTTGAAGGTTCAAGACCGAAAGACCCGACCGCCTTTGCCCATGCTATTTCAAAACTGATGATTGAGAACGCAGAAAAAAAGTGCGGATAAGTTGAAAAATATAACATCCCTACGCATGTGCGTAGGGATGTTATATTTCAGGATTGTTCACTTACGGACAAATATTTTCGTATAGTACACCCATTCTCGAACCGAGCTGAAGACTGTTTTTAGGCGGTTTTTCTTTGTATTCCTGAGCGTTCAGTGCTTTTTCGCCTGTGCCGTCATATTCAATGTAAGACAATACCTCGTAGATTTTCGCCCGGCAATTGATTTGAAGATGTATCTTAAAATTATCCTGTTCTTCTCCTTCTCGAATTGTTTCGGTAATTTTTTGCCATACCTTATAGATACCCTTCTGTGGAGACTCGATACTTCCTTTATCGTAGTAATACTTGTTTCCGGATTCATTGGAATAATATAACTGCCAGCCTCCACCTTTTGTTTGAGCAAAAGCATACGTTGCAGATACAAGGATGAAAATTACTGTTGCTACTAAAGATGCAAAACGTTTCATGGTTGTCTCCTTAGTGTAAATAAATCGTTAATTATCTCACATTTTATAATATGACAAGATTTAATGCCATAAAATACGACAAAGACAATTTTGGAAGATTGAAACAAATAAGACATGTTTTCGCGTGGCTTGACTTTGGCTGATTCTTCTGAGTAACTTAACCTGACCGTTATGATAACGCATAAATGTACAACGGCATTTTATTTCATGACAAATCGCCCAAAAGGGGCGTAAAAGCTAACAAGGAGACTAAGCTTGAACAAAATAATCGGGATCAAGGTTGATGTAGATACTTATGTGGGTATGAAAAAAGGAGTGCCGGTTTTGCTGGAACTCTTCAAAAAATATAATATTAATGCAAGTTTTTTTGCTCCCATGGGCAAAGACCATACCGGCTGGACGGCAAAAAGGGTATTTACAAGAAAAGGGTTCTTAAAAAAAGCCGGCAGGGTAGGTGTTGTAAACACTTACGGGATAAAAACCCTTCTTTATGGTTTATTGCTGCCCGGACCTGAGATAGCGAGAAAAAATGCATATCTTCTTCGCAAAATTATGGAGGAAGGCCATGAATTGGGGATCCATGGCCATGACCATGTTTACTGGCATGACCATATAAAATATCTCAACAAAGAAAAGACCGGGAAGGAACTGCAAAAGGCATTTAATACATATCGTGAGATAATAAAGAGAGACCCGCAGTCTTTTGCCGCACCGGGATGGATGATAAATTCCCATGCGTTGAGGTTCTTTGAAGAAAATAATTTTGTTTATACAAGCAATGTCCGGGGAACATCACCTTTTTTTCCGGAAATGGGCAAAGAATCTTTCGGTATTCTCGAAATACCAACAACGCTGCCTACACTTGATGAGGTTGTAGGCATTGCTGGCACTGAAATTACATCTCTTTACAAATTCTACTTGAATAGCATGTCAGAAGGCATGAATATTCTTACTATCCATACCGAACTGGAAGGGAACAAATGGTCGCGCCTTCTTGAAATGTTTATCGAAAAAACTCTTGAACTTGGCTTTACATATAAAAGGATTATAGATATTGCAAATGAGTTGTTAAAAAATAATGAAAAAATCCCTGTTTGTGAAAATATATATGGGCATATTGAAGGCAGGGCAGGGGAAGTTTGTTTACAGGCAGGAGGAAAATAAGCCTGCTCCAGCAATAATGCTAAAAAAAGAGGGGACTTGAAAAAGTCCCCTCAGATGTTTTAATACATATCGCCCATACCGCCCATACCGCCCATACCGCCTGGAGGCATCATAGGCATGGAGCCTTTATCTTTGGGTTTATCAGCAATCATTGCATCAGTTGTGAGCATCAAGGATGCTACGGATGCAGCGTTCTGAAGAGCTGACCGCGTTACTTTTGTCGGGTCTATAATGCCTACTGCCATCATATCATCAACAAAAATCTCTTTGGCTGCATCAAAGCCGAAGCTGCCTTTACCGTTCTTTACTTTCTCGATTATGATTGAACCATCATGACCTGCATTATTTGCAATCCATCTTAACGGTTCTTCAAGTGCTTTCTTTACGATTTTTACGCCGAATTCCTGTGCTCCTTCCTCAACTTTAAGCTTATCAAGTTTCGGGAGGCATCTCAGATATGCAACGCCGCCGCCCGGTACAATGCCTTCTTCTACTGCTGCTTTTGTTGCATGAAGTGCATCTTCCACGCGGGCTTTCTTTTCTTTCATTTCTGTTTCTGTTGCAGCGCCTACGTTGATAACAGCCACTCCGCCGACAAGTTTTGCCAGCCTTTCCTGGAGTTTTTCCCTGTCATAATCGGAGGTTGTTTCTTCTATCTGTGCTCTTATCTGTTTTACCCTTCCTTCAATCTCTTTCCTGTCGCCGGCGCCGTCGACTATTGTTGTATTGTCTTTGTCGATAACTATACGTTTTGCAGAACCGAGGTCTTTCAAAGAAATCGTATCAAGCTTGATGCCGAGTTCTTCGGATATCATCTGTCCGCCGGTAAGAATTGCGATGTCTTCAAGCATTGCTTTTCTTCTATCGCCAAAACCAGGGGCCTTAACAGCAACAACCTTCAATGAACCTCTCAGTTTGTTAACAACTAATGTTGCCAATGCTTCACCTTCAATATCTTCGGAGATAATCACAAGAGGTTTTCCCATCTTCGCAACCTGTTCAAGGATAGGAAGAAGATCCTTCATAGCGCTTATTTTCTTCTCATTAATAAGGATCGCCGGATCATCCATAACAACTTCCATCTTTTCGGGATTTGTTACAAAATACGGAGATATATAGCCCTTATCAAACTGCATACCTTCAACGATTTCGAGAGTGGTCTCCATTCCCTTTGCTTCTTCTACTGTGATAACACCTTCTTTTCCAACTTTTTCCATAGCCTCAGCTATAATCTTGCCGATCTCTTCATCGTTATTTGCAGAGATAGTTCCTACCTGAGCAATTTCTTTCTGATCCTGGGTGGGCTTGGATATCTTCTTCAGTTCTTCAATAATTACTACAACAGCCTTTTCAATACCTCTTTTCAATTCCATCGGGTTATGGCCTGCTGCGACAAGTTTTGCTCCTTCCCGGTATATTGCCTGGGCGAGGACGGTTGCGGTAGTTGTACCGTCACCTGCTATATCGCTTGTCTTGCTTGCAACTTCTTTTACCATCTGGGCGCCCATATTTTCGAACTTATCATCAAGCTCGATCTCTTTTGCAACTGTAACGCCGTCTTTTGTAACTGTGGGGGACCCGAACGACCTATCTAATATTACATTCCTGCCTTTAGGTCCAAGAGTCACCCTCACTGCATCTGCAAGGGCATTAACACCCTTTAGAAGCGACTCTCTTACAGCCTGATCATATCTAATCTCTTTTGCCATCTGTGTTTTCTCCTTTCTTAATCTTTTACAATAGCAAGGATATCATCTTCTCTTAAGATCAGATGTTCTTCGCCATCGACTTTAATTTCTGTACCTGAGTATTTGCCGAAAAGTATCTTGTCGCCAACTTTTACTGTCAGAGGCGCCTTTGTACCGTTCTCTAATGTTTTGCCGTCGCCTACTGCAACAACTTTACCTTCCATAGGCTTCTCTTTTGCCGCATCCGGGATTATAATTCCCCCTTTTGTTTTTTCCTCTTCCTCGATCCTCTTAATAAGGACCCTGTCCTGTAATGGTTTAATCTTCATTGTACCACACTCCCTTCATAAAATTTGATTTTGGCAATTGCCACGAATGATTGCTAAAATTAATATAAGAATATGAAGACCTTTTGTCAATACCGCTTGCTAAATTTTTAACAATAAATTTATGCCTTGCTTATATAATATTGAAAATTGTTCATTTTCTTTTCTGTTTATATCCTTATGGAGGCTTATTGACGAGAAGATGCTTTCTTTATCAATAGTAATGCCATACTCTGTTTCTGCCTGTACATGCAGTCTGTCTATCATGTCTGATAATAGACGGTCCTTATCTTCATTGCAAAGCCATACAGACCACCATTTATCATATGTATTTCTAATTGTTTTAGCGCGTTTATCATAGTATTTTGATAAAGATGGAAGCCATTCCGACATACATTCCCTTGATTTATAAAAAACTTCTTCTACATAGGGATGTCTTTCAACAATATCCATCTCGATCCTTATTTTTTTTACAAAACCGTCTATTATGCTTACTGCTCCATGCTTTTTTGAGTAAACCTTATCTTTCAGGGCATCCCATACCTCAATAATTGGGTAAGGCTCCATATTTTTTTCCGAGTAGTTGATTGACTCTAAAGTCCCAAGAGCCTTCTTGCTTTTTTTGGGTACTCCGTAAAGAAGAAGACCAAGTAAATCCGATACAATATGAAATAATAATGACCTGTTTTGTGGTCTTTTAAGGGGAAACATGAAACATATAAATTCATTTAACTCCAGCGCTTCGACAAGGTGATCCCGCCTGGATTCCGGTTCCATGTACTTTATTGCATCGATAGCAAGGGCAATTGTCGACATGGCGAGAATATCCTCTTTATCTTTTACAAACTCCATTACATCAAGGATATGCCTCCTCGGCAGCATTAAATCCCCTCCTTCCTCAATTCCTCAAAAAGCAACTTCTGTTTGTCTGTTAACTTTTTTGGTATATCAATGATTATTTCCACATACTGGTCTCCCGTGCTTTCTTTATTTAAATCAGGTACGCCGAGACCTTTAAGTCTTACCTTGGAATGGCTTTTGATGCCGGGTGGGATTGTTACCCGTTTAGGGCCGTTGATGGAAGGAACCTCGACATTTGTCCCAAGTAACGCATCGGTAAGTTTGATCTCCTTAGTTACGTAAAGATCATTGCTCAGTCTTTTAAATACAGGGTGCTCTCCGACCTTTATCGTAACGTAAAGATCCCCTTTTTTACCTGTATACGGGTCTTCCCCGCCCTTTCCCTGAAGCCTGAGTTTCTTCCCGGTAGAGATGCCCTGCGGGATTTTTACATTCACATCTTCTGAGCCATGCTGGGTTGTAAAGGAAATCCTCTTTTCACTTCCATGTATAGCATCCATAAAGGGAATTTCCAGTTCATAGTGGAGATCTAAATTCCTCGAAGGTTCTTGTTCTCTGGTAATATAGTCGCCAAAATCCTGGGTCTGGTACCTCTGCCTTCCGCCCTTTCTTCCCTGCTTGCCGAAGATAGTGCTGAAGACATCTCCGCCGCCGAAGCCGAGATCTTTAAAAAGATCTCCCATATTGAATCCCCTGAAAATATCCTCCTCTGAATGGCTTTGCTGGAAACCGCCCATTCCAAGGGTGTCGTATTGGCTCCTTTTCTTTGAATCGCTTAATACTGCATAGGCCTCACTGATTCCCTTGAATTTCTCCTCAGCGCCTTTGTCCCCTGGATTCCTATCCGGGTGATATTTCAGTGCGAGCTTCCTGTAGGCCTTCTTTATTTCCTCTCCTGATGCTGTTTTTGCAACTCCAAGGGTTTCATAATAATCTTTTTTTGTTGCCATGTGTTTCACCACCTATTTATGATTTGTTTTGCAAATCAATTTTAGATTGTTAATCATTAATTTTAATATATCTTTATTGTCCTTCTAAAAATGAATAAAGTTTATATTAATATAGCTTAGCTATGTAAGTCCCTATCTCGTAACCCGATGATGCAGCAACGGCAGGACATTTTACCTTCATAATATGAATAACAGGTCTTTCAGAATGATATTCAGAGATTGTTTCATAGTTGCCCATGCCTTTGGCAATAACAACCGAGTCTGTCTCCCACAAATCCTTTACCTTCCCCTTCATTGTCTTGAGTCTAATCCCTACTTCATCAGTGCAAGTCGATATAATATTATCAAACATCTTTACAAATTCAAATTTAAACACATCCGGCATTGACAGATCATTTTGCACAGGATGTTCTTTCACTGCATAATAGACATATTTCCCCTTATCTTCCAGAAAGTCCACAAGAGGCATGTCAAAAATAAAATCACCAATATTGTCCCCAAGTATTAAAATATCTTCTTTAATATAAATCTCATTTTCAATTTTATCTATATCTCCGGAAAATTTAAACCCCTCCATGTTAAAGCCGCATGTATCATCTGTAAAAAAATCCAGGGAATTTCCCAGAGCCGACAATTTAATTACGCCTTCCAGGGAATCTGAGAAACTATCTGCTAATTGTTCAAAAGCCTTCTTTGCCTTCCGCAATTCCTTTTCTTTTAAAAAAACATAGGGATCACAAACCCCTGTTGTTTTTTTAATATGTTTGTGCAATTCGTTCGCAATTTCCGGAGGGGTTTTTCCTCCTTTATACAGTTTATCAATTATAGTGCAGCAGTGTGAAAAGGAGTTTCTGTCATAACCGGATGACAGTTGTAGGGTTTTTTCTGCAAGCTTCGTGAGGCATCCAATGCAGTATTCAATCGCCTTCATAGTATTTACTGTATAAGATACACTCAAACCGCAGGGAATGCAAATTGATCTGACAGGGTGAATAATATAGTAATAAAAAAAGGGAGCTGTTATGCTCCCTTTTTTTATTACGTTTAACGGTTTTTACTTATTTAATTTGACTTTGAATGTTTCCACCAGTTTTGGCACAACCTGTTTGTAGTCGCCGACAATTCCGTATGTTGCATTTTTAAAGATAGGTGCTTCAGGATCTTTATTGATTGCCACGATACAGTCGGCAGTTCTCATGCCTGCAAGGTGCTGGATAGCGCCTGATATTCCACAGGCAACATAGATTTTAGGTTTTACGGTTTTACCTGTTTGTCCAACCTGTTGCTCCTGAGATATCCATCCTGAGTCAACGGCTGCACGGGATGCGCCTACAGCGCCGCCAAGCATGTCTGCGAGTTCTTTTATGATTTTAAATCCATCTTCGTTTCCAAGTCCTCTGCCTCCGGATACGATAATGTCTGCTTCAACAAGGTTTATCGTAACTTCGGACTGTAAAAATTCAAGCACCTTAGTATTCAAATCGCCTTCTGCAACAGAGAAGGATTCTTTGACTACTTCGCCTGACTTTGAAGCATCCTTTTCAGGCATTGCAAAGGCTTTTGGTCTCACTGTTGCAATCTGTGGCTTTGCCTTTTCATTCACAACTGTAACCGAAAAGTTGCCGCCGAATGCTGCCCTTGTCATTTTTATCTGACCGCCGTCTATTGCAAGGCCGATGCTGTCTGTACACAGTCCGAAACCAAGCTGTGCTGCGCTGGCTGCTGCAACATCAGTGCCCTGTGTAGTTGCTCTGAAAAGTGCAACTTCAGGTTTATATTTATCAAGCAGAAATGTTGCCGCTTTTGCGTAAGCTTCAGATCTGAAGCTTTTAAAAACCTCACCTTCTACAGCGTACATCTTTGTTGCACCGTAGCTGAATGCTTCATTGGCAATATTTCCAACGTTTTCGCCGATTGCAAAGGCGCAGACGTTTGAGCCAAGATCGTTGGCTAATGTTTTCCCAATGCCCAGTAATTCAAACGACATTGGTGAAATGTTGCCGCCCTTATGTTCTATATATACCCATACATCGTTAGCCATTTTTTCCCTCCTCCCGGTTATTTTATGACTTTCATATCAATCAGTTTGTCAGTCACGATATTAACAACTTCATCCAATTCACCCTTAAGGATTTCTCCTGCTCCTCTTGGAGGCGGTACGGTAATCTCCACAACTTTTGTAGAGGAACCTGCTGTTCCGACTTTTCCTTTATCAATGCCTAAGTCGTCTGCATTCCACACAGGTATAGCAACCTTTGCAGCTTTTCTGATGCCCATGAGATTCGGGAGACGAGGTTCGTTAATACCTTTAATAACAGAGATGATGGCCGGTAATTTTGCCTCTATAACCTCTGTGCCGCCTTCAACAGCTCTTTCAACAACTATTTTCTTGTTTGCTGCATCAATCTGCCGAATTTTTGATACATATGTTAATGGACTGTATCCGAGAATTGAAGCTATCTCTGCGCCGACAACGCCTGTACTGCCGTCAGTTGACTGTTTTCCGCAGAATATAACATCTGCGTCGCCGATTTTCTTGATTGCAGCAGCAAGGACCGATGCAGTTCCAAATGTATCGGATCCTGCAAATGCATCATCGGTTAGACGATATACTTCATTTACAGTTAATGCAAGGGCATTCCTTAATACATCATCCGCTTTTTCCGGACCCATGGTGATGGCAACGATATCTCCATCATAATTTTCCTTTGTGAGCAACGCTTCTTCAAGAGCAAATTCATCAAAGGGGTTTGTAATTGTATCAATGCTGTCTCTCTTAAGTACACCCTTTGGTATATCCCACTTGATTTCAGCTTCTGTATCAGGAACCTGTTTTATACATGCAACTATCTTCACAGTATCCTCCTTTTATTTTGTATTATTCACCTGTAAAGGTGGCTTTTCTTTTTTCAACAAATGCTGTCATGCCTTCTTTCTGGTCATTTGTGCTGAAACACAAACCAAAGTCTTTTGATTCCAGTATCAATGCAGAATCCATATCAAGGAATAAACTTTTATTTATACATTCCTTTGCAAGGCCCATAGAGATGGGTCCATTTGCTTTGATTTTTTCTGCGAGAGCCATCACCTCCTTCATTAATTCCTCATGGGGAACGACCTTATTCACAAGACCCATTTCATAGGCTTCCTGTGCTGAGATTGTTTTGCCGGTGAAAATCAGCTCTTTTGTTTTTGCCAATCCAATGAGTTTTGCAGCTCTTTGTGTCCCTCCGAAACCAGGGAATATTCCCAATGTTGTTTCGGGGAAACCTACTTTGGCTTTTTCAGAAGCATAAATAAAATCACAGGCGAGCGCTACTTCAAACCCTCCGCCAAGGGCGTATCCGTTTACAGCAGCAATAACAGGTTTGCTCATATTCTCCAGCCTGGAAAAAGCTTCATGGCCCTTATGAGAGAAAGCCATGCCCTCCAAAGCGTTCATGGGTTTCATCTCAAGAATATCAGCGCCTGCAATGAATGCTTTATCCCCTTCCCCTGTAAGAACAACAACCTTTACATCTTTATTTTCATTTAATGATTCACTTGCCAGTTTTATCTCATTTACCGTCTCAGAGTTCAGGGCGTTCAAAGCTTTTGGCCTGTTTATCTTAACAATTGCAATGCCGTCTTTTATATCAATTATTAAGTTTTTATATTCCATGGCCATTACCCTTCACACTCGAAAATTGCGGCCAATCCCATACCGCCACCGATGCACATCGATACCAATCCGTAACGCAGCCCAAGTCTTTTCATCTGGTAGAGAGCTGTTGTGACAAGCCTTGCGCCTGTACATCCGATTGGATGACCAAGGGAAATTCCACCGCCAAACATGTTGCATTTATCTGGGTTAACTTTCAGTTCCCTCATGCAGGAGAGTGCCTGGACTGAAAAGGCTTCATTCAGCTCGATAAGGTCGATCTGATCGAGTGTCAGGCCTGCTTTTTTTAAGGCTTTACGTACTGCCGGAACCGGTCCGAGTCCCATGTACTGAGGATCAACACCGCCGGTTGCCCATGATAACATTTTACCCATAGGTTTAATACCAAGTGCATTTGCCTTATCCCGTGACATGATTACTACTGCTGAAGCTGCATCATTGAGGCCTGATGCGTTTCCTGCAGTAACTGTTCCGCCCTTCTTAAATGCTGTAGGAATCTTGGCCATTTTTTCCATAGTTGTGTCCATAGGTCTTTCGTCAGTGGCAAAGATAATGGGGTCGCCTTTTTTCTGAGGAATTACAACCGGAACAATTTCATCCTTAAACAAACCTTCTTTAATGGCTTTCATTGCCCTCTGATGGCTTACAAGGCTGAATGCATCCTGCTCTTCCCTTGTGATGCCGAATTTCTCAGCGATATTTTCTGCTGTCATGCCCATGTGATATCCGTAGAAAATTTCCCATACACCATCGAGCACCATAAGGTCAACTGCCTTTGTGTCAAACATCCTGGCGCCGGTACGCAAAGAAGGCATAGCATATGGTGCAAGGCTCATGTTTTCCATTCCGCCGGCTACCACAACTTCATTGTCGCCACATTCAACGGACCGTATACCATTAATAATTGTTCTTAACCCGGAGGAACATACCTTGTTGAGCGTATATGCCGGTGTTTCTTTCGGCATTCCACCGCGTATGCTTGCCTGCCTTCCTGAATTCTGGCCTAATCCGCCCTGAAGTACATTGCCCATAATGACTTCATCAATTTCCACTTCTTTCAGGCTGTTGTCGAAATCATAGTACTTTGCTTCAAGCTCTGTTTCGGTTTTTCCTCCAAAAATATCCGGCGCAAAATCCTTGTCTTTGTTTTTTGACGGTCTGATTCCTGCCCTTTTTACCGCTTCTTTAATTGCAATACCGCCAAGCTCTACAACAGGTACATCTTTCAGGCTTTGACCGAATTGACCTATTGCTGTCCTTGCACACGAAACTATTACCGCATCTTTCATACTCCGCTCCTTTTCTAAGTCATTTGATAATTATTTCACAAACATTTAATATGAAATATACAAATTTGTCAATCATTTTTGATATAAAGAGCACATTTGGTTCATACTCAAATCATATAAAAATTGTTGCTTCATTATTAACTATAAGAATTGACAAGGAAAAGACAAAATGTTAATAATATCTCTCAATTTAATTAATGTTTTATGGTGCTGATATGAAAGGGATATTAACAGAAAAAGAACAGAAAAATAAAGAAGCGCTTGATATATTGAGGCACAGCACTTCCCATCTGATGGCCCATGCCGTTAAGCAGCTTTTTCCTGATGTGAAGGTTGCTATCGGCCCGTCAATAGATACAGGGTTTTATTATGATTTCGATTACGGCCCGGGTTTTACCGAAGATGATCTGGTAAAAATTGAAGTGCGGATGAAGGAAATTGCAAAAAAAGACATCCCCATTGAGAGAAGAATAATAAAAAAAGAAGAGGCCCTGGAGATGTTTAAGAAACAGGGTGAGATATATAAGATTGAGTTACTGGAAAATATTGATGATGATGAGGTAAGCATATACATTCAGGAAGATTTTACGGATATGTGCAGAGGCCCTCATTTGCCGTCAACAGGTAAGATAAAGGCATTTAAACTGCTCAGCCTTGCCGGTGCATACTGGCGGGGAGATGAAAAGAACAAAATGCTTACAAGAATTTATGGGACAGCCTTTCAGGATGAGAAATCTTTGAATGATTACACCCAATTCCTTGAAGAGATTAAAAAAAGAGACCACAGAAGACTTGGAAAAGAGCTTGACCTTTACAGCATATCCGACGAGGTAGGCGCAGGCTTTGTTATATATCATCCTAATGGCGCATTATTGCGGTACCTTCTTGAAGATTTTGAGAGAAAAGAACATTTAAAGAGAGGTTATCAGTTTGTTTACGGGCCCCATATACTCAAGATGGATATGTGGAAGAAGTCCGGACATTATGAAAACTATAGAGAAAATATGTACTTCACTAAGGTGGATGATGTTGATTACGGGATTAAGCCCATGAATTGTCTGGCGCATATCATGGTATATAAATCCGACATCCGTAGTTACAGGGATCTGCCCATTAGATATTTTGAGCTTGGCACAGTATCGAGACATGAAAAATCAGGGGTATTGCACGGGCTGCTCAGAGTGAGAGAATTTACACAGGATGATGCACATATATTCCTGCGGCAGGATCAACTTCATCAGGAAATACTCAATATTATAAACTTTATACGCGATACGATGAAAATCTTCAATTTTGAATATGAAATGGAGATAAGCACAAGACCTGAAAAATTCATAGGTGCTTTGGAAGATTGGAATAAGGCTGAAATGATATTGAAGGAAGTTCTGGAAGCACAGGAAATCCCTTTTGACTTAAATGAGGGTGACGGGGCTTTTTACGGGCCGAAAATTGATGTTAAGCTTAAGGATGCTATCGGAAGAAAGTGGCAGTGCGCTACAATTCAATGCGATTTTGCCCTGCCTGAGAGGTTTGACCTTCATTATGTCGATAGCGACGGCATGCGAAAAAGGCCTGTTATGCTGCACAGGGTTATTCTTGGGGCTATTGAAAGGTTTATCGGTGTGCTTATCGAGCATTATGGCGGCAAATTCCCTGTATGGCTTTCTCCGGTACAGGTAATAATAATGAATATTACCGATGAACAGTCGGATTATGTTAAGATGATTTACGAAAAATTGATTAATCAGGATATAAGGGCGGAACTTGATACAAGGAATGAGAAACTCGGATTAAAGATACGGGAAGCGATAGTAAAGAAAGTTCCTTATATGGTAATATCAGGCAAGAAAGAAATGGAATCAAATACAATTACCGTAAGGGTAAGAGATGGCAGTGAATTAAAGGACATAGGGTTAGAGGATTTTATTAAGAGGGTTAGAGAAGATAATATTTCCAGGAGGTGAGCTTTTATAGGAAAGGATAGCGGCGTAAAAGATATAAATATTAACGAGCGGATAAAGGCAAAAGAAGTAAGGTTAATCGATGAAGCCGGAACGCAACTTGGTATTGTCCAAACATCTGAAGCGCTCAGGATGGCAAAAGAACAAGGGTTTGATCTGGTAGAGGTTTCCCCTAAAACTGTTCCTCCTGTTTGCAAGATTATGGATTATGGAAAATATAAGTACCAGATTGCAAAAAAGTTGCAGGAAGCAAAGAAAAAACAGAGTGTCGTTCAGCTTAAAGAAATGAAATTGGGGCTGAAGATTGATGAACACGACCTTATGTTCAAGATTAAGCATATTAGAGATTTTCTGGGTGAAGATTGTAAAGTGAAGATTATAATCATGTTTAAAGGGAGAGAAGTCTTCCGTACAGACATGGGAGAAAAGCTTGCCCAGAAAATAATAGAAGAGATAAAAGATGTAGGTGAACCTGAACAAAAACCAAAATTTGATGGCAGGAATATCGTTATGGTATTTGCTCCACTGTAAAGGAGGCAGATTATGCCAAAGCTGAAATCCCACAGGGGATTGGCAAAAAGAGTAAAAGTAACAGCAAAAGGGAAGATAAAAAGGGCCAAGGCATACCACAGCCATCTTCTTTCTTCTAAGTCGCCGAAGGAGAAGAGAAGACTGTCTCAGGCTGATACTGTTCATCCTGCAGATGTTAAGAGAATAAAATCGTTAGTACCTTATTTATAATAATGAAAGAGGTGTAGAGAGATGCCCAGGGCAAAAAGAGGAGTAAAGGCAAGGAGAAGAAGAAAAAAGATTTTGAAACTCGCAAGAGGTATGAATGCGAGCAGGCGTACAACATACAGTGTGGCAAAACGTGCAGTATTTAAGGCGTTGACCTATGCTTACCGCGATAGGAGACAGAGAAAGAGAGATTTCAGGTCATTATGGATAGCAAGAATAAATGCTGCCTGCAGATCCTACGGTATACCTTACAGCAGGTTTATCAATGGGTTGAAAGCGGCTAATATCTCTTTAAACAGAAAATCTCTTGCAGAAATGGCAGTCAATGACCCTTCAGGGTTTGAGAATGTTGTGACTAAAGTAAAGCAAGTGATGGTTCAATAAACTACTGGTTATATTGCAAAATAAATTTGGGCTTCGAACTTCTGGTTTCAATCTGTAGCCCGTAAAATACAGCTCGTATATGGTTTAAGATGGACATACAGGAATTTAAAAACAAAATTGAGAGTGAAATCTCTTCCATAAAAACTGTTGATGAATTAAACAACGCAAAGATTTCTCTTGTCGGCAGAAAAGGTCTTTTTTCTGAATTGATTGATAGTATAAAGACGTTGAATAATGATGAGAAAAAGACCTTCGGCAGGGAGATAAACGAACTCAAGAAGTGGGCGGAAAACAGTTTAAAGGATTTAAAAGAGCATTTTGAAGCTGAAGAAAAACGAAAGAAAGACCTTGCGTCGCGAATTGATTTTACGATGCCGGGCAAACGTCCTGTTGTCGGCAAAAAACACCCTGTTGCCCAGGTAATGGATGAAATCATAAAAATATTTTCTACATTGGGGTTTTCTGTTGCTGAAGGCCCGGATATTGAAATAGATTATTATAACTTTGAAGCCTTGAATATCCCGAAAGACCATCCGGCAAGGGATATGCAGGATACATTTTACATTAAAAAAGGTGTTGTTTTGAGGACGCACACATCGCCGGTTCAGATAAGGACGATGGAATCCCAGTTGCCTCCGGTCAAGATTATCGCTCCAGGGGCTGTGTACAGATGTGACAGTGATGTCTCGCATACGCCTATGTTCCATCAGGTTGAAGGACTTATGGTGGATAAACACATAAGGTTTTCAGATTTAAAAGGCATATTGAGCATTTTTATACAGGAGATGTTCGGCAGCAAAACGCCTTTAAGATTCAGGCCGAGCTACTTTCCTTTTACTGAACCTTCCGCTGAAGTGGATATCGGATGTGTGATATGCGGCGGCACAGGTTGCAGGGTTTGTAAAGATACGGGTTGGCTTGAGATACTGGGTTCAGGCATGGTGCATCCACAGGTGTTCAGAATTGTCGGTTATGACCCTGAAGAAGTCGCTGGTTTTGCTTTCGGCATGGGTGTAGAAAGAATTGCAATGCTTAAGTTCGGCATAGATGATATAAGACAGTTTTATTATAATGATATACGATTCCTTTCACAATTCTGAGGTAATGTCTTGAAAGTCCCCTATGAATGGCTAAAAGAATTCGTTGTTACGGATATGGATCCATATGAGCTCGCTAAAAGACTCACTATGCGTGGTCTCGAGGTCGAGTCGCTGGAAGAATATAAACCTGCCTTCGACAATGTGATAGTTGGAAATATCCTGGCTGTAGAGAAACATCCCTTTGCAGACAATTTGTCGCTATGTAAAACAGATGTCGGTGAAGATGTCCTGTCAATAGTATGCGGCGCAAAGAATGTTAATACAGGGGATAATGTCCCTGTCGCAATGATCGGTGCATGTCTTGCAGATGGAACGGTTTTAGAGAAAAAAGAGATAAAGGGGATATCTTCTCCAGGTATGCTCTGCTCGGAAAAAGAACTCGGTCTCTCTGACGATCACAGCGGCATATTTATTTTAGATAATAATCTTCAAGCAGGTAAACAGCTTAAAGACATTGAAGGCTTCAGCGACTTTATTTTTGATATAAACGTACCGCCGAACAGAGGCGATTGTTCATCTGTTTTCGGGATTGCAAGGGAAGTGGGAAGCATACTGAACCAGAAGGCGAAAATGCCGTCCTTTGAATACATTACGGACGAAAAAAAAGATATAAATGATTATATTTCACTTGAAATACAGAGCCTTGATGGGTGCCCAAGATATGTATTGCTGATGCTGAAGGGTATTACCATAAATAAATCACCTTACTGGATGAGAAGCAGGATAATAAAATGCGGGATGAGGCCGATAAACTCAATTGTTGATGTTACGAATTATGTGATGCTGGAACTTGGACAACCGCTTCACGCATTTGATTATCGGAAGATCAGAGATAATAAAATAAGAGTGAAACTTATAGAATCAGAAACCATCTTCCGGACGCTTGACGGGGCAGACAGAAAACTTGAAAATGGGGATATGCTCATATGTGACGGCGCCGGCCCTGTTGCAATCGCAGGTATAATGGGCGGTGAGAATTCGGAGATTGCCGATGATACAACGGACGTTGCACTTGAAAGCGCTTTTTTCAATCCTTTGTTTATAAGGAAAACAGCGAGAAGATTGGGCTTGAAATCAGAAGCTTCGCTGAGGTTTGAAAAAGGTATTGATATTGATAATGTTGATTTTGCCGGAAAGAGAGCAGCCTTCCTGATGAACAAGCTCTCCGGTGGAGTGATTGCAGGCGGAAAATGTGAAGTATTTGAGAAGAAGGAAGAGAGGCAGATTTTTGTAAGCTTCGGGAAGATAAACGATATTCTCGGATTAGCAATAGAGCATAATGATATTGTAGATGCTTTAGAATCGATAGATTTACATGTAGTGAAAGAAGAAGAAAGCGGTTTTTTTGTTTCAGTACCTTGTTTTAGACACGATATAAATGAATATATCGATATAATAGAAGAAATCGCGCGCATACATGGTTTTGATTCCATACCTGCAACAATGCCTGTTTCAGCTCCCAAGACCTTGAAATGGGATAAAAAAGATCGATATTTTGTTCTAATGAAAGATTATCTGAAATCAGCCGGTTTTTATGAAGTAATAAATTTCGCTTTTTTCTGTAAAAAGGATATAGATAATTTTTTAATTTTACCTGATGATCAAAGAACTTCATGTGTGAATATCTTAAACCCTATATCAAAAGAATATGAGGCAATGAGAACGTTTATTGCAGCAGGATTGTTAAAGAATATCGCATATAATTTAAATAGAGGCTCAAAAAATTTAAAATTTTATGAAATGGGAAAGGTATTTTTTCAGAATGAAGATGGGTTCCCGCTTGAATATCCTGTTGTTTGTTTTGCCTTAACCGGAAAGGAAAGGGAATATTTCTGGAGGGATATATGTAACGAATATGATTTTTTTGATATAAAAGGTGTTTTGGAAGGTTCGGTTAATTATTTCGGGCTGGAATTTACCTTTGAAAGAACTGTTGAGCCTTTTTTGAATGTTTCAAATGCTGCCGATGTGTTGGTGGATGGCATGAAAATAGGCTGGATAGGGGAAATAAGAGAGGAAGTCTTAAAATCATATGAGATTGAACAAAAAGTCTATGGAGCTGAATTAAGATTTGACATAATTTTAAAAACTGGTACAATTGAACCAAAGTTCAAACCTATGCCAAGATATCCACAGGTAACAAGAGATTTTTCGTTTTACTTAGATGAGGGGATACACGTATCCATGCTGATTGATAAGATTAAAAAGGTGTCGCCCTTAATACAGTCAGTCGGTATTTTCGATATGTTTAAAAAAGAAATGAAGAGCATATCATTCCGTGTAGTATTTCAGTCTTATAAAGATACATTGAAAGATGAAGAGGTTAACGATTTACAGAGAGTTATCATTCAAGAGCTTACAGCTATAAATGGTATTACATTGAGGAACTAAGGAGGGTATATATATGACAAAGTCAGAAATAGTTACAAACGTATATGAAAGGCTCGGTCTTTCAAAACGTGAATGTGCGGATCTGGTTGACTTGTTTTTTGAGATTATAAAGGAAACGCTGGCAAAGGGAGAGAATGTAAAGGTCTCAGGATTTGGTAATTTTATTATAAAACAAAAGAGATCGCGAAGAGGGAGAAATCCGCAGACCGGGGATGAGATAGAAATAAGTCAAAGGAAAGTTCTGAATTACAGACTGAGCCAGGTTTTAAAAGATGAGATAAACAGTAAGTAAAGCTAATGATGTCGAATATCCCTGACAGGATGTTTTACAGGATAAAAGAGGTATGTAAAATTACAGGCCTCAAGCCTCATGTGTTGAGGTACTGGGAACAGGAATTCAAGGATATAAAACCATTAAAGAGCACTGCCGGCCAGAGATTATATAAGAAGAAAGATCTTAATACAATATTTATTATAAAGAAACTCCTCTACGAAAGAAAATATACTATTGATGGAGCAAAAAAATATATGTCCGCCAAGAAGAATGTTTTAGACGAGATAAGAGAAGAACTGACGGAAATTGTAGAAATATTGCGAGAAAGGGGCTAATTATGAAAAAAGTATTATTTATTTGTTTATTTGGTTTTCTCTGTTCATGTGCTGCCGGTCCGATTTATGTGGCTACAAACCAGACAGAAAGCATGAAAACCTCATATAGTGATGCCAAGGTAAGGAAACTTTATGCAGAGAACGAGAGTTTGCTGAAAGGCATTTACGCCCGGCTTAACAGTTCCAATGTGAATATCTACAAAGAAGGCATAGGTCTGACGATACTTAATGACGACAAAAATGAAGCACTGCATTATATAATGCTGAACATCAGGCCATCAGAAATTACTTTTGATGAAAAAGCTACAAAACCCGAACAGAGGTTTTCTAATGTGCTTAGCAATTACTTTCCTAAATATTTGAATTATATAAAAAAGGAAGACCTCAAAAGGGATGATATTGAAGGATTAGCTCTCGGAATATACTGGCCGGTCAGGGATTACTCGCAGTGCAATCAGTACGGAGGTTTTGTTGAGTATATCCATATCTATTTTGACAGAGAAGATGTCTTTGACTTTCTCGACAAAAGAAAGACCTTTGTGGATGTGGTTAACAATGCCGAAGTTATTACGAGTCTTGACTTACAGCCGGCAAAGAGTGTAAAACCGAAGTTTTAGCTGAAACCAATATATTCTGCCTCCATGAGATGGATTGGATTCATGGAGGCAGAATATGAAAGATATTATAAAATAGGAAATCGTTGCATCCCCCACATTATATCTGTTAAATCCTTTTACTGATTTTTTCCCTTATTCCAATCTCAAATCAAAGATGAAATTAAGGCGGCAAGGAAGAAGCGACGTAGGCGTGCTACCAGCACGTCGAGGAGACTGATGACGAAGCCAACGAAGATAGCGCTTTGATTTGAGATTGGAATTATATCTGCGGAGCAGGTCTTTTTACCGGTTTAATTGGTATAGTCTCCGGCGTTTTCTCAATCTGCTGTTCTATCAATGAAGATAAAACTTTCAATTCATCAAGGTACTTCTGAAGGTCGGATTTAGCGTACATCCCGGCTTTTTTCTGAAAGTATGATTCTATAGACTGTAGGCTTGCAACCTTTATTTTTATAGGTACAGGTTTCTGGTCTGCTGATTTCCCCCCGACTAAGACACTCGAGGGCAGGCCCCCGGCTACAGCACCCGAGGGCAGGTGTTTGGCTTTTTTATACGCAACGAGCATCTTCTCTAATTTTGCATTGGTCACCGGCGTCTCCATTATTTCATCAAAGATGGTGAAAAAGTCAGGACTTCCGAGGTTTGCAGCAAATAAATATCCCTGGGAAACAGACAGCGTTCCACTTGAAATTACGTCCTGAATTTTAGGAACCAGTTTTAAGAGCGACATTGTGCGATGCAGCGTCCTTGTTGACTTTCCAGAGATTTCAATCGTTGCCGCCACAGTGGCGGCAAATTCCTTCGATACATCCTCAGGTCTCCGATCATAGTTCATCAGCTCGCTCATCACCCCGTCTAAATTGTATACATTTCCTGCCTGAGTCCCGGACGAGGCGGACAGGTCGGGATGTCTCGCCTGAATAAATGCAAATATTCCTTTTGCCTGATCAATTGGATTCAAATCCTCCCGCTGTAAATTCTCCATTAACTGGATGGCAAGGATTTCCTCCTTTTGTGTAATGGCATTGACAACTCTTGCCGGGATTGTTTCAAGTCCAAGCTTTTGGGCTGCCAGATAACGCCTTTCACCGCACAGGAGCAGATATTTGTCATCTTTTTGTGTTACAAGAACGGGTTCGAGGACTCCCCGGTTTTTGATTGACTCCATTAGGGATTTAAAAGATTCGCTTGTTTTATCAATGGATGATCTGATCTGTTCTTCAACAATAATGCTTCCCAGAGGCAAATACAAAAATTCCGGGCTTTCAGTTTTCTTTTGTGCGGTCATGCTGGTATCCCCCTTTTTTGATGTTTTTGTTAAAAGCCTGTTTATCCTCCCGCCCCCTTTTAGAGCGGCTGATGCACTGAGATGCCTCGTGTTTATGTTTTAAGTTTATTTATTAATACATTTATTTGAAAATTATTTCAATAAATATGTCATGTTAAATCAGGCTCTTCCGTAGCAGTCAAGAAGCCGTTGTTTGTGGAGTGAACCGAACATAAACACCCTTTTGCTGCCCTTTTAGTTTTTAGATAAAATGGGTTTCTCAAGTGGGGAATAAGGGGCTTTCAGCTTCATATTTTACCCTCGATGATGCTCGTTATTCCAGATGTTTTGTGCTGCAATTCAACAGAGGTATACCTGTCTTTTAATTCAGACAGCCCGCCTTCCCAGTCGAAGAGGAAGTCTTTATTCACTTTATTTCTACGCTTTTGAAACAAGAAATCGATAAAATCGAGGACTTCTTTTTCTAATTCCGCAGGTAATTCGTCTAATTTCTTCCTGATTGCTTCTGCGCTTATTGCAACCTCCTTACTTAGTAAGCCCGACTTCTACCCCAATGAGTACCTATTTTATCCGCTTTTCTTTATAATATCAACTACTAATAACCACACTTATTATTGTCTGCCTTCGATGATGCTGATTTCGGGAATGTCCTGTATTTGGCTGTTGTTAAAAGAGATTTCATTTCTTTCTCTCCACAATGAGTATTGCCGGGATGTCCTGCATCTTCTGCGTGGCGATAGATACCGGATGGGAAGGGTCGGAGAGGAGGGATTGAACCGTTTGCTTTGCAAACTCATCATTTTCCCTGCCCTTTGTAGCAACTGATCTGTATCCACCTCCTTGCTTCATTTTTCCGCTTCCTCGTCGTCTGATTTTAAAGATAATGTCTTTTTTGAATCCTGGTGAGCGCGCAGGATCGCTCATGTCCTGTAACCGTTTGTATCCCACCTTTGCCAACCATAGTTTTATCGGTTCTGCTTTGGGACTTGGAACAGACTGAATAAGCTGTAACAATGTTTCCGGATCAGCAGCATCGGTCAGGTATTTTTTTCCGTCGGCTGTTTCCATTTTCAGTCGGTTACATTTTGTAACCGACTCACTTCCTTCTTTTTCTGCCCGCCATTACCGGTATGAGCATCTGCAAGCCCCACAAGAGGGTTATTAAGCCGTTGCTTGTCTCAATGCTCGTATTGCTCAGGTGGCTTTTGATTTGTTTCAATAGTCTTTTTCCGCGCCATAAGCTTTCCTTGCCTGCCTGTTGGATGCTTTTATATGTTCATTCTCAGTGTTTGATATATGTATTTAACCCGATATTTAATCTAAGTTGTTCAACAATCGGACGATAAATCTCTCCCCATCTTCTATAAACTCCGGCATGGTCCCATTATGTTCAAGCATTTTTCTGACAATCTTTCTGGGTACTCCCATGCCCATATGCTCAAGGTATCCGTAATCTCTCATCACATCTTTAAGAAGTTGGTTTCTGGCTGCCCGGCAACCAACAATCATACGTTCCGGCGTGATCCCGTTGGGAAGTCGTCCGGGCGATATTATTTCAAGACGGTTTGAATAAATAGAAAGCTCAATATCGGTGCCTGAAAGCAAGTAATCCCTGTGGACAAGAGCATTAACAACGGCCTCACGCACTGCCTCTTCCGGATAGGTCCAGCGTTCCGCCATTCTTGCCCCATCCAAAAGACCGGCCGTGATGACGGTATTTCGTTTGACAAATTCTATTACCTGTTCCACAAGCCCATTTTCCAGAAGCCCGTCCGTCCCAAAAAGCGGGGTTAACGGCCCCCGGATAGCCAATCGTTCCCTCGCAGCATAATCCTTTTCATTGCCGGGATAAGCCACGGCATCAACGCCGGATTGAGGTAAGAACTTATTAGGGTTTTGAGAAAAAAGAAGAAGGCTTGCCACCGTGACAGGTATTCGGTCGTTTTCCTGAAAGAGAAACTCGGTGTTTATCAGTAGCTTTTGCCAATCCTCGACGTCTTTATCCATGGGAAGCAATATTGATTGGCCAACGGCTCGCTCGAACCACTGTCGAATGCGGCGGAGATCTATATCCTTTATAGATGAACCCGATACCGGACGTGTTTCTAAACGAAAGGCTCCTCGCTGTTGGAAGAGACGTTCAAGCTCCTCGGGGCTGGCTTCACGGCTCTCACTACCAACACGCACATAGTATGCTCTGTGGTTATCATGCCACACACAGTGAACCGACCACCCACGTTCTACAGTAACCACTGCCACATTTTTTCCGGGTTCCACGTCTTTAAGTATTTCAAAATAGGGGATGATTTCGGGCCTTATTTTATCACGGCAGGCATTCATTACCCATTCTTCCAGCCTATCACGAGTAATCCCTGTAATTGTTCCATCATCGGCTACCCCAAGAAGTACCTGCCCACCCTGAAGGTTAGCAAAAGCGACAAGCTCTTTTGCTAATGAACGATTATCGAGTATATCCTGCTTAAATTCAATTCCGGAATTTTCCCCGTTGTTGATTAGTTCAAAAAGTTCCGTTTTTGTCATTTTGATGTCTCCTGCTAAAAACCGTATTTGACACGACGGGTTTCAAAAGCAGCGCGGCCGCCTTCCAATACTTCCTTCACCATCTCACTGACCCGATGGTTGTCAATAGAGCCCATATATTCCTCTTTTAATTCCGCATGACCTTGACCTGCCTCGCCTGCTGCCGATAATCCGACAATCAGTTCGGCGTCGCCCAGAACGGGGATGTTGGCATTATGGGTCGCAAAAATGAATTGTCGCCTCCGTTTTTCTTCTCGCATTTTAGGGACGATACCCTCCGAGATAAAACGATTATCGAGATCATCTTCGGGTTGATCAACTATTAATGGGCCTTCAGACTCAAGCAAGAGCAGGAGCAGCACCGCTGTTGCTTTTTGTCCGGTTGAGAGGTCTTCCAACCTCTGCCAAACCGGGGTTTGACCTTCGCCGGATACATTAAGCTTGATCGTTGTAGTGGAGGGCAGCTCCAACTCTTCGGCTTGAAAGATTACGTCCGGACTGGATTCTACAATCCGTTCAGCCTGAGATGGCGGTAGACCAAACTGTGAAAACAAGATATCTTTCCCTTCTTTCCACGCTGCAACAAAACCAGGCAAAGAAAAATCATCCTTTTGTTTTAAGGCCTCAACGGCTTCTGAAAGACGTCCGCCAATACGTTCTTTTAAGAGCTGAAAGAGGGGTTCCTTGTTCCCGCTTGCACTAACCTCCACAAGCACTCTTTCTTTCAGGGTTTTGCTGACCTTCTTGGCAGCCCCGGCAAGTCTTCGGAAGGACTCGGCCTTAATATCTTCCCACTCTGCCAGTAAGCTCTTCCTCTCGTCCTCGTATGCTTTCCGGTCACGCTTCAGTAGTATCTCGCGTTCTTCCAACGGACGAAGGTCTTCTATTTGCCGTCTTAACCGAATAAATTCTTCCCCATCAATTTTAGATTTTTGAAGTTCTCTCAAAGTTGCTTCGTAGGCAGCTTGAACGGACTGTTTTCGTGCCTCCCACCGCAATAGAATATCTGCTAATTTATTCCTTGCAGCCTGAACAAGTTCCATAGTTTTCAAGACTGTATTCTCCATACCACCGTTAAGCTCTGTCAAAACTGCGTCTGCTTCTCGAAGAAGATCCTTTCCGGGAAGGTCTTCAAGGGCTTTTTGTGACAGAAAACCTCGATCTATAGGAAGATTCCCTTTCAGCATATTGAGCCATTTATCGAAGGACTCAATTCGCTCTTTTGCCGTACTAAGAACACGTTCTTCCCGTATTAACAAACTTTGTTCCTTTAACTTCTCCTCAAGCCCCGCCTGTTGGTAACTGCGAAGAGTGACTTCAAGAACAGGAAGTTTTCCTAAACGTTCAGTAATCTGCGAGAGCTCTTTTTGCGTATCAAGCAGGCGCGTTCTCGACCGTTCTAAATGATGCCGGAGTTCTTTTTTGCGATTTTCCAGATCAAGGTCCCTCGGGATAAAACGATCCAAAAGCCGTGTTAGCTTTTCAGGGCTTTTGGTGAGTTCGGATATCTCGTGTTGACCGTATACCTCTACCTGGGGGATGATATCCGATGGACTGAGATTGAGCATTTGCCCTTCTTCGTCCCGCACAACGGGTGGATTAGGGACGGTTCTTTCGATCACATAAGTATGGATAGAAGGACGGTGGGATCGGATCAGAAGAGAGATTTTAGTCCCGCTTCTCAAAACATTGCGAACTATCCCTTCATGAGCTTTGCGGGCCTCTTCCCCTATCGGTTCCAGGCCTAATACGTACCTGATACTCTCTACCACCGTAGACTTGCCGGTACCGCGCCCACCGATCAAAACATTCAAATTGCCGTTGAAATGAATGGCGGCTCCCTCCAGAAATCCACTGCTTTGCCACGAAGCTGCAAGGAATTCGGTGTGTTCCTCCGGCTTGGGGTCACTTTCTAATCGAACACGCGAATCCGGGTCTAGAAAGGCCTGGCGGAGTCCTTCAACAGAGACATCCGACATCTTTATCCAGGAAGATGTTCCAGGTTTAACAACATCTGCCGGCGATGAGATGTCTTGGGCGTTAATAACAGCTATAAGTCGGGTTCTCCTATAGTCGTGATTCTTATTTTGTAATATAGGTTGAAGATTCTGCGGCGCATCGGAAATAGGCCCTGGGAGAGAGCAAGCCAGCAAGCATGGCGAATTCCAGGCAGTAATACGAGCCTGATTGTCAAGAACCTTTAAAAGTCCTTTTTCAGATGCCACATGTGCGGCAATGCATACGCAAGGCCAACCCGTAGAGTCACACTCTTTAAGAAGTTCATGAACATCGTACTTAATGGCCTTGGGAGGATTTGTTGGATCATGAATGCCACAATCTCCCAAAATCCCGGTACAACGCTCTTTCGTTGAGGTCGGTTCAAAAAGTAAAAGAAAATGCACACCTTCCTTAGTTTCCAGTTCTGCGCCCGGAAACACAATAATATTGGCCTGCCTGGCGGCTTCCGCAAGGGACCCACCCGTGTGACACCGGTGATGATCAGTAATGGCAATGACTTCAATATTATTTTCAATGAAGGCTTGGACCATCGCAGCATTATATGCCGCCTCGTCCTGAAATTGGGTATGCTTCTTCTCCCGAGTCACATATTCAAAAGGGTTCACCTGAAGTGCGCAATGATAGAACCGCGCTCCCAAGGGCAGCTTCAATGCTTCAGTGATAGGCCCCGGAAGATTTAGATCCATTTTTTACCTCCCTTGTTGTTATCAGCAGGGTCATAGGGTCTTGAATTACCAGTTTTTTTCTTAATCATTCCCCCTTTATTCATTTTCCTGCTATTCTAATTATTTTGCAAGCAAAAATTTATTTGTGACTTTGGTGGATACAATCTGAATCAGGCAAAAACTGCATGGCGTGAATTTCAGGAAGGGACGTTTCCTTGCCACAGGCTCTCCTATAGAGACCACTGTTTTGTTATATCCTTGTTTGCTCAGCGTTTAATATATGCGTTTAAACCGATAGTAACAGACTTGCCGTCTATTTCGATATCGGTGACAGTATTTCCTCTGGTGCTGGCAACTACGAGTGTTTTGCCTGATGATGATGGCGTTGGTGTCTCCAGATCAATTTCAATACAAAGCTTATTGTCCCTGATCTCGACTTTCATGGCCATAGCATACCCCTTCCTGATTTTATTTTCTTATCAAATTAACTGCTTAGCGCGACTGTGTCAATGAAAATAAGAAATATCCCTTAGAAAAAGGAAGGTCTCTTAGCATAAGATCATCTTTATATAGAGTGAAAACTACAGAAGTCAATAAAAGAACCTGGAGAATACTTTAAATTTATAACCACTTACAAGATGCACTTCTCTCATAGTCTAAGAAAGTGCCTGAAACCTTCCCTTAAAATAGTGGATATACAGAAAGGCTTGTTGTTATGATATATAAACAAATATTGCATAATCATTATTTCAATTTGAAATTGTATTTTATTGCATATAATTTATATATTTCAAAAGAGACGGATGTCTAAAATCGGTAAGCGATAATAAGATATGTAACAAACATAGAGCAGGGGCGATATGCGGTTTGATAGAGGGTTGAGATTTTGCATCGGAAATATTATAAGCGGCATTATTTTAATGCTGTTTCCTCTGCTTCTTTTAGGCGCGACATTAACCCCTTTTGAACCGAACGACCCTTTTTTCCTGTATAACGGAACAGACGATAAATATAAGAACTTCCCGGGACAATGGCATCTGGAGAACAAAACACCGTCGTCGGGAGTAAACGGTATAGTCGGCACGGGCATTGACGCGAACCTCAGAGGCGCCTGGAAACTGGGATATACCGGTAAAGGGATAGTTATCGGAATCTGTGATGACGGAGTCCAGGGCGATCATCCGGATCTCAAGGACAACTATAGCGCAAAATTGAGCCGAACCTTTCTTGAGGGTGAGATACTTGAAAAACAGGGTCCCATTTTCCTTAATAATAATCACGGGACTGCCGTGGCAGGTGTTGCCGCAGCCAGGGGAGGCAACGGCATCGGCACAACAGGGGCAGCCCCTTACGCAACTATTGCCGGACTTCGTATACTTGATACAAACCTTGATACAAAAAAGAGCCGCGCCATCAGCGCTGACAAATTCAACGCATATTTATGGAAAAGCGGCGTGGAGCAAAAGGACGGTAAACTTGTCATTACAAAAGATGCTGAAATACAGATCAAAAACCACAGCTACGGCAACAGGCGGGTGTTTAACACTCCCGACAGCGATAGTATTAAAGCGCTTACGACAACTGCATTCAATAACGTGATTCATGTTTTTTCAGCAGGCAACGACCGGGGCAATGCAAGAGAGGACGGTAATAAAATCTCTCCAAAAAACCTTTCATCTGTTATATCTGTTGCCGCCCTGGGGAGCGACGGCAAGTTTTCAAGTTACAGCAGCTACGGATCGAATGTTTTTGTCACAGCGCCTTCATCAAGCAGTACCGGCTTCGGCATTACCACCACTGACCGCTCAGGCGAAAATTTCGGGTACAACAAATATTCAGAAGATGATAATCCGAGAGGAAAGAAAAAAGAGTCATTTTCCGATTATGACTATACTACTACTTTCGGCGGTACTTCCTCCGCAGCCCCTCTTGTTTCAGGTATCATGGCGCTGGGTATGCAAGCAAATAAAGATATGGATGTCCGGATGGCCAAACATGTGCTTGTCCAAACAAGCATACAGGTAGACACTAATGACACAAGCGCAACCGGCGGATGGGTAAAGAACGGGGCAGGCTACCAGTTTAACCCCAACTATGGTTTCGGCAAAATTGATGCCGGCAATTTCGTAAAAAGGCTTGAGACCGTTAAAGGCGTAACCGCACAAACCTCCTATAATACCGGTACTGTAACAGTAAATGAGTCCATAAAATATATGGAAAACAGCGATACCGGGGGCACAAGTAAACAGTTCACCGTGGCAGCCGGCGCCCTCACCGGCTCAGAGCATAACCGCCAGCCCCTTGAGGGCGTGGAAGTAAACCTCAACTTTACCCACACCAACAGGGGGGATTTGACTGCATATATTTCTTCCCCCTATAACACTAAAAGCAGGCTTTTTAACTCTACAACTCATCTTTCTTCTTCCAAGCAAGATTCAAGGAGTGTTGCCAACTTTGGATGGACATTCCTTACCAATGCCTTCTGGGGAGAAGACCCACTTGGAGGAACAAACAAGACAAGCGGCACATGGACCATTACCATGGGAGACAAGGTAAACAGGGAAGCAGGAGATCTTGGTACATGGAACAGCTACATAGTTACTCTTCTCATGGGGGAACTCATATTTAATAATGCCGGTACTACCGTCCAGAGTCAAAACATGAAGGCGCGATCGTTGAGACTGAAGAACTTTAACGAACTCTTTGTAAACCCTTCCGGCCTCACCGTTGAAGTGAATGAAGAAGTACATGTGACAGACGGGGAGATGAACGTAAACGGGTTAGTCAGAATGTCCCGGCTTGAAGATGATGAGGAGGGCGGACAATTCTATTTAGACGGCGGCATCCTCTCCGGTACCGGTATCATTGATGCTCCCTACGGTTTCTACCATTCCTCCGGTACGATTAAACCCGGTAACTCCATAGGCACCCTTACCATTAACGGAGACTACTATCAGGAATCCCAGGCAAAGCTCCAGATAGAGATAGCCTCCACAACAAGCAACGATCTTCTTGCCATAAACGGAAGCGCGGATTTACAAGGTATCCTTGAGACTATCTGGACAGGGGGATATACTCCTGCGATAAAAACA